>Ga0070711_100002144_pt1 | contig 11190 bp, 11 predicted proteins | sample LARL53metaG_FD_65452 | JGI IMG/M metagenome (GOLD analysis project Ga0070711, IMG submission 65452) | Corn, switchgrass and miscanthus rhizosphere microbial communities from Kellogg Biological Station, Michigan, USA - LAR L5-3 metaG | ecosystem: Host-associated > Plants > Roots > Rhizosphere ... | reverse complement strand
ATCGATCTTCTGAATCAGAGCTCCGACAAACCAATCGAAGCGGTTCGTTGCAGCGCGATGCCCCTATCGGTGGAAGAAACGCGCGACTACGTGCAGCATCGCCTGCGCATCGCGGGCGCTCGCTCCGATGGAATTTTTCTTGCCGAATCGGTCGATCGGATTCACGAACGTTCTGGCGGCATCCCTCGGCTGGTGAACCTGCTCTGCGCGCAGGGGCTTTCGGTGGCCGCAAGCCGCCAGACCGCCAGAGTTTCGCCGCGCATGATCGAAGACGCGGCCGCCAGAATTTGCGCCCGGACCCAAGCGCCGCGGCACCGCGCGCTGGCGGCTTTGGATACTACGAACCTGGATACCGAAGGCTCCCTTGTCGCCGAACCAGTGGTCGCGGGAATTTCTCCTTCGCCGGTCGACGCCGGCGAAACTGCTCCTACCACCGTGAGCATTCGAACCGCACGGCGTCAACGGAAGGCGGCCCGGCGCGCCCGCATCGCACAGGCAAAACGCGCTCAGATCAACGTTCAGCAAATCGCCAACCGGGTACGTGAGGCCGACGTCGTTACACCATTGCCGCAACCCGTCGTCGCCGTCCTGGTTCCATCACTGAAACGCGAACCTGCCGAGAAACTATCGATCCGCGAAGTAAGCTCGTCGCTGCTCGGCTGGAACCAGCGCCTGAACCGCTGGTTCTCCGAAGAATTCACCGGCAAGTCCTGGGGCCGGCGGCTGTTTCAGCTCGGGCTCGCGGGCACACTTTTCCTGGCGGCGGCTCAGTTCATCGGCGTTGGCTCGCCGGAGCAGCACATGGTTCACGTAACCTTCGGCTTCATGGGGATGCTGTTTATCGACATTTCTCTCGGACTGGGAACGTACCTGCTTTTGCTTGGGAAGGGCTTGCTGCCTGGAACCCGCGCTGACTGGGCGCAAGCTGTGCTGGATTCGTGGGGAACGGTGCGTCGCCGTTTAGGCTGACGCCAAGAGCGATCGCAAGTTTCGAACGGTATCGCGCGTACCGGAAGTTACAACCACACAAAAAACATGTCGTTCGCGTTTCCTACGTCGTGACGTAAGGTTCGCCCTTGGCCGCCTAGGAGTTGATCTCGCCACGCTTGGCGAGGTCGCGAATCCGGTCGGCCGCCCGAAATGCGAGCGCCTCAATCGTCATCGTCGGCTGCCCGCGGCCCGACGTGACCAGGCTGCTGCCGTCACATAGAAAAAGATTCTTCACGTCATGCGTTCGGTGATCCGCATTGACGACCGACTTCTTCGAGTCATTTCCCATCCGGCACGTCCCCAGCAGATGCACCGCGAACGATTGCTCCTCGATCGGAAAGGACCACTTCTGCTTGGCCCCCGCCGCATCCAGCAGTTCCAGTCCGCGGGCGTTGAGCCAATGCGCCAGTTTGAGATCGTCCGGGTGATCCTTATACGTCATGCGCAGCGCGGGGAGTCCCCAGTCGTCCTTCACATCGGGATCAAGCGAAAAGCTGTTGGCCTCCATTGCAAGCGATGTCCCGTGCGACATCACTTCCATCGTCCGCGTGAAATTATGCGCCAGCGCATCCTTGAATCCCTTGCCCCACCGCGGCGTATCCGGCGGCAACGCACCCGTGGCAAAGCCAATCGGAGTCAGGTCGAACCGCGCGTCAACCCCGCCGCCCCCATAAAATCCAACCTTCTGCGGATCGAGTTCGTAGAAATCATGCACAATCCGGCTGACCGCAAAGCCCTTGTAATCGTTCAGAGGCTCTTCAAACACGCCAACCGAAACGGCGCCCGAGTTCAGCATCAAATATTTGCCAACGAGCCCGCTCGAATTCGCTAACCCGTTCGGGAACTGCTTGTTCGCCGACATCAACAGCAAGCGCGGCGTTTCGGCTCCGTTCGCCGAAATCACCACCGCCTTGGCCTTCTGCAGATGTACGTTCCGTTGCGCGTCAAAATAAACCGCGCCGGTAGCGCGCCCGTTCGAATCCAGCTCAATGCGGTGAACGTACGAATTCGGACGAACTTCGCAGCGCCCGGTCTTCTCGGCCACGCGAATCGCGGCCACCAGCGAACTCGACTTGGCCCCCACCTCGCACCCAAATCCCAGGCAGAACCCGCAATTCACGCACGCGCTGCGCCCAGCTCGCGACTGCGACAAAATCGCCATTGGCGCCGGGAACGGATTCCATCCCAATTTCCGTCCCGCTCTTTCGAGCAGCACTCCCGACGACTTCGTCGGCAGTGGCGGCATCGGATACGGTTTCGACCGCGGCGGATCAAACGGGCTAGCCCCAGCCAATCCCGAAACCCCAACTTCCCACTCAACTTTCGTGTAATAAGGCTCGAGATCTGCGTATTGGATCGGCCAATCCGCAAAACCCGTGCCCGCGATCGGCCCGATCTTGCTCCGCTCGACGAAATCAATCTCGTGCAACCGCCAGAAATTCGCGGTGAAGTGAACGCTCGTCCCGCCAACCAGCCGCCCATACACAAGCGCCCGCTGCTGTTTGGCCGTATCCGCTGGAGTCTTGCGAAACGTATTCGGCTGCAACTTCGGATGATTGGTCAACAGATCTTCGTTCAGAACCTTGATTTCGTTGTGAGTGAAATCCTCTTCGGTCAGGTACGGCCCCTGCTCCAGCACCACGACGCGAAACCCGTTCTGCGAAAGCTCCTTGGCGATGATTCCGCCGGCCGCGCCTGATCCCACAACGACGAAATCGACTTCATCCGACGTCTTGTACTTCGGCTGGTCGATCGTCATGAGTCGCCCTTGCCCGAAACTGGCGTCACCGGTTTCCAGCCTGCATAATCTTTGTCGTAGTAGCCAAACGGCGCGTGAAACATATGCTCGCGCTCACGCCCGATCACGGTCCAGCCCACGCCGTTCGGCTCGCCGCCCGCGTCGGGATCCAATAGAAACGCCACAATCGTGTGCATCCGCAGAGTCTCGAAGAAACTCGATCCAACCGGCCGCGGACGATAAGGCCGCGCCGCCCCCGGCTTCCCCTCTTCGAACGAATGCAAAACCTGATCCTGCTGCTCCGGCGTGCCTGCCGAAAATCTCTCCAGTGTGGGAAAAACTTCATGCACGCGCGTCTCGATCTCCGGCAGCCCTTCGCGATATTCTTTTTGTTGGTCGACAGCAAAGGTGGTCAATGCGTGATCGATGAAATACACGACACCCGCCTCATGCGCTCCCGGCGTTTCCGTCGTCGGAATGATGCGCGAAACAATCGCGTCGATCTCGGCAGCCTGCGATGGAGTAAAAAACTCAAGCTTGGCGGATTCCGGAGCAAGTGCGGCTTTGCGAGCGTGGGCGGAGGCCGAGAGCAGTGCGGGCCAGTTGGCCGAAACCCAAATTGCGGTAACGCTACTACACGACCGCAACAAAAAATCGCGGCGATTCAGATTGGTCGTCATGGTGTGGGCACGGTCGGAGACTCGTGCGACTCTAAGATGTCGTTATGATAGCGTCAAGATCAAAGCGCGCATAACCGAAATCGAAAATCTGCATGACCCCACCGCAATCCAATGTGGCCTGTTTGCGGCGACCCGCGCCGCTAGTGTACGATTTCGCGTTACATAATCGCGAACAATTCAACGCAATTCCGGGTTTTCGCGGCCGGGGTACGCAACGCTCGCATGGCTACGCTCACAGGCGGCATCGGTACAGGAAGCAAATGGCTGCTCGACAAAATCGTCGGCGCGCTGGCTGCGACGGGTGTGAATCCTAATTTCCTGACATTCCTCGGCCTGGTCGTCAATTTCGCCGCCGCCGCATTTTTCGCCGTTGGACATTTCTTCGCCGGCGCCCTCATCATTTTCTTCGCCGGCTTCCTCGACATGCTCGACGGCCAGGTCGCCCGCCGCCAAAATCGCGTCACCGCCTTCGGCGCCTTTTACGATTCCACTCTCGACCGCTACGCTGATATGGCGCTCTACATGGGCCTGCTCGTCTACTATTCCGTCAGCGGCCGCACTCCCTACGTCGTTCTCGCCGCCGTGGCCACCGCCGGCTCGGTCATGGTCAGCTACGCTCGAGCGCGCGCCGAATCGCTCATTCCGCTTTGCAAAGTCGGCTTCATGGAGCGCCCCGAGCGCCTCGTCCTTCTCATCATCGGCGGCGTCTTCAATCGGATGGCCGCCGTCCTCTGGGTTATCGCCGTTGTTTCCACCATCACCGTCATCCACCGCATCGTCTACACGTGGCAAGAGACCCGCGCCGGCCGCACGCTCCCCAGCATCCGCCTCAGCCTCTAGCTTCCTCGACGTTATTATTTCTGCTGGAGTCGCGCTTCGACCGGCGCTTCAATCGCCGCCCGCACGCGATCGCGCAGCGCCGGCACATCTTCCTTGGTCATTCCCTTGGTATCGATCGTGTCGTGAAGCACCACCGTTACCCTCTCCGGCCACAACATCCAGTGCCCCGTCCGATGATGCTGAAACGATCCCACCAGACTCACCGGTACAATCGGCACACCGAGTTGCTGCGCCACGCGAAACCCGCCGTCCTGAAACGGATTCAAGTGCCCGTCGCGCGTCCGCATCGCCTCCGGGAAAATAATCAAACTCGTGCCGCCGTCAATCGCATCCTGCGTTAGTCGCCACATCCGCTTCAGGTCCGACGGCCGCCGCACGTCCGGCACCGGCACATTTCCAAACCGTTTCATCAGCCAGCCGTACGCCGGAATCTTGAAGTGCGACTCCAGCTCCCACCCGCGCACATACTGCGGAATCACGCAGTACAGCATGAAGGGATCGAACAGATTGACGTGATTCACCATGAAAAAACACGTTCGTGTTGGATCGAATCCCGATGCGATCCGCTTTTCCACGCGCGCTCCCGACAGAAACGCAATCCGCCGGCAAAACGCCCGCTGCAGCCAGTCATGTTTTCGCGGATCGAGGAAAATTCCCAGAAACACAAGGAACGGCGCCGCCGTAAAAAAATGCAGCAGCGTCACAATCCAAAGAAGAACGCTGCGCACCCGGAGCCACGCGGTCCTCAAATGTACACGTCCAGTGCAGCCGGCAAAATATCCAGCGTCTGGCATGGCAGCGACACAATTTCGCCGTCGATCATCACATCCACCGGTGCTGGCACATTAAACTCCACATGCCGCACCCCCCGCCGCGAAGCCAGTGGATGCTTCACATGCGTCCCGTCATACAGTTTCGGCAGCATACGCACCAAACCAAGCCTTCCGATCGGCCCCCATCGCACAAACTCAATCAGCCCGTCCGAAGGATCGGCATCCGGCGCGATCATCATCGTCCCGCCCGTGTACTTGCTGTTGCTAAACGTCAGAAACAAACACCGCCGTTCGTCCCATTCCTTCTCGTCATCGCATCGCAACGCAAACACTCTTCGATTCAACTGTGCGACGCACACAAACACTCCGAGCAAATATCCGAGATGTCCCAGCCCCTTGAATCGCCGGTTCGTCAGCGCTCCGACGTCCGCCGTAAACCCAATACTCAGCAAATTGAACGAATAAATCTCACCACCGCTGTGCGTGAGCTTCATCAAATCGACAGACCGCTTCCGCCCCGCGAGTATCGCCTGCAGCGACGCCTCAGCACCATCGGTCGTGAAATCGCGCAAAAATGAATTCCCTGTCCCAAGCGGCAAAAAGCCCAGCGAAATGCGGCGTTGCGCCGCTCCCGCAGAAAACACACCGTTCAGGATTTCGTGTGCGGTTCCATCGCCGCCCACCGCGACAAATCGCCGGTACCCTTGCTCAAACGCTTCTCGCGCAAGCTGCGCCGCGTGTCCCGGCGCCGTCGAAGCGATCACATCGATGTGCAAACCGCCTTCGCGCAGCCGCGCCAGAGCCGGCGCCGCAAGTTTCGCGGACCTTCCACCACCTGCCGCCGGATTTACGATTGCGAAGAAGCGTTCCATCAGTCCGAGCGTTTCTTCAAACGAAGTTTCCTCTTTTTCTGTTTTCGAAGGCCGAGGACGAGATGCCGTCTCTGCCGCGTAAAGACCAGACTGTCATCCCAAGGCTACCCGACGCGGGTAGTCGGAGGATCTCAGCCGTAGCCCTCGAACCGCCTACGCGACATGCACAAATAGTCGCTCACAATCTCAATCTACAAACTCAAAATCACCTTCTCCCGATCCAATCCGCCCAACCGCTCGGCCAGCACGTTTCTCTTAATCTTAAGCGAAGCCGTCCGCGGAAAATCCTCGTCGAACACGACGATTCCATGAATGCGCTTGTAGTTCAGCAGCCGCCCATTGAGAAACGAAATGTTCTTCCGCAGTTCTTCGGTAAAAACCAGTCCCGGCTCCAGATGGATGACCAGCACCAACTGCTCGCCCACCATCGACCGCTGCGGCCAAATATAGTTCGCCGCAAATACGCAAAACTCCTTCACCGGGAGGCTGTCAAACACTGCCTCAATATCCTCCGGATAAATATTCTTTCCTTCCTCTGTCACGATCATGTTTTTCTTGCGCCCGAACAACTGCAAATGCCCTGTTGAATCGAATCGCCCAAGATCTCCGGTCTTCAGCCACCCGTCCACAATCGTTTCCGCCGTCAGTTCCGGTTCATTCAAATACCCCGACATCACCGTCTTGCTGCGCACATATATCTCGCCAATCCCGTCCGCACCGGCATCCACAATCCGCACTTCCATCCCTGGCAGCGGCTTCCCCACCGTATCCGCGCGAAACGGATGCAGGTCGTTCACCGTAATTGCTGTCCCCGCTTCGGTCAGCCCATACCCATTCGCCACCGGAATTCCCAAATCATAAAAAAATTGCAGCGTCTGGGGCTCGGTAAACGCCCCGCCCACAATAATCGCGCGCAGTTCGCCGCCAAACGCCGCATGTACTTGCCCAAGCAACCGCCGGCTCAATCCCAAGCGCGGCTGGCTCTTGGTCAGCGCTTTGTTCAGCGCCACAAGCAAATTAAAAACTCGACGCTTCCCCGGAGTCAGCGCATCAAACCGTGCCTGCAACCCCTTCTGCAGATTCTTGAGCACCAGCGGCACCAGGCTCACATAGGTGACCTTGTACTTAACAAACGCTTCGCGTACAAACTCCGGCCGCAACGTCCGCAAATGCACCACCGCCGCCCCGCAAATAAACGGCCCAAAGAATCCCACCATGAAATCAATCGCATGATTCGTCGGCAAAATACTCAAATACCGAAACCCCGGCGCAAATGGATACAACGAAGTCAGCGCCACACACTGCTCCAGATAGTTCTCGTGAAGCATCATGCAGCCCTTCGGCCGGCCGCCCGTCCCCGACGAATACACGATGGTGGCCACTTCTTTGCGCGTCCGTGGCACGAACGTCGGCTCCGTGGTGGCCTCCAGCGCGCTTTCCCATCGCTGCGCGCCGCTCAGTTCCGCATTCGCCGGCACCTCGGTCACGTAGATCGATTTCAGATTCGTCGCGGCCGCGCGTCCCGCAGACGCCACCAGTTGCCGCCAGATCGGATATTCCGTCACCAGCACGCTAGCGCCCGAATGCGCCAGCAACTGCCACTGCTCGTCCGGCGTCAGCTTGTAGTCGAGCGGCACCAGGACGCCACCGCGAAAGAAAATCGCATAAGCCGAAATCAGCCATTTCGACTGATTCGTCATGACAATCGCGGCTCGATCACCTGCCGCAAATCCTGCATCCTGCAGGGTTCGCGCCAGCGGATGCCCCCGCAGCGCAAACTCCCGATAGGTCAGCCGCTCCTTCTCCCGCTCCCGGTCCGCCTCCATCAGACACACTTCGCCCGCAAAAGCCTGCAACGCATCCTTCAGCGCCGCCCCAATCGATGGATACTTCGCAAGATCAAGCATTACAGGCGGGATTGAATCCGTGAGGCTAACGTGCGGAAATCGCTGACACCTTGCACTTCATAGTCAGGAAGCTCAATACCAAAATGATTTTCGATGCGGCTCAAGAGTTCGAGGGTCTGCAAGCTGTCAATGCCCAGCTTTTTAAAGAAGTCATCGTCCGGCGCGAGCGTCCCCGCCGGCACATTAAAGTGCTTCGACGCCAAATCCAGTATTTCCTGAGTGGTCTGATCGACAGTGCGCATGGATAGCTCAATTTATCACCATCCAGCGCCAGAAGAAAATTCAAGGTCCCTTAGAGCAACACCAACCCTCGCCGGATCCCCAGCGTCACGGCCTCGGCCCGCGTAGCCGCTCCCAGCTTACCCAGGATCGACCCTACGTGAAACTTCGCCGTATGATCCGAGATATTCAATCGCGCCGCGATCTCCTTGTTCCCCAGCCCCGCCGCCAGCATCTGCAACACTTCCCGTTCACGCTTCGTCAGCGGCTCGGCTAACTCGGCTACCTGCGCAGACGTCGGCACAGCAGCGGGAACAACAGCCTCAACTACGGATGGATGCAACACGATCAGTCCCGAAGTCACCGCCCGCAACGTCGCGATCAACTCCGCCGAAGACACGCCACTAAGCAAAACTGCTCGCACCCCATGACGCAAAAATTCCGATGTCGACCTCGCCGCCCCATGGCCTTCCAAAACGATTACTGGGATGTCTCCCGCGACATCGAATCGGCTCAGGGAACTCACCATCGCTTCGGTCGCTTCACCCGAAGCATCGACCAGAATCGCATCCGCTTCCGATTCGGAATCCGACAGAAGGCCACTCGCCGAATCCAGATCCGCCGTGCTACCCACAACCTCCACGTCCCGGTGAGCCAGCAAATTCTGCAACCCGGCCCGAGCCAACGGCGAAGCCGCGACGATCAGCACTCGAATCACGCCGCGACGCCGTTCCCCAAACTCTGTGCGCCCAATCGAACGGTAACCCTCCGCACGTGCGCGTAGTCGCCCCGAAGAAACTCGAGCCGCAGCGTTCGCAATCCAGTCCCCCGCAGCGCCCGTGACAAATCCTCCAGCAACGAAAACGATTTTTCCTCCGTGCCCAGCAAAATATCCCCCGGCAACAACGACGCCAGCGCCGCCGGACTTCCACGTTCGACATCCAGCACCACAAGCCCGAACGTTTTCGCCCCTCGCGGTCCCGACTTCGGAACCTGCACCGGATAAAGCGTCACGCCAAGCCAGCTGTCGCTGGTCCCGCCCTTCGCATTGGCGCCCGCAAGAAAATCCACCACGGCGTTGCTCGGAATAGCGAATGCCAGCGGCCCCGCCGCCATCGTGTTGATCCCGATCACGCGACCCGCTGCATCTGCCAGCGGACCGCCCGAATTCCCCGGCGCGAGATGCACTCCGGCCTGCACCCAGGTTTGCGGCCCAAGCCTCGGAAGCGGTCCGACCGCATGAACAACTCCGGTCGTCAACGCCCCGACGAAACCAAGCGGATTCCCGATCGCGATCGCCAGTTCACCCGGTCGTACCCGCGAAGAATCCGCGGCCGTTGCCGCCGGCAGGTTCTTGGCGTCCACGCGCAACGCCGCAAGGTCGCGCACAGGATCGGACGCTACCAGCATCGCCTCGAGTTCCCGCGTATCCCACAGCTGCACGCGAACCCGCTCGCGCCGCAAGACATGCGCGTTGGTGATGATGACCCCGTCGCTCGACCAGATCACGCCCGATCCGTTGCCCTTCGGCCCCGCGTGAATCATCACCGTCGAACGGCGCAAGCTCTCCGCAATCTCCCCAAACCCCGCAATCTTCGGCGCTCGATTCTTTGTCATTTACTCGCCCCGTGAACGCGTTCGCCAACCGTAACATCGCATTCCTGAAACGTTCCGCCGCGAACGAATCCGAGCCTGAGCGTCTTACCGATTGCCGCCCCTTGCAGTTGCGAGTGAACATCCTCCAGTCGCGACACCGGCTGAGCGTTCAGCGACACGATAATGTCGCCGATAACCACTCCGCTCTTGTGCGCCGGGCTGTCAGGCTCGACCTCCAACACAATCGCCGCAGCCTTGTCGTCGCGATGCAGCGTCGCGCGTAGCGCCTCCGGCAATCGCACCGGCTGCAATCCAACTCCGAGATATCCGCGTGGAATCCGTCCTTTCTGCAGCAACGTTTCGACAACGGTATTCACCGTCGCCGCAGGAATCGCAATCACGCCGAATCGTCCGAATCGCGGTGTAACGATTCCAAACACGCGCCCGCCCGCATCGATCACAGCACCGCCGGTCGCCGTCGGCTGAATCGAAACATCCAGCCGGATGTAAGGCGCAAGCGAAACGCCCGTCCACGCCTTGCGCTCGGCAGCAACCAGACTCACAACTCCAAGCGCCGCAACCGGTCCGCTGGCGCGAGTCCGTCCAACAACCAGCGTCAGACTGCCAGCTTTGACCGCTGCCGCATCGCCGAATTCCGCGACGGCGGTTGTAGCCTCCGCGCATTTCAGCACCGCAAGGTCGGTCGAAGGATCGCGCCCAGCGAGCGTCGCCGGCACGACGCGGCCATGCGGTAGCGTCACGTGAACCTCTTCGTCGCGCCGCAGAGCGTGCTCCGACGTTACGATCACTCCCGTTCGCCACACGACGCCACTCGCCGACCCGCGTGCCTCGGAATGCACCGCGACCGCCGTCGCCGCAGCCCGCTCGGTCGCCTGTACCAAATCGTTCGACAATTCCATCAGTTGGGAAGACATGTACAACCTCCATGAACAAGATGCCGCATTCACAGCGAGGTCTACATCCGCCGATCGGCTAGGTCATGACCTGGAAGAACGGCTAGGTTTCCGTACTCGCTGGGGCGTACCCGGCGGCCCGACTCCGACACGAATCCACGATGGTGCGGCCTTTGTAGGGGCGGCTTTGCGTCGCTATCTTTCTTTTGACGTTACTCTCGGCAGAATCGAGGCGCGAAACGGGGGATGCGACGGCTTACGGCGTCGTGCTTTCCATCAATTCAATTCGATTCCCAAACGGATCAAAAACATGCATGCGCCGAAAATCACCAAACCCGGCATCGGGCTTTGTCTCGAACCCCGCGGCTTGACAGGCAGCCACAATCTCATCGAGATTATCGACAACCAATGCAGGATGCGCCCGCTTCGCTGGATGAAACTCCGCTTCGATGCCAAGATGCAGATTCACCGGACCAGCAACAAACCAGATGCTTTTACGTCCAGCCATCGCAGCGGGCTTCTCAACTTCGCTGAATTTCAGAATGCCGGCGTAAAACTCACGCGCGCGCTCCTCGCCGCCAACCGGAATCGCAATCTGCACGTGATCAAGTCCAAGCACTGGCATATGTGATCAAGGACGCGCGTCGCCTGGCGTCGACGG
>Ga0070711_100002143_pt1 | contig 11191 bp, 6 predicted proteins | sample LARL53metaG_FD_65452 | JGI IMG/M metagenome (GOLD analysis project Ga0070711, IMG submission 65452) | Corn, switchgrass and miscanthus rhizosphere microbial communities from Kellogg Biological Station, Michigan, USA - LAR L5-3 metaG | ecosystem: Host-associated > Plants > Roots > Rhizosphere ... | reverse complement strand
CTCGTGCAGCACCTGGTCGTTCCATGAGGTCTCGTTGTACGGGTGCAGCAGCAGGTGTGAGTGGGCCTCGATCAGGCCGGGGATGAGCGTGGTGCTGGGCAAGTCGACCGTGGTGGCGTCGGGCGGAGCGTTCAGCGAGGCGCGCGGTCCGACCGCCGCGATCTGGTTGCCGCGTACCAGCACGCCCCAGCCATCGTGCGGCCTGGAGTTGGTGCCATCCCACACGCGCGCCGGAAGGATCAGGATCGGCGGACCGCTGGCTGCGGGACCGCCGCGGCCACCCCGACCCTGTGCAACGAGGAGCTGTGGCACGCACCCGCAGAGCAACGCGATGAATCGCTTCATGCCGGTCCTCATTGCTGGCGGCGGTGATTCTTGAAGAAGTCCACGATCGCCTCGGTCGCGAACGGCGGGAAGACGTGGCCGCCGGGATGAACAATAGACCGTACCTGCGTGCCCGTGGGTGACGAAAAGACCGTGCATCCCGCGCCGCAGGGAGTTCCGGCTCCAGTGGCCTGATTAACGGTGAGCAGCCGCGCCAGCGAAACCTTCTGGCTGTCGGCCGTGACGAGGAGATCGCGACTGCCGCCAATGACAATGACCGGCCGCGGCGGCGCCGGTTGCCACGAGCGGATCAGCCCGGCCACCGGTGCCGCGGCGGCGAGCATACTACCCCGCATCGCCAGCAGGGCGTATGAGAAGAAGGCGCCGTTGGAAAAACCGGTGGCGTAGATGCGCTGGTCGTCCACCGGGAAACGCTGCCGCATGGTGGCGACAACGGCATCGACGAAATCCGCGTCGCGGTTATGCGCCGCTGACGCGGGCTCCGTCTCCCAGCCCGACTTCTCGCCACGGGGGTCGATCTTGGTCCTGGTAGGCAGACCCTGCAGATAGACGACCACCGCCTCCGGCCACGCGCTCTGGAAGCGCATGCTCGAGGACGCGTCGCGCACGTTGCCGCCGTGACCATGGAACACCAGCACCAGTGGCGCACCGGTCGCGGCGGCGGCCGATGGCGCGAACACCAGGGCGGTGCGTTCGACGCCGTTGACTTGCCATTTCTCCAGCGTTGGCTGCTGCGCGACCGATGCGGAGGTGGTGAGCGCAACGAGCAGCGCGCTGCACGCGACTTTCCAGAGCGTCGACATCGAGGCCTCGATGGACAGGCGGACGAAAGCTGGATCCCGGGGAATCTATCGCGGCACCCGGGTTCCCATGATCAGCCGCCTTCAGTCTGGGATCTGGTCGACGGCCACTCGGCCTCGAGGAGGCCGTAGACGGCGGAATCCACGAACTGCGTCGTGATCCAGTACGATTCGCGTCGAATGCCCTCGAGGCGGAAACCCAGTCGCTCCGGCACGGCCCGGCTCCGGACGTTATGCACCCCGCATTGCATCTCGATGCGGTGCGCTCCCCGGCCGCCGATCAGGTAGTCGATTGCCAGCGACGACGCGCGAGTCGCCAGCCCGCGGCCCGTGAAGTCCGGACCCAGCCAGTAGCCGATTTCGGCGCAGCGGTGCTGCCGGTCGAGCTCCCGGCACACGACGCCACCCGCCAGGCGATCGGCAACCCAGATCCCGCTGTGAAAACCGGTGCCCGCCGCACGCTTGCCGACAAAGAGTGCGACGGTCGCCTGGGCGTCCGCCTCGGACCGGATGGTGTTCGACCATCGCAACCAGCGATCGAGATGGTCACGACTCGACTCGATCAACCGGAACATTGCCGCTGCGTCGTCCGGCTCAAACGGCCGGATTCGTGTCCCGCTGTCGAGCGTCCAGGTGAGCCCCGGTGTGTCCATCGCCACTTGGCTGTCCGTCAATGTCTCGTTGCCTCCTCGATCCGGAAGATGGGCTGACACGCATGGGGAAATCCAGCAGGCAAGTGAATCGCCGTGGTGGCGTTGGTCCGTTCACCGCGCCGGAGGATGCGGCCAGGGCCGCTGACCTACGGCACGTGAGCGACGATCGGCCGGGCATCACCCGCAAACGGTCGGGACGCGGATTCTCCTACGGCAATCCTGACGGCACGGCCATGCGCGACCGGCCCACACTGGCGCGCATTCGTGCGCTCGCCATTCCGCCGGCGTGGACGGACGTCTGGATCTGCCCGATTGCGCATGGCCACATCCAGGCCACCGGGCGCGACGCGCGCCACCGCAAGCAGTATCGCTACCACCCGCGCTGGCAGCAGATCCGCGACGCAACGAAGTACGGCAGGATGGTCGAGTTCGGAACGGCACTGCCGAAGATTCGCGCCCGGCTGCAAGCCGACCTTGCCCTCCCCGGGATTCCCAAGGACAAGGTGCTCGCGACGGTCGTGCGCCTGCTGGAAACGACTTTCATTCGCGTGGGCAATGAGGAGTATGCGCGAAACAACCGGTCGTTCGGTCTCACCACGCTGCAGGACCGCCACGTGGCCATCGAAGGCAGCCAGATCCAGTTCCGGTTCAGGGGCAAGAGCGGCAAGCTGCACGCAGTCAAGCTCACCGACCGGCGGCTCGCGCGCGCCGTGCAGCGTATTCGCGAGCTGCCTGGCCAGGACGTGTTCCAGTTCCTCGACGAGGCCGGCGAGCCACAATCAATCGACTCGGCCGACGTCAACGAGTACCTCCGGGCCGTTTCGGGCCAGGACTTCACGGCCAAGGATTTCCGCACCTGGGCCGGCACCCTGCTCGCGGCCCTGGAACTAAAGCCGTCGCGCTGTTTCGACGAGGGTGCGTCACCCAAGGCCGCGGAGGTCGCCGCGATCGCGTCCGTGGCCGCTCAGCTGGGAAACACGCCTGCGGTGTGTCGCAAGGGATATATCCATCCGGCGATCCTCGAGGCCTATCAGGATCGGGCGGTATTCGACGCATGGCTGGCGGAATGCGCCAGCGACGAATGTCCGGAGGGGCTGAGTCCGCACGAAGCAGCGCTGCTGCGATTCCTGGCCAGGAGGAATGGGTTAGCTGCCGGCGACGGCTCATAGCTGCTAGCTACTAGCTACTAGCTACTAGCTACTAGCTGCTAGCTGCTAGCTGCTAGCTGCTAGCTGCTAGTTGTAGTTGTAGTTGCTAGTAGGCAGTAGCCAGTAGCTAGCAGCCAGTAGCTAGCAGCCGCCTACCTGTTCGCGGCCCCTATTCCCGCGTGCAGACCCGTCGGCCTCGGATTGTGGTACTGCGCCGGCAGCGTGCGCTGGTTCGGCCACACCTCGTCGAGCGTGTTGGCGTCATAGAGCCGGCCATCCTTCAGCACGTAATGCAGGCTCACGGTGTTGCGCAGGTCGGTGAGCGGATCCTTATCGAGCACGATGATGTCGGCCATCTTGCCCGGTTCGACCGAGCCGAGGTCCTGGCCCATGCCAATGGCTTCGGCGCCGTAGATGGTCGCCATGCGCAGGACATCGTGCGGAGCGAGCCCGCCGGTCGCCATGGCCCACATCTCCCAGTGGTAACCGAGGCCCTGCAGCTGGCCATGGCTGCCAATGGCTGCCCGGGCGCTGTCCTGGATCATCCGCCGGGCGAAGTCCGCGTGGCCCTTGAAGACATATTCGTCGTCGAGAAACCAGCCCGCCTGACCGGGGCTGCCGCCGGCTCCCGGTCCGCGGCGCTGGCTGCGTTCGTCGAGATTCTCCTCGGGAACGAACCGGCGCATCTTGGGATTCCCGTGCACGTCCTCGTGGGTGTAGAAGTAGTTCTCCCCGAACGGGCCACCGTACGAGACGAGCAGGGTTGGCGTATTGGTGGTCTGCGATGCACGGAAGAGCTTGACCACGTCGCTGTAGATCGGGTCGATCGGCAGCGAGTGCTCGACGCCGGGATAGCCGTCGATGGCGTGCGTCAGCTCCAGCTTGAAGTCGAGGCCGCCCTCGGTGGTCGGCATCAGGTGCAGGTTCTTGGCCGCCTGGATGATCCATTGCCGCTGCTGGCGGTTGCCCGTCATGTACATCTTGAGCGTCTTGGTATCGTAGTACTCGCTGTAGCGCTTGAGCACGCTCTCGGCCTGTTCGGCGCTGCCGATATTCTCGCCGCTGAACACGCCGGGTCCCGTCGAATAGATGCGCGGACCGATCATCCCGCCGGTTTCGACCCGGTCCTGATAGCTCAGGATGTCGGTCGACGAGGTCTGCGGATCGCGCATTGTCGTCACGCCGAATGCGAGGTTCACGAGATACTGCCACGCCTGCTTGGGGTGGATTTCGGGAACCAGCCACTGGGCGTGGTAGTGTGTATCGACCAATCCCGGCATGAGTGTCTTGCCGGTGACGTCGACAACATGCGCGCCCGCGGGGATGGTGACTTTCCCGACGGGGCCCACGGCAATGATACGGTTGTCCTGGATGACCACGTCGGCGTTGTCGATGATCTCGTGTCCCTTCATCGAGATCACGCGTCCACCGTGCAGCACCATCGTCCCGCGCGGTACGTCCCGCGGCGCGGGCACCAGGATCCTGACCTCGGTGGGATGGTAGAGCTTGGTGGTGTCGGCCTTGGCGGTGTCGAGGCCGTGCGATTTCACGGAGTCCGCAAACGCAACGATTGCCTTGGCCCGTGCCAGGATCGAATCGGCCTGTACCTGCAGGATGTCGGCGTTGGTGCGGACGGAATCGGAGATGCGGGCGTTGAGCTTCGTCTTGATGGAATCCGGCACCACCAGCTTCGCCTTGTTCAGGCTGTCGACGATGGCCCGCGTCGCCTTGAGGCTGTCGAGCACGCCGCGGACATGCAGCGCGCGTCCCACCCGGTCGCGCCCCGCCTGGAGCACGCTGTCGTCGATCGCCTCGGCGCGATTCAGGTCATAGGTGAAGAGCGCGTTGCCGAGCGACCAGCGGACCTTCGTGCCATCGCTCGTCCAGCTGGGGAACTGGCCGCCGATATCCGTGAGCTTGCGCACCATGGTCGGTGCGCCCTCGGGATTGGCAACCGAGATCACCGGTGTGGGCCCGCCGACTTCGGGAATCTCGATGGTGTAGATGTGCATCCCGACCTGGGCCACGGCGCGGCCGCCGCGAGGCGACATCATCACCAACCCGGCCGGCGGCCCGCCACCGGCTTCGAGTGCGCTGGCCGAATCGAGCGAGTGATCGACTGGTGTCAGGGTCCGTGGCAGATACTCGATGTTGTCGGGATCGAGCATGCCGACGCCACCACCACCACCTGCCCCCGCCACCTGGAGGTGCCGCTTGACGTCGGTGCCGTCCCACCGGAATGACACCAGGCCTTCGCGCGGACTGTAGGCGTAGATCCGCTCGGGCTGATCGATGCGGAAGTGCGCCACGTCACGACCACCGGTCGGTGCGATGACGGAAATGGCGCCGCCACCGGACGGCACCCAGACAAACTCGCCGCCGAGGGGGCCGCCAAAGGCATCGGGCACTTCCTTGAGGTCGCGCGCCGCGCCGCGCGTGGCGACGATGCGCTGTCCGTCCGGCGACCAGGCCAGGTTGTAGTAGAACGCCGCAACGCTGGTGAGCCGCGTCGGTGCCGTACGGCCATCGATTGAAGCCTTCCAGATGTGACCGCCAGCCGTGTCGTCCCAGCTCACGAATGCCACCCACTTGCCGTCGGGCGACCAGACCGGATGGTACTCGCCGGCGTCGGCGGTGCTGATGCGTCGCGGAGTGCCCGACGGCATCTCCTTGAGATACAGCCGGTCGAACGCGGTGAACGCCAGCCACTTGCCATCGGGCGACGTCACCGGATTGCGGATCTGCCGCGCGTTGAGCGTCGCACTAGTGTCCACCCGGTAGCTGAACTTCACCTCCGGTCCGATGTCGCGCTTGACCGGCGCTTCGAACGGAATTTTCGTCGCGGCACTTCCATCCGTCGGAACACGCCAGATCTCGCCGCCGTACGACACCACGATGGCCCTGGAATCCGGCATGAAGCTGTAACCCGGCAGGATGTCGAGCGGTGCGCGCGATTCCAGTTCGTCGCGTTGCACCGGATAGGCCAGCCAGCGCTCGTCGCCCGTGGCGAGATCCCGGATGCGCAGCCCGGTCTGGGCGCCTTCGCGCGTGCCGTACACCAGCCACTTGCCGTCGGGTGAAATCGCCGGCCGGAAACCCGAGCCGTAACGGCTGGTCATCTCGACCGACGTGCCTTCCTGCCGGTCGTAGCGGTAGAGCTCCGCCTGCGGAAAGAGCGCGTTGTACTGCCAGTCGCCCGATCGGCCCGCGTACCAGACGTAGCGGCCGTCCGGGCTGAACGCTGCGCCCAGCGTCTTGAACGGCTGTGGCCCGCGGATGATCGGCAGCGCCGTGTGATGGCCGACCCGATACATCTCCAGCTTGGCGGCACCGCCGAGCGGACCGATCGAATGGCTCGCCACGAGAAACTGACCGTCCGGCGTCCACTCGGGCGAAACGTAGAGTCCGCTGTTGCCCTGGGTCACCTGGGTCGTGTCGGTGCCGTCGAGCCGCATGGTCCAGACATTGTCGCCGCCGCTGCGATCGGAGACGAACACGATCGACTTGCCGTCCGGACTGAAGCGCGGCTGGGCGTCGTACGCCATGCTGCTGCTGATACGGGTGGCCTTGCCGCCCGTGATCGGCATGGTGTAGAGATTGCCAAGCAGGTCGAACACGATGGTCTGCCCGTCAGGGCTCACGTCGAGCGAGATCCAGGTTCCCTGCGACGCCGTGAATTCCGCCTTGCGCGCCGCCTCGAGCGGCAGCGGTTTCGGGCGGGCCCGGGGGCCCGGTCCCTGGGCGATCACCGACCCCGCGGCGGAGAGCGCGATCGCCAGCGTGCCGGCGACGATGCGGACGCGGTTCATTGGCCACCTCCATGGATTCCCGCAATGCCAGCCGGTGGCGCGGTATGGCGCCAGTACTCGTCCGGCGCAGGCAATTGTCGCGGCCAGACTTCGTCGAGCGTGTTGCCGTCGTACAGCCGGCCGTTCTTCATCACGTAGTGAATCGTGTTCGAGTTGCGGATGTTGTCGAGCGGATTGGCATCGAGCACGACCAGGTCGGCGAGCTTTCCGGCCTCGAGCGAGCCAAGGTCACGACCCAGCCCGATCGCCTCGGCGCCCAGCAATGTCGCCGTCTTCAAGGCGTCGAAGTTGCTCATCCCGCCGCTCGCCACCGACCAGAGCTCCCAGTGATAGCCGAGTCCCTGCAACTGGCCGTGGCCGCCGATCCCGGCGTGGCCGCCGGCCTCGACCAGGTTCTTGGTGAACACGGCGTGCTGCCGGAAGGCGTATTCGCTGTCGGCGAACCAGCCGCCCGGTCCGGGACCCGGATTCCGCCGGCGCGCCTTCGGGTCGAGCTCGGCCTCGGGCGTGAAATGCCGCAGCTTGGCGTCACCCACCACGTTCTCGTGCGTGTAGTAGTAGTTCTCGGCCCAGGGACCGCCGTAGGAGACGAGGAGTGTCGGCGTGTTGGTCGTGCCGGACGTCTTGAAGAGTTGCACCACGTCCTCGAACACCGGCGTGATCGGCATCGTGTGCTCGACGCCGGAGTAGCCGTCCATGGCGTGCGTCATGTTGAGGCGGTAGTCGAGCCCGCCCTCGGTCGTCGGCATCAGCTTCAGGTCGCGCGCGGCCATGATCAGCCATTCGCGCTGCCTGCGGTTGCCGGACATGTACATCTTGAAGGTCTTGGTGTCGTAGTAGTCGCTGTAGCGGCGCAGCACGTCATGCGCGTGCTCGAGGCTGCTGATTCCTTCCGTCCAGAAGACGCCGGGGCCGGTGGAGTACACGCGAGGACCCGGCATCTGTCCGGCCTCGACGCGATCGCCGTAGGTCAGCACGTCGGTGGTCGAGGTCTGCGGGTCGCGCGTCGTCGTCACACCATAGGCCAGCATCGCCTGGTACATCCACGGGCGGGTCCAGTGCAGTCCCCAGAGCGGCCACATGTGCGCGTGCACATCCACGAACCCCGGAACGATCGTCTTGCCGGTCACGTCGATCACGCGGGCGCCGGCCGGGACCGCGCCTTGCGCGCCGACGCTCACGATCCGGTTGTCCCTGATCACGACGTCGGCATTCTCGACCACGTCGCGGTTGTGCATGGTGATGACGCGCGCGCCGCGGAGGACCACGGTGCCGCGCGGAATGTCGCGCTGCGCGGAAATGGTGAAGCGGTGTTCCTCGGCACGGTACGCGGCGCGGGCGCGCGCGGCCGAATCGGCGCCAGCGCCACGCAGGCTGTCGTCCACTGTTTCGGCGCGATCCAGCCGGTAGGTCACGAAGGCGTTGCCGATCCCCCAGTGCAGCGTGCGGCCGTCGGCGCCCCAGCTGGCGAATTCTCCGCCGATGTCGGTGAGCTTGCGCACCGGCATCGCGGCGCTGTCGGGCTTGGTCACCATCACGGTCGGCACGGCGCCGCCGGTACGCGGCACGGTGATGACGTACACGTCATTGCCGATCTGCGCGAGCGCCTGGTCTCCCTTCGGCGCCATCATCACCAGGTCGGCGGACGTCGTCGGGATGACGTCTTCGGCCGGTTGCTGGCCGGAGTACACCCGCGGCATCAGCATGTCGGAAGTTTTCGACGCGGTCCAGTCCCCCGAAGTGAACGGCAACCGCCATGTCACCCGGAGATGCTCCTTCAGGTCGGTGTTGTCCCACCGCGTCGATACCAGGGCCACCGTCGCGGGCTGGGTGCCCTGCGCGGCCACGAAGCCGTAGGAGAAGATCCGGCCGGTGTCGGCGGTGAAGTGCGGCTTGGCGCGGCCGTTGGTCGGACCGATCACCGTGACGTCGCCGCCCTCGGCCGGCACCCACACGAACTCGGCGGCAAGTCCATCGCCGACGAACGGATCGATCGCCTCGCGCAGGTCACGATCGGAGGCGCGAACGGCGACAATCCGCTTCCCATCGGGAGCCCACGCCAGCTGCTGGTAGTACGCCGAGACGCGGGTGAGCCGGACCGGAGCGCCACCGGCGGCGCGCACCTTCATGATGTGGCCGATGCTGTCGTTCCAGGCGACATAGGCGAGCGACAGCCCATCGGGCGACCACGTCGGACTGTATTCGCCGGTTTCCTGGTTGGTGACCCGGCGTGGAACGCCGCCCGGCAGGTCGGCGACATAGAGCCGGTCGAGCGCCGTGAAGGCCACGCGCTTGCCGTCGGGAGACGGTACCGGATCGCGAATCTGCTTGACGGTGAATGAAAGCGAATCCGACACCGGATACTCGAATTTCACTTCCGGTCCGACCGCCACTTCGGCGTCGATCGTGAGCGGGATCTTCGTCGCCGCCGTACCGTCGACCGGCACTCGCCAGATCTCGCCGCCATAGGAAATGACGATGGCCCTGGAATCCGGGGTGAACGCGTAGCCCGGAAGGACATCCATGTTGGCGATCGATTCCTGGTCGTCGCGCTGTATCGGGTAGGCGAGCCAGCGTTCCTCGCCGGTGGCGAGTTCGCGCAGCCGGAGGCCGGTATGGGCGTCCTGCCGGGCGCCGAAGGCAAGCCACTTGCCGTCGCGCGAGAGCGCCGGACGGAACGCGGAGCCGAATTGGTTGGTCATCCGCGTGCGCGTACCGGCGTTGCGGTCGTACACCTCGAGCTGGTACTGCGGCAGGATCGCGTTGTATTCCCACGACCCGTTCCTGGTTTCGTACCAGATATAGCGATCGTCGCTGCCGAACGCGGGTCCCATCATGCGGGTGCCGGCCGGTCCGTCCACCAGCTTGAGGCCGGTGCCACCGCGCACGTTGTACAACCAGATCTTGGCGAGCCCCTGCAATGGCGCCTCGCGCGAGACGGCGATGTACTTGCCGTCCGGGGACCAGGTCGGGGAGATAAAGACGCTGCCGATCCCCTTGGTCAGTTGCACCGTTTCCTTGCCGTCCAGCGACATGATCCAGACGTTGTCGTCGCCGCTGCGGTCGGACACAAAGGCGACCCGCTTGCCGTCGGGACTGAAGCGCGGGCCGAAATCGTGGGGCAGGCCGCTGGTCAGCCGGGTCGCCTTGCCGCCGGCAATCGGCAGGGTATAAAGGTCCCCCAGCATGTCGAACACGATCGACTGGCCATCGGGGCTCACGTCGAGCGACATCCAGGTCACCTTGCTGGTCGTGAACCTGGCCCAGCGGGCGGGCTGGAGCGGCAACCCGCCGTCGGGGCCGGCGGCGGCCGACCCTCGGGGCGCCAACGCCTGAGCACCGAGGGGGGAAAGCGCGATGACGAGCAGCGTTGCGGCGAGCGCCAGCTCGCGACGCCTGGGGCAGTCCATGGGGGACTCCGGGTCAGGAACGGATGGGTCGGTGGTTTGGAGAGGATGAATGTATGCCCCGGACTACGGCGCCGCTATCGGGGTGGTTTCGCGGCGCAACCGCAATACTGTTGGGACGCCCGGAACGGGCGCCTGGCCGTGCGAAAACCGGCGGAGATAAATCGATGAAGAACCAGCAACGCGTCGTGACGCGAATGCTCATTGTGCTGCTATTGGTGCCGGCCGTCGCCCGGGCGCAGACGCGCGCGCTCGTCGATGTCGGTGGATACCGTCTCTCGGTACTTCGCCAGGGCACCGGTAACCCGGTTGTGGTGTTCGAGGCGGGGCTGGGTGATTCACTCGACACCTGGTCGCCGATCCTGCCGGCAATCGCCGAGCGCACCAGCGTTCTCGCCTATTCGCGCGCCGGCCTCGGAGGCTCGGATTCAGGCCCCGCCGACCGTTCCGCCAATCAGGAAGTCACCGAGCTGCACGAACTGCTCACGCGCCTCGGCGTGCGGACGCCGATCGTTCTCGTCTGTCGTTCGTATGGCAGCATCCTCTCGCGGCTTTACGTGTCGCGCTATCCGTCCACCGTCGCCGGCCTTGTAATCGTTGAGGGAACGCACGAACAGCAGGTCAAGCGGTGGGGGATGATCGACAGCACGTACCCCGCCGCGTTCCGGGTGTTCTTCGATTCGGTGCTGCGGACCATGCCGCCTGGGGCCGCGGCCGGCGAAACCCGCGAGACGATGCGCATCCAGGCTTCGGGTAGTGTGCCAGGGATGAAACCTCTACCCGACATTCCGATCGCGGTGCTGACCAGCATGAAATCCGATCCGGCCGCACCGTACATCAACGGGAGGCCCGCCGGCCACGAAATCTGGCGCGAGCTGCACGACGAGTGGTTCCACCGGTCACGTAACGGCATCCACGTCGAGACGACCCGGAGCGGCCACGACATGCAGCACGACGAGCCGCAACTGGTCATCGATGCAATCCGGTTCGTCCTCGATCGCGTGAACCAGTGAAGGGGGCCCGGCGCAG
>Ga0070711_100002142_pt1 | contig 11198 bp, 8 predicted proteins | sample LARL53metaG_FD_65452 | JGI IMG/M metagenome (GOLD analysis project Ga0070711, IMG submission 65452) | Corn, switchgrass and miscanthus rhizosphere microbial communities from Kellogg Biological Station, Michigan, USA - LAR L5-3 metaG | ecosystem: Host-associated > Plants > Roots > Rhizosphere ... | reverse complement strand
GATGGCCGGGACAAGCCCGGCCACGACGAGGGGGAAACGTCTGTGCCAGCGTCTGCTGCCGTCAAATTCGATAGCCCTGCCCGCAAGCGGTGGAGGCGAACCGCATGCGCGGAAGCGTCATGCCAGGCTACTTCTCCTCCGCGACCGTCGTCGCTGTCGCCGGTCCCTCGCCCATGATCAACAGCACGGCGTCCTCGTCCTTGGCGCCGTCCCAATGCACCTGCTTGCCGAAATGGGTGACGAAGCTGCCGGCCGGCATCGGCACGGTGCCGTGCTCGGGATCGAATTTTGCGCCGGAGCCGACCCACCAGGTGCCCTGCAGCACGACGATGTAGCGGTCGTTGGGATGGAAGTGGGGGTGGCTGAAATGATTGCCCTTGGTCCATTTGGTGTAGACCATGTAGAAGCCCGGCTTGTTCGGATCGCCGACCACGACGGCGTTCTGGGCGCCGCGCGCATCCACCGGGCTCCAGGGAATCTGGTCCGGCAGCTTGTAGGTCACGGCGGCGGAATTGAGTTCGGCAGCAGAGCCGATGCTCAAGCTGGCGGCGAATGCCAGTGGCAGTGCGAGGGTGCGGACGAGCCGGTTGCTTTTCGTCATTGTTCCTTCCCCGGATGATGGACTTTGAGGCTGCGCTCTCCAGAACCCAGGCTAGCTCCAGTTATTCCTCAGCCGCAAGGTGGCACACAATGCGGCACGCAACTGCAGCATCGAAATGCATTTACGCCGTAACGCGCGGACACTAGGTTGCCTCCAACAAAAAACGCTCCGGGGAGGACATTTCATGAAGAAGATCTCGAGACTTTCGGCCGCGGCTCTGATCGGCGCCGCCGCATTCCACTATGCAGGCGTTGCATTCGGCGAGGACGGCTGGGTCACGCTGATGGACCGGGGCGGGAAGGGCGAGTGGGGCGAGGTCGGAAAGGCCAATTGGTCCTTCAAGGACGGCCTGCTCGTGGCCGACAAGCTCGACGGCAAAGATCTCGCCTACCTCGTCAGCAAGACCTCCTACAAGGATTTCCAGATCCACGCCGAGTTCTGGGTCGACGACGAGGCCAACAGCGGCATCTTCATTCGCTGCGAGCAGTCCGAGAAGATCGACGGCAAGATCTGCTACGAGGTCAACATCTTCGACAAGCGCCCCGATCCAAGCTACGGCACCGGCGCGATCGTCGACGCCGCCAAGGTCGATCCGATGCCGAAGGCGGCCGGCAAGTGGAACAGCTATGAGATCACGGCGCAGGGCCCGCATCTGACGGTCGTGCTCAACGGGCAGACAACCGCCGACGTGCAGGACTCAAAACACCTGAATGCCGGACCGATCGCCCTGCAATACGGCTCCGGTGTGGTGAAATTCAGAAAAGTTCAGATCAAGCCGCTGTAGCACGGCGTGACGCTGCTGCGCCGCTCGCTGCCTGTCGGGAACTACAATCCGTGCATCTGTGCCATGCGCAAACTGCCCGTCGTGCCAAATTGCCGCAGCAGGCATGTTCTGATTTACAGAAACATGCTTGACGCCGCCCCCAAATCAGATGCATGATCCGCGCCGTCCCGCCTCGCTTCGAAGAGGGGCGTTTCGGCCGATCGTCACGACACGTGGGGCGCGGGATGCGATGGACGCTTTGGCGACGCGCACGTTTTGAATTCGTGCGGACGAACGGCGCTGAAGCGGACGCAAAAGCGCGTGGTCCTGGCCTCCCGACGCTGAGGCCAAGCTCGCTGGCGTGACGAACGCCGCGGGCGATGGGGGCAAAAAAGCCCGGTCCCCAGGGAGAGCGCGCCATAAGCGTTAAAACCGTCGCGCAGGGAATGCCGGATGATCTGGCTAAACCTGTGGTACCTGCCGCCAGCTTTTCTTATTGCTGGCGGGCCACGGGCGAGGCCGTCGCCCGGCATTCCCTGCGCCCTCTTCTCATTTGGAGGGCGGTTCGCCCGACAGCTCGGACGCTATTTGCGCCGCGAGAATGCGAACTCATATCCTCTCTGTTGTTTGACGTTCAAATCTGAGGACACCGCTGCTGTCGTCCCGGACAAGCTCGCCGGCAGCGCGTCAGCGCGTGCGGCGAGCGCAGATCCGGGGACCCCAGGGAGCGGTCGGTGCGAAGAAAGATATCACGACCATCTCGCACAACGGTTCAAACCTGTGGTTATGGGTCCCCGCTTTCGCGGGGACGACGAGACGAGTGGGTGGACGCGCCGCGCGTCGAAGGTTAGAGCAACGTCCGCGTTCGTCGCTCGTCGCTCGTCGCGCGGCCTCGTCCCCGTCGCGCCACTCCTGTGCAGCAGCAGATACAGCGCGCGCGGATTGGTGGTGAGATAGCGCCAGAGCAGGCGGCGCGGTTCGATCAGCACGCGCCAGCTCCATTCGAGCCCCAGATGCTGCATCCAGCGCGGCGCGCGGCTGCGGCTGCCGGAGAGATAGTTGAACAGGCCGCCGGCCGTCTTGATCACGCCGACATTGCGAAGCTGCGGCGTGAACTCGTCGACAAAGGCCTGCTCGTGGGGCACGCCTAACCCGACCCAGAGATAGTCCGGCGCGAGCTTGTTGATCTCCTGGACCTTGGCGCGGAGCGTCTCGCCGCGCAGATAGCCGTGGCAGGCGCCGGCGATCCTGAGGCCGGGATAGATCCTGCGGATATTGGCGACGGCGGCCGCGTTTTCCTGCTCATCCGCGCCAAACAGATAGAAGGACAGGCCGGCGAATTGCGCCTTGCGCGCCACGACATGGAACAGGTCGGTGGTCGCCACCCGCTGCGGCAGCGGCGGACGCGACCTGAGCCGCGAGATCGTCACCAGCGGCTGGCCGTCGGCGCTGATCAGGTCGGCGGCGCGAAACAGCCGCTCGGTGAGCGGTTCGGTCGCGCAGCGCGACAGCACCTCGCCATTGGCCGATGTCAGGTACAGCGGACGCGCGGCGCGGCGCTGCGGCGACACCGCCGCGATCATGAAATTCGCGGTCTGCTCCATGTCGAGCACGGCGAGCCGCAATCCGCCGAGCGTGATCCGGGGGATGCCGGCGGTCAGCCCTCGCCCGAGGAGATTTTGTCGGCGCTCAGGCATATTGCTTGCCTCGCTCCGGCACCGTCGCCGCACCGAGCTCGTTCAGGATGACGCCAGCCAGTCTGTCCTGCGCAGGTCCGAGCGCCTTGATGATCTCCTCCATGCTCTCGTTGATGTCGAGGCGGAGCGGAAGCACGGCCACCAGCGCATCGGCCGCGTCCAGCAGGCGGAGGTCGGCCGCGTCCCATGGCATCGCCGGACCATCGAGGATCACGAGATCGAAACCGCTTGCGGAACGCGCCCGTGCCAGCGCCTCGCGCACGGCATCGGCGGCCTTGCCGTTGTTGCCCTTGAGCGCGGGCAGGATGGAGATCCCGTTTGCGGTCTGGATCGCGCGCGAGGCGTGGCCGGCGATGCTGAGCCAGCCGAGACGGTGAGGCTTGACCTTGCCGAGCCGGCCGAGCCGGCGCGACAGCATGCCGGTGTCGGGGTCGGCGTCGATCAGCAGGACCTTTGCGTCATCGCGCACGCATCCGAGCGCGAAATTCAGCGCGGCGACGCTGCGGTCGTCATTCCCGGCGGCATCGCCGATCACGGCCACGACCGGTACGGCGTTGGACGATTGGCGTGGCGGCAATTTTGCCCGGATGCCGCGCACGCCGTCGAGGAAGGCCGATGACGCCGTGCCCGTGCGTAAGGTCGGCCAGCCAAGGCGCGTGACGTCGGCGGCCGCCGATGTGGCGAGGATGCCGCCCAGCGTGCGCAGGATGTCGGTCTCCTGCAGGCGGACGATGACGGGCTTTTCGGCGATTGCGACCGGCGCCGTGGCGCTGGCCGCTGTTTCCGCAAGTGCGATGGGGACCAGGGCGGGTGTCTCCGCTTCGGCCGGCTGCGCGGGCGCCGCGCGCGGCTTGCGACCCTGGCCTTGCCGCTCTGGCTCCGGCGCCTGTCGCGGCAAGCGGTCGACCGCGATGGCAAGGCCGCCGGCTGCGAGTGCGCCGAACAGAAAACCGATCATGGCGACGAGACTCATGGCCGGCGGGAAGGAGCGCCGCTGCGGCACGGTGGCTTCGCCGATGATCCGCGCGGCCGAGGTGTTGAGGCTTTCCTGCTCCTCGGTCTCGCGCGAACGCTTGAGGAAGGACTGGTAGACGTCGCGGCTCGCCTCGACGTCGCGCTCGAGCTCGCGCAGCCGCACCGAGGCCTGGCTCATCTGGACGCTTTGCTGCTTCTGTGCCTCCAGCGCCTTGTTCAGCGACGCCTCGTAGTCGCGGGCGCGGATCAGGTCGTTCTTGGCCGATTGCGCAAAACGGTCGATCTCCTCGCCGATGGTGCGGCGGAGGTCATCGACCTGCTTTTCGGTCTGGCGCAGCGCGGGATGCCGCGGTCCGAGCTCGGCGGTCAGTTCGGCCAGGCGCTTGCGCGCTTCCGCATACTGGGCGCGCAGATTGGCGATGGTCGGCGACTGCAGCGCCTCGGCGATCGCGCCGGCATCGGCCGGGCCGCGGCGGCTGGCCTCGATCTGGTCGTAGCGGGCCTTCGCGTCCATCGTCTGTGCCCGCGCCGCGGCGAGGCGCTGGTTGGAGGCGGAGAGCTGCTGATCGCTGATCAGCGTGTCCTGGGTGCCGACGAAATTGTTCTGAGCCTTGTAGGTTGCAAGCGTGGTCTCGGCATCGCGCAGGCGGAGCTGCAGCTCCTTCAGCCGGCCGGAGAGATCGCTGGTGGCGCGGCGCGCCGCGCTCGCCTGCGAGGCGCGGGACTCGGCGAGATAGGCGCTCGCGATGGCGTTGGCGAGCAGCGCCGCCTTGGCCGGCTCGTTCGACCACACCTCGACATCGACCACGAAGCTGCGCTCGGTCTTGCGGATGGTGATGTGGCGGTTCAGCGCCTCCAGCGCTGCGGTCGCGGCCAGCGTGGTGTCACCGGTCGTGTGCATCTCGAAACCGGCAACGCTGAGCAGCCGCGCTGGAAGACCCTTGGCGTTGCCGCCGAACTCCGGATCGGCATCGAGGTGCTGCTCCTTGATCACCTGCAGCAGCACGCTGCTCGAGGTCATCAGCCGGGCCTGGCTTTCCACCACCATGGCAAGCCCGGACACGTCCTGCGCGCGGGGGGTGAGTTCACGGTCGACCAGCTGCAATTCGCGCGGATCGACATAGAGCTCGGCGATGGCGGTGAAGCGCGGCGTCAGGCTCTTGCCGGCGGCCACCGCGATCAGCGCGCAGATCACCGCGCCCGATGCGATCATGATCCGCCGTCGCCACAGCAGGTGGCTGAGCTGTAAGAGGTCGAAGCCGCCCCGTGGGGCGGACGATGGCGCTTCGCTCGGCTCGCTCCGAGCTATCGGCCGGTCATAGGCAAGCATGGTCCCCAGCTTCCATTTGAACCGCCGCACACACCGGCTGAGGGTTTACGTTTCGCCCGACGTCATGCGCCGACGGCGCCGGCGCGCACGAAACGCGACAGGAAAAATTAACCAAACGGATTGATGGGCTATTCATCGAAATCACCAAGAAGCCGTTTAAACCCCACCTGATGCCACGCCCTGCGCTCGCGGCGCGAACCCCGCGATGCCGGCAGTGTCCGCCTAACCAATTCTTAACCGTTCTGTCCAATCCGCCGCCCACGGCGCTGCGCGACTGCTTGGTCATGGACCGCTACTACCCGATATCGAGGTTGACGAATTTGGTTCGGAACAGCGCAACGCCACTTTTCGGACGGCTGCGAGACCGCGCGATGTCGAGCAGCCAGTACATGGCGCCGCAGGCGAGGATCCCTGCGCTGACCAGCACGAGACATGCGATGGCATCGTTTGCACGCAGGCCGCGATCGAGGGCGGCCACGACCAGCGCCATCACGAGCCCTGCGACGGTCGCGAGCGACAGCCGTGAGATCGGCAGCGGGATCGGGAAGGCGAGCCGGCTCAGGAGCAGCGCGCAGGCAAAACCGATGATGTCGGCGCCAAGCCTCGCCCACGCGGCGCCGACCGTGCCAAAACGGCCGACCAGGAGATAGGAAAGTGCCAGATTGGCGACGATGATGGTCGTAGTATTGATCAGATAGAAGGAGTTGCGGCGCGACAGCAGAAAGCTCGCATGCAGATATTGCTGGGTCATGATCTGAAACAGCACGGCGAGCGCCACGATCGGCATGACCTGTGCGGCTAGAACGCGAAAATCGGCGCCGAGCACGACATTGGCGACGTGCGGCGCGATGATCGCAAAGCCGAGGCATGCCGGCAGGATCATGGCAAACAGCAGTTCGGCGCAGTCGGCAAGGTGGGCGCGGACCGCAGCATCGCCCTGCGCGGCATGGATACGCACCGCCAGCGGGAAGAACGCGGCGGCGGCGCTCAGTGCCGGCATCATCAGGGACTGCCGGACAAGGTCGAGCGCGGCGACATATTGGCCGGCATCGGCCGTGCCGACCAGATTGGCGATCACGAAGCGGTCGGTCACGCTGGCGATGGCCAGCAGGGTCAGCGACAACGTCAGCGGCAGGCCGCTTCTCGCGGCTACGGCTAATCTGGCGAGATCGAACGTGACGGTCACGCCATTCCACGCCGTGCGGGTCTGGACCAGTACGGCGACCAGATAGGCTGCGGCCGAGGCCGTAAGCAGGAGCGGTCCCGTCGGGTGAAGGAACGCGATGGCGACACCGAGAGCGAGCAGAGCGATGGCGCGGACCAGCATCGCTTTCATGACCGCGAGCGCCTCGAGACGGGCCCGCAGCAGATCCTGGGTCAGCTCGAAAAGGCCGATCGAAACCGCGAGCGCGATCGCAGCGAGAGCCGAGCGCTGGTCGAGACCGAGCAGCAGTCCCGATCCGAACGCAACGGGGACCGTGAGACAGCAGATGGCATATCCCGTCAAAACGATACCGCGGATATCGGCGCCGTCATCGCGTGCGTGCCCGCTCAGGATCAGGTTGCGGAACCAGCCAACCAGGAAAACGCTGCTAACCGCAGCGAGACCTGCACCAAGCAGGTAGGCGCCATAGTCGTGCGCCGAAAACAGCCGTGTGAAGATCGACACGCTGAGTAGCCCCAGCAGCGCCGAAGCGACGTTGGCGATGAGATTGATGCTGGCTTGCCGGATCAGCATGGCGACGTAAGCTCCGCGGCAGGCGATGCGCTTGCCGGAGAAGCAAGTCGTCGCTCGTGCTCGGCGAGCGCGGTGTGGATTTCGTGGACCGCGGTGCCGGAAAACGACGCAATCGAGAACGCTACGGCGTCCTCGTCGGCCCTTCGCAGCAACTTCGTCAGATCATCCCGGCCCAGCGTCGGTGCATCCCAATAGCTGGCGCAGGGCGTGTCGCCGACGGGAATATGCCGCGTCGACAGGCCCGCGGCGTTTTTTGCGAAGATGCCGTAGAGCATGTATTCGGAGAACTCGCGCGTCCGGCAGAGCGCCTCGATCCACTCCCGGCCGGTGACCGTCTCGATGCGCGCAGCCATCGCGCGCGCGGTTTCCTGGTCCCACAGAATGATATGGCCGATAAAATCCTCCGCCGGAAGTTTTGCGGCCGGCAGGCCCAGAAGCTGGTGACTGGTTTCAACCCAGCGCGCGTGGCAGGGCGTCGTCGCGCTCACCTCGTTCGTCCTTGCCAGCAGCGGAACTGGCCTCGGATGGGCGAACCGCGAGAGATCGAATTCGCGAAAGAACACGATGTCCGAATCGAGGACGCAATAGCGCCGCTCCGGCAGCGCGATGGCCGCGGCAATCTTGAGGATCTGCTGGACGTGCCAGCCGCTCACCGGCTTTGCGCGCCACGACCACCAGAACTGGCGCCGGTTGCGGCGGACGAGGGACGGCAGCGGTCGCAACCAGTCGGGCAGGAAATGCGAGGCCGGCAGCACGACACGTCGTTCGCTCGCAAACGGCGCAAACAAGGAGAGATCGGCGTCGGGAACCAGCAGATAATGTGTCGAAGCCGCCGAGAGATGGCGGTCGACGCTCTCGCAAAGCAAGGTGCAGCGATCCAGATCGCGTCGATAGGTCGGCGTTAGCAACGCGACGGGATTCATCGTTGTGGTCGCTCCGGATTCCAAAATGGATCCTCGACAATACGAGGCGTGACTTGCTTGCGACCAAGGCAGCAAGATCGGTGCCGGACCCGTAGAAACACGGTTGCATGATCTGGGAATGGTTAACGCGTTGCGCGGTTGCCGTTTGTCGGACACGCAACGAACGTGATTGCACAACTCAGGCGCTCACTGAGTGTCGCCGGACTCGTTTCGGCACAGCGGAGCCGCCCGCCTTGTGCGCATTTGAGACAGCGGGCGACTCGCCTTCGACGTGCCGCGGCGCTGCGATGTAGAGGCGAACGCGTCCACGCTCGGACTTTACCATGGCGCGGCGTTTCTCGCGGACCAGCCTCATCCTGGACCGGATATTGCAGAACGGCACTGTTCGGGAAAACGTCCTGTGAGACGGGGATGTTGGATGAAGTATCGGTCCGATATTGATGGACTGCGGGCGCTGGCCGTCCTGCCGGTCGTGCTCTATCACGCCAACGTTCCCGGCGTGCCCGGCGGCTTCGTCGGGGTCGACATCTTCTTTGATCTCGGGCTATCTGATCTGCGGGATGATCGATGCGGATCTCCGCCGCGGAACGTTCTCTCTGGCGAATTTCGCCAAGCGCCGCGGCTTGCGCATCCTGCCGGCACTCTTCGTCATGTTCCTGGTGACCAGCGGACTTGCCTATGTCTATTGCCTGCCGGTCGAACTCGAGCAATACGCACGCAGTCTTGCAAGCGCAGCCATTCAGGTCGAATGGACGCGCGTCTTCGGGCGCAGCCGTATTCACCGCGGGCGCGGCGTCCGTCGCCGTTCTGCTCCTGCTGTGCGTGCAGCTTCTGCTCGGCGACGGCGCGTCGTTCCGCTTTCCGGCGCGCGTCGTCAAGGTCGCGGCGTATCTCAGCTATGATCCATCCGATGCATTTCGCGAGGGACGCTGTTATCTCGCGACCAATCGCCAGCATCTCGATCTGGACACGTGCGTCAGCGTGACGCCGCGCGGCCCAACTATCTCCTGCTCGGCGACAGCCATGCCGCGCATCTCTGGCTTGGCCTGTCCACCGCGATGCCGGAGGTCAATCTGATGCAGGCGAGCGCCAGCGCCTGCCGGCCGGTGGTCGTCACCGCTTCCGCATTTGACACGTGCGGCTGCCCGCGCCTGATGCGCTTTATCTTCGATGAGTTCCTGGCCAATCGCCGTCTCGACGGAGTCCTGCTCGCCGCATCATGGAAGGACGAGGATCTGCCCGCGCTGTCAAACACCCTCGAAATCCTGAAGGGGCGCGGCATCAATGTCACCGTGCTTGGGCCGATCGTCGAATATGAGAAGTCGTTGCCGCGACTGATCGCCGACGAAATCTTGCGGAACGATCCGAAGATTGCCAGCTCGATGCGCACACCGGGTATCGTCGAGCGCGATCGGGTCATGGCCCGCATCGCCGCGCAGAGCGGGGCTCGCTACGTCTCGGTCTATGACGCGATCTGCAGGCTTGGACGCTGTGACGAGATCGCCGCCGGCGATGTCCCCATGCAGTTTGACGCCGGCCACCTGACCGTGCAGGGCTCAATCGAGCTTGGCTCGCGCCTTCGGGCGGCCTTCGGCGGCACCATGGCTGGGATCGAAAGTGTCGCAGACTGATCGGTTGAGCCAGCGCGTGACAGCAAGGCGCCTCGCGGCGTTTGTCGTCGCGTCCATTGCGATCGGGCTTTGCCTGGGCGGGGTGGTTTCCGCCGCACCGGCCGCAAAGGTCCGTTCGGCCTGGTGTGGCAGCGCGAGTTTGCGCTCAGGCACGGCAAGCTCATGAGCTATCCCCGAATGGGGTGTCGGCCAGTTCGGGGACAATCCGCTGTTCGTGGCGCGGATGCATGACTGGTTCGTCAGCAATCGGGACCGCATCGCCTATGCGGCCTATTTCAATGTCGACGGAGACTGGCCGACACAGGTCGACAATGGCCGGTTTCCTGAGTCCGAGAAGTTTTTTCGCAAGCTGTTCTCGCGCTGAGGCGCGCAGTGTTCGTGCCGTCGCGGAGGCCGATCGCCTGTTAACCTTTCTGCATGGTCGGCGCCGAGCGGTGCCCGCGCTGGAGCGCTTATTGCAGGTATTCGCGACGCCCGCCCGGACGTTTCAGCCGCGATCGTCAGAGAACGAAGCTGTTTCGAAATGGGTGGGCGTTCCCGGTCCGGGGCAGTCTTTGATCGGCGATTTGAATGACGTGATGATATGAACCTGGCTTCGCATGATTTGAGCGCCGCGAGTGACGTCATCTCTTCGCCGGAGCGTCCGATCGTGGCAGCGTCACCTGCACTCGATCCGGCGATCGACATCGTGGTTTGCATTCCGAGTTATCGTCGCCCGGAACTGTTGCGGGTGACCCTGCGATCGCTCGCCGGTCAGCGCACCCAGCGCCGCTTTGCGGTCGTTGTCGTCGAGAACGATGCCGCCGAGCAGGCCAGCCTTGCTGTCGCCGTGAATCTCCTGCGGCACCAAGTCCTGACGGGCCTGTGCGTGATCGAGCCGCGGCAGGGCAACTGCCACGCCATCAACGCGGCGTTCGAGACGGCGCTGGCGGCGTTCCCGCAAGCGGTCAATTTCCTCATGATCGATGACGACGAGGTCGCTTCCCCCGACTGGCTGGAGCGGATGCTTCGCGCCGCCGACGCCAGCGGCGCGGACGTCGTCGGCGGTCCGGTGTGGCCTGACTTTGACGACGACGGGAAACGCGGACTGCGGGAACATCCGGCGTTTCGTCCGGCCTATGATGTCAGCGGTCCGGTGCCGATCATCTATGGCTGCGGCAACTGCCTGATCAGGCGGCCCGTCTTCGCGCGTCTCGGGCTTCCGACGTTCGATGTGCGGTTCAATTTTCTCGGCGGCGGCGATTTCGACTTCTTTGCCCGCTGCCGCGCCGCCGGAATGAAATTCTACTGGGCAGCGGATGCCGTCATCACCGAAACCGTCTCGCGCAGCCGAACCAGTCCGGCCTGGCTCGCGCTGCGCGGCCTCCGCATCGGGGCCGTCAACTATCACGTCCAGCGCAGGCTGGCCGATGATGTGCGCTCGCAGCTTCGCCTGGTCGCCAAGCTCGTGGCGCTGCTTCCATTCTCGCTGCTGCGCGCCGCCGCTCTCGCGCTGACCAGCCGCAAGGCGCTGATCGCGCTGCATCCGATCATTGTCGCC
>Ga0070711_100002137_pt1 | contig 11207 bp, 10 predicted proteins | sample LARL53metaG_FD_65452 | JGI IMG/M metagenome (GOLD analysis project Ga0070711, IMG submission 65452) | Corn, switchgrass and miscanthus rhizosphere microbial communities from Kellogg Biological Station, Michigan, USA - LAR L5-3 metaG | ecosystem: Host-associated > Plants > Roots > Rhizosphere ... | reverse complement strand
CTTGGGCGCGATCTTGTTTGTCCCATCGCTGGTGGTGATTCTTCCGAGTGCTTTTGTGCTGCGCGTTTTGCGGGGACGCGCCTTTCAGTGGGACCTGCGCTGCGGAACGAACTTCAAGCAATTCCGAATGTTGCGCCTCAATGTGCGTCGCAATGCCGTTCAGGAAACCCGGTTCGAACGTGCTCTCGATCTCTTTAGCGTCACAGAGCTTCCCCAGTTGTGGAATGTGTTAATAGGCGATATGAGCTTGGTGGGCCCGCGCCCGGAGCCTCTGTCGCGTACGCGGCGATATACGTCGTGGGAAGAGCGTCGCCTCAGCGTCCGGCCCGGGATGACGGGCTTGGCCCAAGTTCGAGGTTTACGGGAACAGCATTCGTCGGAAGCCAAGGCTCGTCTTGATCTGCAGTATTTGCTGAATCCCTCCCTGGCCACAGACCTTTCCATCCTGCTGCAGACATTGTTCACGCTGGCGACTCGGCGGAGGTCGACCGCAGAAGTGGTGGAAATCCGTAAGTCTGGCGTCGTGCCCCGAGTCGGATCAATCGAACAGATGGAGGGGGAGGTGGCTCCGCGTGCTGATCGTGCGCAGTCCCGTGCGAATTAGCTTTGCCGGTGGCGGTACCGATCTGCCATCGTTTTATGAGCAGTTCGGCGGAAGTGTACTGAGCGCGGCAATCAATAAATACTTCTACACCATCCTCGGCAAGCGCTCAGACGGGCGAATCCAGGTGATTTCTTCCGATCTTCGGATCTTTGAAACCTGGCGCGACATCGCCACCATGGATGAACGGGGTAGCGGCCTGGAAATTCCTCTTGCCGTCATGAAGGATCTCGGGCGCGATATGTCAGTCGATCTTTTTCTGGCATCCGAAATTCCGCCCGGCACCGGCCTAGGCTCTTCTGCCAGCGTTTGCGTCAACATTCTCAAGACCCTCGCAACTTATCTGCAGATTCCGCTGTCGAAGTACGACCTGGCAGAACGCGCATTTCGCATTGCGCGCGAAGGGTTGCAGCGACACGTAGGCAAGCAGGACGAATATGCCGCTGCCTACGGGGGACTGAACCGCATCGTCTTTCACCGCGACGGGGGGACCGAGGTGGCTCCAGTCACACTCAACGCTGACTTTGCCCATGCGTTTGAGAACAGCCTGATGCTGTTCTTCACCGGATCAGCCCATCACTCCTGGACGATCTTGGAGGAGCAGGAAAAATCCACACGAACCACGGGTAGCAGCGCCGCGAAGGCACTGAAGCGAACCGAGAGCTTTGTACCTGAGATGCATGACGCTTTGATGAAGTCCGATCTGCCGACATTCGGGTCGCTTCTCGACCAGGCGTGGCAAGCGAAGAAACAGGTGTCGTCCAAGATCTCAACGTCTCGAATCGATCACATCTATCGCGTGGCCCGAGATCACGGGGCGATGGGAGGCAAGATCACGGGCGCGGGCGGCGGCGGATTTCTCTTGCTGTGCTGCGATCCCGCAAATCAAAGTGACGTTCGGCGCGCGATGGCAGCGGAAGGCGTGCGGGAGATGACGTTCGCATTCGATGCCCACGGAACACAGGTGATCGCCAACGATCCCTTCATCGATTCGGACGACGCGACCGGATCCAGATGGACGTTTGTGCCCGTGTCTTCTAGCCTCTAGCGAGTCTGCTTTACCGAGCAACATCCGGAAATTCCAGTGAAAGCCTTCTTGCTTGCAGCCGGTCACGGCACGCGGATGCGTCCGCTTACCAACACCGTTCCCAAATGCCTTCTGCCCATTCGGGGGACGCCAATGTTGGAGATATGGCTCCGGCTCTGTCAACGCTTCGGCATTACAGAGGTTCTGCTCAATCTGCACGCGCACGCTCCGCAAGTACGGGAGTTCCTTTCCCTTCGGTTCAATTGCGATCTTGCGGTGAATCTAGTCGAAGAACCGGTTCTGCTCGGCAGTGCCGGTACCTTGCGGGCCAACCGTGACTGGATCGGGAATGACGAGTGTTTCTGGATTTTCTACGCCGATGTGCTGTCTGCACCTGATCTGGCCGGCATGTTGCACCTTCACAGAGAGCGGAATCCGATAGCCACCTTAGGCGTGTATGAGGTGCCGGATCCTTCGCGATGTGGAATCGTCACGGTTGACTCCGATGGACGCGTTAAGAAGTTCGTCGAAAAGCCCGCCCAACCCGACGGCAATCTGGCCTTTTCGGGCCTAATGATTGGGACACCATCGCTCCTGGATGCAATTCCCCTGCGATCACCGGTGGACATCGGTTTCCATCTGCTGCCTCAATTGGGCGATCGCATGATTGCCTATCGTCTCAGCGACTATGTCCTCGATATCGGCACTCACGAGAACTATCAACTCGCGCAGCAAACCTGGCAGCATCAAGAAAGCCCGGTATGAGTGAGGCGTCCGCCGACCCCAGGCCTGGGCTCTTTCAGGGGGTCGTGTTCGACATGGATGGTGTCGTGATCGACAGTCATCCAGCTCATCGAGAAGCCTGGCACGGTTTCTTGCGCACGCTGGACCGCGATGTCTGCGATCACGAACTGGACTACATTCTTGACGGCCGCAAGCGGGAAGATATTCTTCTACACTTTCTCGGCGAGCTTTCTGCAGAACAGTTGCATCGTTACGGACAGCAGAAGGATGCGTTTTTCAGAAAGCAACTTTGCCAAGTGAAACCGATGCCGGGTCTTGTGCATTTCCTGGGTGAGCTTCGCGAGCGGCAAGTTCCCTTGGCAATCGCCACCTCAGGCAGTGCCCGACGCACTCACTTCACGCTCGAGCAATTGAATCTTAGCCGGTACTTCAAGGTAATTGTCACCGCCAACGACGTGGAGGCGAGCAAGCCGAATCCGGCGATCTATCGGCTGGCATGCGAACGGCTGTCAGTCTCTCCATCTCGATCGCTGGCGTTTGAAGACGCCTTCTCTGGTGTGCTCGCGGCTAAAAATGCGGGCCTGGGTTGCGTCGGGGTTGCGTCTGATGACGACCACCATCGCCTGCTCGCAGCGGGCGCAGACTTGGTCCTCCCAGATTTTCGCGGGCTCACTCTGGCGAGGCTCGCCGCCTCAATGAACCGAAGTCAAAGGCACTCTGCGTAGTTCAAAGAAATCGTGAAATTTAGAGACATCGGTTTTCTCGTCGGTTTGACCATTGCGGCGGTCATCGTCCACGGGTACCATCCGAACGCCGAGGATGCCGCGATCTATCTACCTGGCGTCGAGAAACAGATTTGGCCCGAACTCTTTCCTTTCAACCAGCAGTTCTTCGCCTCTCATGCGCGCTTTAGCATTTTTCCTCAGCTGATCGCGTGGTCGGTGAAGATAACTCACCTCTCGTTGTATCAGGCACTCTTTCTCTGGCACCTGCTTTCGATCGTTCTTCTGCTATGGGCTTGCTTTCGCCTGGCAGCCCTGTGCACCCAGAACGTTTCGGGACGATGGGCTGCTGTGTCACTGGTGGCCGCCTTGCTCACGCTGCCGGTGGCGGGTACAGCCCTGTACATCATGGATCAGTACGTGAATCCAAGGAACCTCTGCGCGTTTGCGGCTGTCCTTGCGGTCGTGCTGCTTGTGGAAGAAAGGTACCTGCTCGCCGGCCTGTGTCTGTTCTTGGGCGCCGCGATCCATCCGTTCATGTCGTTCTTTGCGTTTGCTTTCTGCGCTGTGTATGTCCTCATAGAGTGGCGCGGAGCTTGGCGACCTACCGCGGCGAGCATCATCCCGCTCGGCTTCTTGTATCCCACTCCGACCCCGGCCTATCATCAGGTTGCGCTTTCCCATCCGTATCACTATCTGGTGCATTGGCAATGGTATGAAGTATTAGGCGCCGTAGGACCGCTTTGTATCTTCTGGATTCTCGCTCGATTTGCTGCAGGGCGACGACGCAAAGAACTTCAGCGGATGTCCCAAGCCGCAATGCTTGTGGGGGCCGGCAGCCTGTTGGCAGCGTTGATCCTCGCGCTTCCCAGCCGCTTCGAGGTGGTCGCGCGAATTCAGCCCCTGCGCAGTTTCTACCTGCTGTATGTGTTGTTGCTGGTGTTTCTCGGAACGCTTCTCGGGGAATACCTTCTAAAGGCTCAGGCTTGGCGATGGATCCTCGCGTTTCTACCGATGTGTATTGGGATGTTTGTGGCCCAGCGATCTCTATTTCCCGAGAGCGCGCACATCGAGTTGCCCGGCGTTCAGTCGCGCAACCCTTGGGTGCAGGCCTTTGAGTGGACCCGAGACAACACGCCTCTAGATGCACGATTTGCCCTCGATCCCGATCACATGAGAATTGCGGGCGAAGATGCCAATGGATTCCGCGCAATTTCGCGACGAAGCATGCTCGCCGACGCGGTGAAGGATAGCGGCGCGGTCTCGATGTTTCCGCCGCTGGCCGACGAGTGGTTGCGGCAGGTCGACGCGCAAACACACTGGAAGAATTTCCAAAGCGAAGACTTCGAGAGACTACAGGCGGAGTACGGCGTCAACTGGGTGATCTTGCAGCAGCCCATGCGAGCAATTCTCGAGTGTCCCTACCAAAATCCGGCAGTCGCAGTTTGCCGCCTCGAAAATCGCAATGCCATCACCCAACAGATTGTTCACTAGCTTCTTTTCATCATGTCCAGTGCTCGACAAACACCTGCTCTAGCCCCGGTTTTTCCTTATGACAAATGGGGTCCCCTTGTCCGACATCTTGCTCGGCAATATCGCTCGGCCTCGCCGTTTCCCCATATCCATCTTGCGCCCTTCCTCGAATCCACGGTGGCAAATACTGTGGCCGAGGATTTCCCAGAGAACCACTCTGCTGAGTGGATCCGGTACAAGCATGGCAACGAGAACAAGATGGGGCTCAATCGACGCTCACTGTTCCCAAACTCAATCCGGGCGGTCGTCGATGAGCTCAATTCGCCGCCATTCGTGGCGTGGTTGTCGGAGTTGACCGGGATTCCGAATCTGATTGCCGACCCGGCCTTGGATGGCGGAGGTCTGCACCAGGTGCAACGCGGCGGATTCTTGAATGTTCACACGGACTTCTCGGTTCATCACTACCGTCACGATTGGCAGCGGCGCGTGAACCTCATTGTGTATCTCACACCGAATTGGCGCGAAGAATGGGGTGGGGCACTCGAGTTCTGGGACGCCAGCATGAAGCAGCGAGCGGCCCAGTACTTTCCGGGCTTCAATCACGCCGTAATCTTCAACACCGACAGTGCATCCTTCCACGGCTTTCCTGATCCGATTCGCTGTCCGGATCATTTGTCGCGACGGAGCCTTGCTCTTTATTACTACACCTCCAACCTTCAATTGCGGCCGGTGGTTCGTTCTACGACCTACCGGCCACGACCCGGAGACGGATGGCTCAAGTCGCTCCTCATTCGTTTCGACACATACGCCGTCAACCTCTACTCGAAGGCAAAACGCCGATTTGGGTTTTCAGATCGAACCGCAAGCAAATTGCTCGAATTTGCTTCAACGCTGAAAGCCCGCCCTCCTCGAAACCGCTCCTGATCCTCCTGTCGTCAAGTTTCTGAAGTTTCCTGATTCATCACTGTACTCGCGAGGCTAGTCTGGCCACTGGCGGGACTGACCTAAGGACACGTGTGCCAGCAGCGTGAAAACGTTGACGATGTCTTCTTGTTTTCGAATATCATGGCCCGCGTGTTCGGGTGTTATTTTTCAGGCGGTCGAGGAGACAAACAGCAATGAAGGTCCACTTGCAGGTTGTCGCGTGTGCGGTGCTGACCGTGGCAGGGGCGCTGGCCGGGGCGCAAGAGCCGTCAACCTCGGAAGTGCCCAGAACAGTCGAAGTCACGCCGAAAGAGGCGACTGCCCAAGTTGGCCAGAAACTGACATTCAAAGCCGTGGCCAAGAACGCTGCCGGCGAAGTGATTCCCGGAACGCCGTCGTTATGGTTTACGGCGCCGTTCGACCTGGCCGGAGCTGAGAAGGGAGTCGTGACCGTTTATCAGCCCGGAGAGATTCGTGTAGGTGCTGTTATCAACGGAAAGACAGGCTATGCCAAGATTAGCGTCTCGCCCGCTGCGCCCGCTGTTGTCGATGTCTCCACTCCGAAGGCTTTAGTGGTCGGGGCCTCCGAGGTTCTCGCGGCGACCGCGCGGAACGCCCGTGGTGATCCTCAGCAAAATGCTCCCATAATCTGGACGTCCGAAACACCATCCATCGCGAGCGTCGACAAGGCAGGCGTGGTGACCGGCCTTCATCCCGGACAGGCGAAGGTCCACGCAAGTTCCGGCAAGGCCAGCGGCAGTGTTAGCTTCTCAGTCGCAAAGAATCCGGTGGCTAGTCTCACCGTGCAACCAGCCAGCACACAGGCCCGCACCGGGGATGTAGTCCGCTTTACGCCCTCTGCGAAGGATGCTCACGGTAGTGCCGTCCAAGATCCTTACATCTCGTGGCAGGTGATCGGAGCCGGAGCCACCGTCTACCCCGATGGCGCTTTCGTGGCGGAAGAGCCCGGCACATACATGGTGAAAGCAATTTGCGGTGGCAGGGATGCGACCAGTTCCATCGTGGTATCTGCGCGTAATGCCGAGAGGCAACTCGAGATCGTCGCGCACGTCATGCCCAAGGACACGCAGACCACCGAGCAATGGATTATCGGCAACTATGCCTACCTGGCTTCCCTGAGCGACAAGCTCTGGGTGTACGACGTTTCCGAGCCCTCTTCCCCAAAACTGCTTGATACGGTCAGCGTAGATGCGCGTCTGATCAACGACGTCAGCACCACGCCCGACGGCAAAATTGGAGTGATCACCCGCGAAGGAGCGTCCACCCGTAAGAACGGCATCGTGTTTCTCGACACCTCGGACCCCAGCCACGTGCGCGTCATTTCCGACTACACAGCCACGGTTACCGGCGGAGTTCACAGCGCTTACGTGAATGGACACTATGCGTACATCACCGACGATGCCACCGGCTCAATGCGCGTGATCGACTTCGCGGATGTGAAAGCTCCCAAGGAAGTTGCGCGCTGGGAGGTGGACGCCCCGCTGGCGACAACAATTGAAGGACACTTCGGACCAATGTCAGCCGGACGCTACCTGCACGATCTGCAGGTGGTCGATGGACTGGCCTATCTCGCTTACTGGAGAGATGGCCTGGTGATTCTCGACGTCGGCAACGGTATTAAGCATGGAAGTCCGGAACATCCCCAACTGGTAAGCCAATTGAGAGTCAATCACAACGAACTTTACGGGGATGGATGGCTGGCTGGCACGCACACCGTCTTCCGGTCCAAGAACTACGTTTACATTGGAGACGAGGTGTATCCCGCGGAATTCGATTTAGCGGCGCACCTGCGAATTCCAGTTCGAGGCATTGTGCAGGTGGTCGACGTCAGCGACATCGAGCATCCTCGAATGGTGGCGCACTATTCCGTGCCTGAAGCAGGCGCCCACAACATCTGGGTCGCCGACGACATCCTTTATATGGGCTATTACAGCGGTGGTGGAAGAATTCTGGACGTGTCCGGCGAGTTGCGCGGCGATCTCTACCGGCAAGGTCGCGAAATCGCGCGCTTATGGACTGGGGATCCCGCGGGCTATCGCACGAATCTCCCATTTGCATGGGGAGCGCAGCCGCATAACGGGTTGATCTACTTCAACGACATCAACTCCGGCCTCTGGATTGTTAAGCTGGGCCAGCCAACATTCAAGGGTTCCACGACAGCGCCGGGTCTTCCATGATGGGCTGGATTTTACGCAGGTGTACTTTTCCCGTCGTTGTCTGTTTGCTCGCCTTGCAGTGCGTCGCACAGGAAGCGCCGTCCGGCAAAACCTACTTCGTCTATCTGGTATGCGAAGGCGCGGACAAGATCGCGGTAGTGCGCTTCGGGCCGGATGGTGCCAAGGTCGATCACACACTTCACACGGGCATGATGCCCGGTGCTGATATCAGTGGACCGCACGGGATCGTCATGTCTCCGGATCGCCAGTTCTATTACGTGACCATTGCTCACGGCAGGCCGTATGGGCAGGCTCTTAAATACCGCACGAAAGATGACGCACTAGTCGGGCACGTAACCCTGGGATACTTTCCGGCGACCGTCGACATCACGCCCGACGGAAATTTCATCTACGAAGTTAACTTCAATCTTCATGGTGACATGGTCCCGTCCTCCGTGTCTGTGGTGGCGACCGATGAAATGGTGGAAGCGGCACGCATACCTACGTGTGTGATGCCCCACGGCTCGCGCCTCAATCCGGCCGGAACAAAGCAATACTCGGCTTGCATGATGGACGACCTGCTGGTCGAGATTGATACATTGAAGTTCGCTGTCTCACGGCACTTCACATTAAGCAAAGGAAAAGAAGCCGGTGCGCCGGGGCCTCCGCCCCAGGATCATCACACGATGACCGACGCTACTTGCAGTCCGACCTGGGCGCAACCGGCGCCAGACGGGAGGTCGATCTATGTTGCCTGCAATAAATCGGACGAAATCGTGGAGGTGGACGCCAACTCATGGGCTCTCCGGCGACGCATCCCAGCCGGGTCGGGGGTCTACAATCTCGCGATCTCCAAAGACGGCAAGATGGTGGCCACCAACAGGCGGGGACAATCAGTCTCGGTCTTTGACTTGACTTCGGGACGCGAATTGATGCGGCTGCCAACCAAGCGCAAGGTGCCCGACGGTGTCGTGATCACGCCCGACAGCCTTTATGCATTCGTTGCGGTTGAAGGCATCGGTTCAGAGCCGGGTACCGTGGAAGTGATTGACCTCCGTTCTCTCAAGACCGTGACGACTGTAGACGTGCCGGAGCAGGCGGTGGGAATCGATTTCTGGAGAGTCGAAGCCGCCACTGCTCCTCGCTAGTATGTTTGCGCGAGGATTCTGAGTTCGCAGAGGGACGGCTTGGTTATCGTCTTGATGGGCGTTTCTGGGGCAGGGAAAAGCACGGTGGGGTCGCTGCTGGCGTCCGATCTGGGATGGGACTTTGCCGACGCCGATGACTACCACTCCGCGGAAAACGTGGAAAAGATGCGCCAGGGTATGCCATTGACGGATGCCGATCGGGGACCATGGCTCGAGAAGTTGCGTGCCCGCATCGTGGAGTGGATGGATGCAGGAAAGAGCGGCGTGTTGGCCTGCTCTGCGCTGAGGCATGCCTATCGAGATCAGTTGCGCGTGAATCAGCAGGTGCGCTTCGTTTATCTGAAGGGCGAGCGTGACCTGCTGTCTGAGAGATTGCTTCAACGGCCCGGCCACTATATGAAACAACCCATGCTGGAGAGTCAGTTGGCGACGCTCGAAGAGCCGCTCGATGCGGTCACCGTGAGTGCGAAATCAACTCCGCGCGAAATTGTTCGGGAAATTCGAAGAAATCTAGCCTTAGCCTAGGACGCACGTTGCCCTCAACGAGCTTCAACGACTTGCCGGCGGAACAGGCGGAATTAAACGCGGCCGTGGTACGCACCCTGACCTGGCGACTCGTGCCGTTTCTTTTTCTGCTCTACATCGTCGCCTATCTCGACCGGATCAATCTTGGATTCGCTGCACTGCAGATGCAGAGGCAACTCGGTTTCACAGACTTAATGTACGGTTTGGGTGCCGGCATCTTTTTCGCCGGTTATTTTCTGTTCCAGGTTCCCAGCAACCTGGTGTTGATGAGAGTCGGCGCGCGGCGGTGGATCGCCGTGTTGATGGTGACGTGGGGAATTATTTCCGCGTCCATGTGCATGGTCACGGGTACGCGAAGCTTTTATGCGCTTCGCTTTCTGCTGGGTGCAGCGGAAGCGGGCTTCTTTCCGGGAGTCATCCTTTATTTGAAGACCTGGTTCCCCGCAGGGGCGCGTGCTCGCACCGTGGCGAGGTTCATGACTGCAGGCCCGCTCTCAGGCGTGGTGGGTGGTCCGCTGTCCGGGGCATTGCTCGGCTTACAAGGCAAGTCGGGAATGGCTGGATGGCAATGGATGTTTATTCTGGAGGGGCTGCCTGCCATCGTGCTGGGGGCGATTGCCTGGACCTATCTGGTTGACCGTCCTGCGGATGCACCTTGGCTGACCACTGAGCAGAAATCATGGCTTCAACAAGTTCTGCAAAACGAGACTAACGCCATTGCGCAGAGCCATGGGCGGGGTGCGATTCAAGTTTGGCCAATTCTGATTCTGTCGCTCGTCTACTTCGGACTGAATACAGTGTCATACGGTGTAAGCCTGTGGTTGCCAACCCTGATCAAGAGCTTGTCGGGCATGAGCAATTTCGCGATCGGCGTCTTGACCGCGATACCTTACGTAACGGCAGCGGTTGCGATGGTCATTGTGGGTTTGCATTCGGACCGGTCGGGCGAGCGTCGGTGGCACACGGCAGTGCCCGCGTTCGCAGGTGCGCTGGCAATGAGCATCGCGGCGCACACTAGTTCGGTCGGTGCGATGACGGCCCTGATCAGCGTCGCCGTGTTGGGAGTTTTTTCCATGATGGGGCCGTTCTGGGCCATGCCGACGTCAGCCCTTTCCGGAACCGCTGCCGCCGTCGGGGTCGCGGTGATTAACTCCGTTGGCAATCTCGGCGGATTTTTTGGGCCCTATGTGATCGGGGCGTTGCGCAATGCGACCGGCAGTTTCAGGGCGGGACTGCTGCTTGTGGGAGGCGCATTGGCTGTTAGCGGATGTCTGGCGCTGACGTTGACGGATCGCAAGCGCGCAAGCGAATCGCGCTGACATGAGTTGGTAAACGTAAAAAGATCGGTTGGCGTATTTGACTACTGCACGGTCTGCGCGTAGCGCGAGTTGAGCGTTTCTTCCAGGAAATCCAAAACCATTTCAGCTGCCGCCAGGTAGCTGGAGTTCTGCGGCGACTGCGGGGTGCGTCGTTCCTGCGCAATCAGACTGCGCATGTGCGCGATCACTTCGGCGCGCTGCTCCGGATTCGGTTCAGACGCGACCATGCGACACAGATCTTGATGTTTGAGGTGGTCTTGAAGCGCGGGCATAGTGGTGTTCTCCGCTGGAACGCTATTACGACTTCGAGGGATGTTACTCGGGGGAAGAGTCAAGCCTGATTGCCGACCCGATCGAGCCGTAACGATTGTCACTTCTCCAGGCCTCAAGTGGTATCCCCCGCTGGCATTAGATTGCCGCGATAACAGGGGTAGGCTGGAGGGTCGTTTGGGCCCGTAACGGTACTAAAGGCACTTCCTTTGGGGGTCGCACATCCCATTGGAAATTACTTTTTGTCCAGCCGTGGCGGTATTTTTGCTTGACCCAT
>Ga0070711_100002135_pt1 | contig 11214 bp, 15 predicted proteins | sample LARL53metaG_FD_65452 | JGI IMG/M metagenome (GOLD analysis project Ga0070711, IMG submission 65452) | Corn, switchgrass and miscanthus rhizosphere microbial communities from Kellogg Biological Station, Michigan, USA - LAR L5-3 metaG | ecosystem: Host-associated > Plants > Roots > Rhizosphere ... | reverse complement strand
TCCGCCGGTCTCGAATGATCCAACCACCCCGATCAATCCCGCAGCACCCACTGCGACCGATGCTGCGATCAACAAGGTGGCTCCGCAGCCGATCTTTATGCGCCCCTCCGATGTGCAGAGCAATCCAGTAACCTTCGGACGGTTCGTGAACGAGGTCGAACAAACGTTGCAACCCCTCGTAGCGGCCCAACATAGCATCGAAGCCGGTCCGCCCGAAGTCGGTTTCGGCCGACCGAATGGGTTCGACTTCTTCCAGGTGGTGGATCAGACGACGCAACAAGTCTTCCTCGCCGAGGGCATTGCCTATTCTGGTCCCGGTGGTCCCGGTACGCTAACCCAAATCAGCCAGCAATTCGTTGATATCACAACGGACAATCTGAACATCACTTCAGATGGGCCACGCACGTTCATCCATTCAGGCGCCGGTGATGATGTGCTGCAAGCCACCCCGCTCAGTTCGTCCAATCAGGGGAGCGGCCATATATTCAACGCGGCTGGCGGTTCGAATGTCCTGATTGGCAATGACGGCGTGAATGGTTTCAAGGACATCCTGATGGCCGATGCCGACCCGACGAAATCCGTCACCAATCTGTTTCAGGGCTTCGAGTCGGGTGACGATATAGTGGTGCGGGGATTGACGCTGCAAGACTTCACCTACAGCGCCACCGATAATGCGGCCCGCACTCAGCTACAAATCACCGCCACCCAGATCGCCAATCCGGCAATCGAAACGTCGATCATGGTGTCCGGCTTTACCACACAAGACCTGAGCAACGGCAAGCTGATCATGGGCTTCTCATCAGATGGCTTAGGATCAAACTTCATGGTGTTGAACGCACCATTTGCCGGTTGAACATTGCTCACATTTGAGTGATCACTGATCTGGCTTGAACAATGCCGCCGATGAGTTGCCGGCCGTGGTCGATCTCTCTATGCTTGGGGCAGGGAGGATTGAGCGATGCGGAAAATAATACCGATTTACCTGTGGGCGTCGATCGCGGTGCTGATGGCGTTTGGCTTGGGAATCAAGATGACCGGTCCCGATCGCACCCCATTTGTCACTGATATCCACGCATTCGGTGACCGACTGACTGATGTGGTACATCCACAGCCGAAGCCACTGCCCGGATTCTTCAGCCGCTGGTTTGACTGACCACCTAGACGATCCAGGTCGCCCTGGATCATCGGGTGATAATGCCGCCCTACCTTAGCCGTAGCGGATCATTGAATGAATCCATTGACCTTGGCCACCCGCTGAGTCTGGGTACAGAATGCCGTCAGGGTTGCCGGGGTCATCGACCGCATTTCGAATGTCTTGCCCTCGACCATCGTCTGCAACAGGCTGCCGAAGCTCATGTCGCTCTCGCGCACATGGTCGGCGATGTAACGCTGCACCGCGTCCGTGTTGTAGCTGAGATGACACGGACGTTCGGCGGCGAGCACGGTGCCCAGTTCCACCGCCACGGTCATGCCGTCCAGACTGGTGGCATGGGCGGCTGTGCCGCCGAGCATGACGGCCAACAGGGTAATTGCTGCCTTACGCATCAGAACCCCCTCGGCGTCGGAAAGCTGGTGCCATGGCTGATCAGGTCGATCGTCGAGACAACGGTGATCAGGATCGCAATGCCACAGAATACCTTGGCCAGAACGTTGGTCTGCTCGGTCGATTGACCGAGCATCGCGGTCAGCCGCGAGACCACGTAGACGGCGATGATGAGGCCGATATCAGGAATCATGGTTTTTCTCCTTAGCTCTGCTGGAACGGATCGCGCTTGGCGGCCGGACGCGGCTGAGCACTGAACGGATCACCGCCAGCACCGCCGGCAAATTGCCGATTGCAGTTGGCGGTCTCGGCCGCCGCTGCCGCCGTGCCGTTGAGGTTCATGCTGGCCAGCCGAGTGCCGTTATAGTAGAGCTTGAAGTTGAGCCGCTGCCCAAAAACATTCATCGATCCGTACGGATCATTGAATGCCGCCTTCAAGAAGGCCGGACCAGACCCGTTGATTTGGATGGCAAGCGCCTTCCACGTCTCGGCAGGCCCGTTGTCGAATTGTCCGTTGACCGAATAGAGCTTGCCGGGTTCCAACGACTTCCACGCCTCGCTGCCGATCAGAAAATACAACGAATTGTCCAGGTTGTTGAAGCCGACCCGTAGCACGACATTCTGCCCAGGATAGGTGCTCAACATGAAACAACCATGACCCAGGGTCGAATCGACCATGATCTGCCACTCGCCGACCTTGCCCCATCTCGCGGCATCCTCGGCATGAGCGACCCCGCCCAACGCCATGCCGACAGCCACACCGGCCGCCGCCATGGTCTTCAGATACCTACGCATTCAAAATCTCCCTTCGAAATGCTTGCGCGGGGTATGAGAACCACCGCTGGCAAACAGCAGCGCAAAGGTGACCAGCATCGAGGCGGTCACATAGTAGAGCATCAGGTCCGACATCGAATTTTCTCCTTCCAATAATGTGTTCATACCATGGTTCCCAAATTTGTCAACCTATGAGCTTGACAGTATTGCACCGCGTGGTATGTTGATTGGGCAAAACTAACAGGAGATTTTTTGCAATGACGAAGTTCTTGGTTGCCAGCCTCATGCTGGCCTCGATCACCGTGCAGGCCCAGGCCGTCCCGGTTCCCCCGAACGCGCAGAAGGTGCCGGTCTACAATTGCCCGCAGCCCGTCGGCCACGACACTGGCTGCATCGTCCACCAGAAGGCGGTCCGCAAGTAATGCGACGCACTCTCACCGTCGCCTTGAGCATGGGTCTGGCACTCGGTCAGGCTCATGCTCAACGGCCCGATCCATTCGCACCGCCGCCCCCTGTGGCACAGGGGCAAACCAAAGGACCATATCTGTTCGATCTGCCGAAGCTGTACCCAGCGGCGTTCAAACTTTGGCAGCAAACCATCCCCCGTTCGATGAACTTCCCGAGTTGGCTGAGCAAGTTCGATGGGGTGGCGGCACCGATTCGCGACGTGACAGTCGAGGGAAAATCGATGAAATTTTCCACTGTCTGCATGCCGCATGACTGCGGCGACAACGAAGCCGGGGTGCTATTTTCCCCGCAACAGAACCGAATCATCGCCGTAGTGCATATGGCAGGGCAGAATCAGGCACCGACCGTGATGGTGATCGGCGAGATGAGCGGTCCGGAAGTCGCATGCATCGGGCGGCTGATGCATCTTGACAACCCATCCACCTGTTGACGATCGACCGGATTATGGTATCGCCATAAAATTAACTGTTGACAACGATTTAACCGGCTGCTAGTGCCCGGCAGGCTAGGAGGGCACAATGCTCGGATTATTCATCCCCATCATGATTGCGGGGACAATTCTGATCTTACTGGTCGGCAACTGGCTGATTTCAGGGCAATGGCGATAGTGGTTGACCCATGCATATCGGTCTCGGCGGACTTCTTCTGATCGGCTTACTGGCGGTGCTGCTGTTCGGCAGCCGTCAAGTGCTCATTAGGCTGGCCTGGATCGTCGGTATCCTGATTGCCTTGGTCATCATGGCGTTGGTTGTCGTGACCCACTCGCACGCCGCGCCAGTTAGCAGGGCGGCTCGCGACTGCACACAACCTGCTCAGCGCGACGCTGCCTGTCGGATTACCGAGGCTCTTGCCAATCGACCGTGGGGACCGTGGTCAACCCGAACGCGCACCCCGAAACAGTTGCGCCTCGACTGAGGCAGCAGACTGTGCCATACCGCTCAGCCACGAAGTGGAGGCAGTAATGGGCGAAGCCGGCTCCGACGGAGCATCACAGATGAGACTGGCAGACATTATTCACTTTCCTTTCGATTTGATCCATATATGATTTGATGACGCGGAATGGGCAGGGCCACGTTATCAGCCCTCCGCAGAGCCGCGATTCGATTGTTCGCCTTAGAGCCGACCAAGGCGCCCCCGTGCAGGAGGCCGTATGGCTCATGGCCATATTCCTGGCGATATTTGGCCTTCTCCTCCTCCCAGATTGCGGCGATCTCCTCGGCGTGTTGCTCCTCCCATTCTTGGAGAAGTGCCCGCTCTACCGCCTCCTGGTATTCCGCTTGCACGTCGATCAGCGGTAGCTGTGCGGCCTTGCGGAGCGCATTACGCTCAGTGAGCGCTGCAAATATTGCGGCACGGTCAACCATGATTCAATTTCTCCAAAATTTGGAATACCACAGAACGCTAATCTGTCAAGCCGATACGCATGGTGACCAACCCGTCAGCCAGTACCCGCATCGCGACACAATCGTCCTCGTTGTAAAGGATGATCCGTTCGCGCTGCTGCTGATCACCCGTGCGTATCCACTGATCGAACCATTCGACAGATGAGGCACCTGACGGATCAGCATCCTCCCATTCGAACCCCAGATATCGCGCCAGGGTTTTGATGGAATGATCGCGCGTCGGCCACACTGCCTCGGTTGCTAACGGATATAGATCGACCATCCGCACCAACAGCGCCGCAAGCTGCTCTGGCGAGCAGGCATTCGAATACCGTTTCGCCAGCTTCTTATAGTATACGGGCTCGTAGGCACTATAATGGTAGATCGGTGCCGAACCGTGATCGAGCATGAATTTCACAGCCGCCGCGAATTGGGCTTCCTCGTCTTCCGGACCATCAGCGAACAACCCGGTGTAGCGCTCGCCGACAGGATCGCGCACGGTGAATCCATGGAGATAACAGAGATCGCGGAACGGATCGGCTTCCAGGTCGAAATAAATCTCCGCTGACACATCCGGCAAGCGTGGCAGGCTGATTGCCTGCTTGAGATATGGGCGACGATCTTTGGCTTTCTGAAGCTGAGCCCGCTCATGCAGACGTTGCAGCATCGGCTTCCTAATCCCCCTGATCTTGCCAAAGTCTGCTAGATCGGCGGCGGCAAATTCAGTGATCGTCTCGACTACCGGTCGAAGTGCGGTCCGTCGAGCCTCGCCCAGCGCCGGAATCAGTGTGAGATCGTCGTGCTCCGCCAAGGTCTTGGCGCAGTGCGTGTGCCAATGGCATAGTTTGCAGGCGCCACGCCACGCCGGCTCAGTGGTCTGCTGTCGATAAATAATTCGACGTAGGTCGCGCAACGCGGCCTGATAGCGATCCCACCAGCTTTCATCGATTGATGAGTCGGCCGCCGTGTTCAGCCAATACGCGGTCTCCTTGCCGTTCACATCCCAGACGAAACCCTTTCGCAGGGTGGACGCCTGATCCGAGTGTTCCAGCACGTCGATGGAAATTGCCAGTTGCAAAGCGTAACTGAACTTGTATGGTGCTTCCACATCGAGCACGTCCTCGCCCTTCCCCCGATTGGTCTTCACTAGCCCTGGAACATAGCTGCCATGCTCAAAGCGAAGGAGGTCTGGTTCAGCGATCAAGTCGTCGGCGACCAGCCGGGCGCCGAGGATCAGCGGCTCCTGTCGCGCCATGGCCAGCCGGGTGAACCGTTCGCGGGCTTTGTCACCATACGAACGGAGGTCAGCGCTGCTGGTCATTTCGCTGAGGGTTGAGCGGCGATGATCAACCGCTCGACGCCACAGCAGCTTCACGAAGCCACTTTCCGAGTCATGTTCCGCTGGACCAAACGCATCGAGCGCCACCCGATGCGGACATTCAGCGTAGTCGTATAGCAATCCGGCTGTGATAGGTCTCGCCATTGGGATATATCTCGACTCGATTGTGTTGACAATATCGGATTCTGTGCTAGTGTCAAGTACAGAATTTGATTCATAGGAGATAAACATGGCAAAGGACAACCGGAAGGTTCCGGCAAAGAAGCTTGATTATGATGCTCTTTCCAGGGAAGATTTGGTTCGGCTGCTGCGGCATCTTGAGGCGCGCACCGAGAAGAAGGTCGGGTTGATTTGGGACCAGACCGCCCTGGCGCAGGACAAGGCGATCAACGAGGACTTTGTCGTCACTGATGCGGTGACCTCATTACATAGCGGGAAGCAGGGGCCATACGACAACCTCGTGATTGAGGGTGATAATTACGACTCTCTTCGTTGGCTTCACATGACCCATAAGGGTAAGGTGCAGTGCATTTACGTCGATCCGCCTTACAACACTGGTTACGCAAACTTCTGTTACGCCGACCGCTTCGAGACTTCGCAGTGGCTGGAATTCCTGTCTGTCCGGCTGCGCCTCGCTAAGGATTTGCTGAGCGACGATGGTGTCATTTTGGTCAGCATCGACGATGCCAATCGTGATCTTCTCAGGTTGCTGATGGATGATATTTTTCCCGGCTTGTTTGTCGGCAGTTTTGTCACCAAGACGCGAGAGCAAACTAATTCAGGCGAACATCATTTTTTCAGTCGCGATCATGATCACGTCCTTGTCTATGCTAACGAGGGATTTAATTTTAATGGGAAAAAGAAAACCTATGAGATGTATTCCAATCCCAACAACGATCCACGTGGTGATTTTAGACTTAGCGATCTGACATTCGGTTTCGACTATCTCAATAGACCCAATCAATTCTATCCCCTGGAAAACCCTGCCACCGGACAGGTGTATCTATGCAATCCAAACAGGGTTTGGGTGTACGCAAGTGAAAAACGCCTGAAGCCAGGAAAAAAGATTAGAACAGAAACAATGGAGGAATTTATTAGTCGTGATCAGATCAACTGGCCTGACAATCCCAAATTTGTCGTTTGGGAGACGTTGGACGATGTTTACGTCGCAATTGACCGAAAAGAAGTGCCTCATTCTGGTAAGGCACCATTGCTCTTTCGTGGATTGCCAGAGTCATATCTCTTGGAATTGGTCGGGAAGGAGATCGCTTGGGGTACCCCTAGCTTTAAGCGTTTCAAGGCTGACCTCCACAATGACACACAGCCGGTGTCGAGTTGGATTCGTCCGACACCACACAAGAAAGATGCTGATCCCGAGCGATGCGAAATGGTTGCTTCCTACAACCAGGAAGGCACTAAGGTTCTCCGTGCTATCTTTGGCTCGACGGAGTTCGACTATCCGAAGCCATTATCGCTCCTGACCGAGCTTGTTCGTCAGGCTACGAAACCCAACTCGCTGGTTCTCGACTTCTTCGCCGGCTCCGGTACCACGGCGCATGCTGTGCTTGCTGTCAATGCGGAGGATGGCGGCAACCGTCGGTTCATTATGTGCTCGGAGCAGAACGGCAAGCAGCTATGTAGCGATGTATTGGCGGAACGGCTGCGTCGGGTGATCAATGGCTATGCCGATGTGAAGGGAACAGGCGGGAACTTCGCCTATTTGCGGGCCAGCACGTTGCCGGTGGAGCATATACCGCTTGGCACGCCGAGCGTTGTCCGAGGTGCAAAACTGAAGGATGATCAGGTCTGGACCATCCTTCAAACCATGCACGGCTGTCCGCTCCAGCTAGCTTCAAAAGGGACGGCGCATGCCATTCTCGACGGCGGAGCCATCGTCTATTCGCCGGATGGCGCCAAGGATGATGTGGCCCTGGTCCGCACGCTGGCAAGGAAGTCAAAGGTGACCGTGTACAGTTGGACGGCACGCAACTTTGCGTCGTTGAAGAACAACACCAACGTCACGATCCAGTCGCTGCCCGAGGCCCTGTTGTCTCGGTTTCCCAAGTGATGCTTGACAATATAGCGGAATCTGATATGTCAGCGAGCAAGGAAGTAAACTCATGACGACGACCACGATGTTGAAGGATTTTCAGAGCGACGCCGTCGGGCAGATGACCGAGCTTATCGATGGTACGACTGACAATCTGGCTATTTTACTAGATTGTCCGACGGCTGGAGGCAAGACGCTGATGCTCATTGCAACGATGGACGCGGTCTCGCAGCCTACGAAATCTGCGTGGTTCTGGTTTGCTCCATTCAAGGGTTTGGTCGAGCAAACCCGCAAGGTCATCAGCAACGAGGGCAAATCGCTTCTGGTTCGCGATGTCCGGCTGGATCGGCGGGCGTCGAGCGTGAAGACCGGCGACGTGTTTGTGATGACCTGGGCGACGGTCGCACGGGCCGATCCCGAAGGGAGCTTGGTCCGAAATGGTCTGATCGAGATGATGCCGTCCATCGATCAAATGGTCGAGGCGTTGCGCGAAGATGGCTTCAGGATCGGCTGTGTGGTGGACGAAGAACATGTCCATCTCCGCGAGGACAACGAGGCGCTTGTATTCTGTCAGCAGGTGCTGCGGCCGGACGTGATTCTGCTCGCCACCGCCACGCCGAACAAGCAGGCGCTGGTGCCGATTTGCCAAGCGCTCGGCGTGACCGAGAATAATTTCCACCATGTCGCCGTTGATCGGGAGGCGGTGGTAGACGCCCGTCTTAACAAGCGTGGCATCCGCTCGATGCTATTTCAGGCAGACCACAACGCCGACAACGCTCTGATCGACGTGCATGAGAAGGCCATTGAGATGGCCACTACGCGACACTACAAGATCAAGAGCCGATTGAAGCACCTCAAGCTGCCGATCACCCCACTGCTCTTGGTGCAGGTCGCCAATCAGCGCCGCCGCCAGGGAGAAGGTAATACCGTTCGGCCGACGGACGCTGCCAAGACGCTACTGCTGAAGCATGGCTTCACGGAGCAGCAGATAGCGGTGCATACTGCCGACGAGCCAGACGCCGAACTGCTGGCGCTGGCTGAAGATGCGACCAAGGAAGTGCTCATCTTCAAGACCGCCATCGCCACCGGATTCGATCTGCCGAGGGCGTGGACCTTAGCAGCCCTCCGGGACGTGGTGGACAAGGATTTCGGATTGCAAATTGTCGGTCGCACGATGCGGGTGCATCCGCTGATACAACCGCTCGAACTGCCGGTGGACAGCGACCTGGAGTATGCTCACGTCGTGCTTGCTGCGTCCAACCAGCAGCGCGGTCTGAACAACGCGTTGAGACCCATCCCAAGGGAGGATTTGCAAAAATGGGTAGCCGCTGAACTCATGAAGCTATCGGGACGCCCGACACCGTGGATTGAGGTTCCCGGTGGCAACGATCCCGGCGGTGAGAATCCTGGTCCTGGTGGCAACGATCCCGGCGGTGAGAATCCTGGTCCTGGTGGCAACGATCCGGGCGATGAGAATCCTGGTCCCGATGGCAACGATCCAGGTCAAGCAGAGCCGCCAGAATTTCGCTACCCGTTGTGTGCCGGTATGCCGACGGTGTTCCTTACCGATTACTCACAGGTGGAAGACGATGACCAAACTTTAGCCACGCGGATTATCACCGACATGAAGGACAAGCTATGGGATGGTGATATTGCGAACGCCCTGATCAAGAAGAAGATCAGCGGCCATGTGATCGAGCGGCAGCATATCTCGGCGGGCGACGGCGAGCAGTATGACAGAATCAGGGATAGCGCGGTGCTCGACCGCAGCCGGCACAGGATACGGGCGACGAACCTGTTGAAGGAGCTATCGCTGTCGGAGCCGTTGATCCTGGATGGCATATCTAACATGGTGCGCGAATATGCTAAGAATCAATCGATCGATGCCCTGGCTGAGACTGAGGTGCTGAACACCGTATTCCTGCTGATCAGCAGTAAGCCGGAGTTGATCAAGAATGCCTACAATACCATCGTCGCCAACTCGATTGCCTCACGGAACGCCAGCCCATTGCCCGATCTAATCCAGGAACACAAGTCGGCGCCGGCCAAGAAGAATATCTATGGCGTGTTTCCGGCTGGGCTCAATTCCTGGGAACGTCAATTGGCCGAATCCTTGGACAACGATCCACGTGTTATCTGGTGGCATCGCAACCAATCCCGCAAGGACTATTCCGTGGCCATTATCCGGGCACCGAATCGCAACAAGTTCTTCCCAGACTTTGTTGTCATGGTGAAGGGCCGCAAGAAGGGCGGCGGCATTGTACTGCTCGACCCACACGAGCGACAGGATGAAGATGCTAAGTCGAAGGTACGCAGCGAGCATACTGCTTATGGCAAGCCTTACCTCCTCAAGCTGGTGAACGGCGATTCGTTCCACGTGGTGGGCTACAACCAAGCGAATGACGCTATCGCGCTCGGTGGCCCATTCGATCTTAATCAGGTCATGGAGTAACTCTTATGGCTCGTTCTGCGAATGTCTCGGAAGTGGCCAGCATTGAGCGCGATTTGGTGATGACCGTTGCGGCGGTCGGCGGCGGCGAGAAGGCACGTCTGTTGAAACAAGCGCTCAACAACTTCTGGGCGCAACATCCGCTGGATCGCCCCGATACAGCGACGGACCTTTTGCCATCGCCACCAGTGACTCTGCCATCGCCTCCGGTGACGTTGAATGTCATTGAGGGGGGCAACACCGATTTGCCGCCGGTTCCATCCTCGCCGACCAGTCTCAAGGAGCCGGCCGCCGAGGAAGACATGACCGAACGGACGTGGCGCGAGACCTTGAGCGATCTGCTGCCACAATTGCCGGCCGCATTCTTGCTGGACGACCTGATGAACCTGTCCGACGAATTTCGCTTCCTTCTGGGTGAAGGCGATCCGCGCAAGCAGGTCGGCCAGCAACTTGACCTGCTGGTCGTCCGTCGGGTGCTAACGAAGACCGACGATCGATATGAGGCTGTACCATGAGCAAGTACGACCGCTACCTGGACCACCTGGATGTCGTCGCCGGCTGGCTGAATGTCAACTTCGAGGACCATGAGGTTCCGATTCGTGTTGTCGTGAATGCACATAACTATAAGGGGAACGATTCGGTCAACGACTTTCTCAACGGCATCGGCGAAGGCATGCTGCATGAGCCACAAATCCAGACATTCGTCGAGGTAGTGCGGCAAATCATGGCGGAGCCAACGAAGAACATCGCGGTCAATGGCGTGACCCAATGCGGCAAGACCGGCACTTCCAACTCGACGTACTTCCTCGGGCCGATTCTCTATATGCTGACGCAGGAACGCTACGCCACCATCATGCTGGTGATCAACAGAAAAAATTCCTACAGCCAAACGCTGGATGAATACAAGCGATTCCGTGACCTATATGGCGATGCGCTGATGTTTCAGCGCACCGACGGAGCCACTGTGGATATCGACGATGAGCCGGAGGATGGCATCTCGCTGAATGAGTACTGGACGCGGGTGCTCAAGCGAGAATTGCCCGAGGAGATCGAGTTCGAAGACCCGGACGATCAGATTCAGCGGCGCTCCCACAGCAAGGCTGCGATGCAGCGCCTGGAATCATGTCTGGTTGGCGCCAACGCCAAAAACATCCGGCTGATCTTGGGGGTGGATGAGGTGCACTTCGGCACCGACACTGATGGCACCCA
>Ga0070711_100002134_pt1 | contig 11216 bp, 12 predicted proteins | sample LARL53metaG_FD_65452 | JGI IMG/M metagenome (GOLD analysis project Ga0070711, IMG submission 65452) | Corn, switchgrass and miscanthus rhizosphere microbial communities from Kellogg Biological Station, Michigan, USA - LAR L5-3 metaG | ecosystem: Host-associated > Plants > Roots > Rhizosphere ... | reverse complement strand
AGAACGTTTACCGCAGTTAAGGTTGGTGTAGGTGTGGTTTGATTGATCTCTATTACATCGCTGCCTCCATATTTTCTGATCTGAATCGACTTCATTATCAATATAACGAACTTAAAATATTAAAGAATAACACTACTGGCAAAATTATTACAGCAAGGAAGAATCAAAAAGTAGATCCACTATAGCAGGCCAATTCTTTGCTTCCACTGTTAATACTTGGTTTGCATAGTAATGAAGTATGATGTATTTAAAAAAAGTAAATTGATTTTCGCTTGCTACTTGGTAATCTTTTCTGAATGGTAACTGTTCAAGGGAAGGCTTTAGCTTTCGTTCGAAACTCATGTCTGCTACAGATCAAGATCAAAAAGACTCAATCAACAATACCAAGATATGCTATTTCGCTTCAATTAGATATTAGTAATTGGATTAGGAGTAGTTGGGGTTGCCTGTGTGTTCTTCTTTGTATTTAGGTCCACTTCTTATTTGGTACAATTTGATCTCATTTCTAAGTAAGTTGCAGGTTAAGTTCTACTTCAAAATCATTATTCTCTTCGTCAAGGTAAATCATAAACTTCCCATATCTTGTCTAGCTACCTTTGATTTACAATACGCATAAAGTGCATCATATACATAGAATTGCTTGCTGATATTGTCAAAATCATCCTTGGTAATCTGTAGAAAACCTTCAGCTATTGCTTCTAAACCTGTTGACTCTGGCGGTGAGTGTGTTTGATCGGTATCTGCACCTCTAACAATTTTCGCAAGTTCTTCTAATGCTGGATGTTTCAGGTTATATTTCAACACTATAGCATCAAAAGAGCACTTTCCATCGTGGTGACCAAGTTCAACATTTGGAACATCAAAAGGAATGGCGTTTTGCTCCTTTGCAATATCTAACACATTATCAGCAGGAACAAAAAGGAATTCAGGCTCAGAATCCACAAAATTTTTGATTAACCACGGACATGCAATTCTATCTACCTTGGCTTTCTCGCGGGTAACCCATTTTCTATGTTTCTCGAACATAGATAGCTCATCTATCTAGCGAGAACATATCCTTGTTCCAATTCATATTTCTCTTCCATCTCTTTACTTATTCATAGTCATGTTGGATCCAGCAGCCATTTCAGCACCGGGCATAATTTCGTCGACACCTATAACTACCGTACTAGTAGACGGAAATGTGATTGTTGTGCTTGTTGGGTTCTGTATAGCTATATCCGTTATTATGCCAGCTTGTCCACCAGGTTGTGAAGGAACATCTACATGATAAAGACACATTTTGCCTGGTGTGGACAATGGTTTGACAAAGTCAAGGGCCGCAGGTTTAAGGTTTGGAGCCTGACCAATAAGTATTTTCAAAGGCGATGTCGAAGATGCATCACATGGAAGCTTGGCAGCTATGTGCCCACTCTTTATCATGTAAGGCGTTGTGTCATAAAGATGTATGAAATCGTTGGCTGGAATAGTTTTTCCTTCAAGCAATATTACAGCCGAGTCTCTTACTACTGTACTCTGCATACTACTAGGTGCTGCAGCTTTTGATGAAGTTACGTTGCTTGCTTGTGCAGAAGCATTGGTAATTTCTGCACCAGCTACAGAGATCATCGATGCTAAAGCCGCTGCTAAGATTCCGAAGACAATAGTTTTATTCGCTTGCATTAATGAAAATACGTATAAGTATTATTAATATGTTTTATAGAACAATAGCCGAGGTCTAGGACGAAACAACGAACACTCTCCCTCCTCATTAGGGACTCTTGCATTCTAATACAAGGAATTAGTATTGTTATTTTGTGGTAGATAGAAAAGCTTCTGCAGAAAATGAATCTAATAACAATATCGCTAGTGGCGAACATACTGTATCTACAAAGCCTGATCACGATGATATTACAAACCTCACCACCTATTGTAGATTTAGAAATAAACGATATTGAAGGGATTGGGCCCACCACAACAAAAAAGCTTAAAGAAGCAGGTATCGTTTCTGTGATGGATCTTGCAGTAGCTAGTGCAGAGGAGCTTGCTATCGACATTAATAGCTCAAAGGAAAGTGCTGCTACATTTGTAAAAGGAGCCCAAAAGCTGTTGAGAGATTCTAAGAGGTACGTTAGCCGATAGACAACAAATGTTGAACTCGATGTCGCACAAGCTCGTTAGGCTGGCAGAGATATTCAATATTACAGTAGTTATTACAAACCAAGTTCAATCCTCTCCAGATACCTTCTTTGGAGATCCTACAAAAGCAGCGGGTGGGAACATATTGGCACATTCTTCAACCTACAGGGTATATCTTAGAAAGTCTGGGGAAACTAGAGTTGCAAGGATGATGGATTCGCCTTATCATCCTTATTCAGATACTAGATTTACTCTAAATGAAAAGGGAACAGATGATATTGAAGAAGGGACAATAAAGAAGAGCAAGACCAAGAGCAAGAAAGCTATGGATGAAGAAGAAGAGTAGACAAAGGGAATATGTTGTTCAAATGACTACGTCAGGATAGCACGCGCCACCTTATGAAGATGGATTTGCATTTTCAGTACCAGAACAAGAATTAATAAGAGATATGCTGATTAAATTTCAAAATGAGATAGGTTTCATTTTCATGAATCTAATGATGGAACCCTCATACCTAATGACCAAGTAATGACTACACGCTTTTCAATAGCAGCCTGCCCGATAGAGCTCCATTGCATATAATCCGGATAAGCACTAGTCCTACAATCTAGGAAGTTAGCCTGTTTCTATCTAGCAAGTGCTTCCTCTTTATTACAAATCTGTTAATTCGACTCTGTCACTAATCACGAAGATCTATGTTTTCAAATAGTAGTAATACTAGAGTCATTTAGATAAGTATCACAGTAATGTGGATGAGGTGTGCCAATCTACTGAATATCTATATAGATCATTTAGTATATATGAGAAGGCCATTTAAGTTGGAACCACACATCTAACATTATTATGACGACGATCGCTCTGTCTGTAAGTACAACAATCGCCAAATCTAAAGTACAAGTAGCAAGCATTGTACCGATAGCAGATAAGATAAAGAATCTACACGTAATAACTTGCGATCTATGCAATACTAGAAAGGCAACTTATGATGTTTTTATTAATGGTGTAATTAAAGGAATACCTATTTTGAAAAGATGTTGTGATAATTGCATCAAGTCAATATGATTTAATTTAACTATCACAAATCATACTAGAACTGGAAATCCTACTAGGGGTTACTAGTTATCATCTTTATTACGAGTAAACAAACTCCAGCAATTGCAGCGCTGGCTGGTATGGTTATTATCCAGGCATATACTATACGTTTTCCAACCCCCCACCTGACAGCTGAAAGCCTTCTAGTTGCACCTACACCCATTATAGCACCTGCTATCGCATGGGTAGTACTTACGGGAATTCCAAACAATGCCATTGATGTTAAAATGGCCCCACCGCCTGTTTCTGCACAAAATCCTTGGTATGGTTTTAGGTCTGTTATGCGGAAAGCCATCGTTCTAATTATCCTCCATCCGCCAACAAATGTTCCTAGAGAAATGGCAGACGCTGCAACAATTATCACTGGAGTAGGAATAATAAAGGATTTAGAATGCAACAAGCCGCCCGCAATCAATAATGCTGTAATAACGCCCATTGTTTTTTGACCGTCGTTTGCGCCATGAGTAAGAGAAAAGAATGTAGATGAAGCTATTTGTAATTTTCCAAATACCTTATTTACTTTTGAATGGCTTGTCTTGCGGAAGAAGTACATAATTACTAGTGCAAAAACAAATGCAATTACAAACCCTGCAATAGGCGAAATTACCATAAAGGTTAATGTCTTTTGAATTCCAGTCAAAACAATCGCCTGGAAGCCACCTGCAATTAGTGCAGAGCCAATCAAACCACCAATTAGAGCATGACTGCTTGATGACGGAAGTCCAAAGTACCAAGTAATAAGATCCCAAACGATTGCTCCTATCAAGCCTGCGAGAATGACAGATACTGTAGAAAATTCTGGTTGTATAATTCCTTTCCCAACCGTTGTCGCGACTGCAGTACCAAAAATAAATGGGCCTGCAAAATTTGCCAACGCAGCTATACCTACTGCATGAATGGGTTTCAAAACTTTTGTTCCTACAACTGTTGCTACTGAATTAGCAGAATCATGAAAGCCATTGACGAAATCAAAAAATAAAGCTGTTCCTATTGCTCCGTATATAATAGCTTGAAGCTCATTCATCATTCCTTGCTACCGCCACAATCAAGTATATTTTAGTCTTATATCTTCTATCACATCTGCCACATCAGCGCACCGGTCGAGTGCGCCTTCAAGTGTCTCGTAGATTTCTTTTAATTTTATAATCTCAATTGGGTCATTCGTTTCAAATAATTCTGCAATAGCATTTCTATAAATCGTGTCCCCTTGATGTTCGTACTTGGATATATTATTACAATGTCCTACTAGATCTCTGGTTCCTTTTAAGTTTCGTATCTGTAGTATAGCATTGTACACTTCTTGGGATGCAGAAAGTAAGACTTTTGCTATTTCTGACATATATAATGTAGGTTTTTTTATTTTGAATAGCACAAATCTGTCAGCAGCACCTTGGGTATAATCCAATATTTCATCCATGGAGCTAGCTAGTTTTGATATATCTTCTCGATCAATTGGCGTTACGAATGTCTGATCTATAATATTGAACAGCTTGTGTGCTATTTCATCGCCTTCATGCTCCATATCAGTAATTTTGGATAGGTATTCAGCAACATTGTCATATTTTGTCATAAGTTCAACAAGAGTTGATGTTGCTTTCAGCAAATTTTGAGCTTGTTCTTCTAATACATTGATAATTGCCTTGTCATCGGAACGTACCCAAGACAGCCAACCCTTAACCATTTCTCATGAGGCTCATTGTATCCATGCCTATATAGAAGTATTATCTTCTATTTTGGAATAATAATAATATCCTAGTAGGAGTTTTTCATTCTTGGCAATCTTGCAACAGCATGGAGGGCAGAGGTCTTCTCATTTAAGGCGTCTTATGATCATGAAATAATTGATAACCTAGAAGTCAAGTATCTCTCCTTTTCAATTCATGCGTTACTTCTGCGCTAATTTCTCCAAACACTCGCTAGTCAAATCCAATACCTCGGCATATTTCAAGAAACTTTGACTCATGACATTTAATATTATTCTTGTAGCCAAAATATATTCAAATTTGTAAAATATTGAAGTTATGAGCTTCTCTTATTTTATATTGGTGGGAATTGCTGAAGTTGTGATATCATTTCCACGGAGCTATTCGCCATCATAAGTTATAAAAATATGTCATATTTTTAATTAGTTATGATGAGTAACTCAAGTGCCAAGGGGGCATTATCTGCCATTATTGCAGTCACCTTGATTCTAATTGGCGCAGCCTTTACTGTGCCAATCTTAGCGATCAAGAAAAGTAGTAGCATCATTACTGATAGAGAGTGGTTTACGACTGTTGCCAGTACTACAACTCATCATCAAATCAAGGGCGTGAAGATTCTTGATGTTCATACCCTCCCATCAACTGTAGTCGTCGGCAGTACGTTCAGCATACGAGGTACTGTGATTAATAACTCGACAAGTACAATTACATTTACAAATGGAACATGTAATTCTCCTGTGTCTATAGATTTTAATAAAAATGTCATGATAGAAAATCAGGGAGCCGCTTCTTGTACAGCACTTATTCCAGATGTTACTCTAAAGCCTGGAGAAGGGTCGTCTATATTATATCCGTACCATTCTGGTATAGTCTACAGAGCTACTGCTCCGGGAATGACTAATGCAACAATCTCTTTCAGTTATGGAGTCGAAACACCCACAGGGAAATCTACTATTAGTGATAATATCTCGAGACTATATACATTCAATATCCAATCTACTTCGCAAGGCAATAGTTCTCAGTCGATATCCAAGCCAAATACGACAGGTTATATTGTTTTTAGCCCTCCCGCGGCAGGAGCCATAGGGAGCAGCTCGGGCGGTCTGCTATCAATAAAGTATCCAGACCAAAATTTGGATGTTCCAGCAGGCACTCTAATCGCAGTCGGTGGCACATCAGCTCCTTCAAATGCAACTCACATCAATTGCAATGTTGCAGTACAGATAAATCAACATGGATTCGTCCAAGCATCACCTCATGGTCCAAAAGGTGCAGGAGACTATACGAAGTGGACAGCAATCACCACCACTCCAACTCAGCAAGGACTGAACCAGATCGAGGCACAACTTCTATGTTTTCCTCCAGGAAAAGTGTCAACACCAAATCTGATAAAACATTTGGTTCATAATGTCACAGGCCTACCGGTAGCAGGTTTGCCCACGGCTGCACAGTCACCTTCAACACATTTAGCTCCACCATCGAAAGAGGCTGTACCTTCTACTGCAGTAGCACCCTCGACACCAAAAAAGATACAGACTGGACAACAACTTCGGCCGACACCACTAAAACCTCACTTGTAGCGGAGCACTGGTAAGAGTATGAGTAGAGCATCGTACTGTTCAAGTCTCAGTTATAGGACATGCTGAAATTCATATTGTATGTTAGATCAACTTCATAATGGTGATTAGTTGAAAAAATCCCGTATGATTATTCACTATACTTACTAATACAAAAAAATACTGGTAAGCTGCCTCTTACAGATATTGTAGTTAACTATGGTGGAAATGCGATTCAAAAATTAAGTTCAATTTCACCAGGAGAGAAAGTTCTACTCTCGCCGCCTGACAATTCGCCACTTCAATCAGTGACTGTTACTGTAGATCATGGATTGAGTATTACAAAGGCCTATAGAATTCCATGGAAGATTCCTGGCATGACGGGTTCATAAAACATCAACTGAACTCGACCCTATAATAATAAGTGATAATAAGTGATCTATTACATAATCGTGATAGGGTGCACTTATCCAGGCCACGCTCAAGACGGTATGTACGGAAGAATGGTCGTGACACGCTGATCTCAATATTTGTTTATTTATTTGATTTCGCTTGCTTTATTGGTGTAGTCACTACCTGATCAGAGTGATTCAAGCTCATACCCATGGCCATCTGCCCTGTACCTCCATGTTCCTCCTCGTCTAGATGCTTCATTTGTGGAGCCGTATATCCAGCTATCAGAAGCGTTATGAAGAAAGAGGAGCCTACAATCAATCCTCCCACTAGGGACATTCTCATCCTTCTTCCAGCAACTTCCCGACGATCTATGAATGGTATAGCCGCCAATACAATTAGAGCAATCGCAATAATATATGGCACCACTCCTAGCCCGAACATATCTTCTAATGGAACCATCCAGAGCAAAAACCAGGGTGGCTTTGTTATCTCTATACCCTCTATACCTCTACTGCCAAGGGGCGCTGGTATAACTGCTGCAAGTCTTAACGAAAAATGGAATGATAAAACAAAAGAATGATACCTTTTTTGGATCTCGAAAGATTTTAAGACAAATTATTAAATAGTTCGATTCCAATAATGTTCGTCCGATGACTAATGAATTATCCACATCTTTACTCCTTGTTTGCGGCTTTTTAATAGCAGTTTAGTTAATTATTTTCAAATATCTAGAGATGTGCGAAAGAGAGAATTCTGGCGATATTTTGAATTGGCGAAGGGTCTCGCTAAAGGGATGGTGCTGTCCATTTGACGCGGATAACCCAAAGCAGAAGCATTATCATCGAAAATCAGAGGCGGTGGCTGCTTAATGCCTACAAATCTGACTATATCATATTGGCTCTATATCGCTCATATTGGAATTATTCCGGCTGATAGTAGAAACAAAATAGTAGGAGTAAAAGATTGGCAGAAACTTGACTTAGATGACGAAGATTTCAATGCAAATCTACCTGACTACCACCCCACTATTTATAATAGTGCAAAATCAGACAGACTCTTATGTCTCTAGTTGGCAATGTTCCAAGCCAAAATATAGAACTAGCAGAAGTCCAATCACATAAAGAAGGAAGAGGAATGATTATCTGTCCTTATTGTAATTCGACATTTGAGAGCAAAGATGAAATAACAAGACATATAGATGAAACTCATATTTTCAATTCTTGATTATGAAAACACCTAGTACTAGCAGTGCCAATCAAAAAGCAATAATATCCAAGATACTGGTTACAATAGATGGCTCTGATGCGTCGATGGATGCAGCGGAACATGCTATTTCTATATCTAAAGAATATAATGCAGAACTTTATGCTTTATATGTTATACGTACAGATGTTGATTTGTATGGACCCCATGAAACATCAGAGTATATGACAAAAATGAGAGATGAAGGTGGAAAATATTTGGATAGAGTTGAACTCAAAGCAAATGAAAAAAACATTCAAATAAAAACAGTAATTATTCCCTCTAAAAATATATCCGGAGGCATACTGGATTATGCTGAAGAAAATAATATCGATCTAATTGTAATTGGAACAAGAGGAAGATCAGGATTTAAGAGGTTATTACTTGGAAGCGTTGCATCACATGTTGTAACTTATGCACATTGCCCGGTTTTAGTAGCAAAATAATTGTTACTAAGAGTCTAGTCAGACTATGTCAGGATCTGGAAAAGACTTTCCTGATTGGGAAACCTTGTACAAGAGTCAAAAGGTAGAGACGATGCCATGGTACAATAAAAACTTTGATTCTGATCTAGAAAAAGAATTGGATGAAAGAAGGATTATTAACGGTAGTAAAAGATTTCTTGACCTCGGGACTGGACCAGCAACACAAGCACTATGGCTTGCTAAGAGAGGCTTTAGAGTCATAGGTTCTGATATATCTGAAGCTGCGATTAACAGAGCAAGAAGGATTTATGCTACTGAGAAGAACATCAATTTCAGAGTTGATGATATTCTAAATTCAAAGTTCAAAGACAATGAATTTGACTATATATTTGATCGAGGTTGTTTCCATGTTCTTTCACCTGCAGATAGACAAAATTACATCAGAAAAATAAAAGCAATATTGAAAGTACATGGAATATTGTTTTTAAAATGCTTTAATAACAAAGAGCTTAGACAGGAAGGTCCGTACAAGTTTTCACAAGATGAAATAAGAGATTTATTTAATGAATCATTTAGAATAGATAGTATAAAAGAAACTGTTTTTCAAGGAACCTTGAACCCATTTCCAATGGCATTATTTATCGTTATGATAAACCGATAAGATTTATGTTGCCCTGTTGGGCTGTTAGAACATAGTTAAGATATTTCCTTCATATTTGGCAGTGGCTGTATCATTTACATTTCATTGTAATATAACCCTATCAATACTACTATCAGTTGGTTGTAGTCGAATCGATAGCGTTTAAATGACTTTGGTTCAATATAATCTCAACTCTTACGATGATGAAATAACCTCCTTTAGGAAAAGTAGTATTAGTAATACCACTCGTGACATTCCCATTATATGAAGAGCTATCAGATAGCTCGAGAACATCGTTTTTCACAAGCAGATAGAAAATGACTGCTACTTCTAATACTAGTATCCTGCTATAAAAGCCTTGAAAGAATACTCGGGACTAGTGTTGGGGCAATTTATGTCTGACGGGGAAGGAGGGTAGCCCAATTAGGCCTTGCTAGCGGAGGAACGATTCAGATTGAATGTTAACATGTTCGAACTGGACCATAGCACTAGATCTATCCACATTTCCATATACGGGGCAATAGACAAGCAGAAATACTGGCTACTATCATAATACTGGGGAGGGAAAATGGCCGATTCATTTAGGGCATACTTTGTTTTAACATTACTCGTCACTTCTATTGTAGTGACGACAGCGTTAACATTGCTTACAACAACTACTGCTACTACAACGGATGTCTATGGACAAATGGCTACGCTGCAAAACATCAAAGCAACATATGCTGTAAGCATAGTTCCTGGAGCCGCTCAAAAGACTAGTCTTCTTCATTATTATCCCCCTGCAATAACAGTCCCAGTTGGTACCACAGTAGCCTGGGTTAACAATGATCCAGAACAACCTCATACAGTAACGAGTGGTTTACCCGGAGCTTCAAATTCTGGTGCTATCTTCAATTCTGGCATTATGCCAGCCGCGGCAAACTCGTTCTTTCAATATACATTTAACAGAGCTGGCGATTTTGTATACCATTGTGAAATACATCCGTATAGAATTGCAATCGTATCTGTAAGTGCTGCAACAGAAAAAGGAAATAATTTTGAAGTGGCTTCAGGCGTAGGTCCAACATGGAACCTTACAAAAGATTTTAGAACATTACTTGATTTCGCACCAGTAACGGTACCGCTAGATGGGTCAACACCTCTCACATACAACGTAACTATATTCAAGAATAATACTGCTAATAAAGTATTTTCAAAAACCTTTACTGTAAATGGAGACAAACTTCCACTAGAGTTGATAGCAGGAGGGTATGCCAACCAGACAAGAGCATATGGTCCAGACTTTAGCAGTACAGGTGCATATCATCTAGAAGGAGCATTCTTTAAGGGAAATGCGAATTATATTATAAAAGCAGAAATAACTGCAATAAATGGCAAACCACCACTAAACAAAATAACTGATAACTTCAGTTTACATACAATCGCATAGCTTTCATTTTTTTGTTAAGTCGTGAGGCTATGATGTCATTAAACCCGACTCTCGTTTGACGAGAATTAGATGTATGGTTGCGTCTTCTTTATGTTCTTCGTCAAGTTTATACAGGAATACTTCACTCAATTAACTTCCACTTAGCAGCAAAACTCTTCAAGTATCTGCTAACAATAGATGAGGGACTTCTCCCATTTAGGTGAACAGTAATACAGTCAGTTGTTGATATGAATGTTGTTGTTCCATCCTCATACAATCGGCTATCGGCTTAACCGAATCTACATACGTCTTATGAATCAATTGATCTAATGTTGCAGTATTATTCATTATATGTCTGGGCAATAAAATTTACGCTCACAGAATTGTAATTGAACCTTTAAAGATACCACCGCATCCAATTGATGCTAAATTCTTACGATAAATACTTACGAGCAGACCACGGCAATCCGCAAGGTTGTTTCGGCAATGCCATACACAAAATTTCTGATGATGAATTTTCAATTTTTGAATCGGATCGCGTCTGTTGACAATGTGGTATAAACTATAGCTTGGATTTAGACGACCAAAATGTTCCCCCAAACTTTTTCCATCTCTTGTAATCTGATAAAATAAGT
>Ga0070711_100002133_pt1 | contig 11216 bp, 10 predicted proteins | sample LARL53metaG_FD_65452 | JGI IMG/M metagenome (GOLD analysis project Ga0070711, IMG submission 65452) | Corn, switchgrass and miscanthus rhizosphere microbial communities from Kellogg Biological Station, Michigan, USA - LAR L5-3 metaG | ecosystem: Host-associated > Plants > Roots > Rhizosphere ... | reverse complement strand
TATCCACTCTCCCTCCGCGGGCGCGGGCTGCCATTCCGGAGCCTGCGCGACCGGCTCCGGTTCCGGTTCGGGCTCCGGTTCCGGTTTGGGCTCCGGTTCCGGTTCGGGTTCGGGCTCCGGTTCGGGCTCAGGGCGCGGCGGAGGCGGGGGCGGTTCGGGAGCCGGGGCGGGCGGGCGCTCCTGTTGCGTTGACTGCCAAGTGAGTTGGGGCTCGGGTGCGGGCTGCGAGACCGGTTGAGGTGACGGCTGCGGTGGCGGTGGTGACCACGCGCGCGGCGGCTCCTCGACGCGATGGCGCCGAGCCTCCTGCTCCGCCTCCGACGGCCTGCGGTGCGCACCGCCGTAACTCGGCGGTGACACCCATTCGGCGTCGGCCGGATGGGGTTCTGCACGCACATCGATGATCGGGCTCTCCTCGGTGTTCGCGTCGAGGTCCTCGCCGTCTTCGCTGTCGATCCGGCTGGCGGTCACCCGGCCCGTGGTTTCGGTGTCGCGCGTCCAGTCGCTGTAAACGCGGCTCCGATCCGTTTCGATCGCGGGCCGGTGGGACAGGTCGGCGTCGAACAGAATCTCCAAATTGGCGCGCAACGCCGCCAACTCGGCCCGCAAGCCGGCGACCTCATCGGCAGCCTGGGCCCGTATTTCGGAAGTCAGCTCGCGCCGGAGTTGGGTTTCCACCGTCAGCTCGTATTCCCGGCGTGCCGAGATCTCCCGGTCCAACTGCAAGTCGTAGACCAGCTTGAGATCTCGCACCTTGGCCTGGTCGATATCGCTTTGTCTGCGATAGATGACCGACACGAACGCCGCAACCACGGCGGCCCACAGCGCCAGGACGACGGCGAGCTTCAGCAACTCGACACGGCTGGTGAACACCAGTGCGGAACTCGCCCCGATGGCGAGCACCAGCAACACCGTCAGGAGCAACCAACCGGGCCTGCGGGCGCCGCGCCGAGCGCGTGTACCGCGGGACAGATCGGTCATGGGCCGACTGTACCTGCCACAGGTCATCTCGCGTGTCGACCACTTCGGCGATTCGGCCGACGAGGCCGCGGGTCAGCTACTCGGTCGCCCCATCGGCGTTGTCCTGCGGCTCTTGTGGCGACTTGCAGCAATGCTGAAGCCATAGCGCTGCAACCACCAGCGCGAGCGCGCTGACGGCTGCGACGACCGCTCCCGCGGTGTCCTCGCCGGCCACCCTCAGCGTGCTGCGGCGCGGCAAAAGATAAGTAAGCACTGCGATCCACCAGCCGAGCACCAGCGCGCCCACCCACGCCGACGCCTTCGCGATCAACACCGACCGCGCCACCGCCAGCGGATGCAGCCAGCCGCGCGCGTCGCCGATCTCCCCGTCGTTGATCTTGGCCCGCACATAAAACGCCCAGCCGGCCTCGATGATCGCAACCGCCAGCAGCGACATGCCGGTCCACACGTCGATCGGCGGAAAGTATCGGTACAGCAGCACCACGAGCAGGTAGCCCACGACGGCGGCGAGCACCGCCGCGGCCGTCAGGTCACGCTTGCGGGTGGGTCCCATCAGTCCAAGGCCAACTCGGTGAGGCGCACGCCGTCACGCTCCGCCGGCTCGAGCTCGTCTAGCAGATGCGCGACGGGACGCGGTTCGCCGGCGACCGTGAGCGTCGCTTTCGGGTCCACCGCCAGCCACGGGACCAACACGAACGCCCGTAGATGCGCCGATGGGTGCGGCAGCGTGAGTTCGTCGTCACTTGAGGTCATCTCGCGATGCCCGTCATGGCACGTGACGAGATCCACATCGAGGGTGCGCGGGCCCCACCGCTCGGCACGCACCCGGTCGGCGGCCGCTTCCAATTCATGCGCGCGACGCAGCCAGCCGCCGCAGTCGAGCGCCGCGTCCTCGGCGATGAGCACCGCGTTGAGGAACGGCCCCTGCTCGACGCCACCCCACGGCTTCGTTTCATAGACCGGCGACACCGCGCGCACTGCGCCGCGGAGCCCGTCGACGACCGACTGCAGTCGTCCCAACCGATCACCGACATTCGAGCCGATCGACAACACCACGGAAGTCATCGGTGCTCCTCACGTCCGCGTGAAGTCATGCCGCTCCCCCGCGGCCACCGCGCCGCGACCGTCGCGCTGTGACGGCCACGTCGGCGAAGGCCAACGGAATCGGCGCCGACGGTTTGTGCACGACAACCTCGACGGCGTGCACACGTTCGTCGGCCATCACGTCCTCTGCGATCGCACCTGCAACCGTCTCGATGAGCTTGCGTGCCGGCCCGGCGACGATGTCGGCGGCCCGCTGCGCCAGCGCGCCGTAGTCGAGAGTGTCGGCCAGGTCGTCGCTGGACGCCGCGGCGGCAAGGTCGATCCACACCGTGATGTCCACGACGAAGTCCTGGCCGTCGCGCCTTTCGTGATCGAACACGCCATGGTGTCCGCGAACAGTCAAGCCGCGCAACTCGATTCGGTCAGCCATTCGACCACGCCCCGAGCACCTTGAGCGCATCGACGGAAGCGCGCACGTCGTGCACCCGCACCCCCCACGCCCCGTGCAGGCCGGCCAGCGCGGAGATCACCGCGGTGGCGGTCTCTCGTCCGCCCGGTGGTCTCGGTTCGCCGTCCGGACCTGCCAGCAATGTGCCGAGGAAACGCTTGCGGGACGCACCGACCAACACCGGAATGCCGGTGCCGACGAACTCGGGCAGCGCGCGCAGCAACGCCCAGTTGTGTTCTGCCGTCTTGGCGAAACCCAGGCCTGGGTCGATGATCAGCCTGGCGGGATCCACCCCTGCCGACACCGCCGCGTCGACACTGGCCAGCAGTTCGTTGCGCACCTCGGCGACCACATCGCGGTACGCCGGGACCTCATGGGGCCGGGCCGCACCGACCGACCGCCAATGCATCAGCACCCACGGCACTTTTGCGTCTGCGAGCAGCGGCGCCATGTTCGGATCCGCCCGACCGCCGGAGACGTCGTTGACGATCGAGGCGCCACTTTCCAGCGCTGCCTGCGCAACCTCGGCGTGCATCGTGTCGATGCTCACCGTAATACCCCGCCCGGCAAGCCCTTTGATTACCGGCAGGACACGCGCGGTCTCGACTCGCGCGTCGATGCGTGTGGCGCCGGGGCGGGTCGACTCACCGCCGACGTCGACGATCGCAGCGCCCTCGGCGGCCAGTTCCAGGCCATGATGGACGGCGCGGTCACGGTCGAGGAAAAGCCCCCCATCGGAGAACGAGTCGTCGGTGACGTTCACGACCCCCATGACCCGCACGCACGTTCCCGGAGGGACCATTGGACTGGGTGGGCTCACTTTCGCAAGATGAGATCCAGCGCCTCGGACCGTGATGACGCATCGCACTTGAACTGGCCACGCACTGCCGACGTGGTGGTGATCGCCCCCGGCTTGCGCACCCCGCGCATCGACATGCACAGGTGCTCAGCCTCAATGACCACGATGACGCCGCGCGGATCCAGCTTGCGCATTAGTGCATCGGCGACCTGGGCGGTCAGCCTCTCCTGAACCTGCGGCCGCTTGGCATACAGATCTACCAGCCGAGCGATCTTCGACAGCCCGGTGACCCGGCCGTCCTTGCCGGGAATGTAACCGACGTGCGCCACCCCGTGGAAGGCCACCAAATGGTGCTCGCATGTCGAGTACAGCGGGATCTGCTTTACCAGCACGAGCTCGTCGTGCTGCTCGTCAAAGGTGGTGTCCAGCACGGTGTCCGGGTCGGTGTAGAGCCCGGCGAACATCTCCTTGTACGCGCGCGCGACCCGCGCCGGGGTGTCCTCCAACCCGTGTCGGTTGGGGTCTTCCCCGACCGCGATCAACAACTCACGTACCGCAGCTTCCGCGCGGGGTTGGTCGAACGCCGGGGTGGTGAACGTGGCCGAATTGTTGTGCGACCGCGTCATCGATGCCTCCGTTCAGTTATCAGCCGTCTGCCGGCGGATCAGGCCGGCTTGTTGTCCTGGCCCGGATCCTCGGTCGGCCGTCCCGGCGCTGGCGGGGTTCCCTGCGGGGCAGGATGTCCGGGCTGCGGATATGGCTGATATGGCGGGTAAGGCGGTGGAGCCGCTCCGGCGGGGACATTGGGGTTCTGCCAGTACGGCGGCGGGTACCAATACCCCTGCTGCGGCGGGTGCTGGGCCGGCGGCTGGCCCTGCGGTGGCCAGCCCGGAGCGTGCCAACCGGCGGGGGCGCCGTAGTCGGGCTGCGTCGGCGCGTTCGCGGGAACTCCGTTACCGCCGGCGCCATTTGTGCCGTTCTGGTGGCCCTGGCGGGCAGCGGCTTCCTGGCTCGCCTGCGCGATCGCGGCCTTGAATGCGGGCTCGGGCACCGGCTTCGGCCACTCTTCGCCGCGTTCGATCGCCAGCTCGCCGGGTGTCTTGATCGGCGGCTTGTCGGACGGGACACGCCCGCCGAAGTCGTCGAACATCGTCAGCCGCGGCCGCTTCTTGACGTCGGAGAAGATCGCCTGGAGTTCGGCGCGGTGCAGCGTCTCCTTCTCCAAGAGCTCGCCGGCCAAGGCGTCGAGCACGTCGCGGTACTCGGTGAGGATCTCCCACGCTTCGGTATGCGCGGCCTCGATGAGCTTGCGGACCTCGTCGTCGATGATCTGCGCGACTTCATGCGAGTAGTCCGCCTGCGTGCCCATGGTGCGGCCGAGGAACGGGTCACCATGCTCGGTGCCGTAACGCACCGCGCCGAGCTTGCTGCTCATGCCGTATTCGGTGACCATCGCACGCGCGATCTTGGTGGCCTGCTCGATGTCGGACACGGCACCTGTGGTCGGCTCACGGAACACCAGCTCCTCGGCGGCGCGTCCGCCCATCGCGAACACCAGCCTGGCGATCATCTCCGAGCGGGTCATCAGGCCCTTGTCGTCCTCGGGAACCGCAACAGCGTGCCCGCCGGTGCGGCCGCGCGCGAGGATCGTCACCTTGTAGATCGGCTCGATGTCGGGCATCGCCCACGCAGCGAGTGTGTGCCCACCCTCGTGGTAGGCGGTGATCTTCTTTTCGTGCTCGCTGATGATGCGGCTCTTGCGTCGCGGGCCACCGACGACACGGTCCACGGCCTCCTCGAGCGCCGGGCCGGTGATCACAGTGCCGTTCTCCCGCGCGGTCAGCAGCGCCGCCTCGTTGATGACGTTGGCCAGATCGGCCCCGGTCATGCCGACGGTCCGCTTAGCCAGCCCGTCCAGGTCGGCGTCGGGAGCGACCGGTTTGCCCTGCGAATGGACCCGCAGCACGGCGCGGCGGCCGGCGAGATCGGGGTTTGACACCGGGATCTGGCGGTCGAAGCGGCCCGGCCGCAGCAGAGCCGGGTCGAGGATGTCGGGCCGGTTGGTGGCCGCGATGAGGATCACGCCCTGCCGGTCGCCGAACCCGTCCATCTCGACGAGCAACTGGTTGAGGGTCTGTTCGCGCTCGTCGTGGCCGCCGCCCAGGCCGGCGCCGCGCTGGCGACCGACCGCGTCGATCTCGTCGACGAAGATGATGCACGGGCTGTTCTGCTTGGCCTGCTCGAACAGGTCGCGCACCCGGGAGGCGCCGACGCCGACGAACATCTCGACGAAGTCCGAACCCGAAATCGTGAAGAACGGAACCCCCGCCTCACCCGCGACAGCGCGGGCCAGCAGCGTCTTACCAGTGCCGGGCGGGCCGTACAACAGCACGCCCTTCGGGATCTTGGCGCCAAGCGCCTGATACCGCGACGGGTTCTGCAGGAAGTCTTTGATCTCGTAGAGCTCCTCGACCGCCTCGTCGACGCCTGCCACGTCGGCGAAGGTGGTCTTGGGCATGTCCTTGGAGAGCTGTTTGGCGCGCGACTTGCCAAAGCCGAAGCCCATCCGGCCGCCGGTCTGCATGCGGGAGAACATCACGAACAGCCCGACCAGCAGCAGCAGCGGCAGCAGGTAGATCAGCAGCGAGCCGAGCATGCTGCCCTGGTTCACCACGGTGTTGACCTTGGTGTTCTTCGCGTTGAGGGCGTCGAACAGGGGAACGGCGTACCCCGTCGGATACTTGGTGATGACCTTGTCGTTGTTGTCGGTGTCGGCGTTGCCCTTCTTCAGGTCCAGGCGCAGCTGCTGCTCACGGTCGTCGATCTGCGCGCTCGTGACGTTGTCGCTGTTGATTTGCGCCATGGCCACGGACGTGTCCACGGGTTTATATCCGCGGGTGTCGTCGCTGAAATAGAAGAACGACCAGCCCAACAACAGCACCACGGCGATCGCGGTGAGCGTGCGGATCACATTTTTCCGGTTCATCAAAGGTCCGTCGTCGACTTCATATCTTTCGGCCGCCTGCGGCCGGTGTCCTTCCATACGCGCAGCTGGAAACCTCAAGGCTACCGCTAGACCAACGTTCGATAGTTCCCGCGCCCATTTCGCCCAACGCACGGTTGTTGACGGGTTCACCCGCATTTTGTGTGCACAACCGTGCTTTCGGCGTGGACCGCCCTGTGCTTGGCTGTGGTCGTGCTCACATCGACCGAACGGTTAGTTGAGACCAACGGGGTGCAGCTGCGGGTCATCGATGCCGGCGATCGAAACGCGCCGGTGGTGGTGCTGGCCCACGGCTTCCCCGAACTGGCGTACTCCTGGCGTCACCAGATTCCGGCGCTGACCGAGGCCGGCTACCGCGTGCTGGCGCCCGATCAGCGCGGCTACGGCGGTTCGTCGAAGCCGGGCACCGTCGAGGCCTACAACATCGTCGAGCTGTCCGCCGACATCGTCGGCCTGCTCGATGACGTCGGAGCAGAACGCGCGGTCATCGTCGGCCACGACTTCGGCGGCGTGGTGGCCTGGAGCGCCCCGCTGCTGCACCCGGACAGGTTCGCCGGTGTGGTCGGGTTGAGTGTTCCACCGGTCCCGCGGCCGAAGGTGACGACAACGCAGGCCTTCCGCAGGGTCTTCGGCGACAACTTCTTCTACGTCCTCTACTTCCAGGAGCCGGGACCCGCCGACGCCGAACTGAACCGCGACCCGGCCACCACGCTGCGCAAGCTGATGGGCCCGCTGACGCCCACCGACGAGGGCGCGGCGCAGCGCATGCTGCAATCCGGCCCGGAGGGATTCCTTGACCGCCTACCGGAGCCGGGCGGGTTGCCCGACTGGATCAGCCGGGACGAGTTCGACCACTACGTCACGGAATTCACCAGGAACGGTTTCACCGCGCCGCTGAACTGGTATCGCTGCTTCGACCGCAACTGGGAACTGACCGCGACGACGCCGGCCGCGACTATCGATGCGCCGTCGCTGTTCATCGGCGGAGCCGCCGACCCGACGCTGGCCTACACGCCGCGCCACCGTGTTCGCGAGGTGGTCTCCGGCGACTATCGCGAAGTGATGATCGAAGGCGCGGGCCATTGGCTGCAGCAGGAGCGGCCCGCCGAGGTCAACGAGACGCTGCTCGACTTCCTTTCCAGATTGGAGCTGTAGATGGACCGTCCAATGAACTTCGGGGTGTTCATCACGCCCTTCCACCCGGTCGGCCAATCCCCCACCCTCGCACTGGAATACGACCTCGAGCGCACGGTGGCGCTGGATCGGCTCGGGTACGACGAGGTGTGGTTCGGCGAGCACCACTCCGGCGGCTACGAACTCATCGCCTGCCCGGAGGTGTTCATCGCCGCGGCCGCCGAACGGACGAAGCACATCCGGCTGGGCACCGGCGTGGTGTCGCTGCCATATCACCATCCGCTGATGGTCGCCGACCGTTGGGTGCTGCTCGACCACCTCACCCGCGGGCGCGTGATCTTCGGCACCGGACCTGGAGCGCTGCCGTCCGACGCGTACATGATGGGCATCGATCCGGTCGAGCAGCGCCGGATGATGCAGGAATCGCTCGAGGCGATCCTCGCGCTGTTGCGGGCTGCGCCGGAGGAGCGGATCAACCGGCATTCCGATTGGTTCACGCTGCGCGACGCCCAGCTGCACATCCGGCCGTACACCTGGCCGTATCCCGAAATCTCCACGGCAGCAATGATTTCCCCATCCGGTCCACGGCTGGCCGGTGCGCTGGGCACGTCGCTGCTATCGCTGTCGATGTCGGTGCCGGGCGGCTACGCCGCGCTGGAGAACACCTGGGAAGTCGTCGTCGACCAGGCCGCGAAAGTCGGACGTGATGAACCGGATCGCGCCGACTGGCGGGTGCTGGCCATCATGCACCTCGCCGACACCCGGGACCAGGCGATCGACGACTGCACCTACGGGCTGCAGGACTTCGCGAACTATTTCGGTGCAGCGGGTTTCGTACCGCTATCGAATACCGTTGAGGGCATTCAGTCGCCGCGTGAGTTCGTGGCCGAGTACGCGGGCAAGGGCAATTGCTGCATCGGCACCCCTGGCGACGCGGTGGCTTACATCCAGGACCTGCTCGAGCAGTCCGGCGGGTTCGGCACGCTGCTGCTGCTCGGCCATGACTGGGCGTCACCTGCTGCCACCTATCACTCCTACGAACTGTTCGCCCGCGAGGTCATGCCGCACTTCAAGGGACAGTTGACCGCGCCGCGTGCGTCGCATGACTGGGCCAAGGGCATGCGCGACCAGCTGCTAGGCCGTGCCGGCGAGGCCATCGTCAAGGCGATCAACGAGCACACCGACGAACTGAAAGAACGGGAGCAGCGATGAGCGCTCGCGCGAAGAGCCAGGAACACAGCTGATGCGCGCTTCGGTGCTTCGCGCTGGTCGTATGGTGCTGCGCGACGATGTGGCCGAGCCGGTTCCTGGTCCGGGCCAGGTGCTCGTCGGCGTAAAGGCATGCGGAATCTGCGGCTCGGACCTACATTTCGCCAAGCACGGCGCTGACGTGCTTGAGTTGAACAACCAGATCGAGGGCTTCGGCGGCTACGGCGGCATGCAGATCGACCTGGACCGCGACATCTTCATGGGTCACGAGTTCAGCGCCGAGGTGCTCGAGGCGGGTCCTGACACCGAAGCCCCGGCCCCTGGCACGCTCGTCACCTCTCTACCGGTGCTCGTGTCCGCATCCGGCGTCGAACCGATTGTCTACTCCAACAATACGATTGGCGGTTATGCCGAGCGGATGCTGTTGTCGGCGCCGCTGTTGACACCCATCCCCAACGGCCTGGACGCACGGCACGCCGCCCTGACCGAGCCGATGGCCGTCGGCCTTCACGCGGTGAACAAGTCTGCGATCCAGCGCGATGAGACCGCGTTGGTGCTTGGGTGCGGGCCGATCGGCATTGCGATCATCGCCGGGCTTCGCCACCGAGGCGTGGAAGCCATTGTTGCGGCTGACTTTTCGGCCCGCCGACGTGGCCTGGCCGAGGCGATGGGCGCCACCACGACCGTCGACCCGGCCAATGGGTCGCCGTTCGACAGCACAACCCCGGCGGTGGTCTTCGAGGCGGTCGGCGTGCCGGGCATCATCGACGACATCTTGCGCCGCGCGCCGGTCGGCGCACGCGTCGTCGTCGCAGGTGTGTGCATGCAGACTGACACCGTGCATCCCTACTTCGCCATCGCCAAGCAGATCAACGTGCAATTCGTGTTGGCCTACGACCCGATCGAGTTCACGGATTGCCTGCGCGCGATCGCCGACGGCGACATCGACGTCGCGCCGATGATTACCGATGAGGTCGGGTTGGACCGGGTCGGTGACGCGTTCGACGACCTGGCCCACCCCGACGCGCACTGCAAGATCCTGGTGACTCCCTGAAGGTATGGTGCGAGGCATGCCGATCGCAGCGAGAGCGCAGATGTTCACCCGGTTCCTCCTTCTCGCTGCGGCGGGGCTTGCTGCCGTTGGGCTCTCGGCCTGCGACTCATCATCCGGGCCAACGGGCGCAGCCGACGAAGACACCCGTCAGGTCACCGTCGTCGGCGCGGGCAAGGTGCAGGGCACGCCCGACACGCTGACTGTCAACGCGTCGATCGAGTTCGTCGCACCCGACGTCAGCGGCGCGATGAATCAGACCAGCGACCGTCAGCAGGCGGTCATCGACGCGTTGGTGGCCTCCGGTATCGACCGCAAGGACATCAGCACCACGCAGGTCAGCCTGCAACCGCAGTTCGCAGGCGGCGACAGCACCGCGATTATCGGCTATCGCGCGAGCAATTCGATCGACGTGAAGATCCGCAAGCTGGACACCGCCTCGCAGACGCTGGCGTTGATCGTCAGCACGGGTGGCGATGCCGCGCGAATCAACTCGGTGAACTATTCGATCGAGGATGACTCGCAGCTCGTGAAGGACGCGCGGGCCAGGGCTTTCAACGACGCCAAGGATCGCGCCCAGCAGTACGCGCAGCTGTCCGGGCTGGGCCTCGGCAAGGTCGTCTCGATCACCGAGTCAGGTGGCGCGACACCGCCACCGTCCCCGATGCCGTACTCACGCGGAGGCGCCGAGATGGCGGCCGTGCCGGTGGAGCCAGGCCAGCAGACCGTCGGCTTCTCGGTGACGGTGATCTTCGAACTGACCTGATCTTCGCCGAAACTGTATGCCAGCAAGTTGTACTTTTCCTGCTGGAATACCGTCTCAGCGGGAACCGGGTCTAGCTTCGCTTGGTGAGGGCGGAGTTCACGGTCAGATCAAGTTTGGGATTCAGGCTGCGGTGAGTGCTGCGGTGGTGAATTGATTGAGGCGTTGGTCGAGATGGCGCCAGGCGCGGGCGAGTTCGCCGCGGTTGGCGAGATCTGTTGGGAGCCTTGGGTCTAACTCGGCCAGACCGGGTGCGAGGACGCGGCCGTAGACCTTGGTGAACAGCACCGCGACACGTCTGCCTAGCGGGGTGAGTTGGTAGCGGTGATGTCCCGAGATCCGCACGATGAGGCCCTTGCGTTTGAGCCGACGCAGGTCGTAGGTCGCCTGGCGGCTGGTGTAAGGCTGATCGAGCAAGGTGGCGACGAGGTGGACCAGGGTGGGGTTGTCGAACCCGGCGAGCAGGTGGGTGAAGCCGACGATGGCGGCCAGCACCGCCATCACCCGCGGGTCCCCGAACGGCAGTCCGGGGGCGTGTTGACCGTCGATCTGTGACGGTCGGGTCACCTGGGTGAAGGTGGCCACATCCGGAGCAGATCGGGCATCGGCTACTTGTGCGTCGTACAGACGCTGGTTGGCCGCCTCGCCAACCGCCCGTAGGGCTTTCCAGTTTTCGGCGGTGAGCCGTCGGCCGATGCCGAAGTCGCGGGTGTTGCAGATGACCGTCTCGGTGCGTAACGCCCGCTGCTCCTTGAAGTACTGCTTGATCCGGCTGGACTTGTA
>Ga0070711_100002131_pt1 | contig 11219 bp, 9 predicted proteins | sample LARL53metaG_FD_65452 | JGI IMG/M metagenome (GOLD analysis project Ga0070711, IMG submission 65452) | Corn, switchgrass and miscanthus rhizosphere microbial communities from Kellogg Biological Station, Michigan, USA - LAR L5-3 metaG | ecosystem: Host-associated > Plants > Roots > Rhizosphere ... | reverse complement strand
CCTATATCAGTACACTTAACACTATCAGCAGACTTGATATTATTATTTAGAATCCCAGATTTACGACTCGATACATAAAGTGAAAATCCTTCTTCACTTTCATGATCCGCCAGCCTACCATGGGATCCTTTTATTAAACCTGTATCTTGTGATATTGATCTTGTCTTTGGATCTATAAACAATTCAACTGGATCGTATCCAGGTTTTCTATGTATATCTACGCTTCTTGCAAAACTAGGTGCGCTTTCAGGGTTGTACCACCAGTAATAGCTGAACCATTTATCTCTATCAGAGATCGCAACGATCTCTCCGCTGCGTTCATGATCAATGTTTAAACGCTTTTTTTCTTCACCATATAAGAGTCTGTCCACACCAGCTATACCCTCTAGTGCCTTTTTAGTTTGGATAGCAAACCCATCCTTGACATATACGTGGGCTATTTGATGATCCACCATAGCAAATGCTTTGCTAAATTCATAGTCCATGTATTCCTTATCTTGGATTGTGCGTGTCGCAAGGAGCCCCACATCTCTAAGCTTCAAATTTAAAGGGACTGCACCGGAGACGTCATTAAATCCGTATTCAGAAAGGATAACAAATTGTGACTCATCCTTTATTCCTAGGTCAATTGTCTTTTGTACTATATTTTCGACAATACTATCAGCAATCTTCAAATCGTCTCTTACTTGGCTGCTGTTCTTACCAAACCGTTGAGCGGAATAATCAACATGAGGGATGTATGTGAACAGCAAATTTGGCCGTTGCTTTTCCAAAGTATAAATTGTAGCCCGGCTTATCCATTCACTCGACTTATTCGATGCAAATGGTCCCCAATAGGTTGCAAGGTTAAATTCTCCAAATTTGGCCTTTAATTGCTGATCATAATACCCAACAGGTTTCGAATAGCACCACGTAATCATTCCGTCATCCAAGTGGAGAGGGCGTGGAGTGACAACAAGATCCGCTTTGGAATACATAATATTTTGCCAGAATAACACTGCCGTCTTAAAGGTGGGTGAGGGAGATAAAGATAAAGATGTCGGAGAATTGTCTTTGATCTTGTCGTTGTTGCTGTTCTTTTGCACTATGTCCCAGATTCTAGCAGCCTGGACTAAATCACTGGATTGTTCCCAAAATGAAATATTATGATTCGTCCTGTCATAAAATCCATTACCTATTATGCCATGTTGGTTAGGATATGTGCCCGATAGAATACTGGCCTGAACTGTGCATGTAACGGCTGGAAATACTGGTTCCATTTTCGCACTTTCACCCTCGTTTGCAATCCTTGAAATATTCGGAGTAAGACCAGAACGCAAATGATCAAGTTCCAATCCTACAATATCAATAATAATATAGTGTTTTGTCATGTCTAGTTTCGTCTCACAACTATTACTGGTTCATGAGTATTGTCATCGCATATTCAAACATGTATTAACTTATAGGGGCTAAGTCACATATAGTTTTCTAGCTAAAACTATTGACGGAATTATTAGAAGTAGGGTAGCCAATCCATAATATAGTCCGGCAGTTCCACTTACAAAAACAGAATCAAGAATTATAATAGAAAGTACCAGAATCTTGATAGCCTTTTGAATTCCTGTTGAGGAGTAATCTTTAAAAATAGTTTGCTTGAAGGTAATAATTACTGCGCCTGCAAATAGTGTTAGACTTACAACTAAATCTATCTTAAAAACCCCGACAAGACCGGCAAATATTATCATTGTGATGACAGCGAAAATAATAAAGAAAGGGCCCATAACAGTTTGTATCGATCGTGTAGCGCCAATTTCCATTCTGCTGAAAATACTTATTGCTATGACATATAGGAACACTGACACACTTACAAGCATTATCCTTAGTATCAAGATATTATTATTCGAAAACAACAATGCAGGAAACGCAGGACTTGCTCCCAAAAACACATTTAGAAATCTTGCAGCGCCCATTGTGAAAGGTCCAGCAATAGTGTGTTTTAACCGGAAGTTGTAAGCGATTATGGTCGCTGATAGTATAATTGAGATAACCACACTTGTAGCACCCACTGCAAAAATAAGAATATTACCAGCTAGCATCGAAGCAGCTGCAATAATGAACGCTTTTTGTTTTGTAACTTTTCCCGAAGGCAAAGGTCGAAAAGGACGTTCTTTCCGATCTTCTTCTATGTCAAAATAATCGTTAAAGACTATTCCTGAGAGGTAGAGTAAGAGTGATGATAAAATCAGAATAGCTAAGTGTGAAACATTTGAATATGAGGGAAGTATGAGAGCGAAGTATCCTGCTAGAATATTGGATGGGACAGTAAACGTGTTAGGTAGCCTAACTAGCAGCAGATATTGTCTGAGCACTAATAGTGCCGGCGCCGACTGTTCATATTAATGTAGTTTATATATTTACAGTCGTATTACGATATGATTTATATTTTAATAAATATTTTATCTTATTTTAAAAGATACATCAAAAATTCAATAAATATGTATATGTTAAGTGACTTGATTTAATATTTCATTAAGATATTGGTACGCTACCGTCGCGGCATAAACGGGGTTATCTTGATAAGGATATAGTTCAACTGTCACAAATCCCTCATACCCTATCTCCATTATTGCCTTAAAAACAGACCTAAAGTCAATTGAACCTTGTCCTGGTATTAAATGATTATGTACTCTGTCAGCAGCAATATCTGCCAAATGAAAATGTTCTATGTAGTCGGCTAATATATGAACTAGTCTGGCTGGATCCTCTCTTACGCAGTAAAAATGTCCTATATCGAAATTAAGCCGAATATAAGGGGAGTTGATATTCTTGATAAAATTCAGAAATTGTTCAGAGTTTTCTAATAGCAAGTTTGGTTCGGGTTCGATTAGTATCTTAATTCTCTCATTCTCTGCTATAGCAGCCGTCCTAGTCAGACCATTGATAAAAAGTCTTTTAAGTTGACTTCGATCTAAGCTATCTCTATTAATGGGTCCGCCTGGTTCTGTTGAAATATTCTCTGATCCAATCTTCCTTGCAAGCTCTAAACAATTTATGGTATGTTGAATTCGCGATTCTCTTAGTGCAGCATCGTTCTCTATCCAAGATGGATGATAAACGTCCATAATGGCATATAGAGTAAATGCATTAAGGTTGGAAATTTGTATCTTGTATTCCGAAATAATATCCCTTGTTGATTGAATCCGGTCTTTTCCAAATACAGGAGGATATGCGTGTGGAATGTCCGCCAATATTTCCACTCCTTCATAACCTATATTGGCTATTGCTCTGATCGATTCTTCTAAGGAATATTTTTTGAACGCATTGGTGCTAAACGCCAGTTTCATAGGATTTTAAACATTTGTACTATGGCTTCCATGTAAACCTAGGTGACTGTCTAAAGAATTCATATGCATTATAAAAGGTTACTTTTTCAATATCATTTATACTAAATCCCCCTTCTTTTCTCATTTCCCTAGCCGTTAGAGGAACACTTAGCGGATCGGAGATACCCCAGTCAGCGGCGCTATGTATCATTATATGCTCTGTTCCATATTTTTTGATTATTTTCAGAGCTCTCACAGGAGATAATTTTGTGATAGGGTATATGGAAAGACCGGCCCACAATCCTAGATCCAAGGTTTTCTCTATAGTTTCTTCTACGTTATGGTCTACCAGTATTTTTTTTCTGTTGTATTTACTACCGCTTTTATCATCATTCAAAATGCCCTCCAATTTTTTCATTCCTTCTGGCTTGTTGTTATGTGGCAAATGAACCGTCATAAGCATGTCTTTTCGTGTGGCAATATCCATCTGTTTTAAGAATATCTCTTCTTCCAAGTCATTTATCAGATTGTAGCCTAACTCTCCCACAGCAACGACTCTCTCTCTATCAAGGTATTTGGTCATAGCTTTTAAAGCGTGTAGAGCTAACGGTCTTTCATTAGCTTCTTTCGGGTTGACAGAGATGCACACAAAATGCTCTATTCCAAATTCTTTGGCCCTCTTGGTTTCAAAAGTTATCATATGTTCCCAGTAATCTTCAAACGTACCAACAGAAGTTCTCGGACTACCAAGCCAAAATGAAGGCTGAACAATAACTTCAATTCCAGCTTTAGACATTGCATCATAATCATCAGTGGTACGCGAATACATGTGAATATGCGGATCAAATAATCTAGTCAAAGCTAGGGTGAGATCTAACTCCCTAATCTTAGTATTAAGAATATCTATAATCCTTTTTACACTGGTAGGCCCAACTGATGATGATAATTGTTATCGCTAGAGAAGAAAAATAAGATGCACGCAGCCGTGTTTTATGGTCCCGGTAATATAGTTAATGAGGAAGTCTATTACAATTACAATAATAAAAAAGGAGGAGTTTCACTTAGAGTAAATGCATGTGCAGTATGTGGATATGACGCCCGAGTATTTAGAAATGGTCACCAAAAAGCTACACCCCCGGTAATATTAGGACACGAAATTTGTGGTCAAATCGACAAAGATATACATGTCACTAATACAGCTAATGATGCAAAAGCAGACACTACAATAAAAGCTGGCTCAAGGGTTGTTGTCTGCCCGATAATACCTTGCATCCACTGCAAGTATTGCTATAATAAAAAATACAACCTTTGCATTAACCTAAAAGAGATAGGTTCCAGTATCGATGGTGGCTTTGCAGAATATGTTAGGATTCCCCAAGAAATCCTTAAGATTGGAGGGATAGTTTTGGTTCCTGATAATCTAAGCGACGAAGAAGCGGCTCTGCTAGAGCCATTAGCTTGCTGTCTAAATGGTTTCTCGCATATGAGGTGGCCAATTAGAAGTAAAACCATTGTAATGGTGATAGGAGACGGACCAATAGGTTTACTTCACCTCCAAATATTAAAAAGATTGTATAATGCAAGAACCATCTTGGTAGGAAAAATTCCTCAGAGAATAGATATAGCAAAATCCCTTGGAGCGGACAAAACTGTAACATTATCTTCGGATGCTAGTGATGATGCTAAAAGCAACAAAAATAATATCAATGGAACCAATAATGCTATGAAGAAGATTTTAGATTTCGCTAATGGGGTAGGTGTTAACGTCATTATAATTGCTACAAGTAATCCCGAAGCGCTTGGATTTGCCTTAAAAACCGCAGGTAAAGACTCGATAGTAAACATATTTGCTGGATTTCGCAGTGATAATCTTATTTCGCTGGATCCTAACTGGTTGCATTATAATCAAATATCTATTACCGGCAGCTTCAGCTCTACACCAAATAGCCTTCAGCAGGCTGTTAGACTTGCTTCACGCGGGATAATCAATTTATCAAGGATGATAACCCATAGATATTCTCTCACCGAAATCGAAGAAGCTATGGCGGCTACCGATGAGTATCACGGGTTGAGGGCAGTAATAAATGACTTTTAGATAAACATCAGCACAGATACATTGAAGCGACGTTACGGCAGTACTTACTTTTAATAAGACTCGACAACATACTCACTTGATCAAATATTTTAGCCGACTACTTTGTCGTAGTTGTTCCTATTACTACAAATATTTTGTATTTAACAACCCCCAACGTTATCCTCGATTTTACTCTACATCGCTGGAATAGGCTTTAACGATTATTTTGATATTGATATAGATCTAAAGGAGCGCAAGGAAAGAACTCTGCTAGTTTTGCTACTGCGGCTGTTCTTTCAACAACTATAATTGGTGTTAGTGTTACATTACCAATCGAACACTATTACAAATCCATTCACTATAGGTACTACAAGATTTCTGGACGTGACTTCAGGAGCAGGTCCGGCTTAGCAGAAACCAGCCTTTCTTCTGATAATCACGTCAAAGCTTTGTAAGAGCATAATCCAATATATTATTGAGATTCAAGGTATGTCAGATTAGCGTCAAAGCAGTTTTGCTCTCATCGAGGTTTTATTTATAATGAATGCTATTATTGTTGCCTAGATCATATGGAAATCTGCACCAACCACCTGGAGCAAATAATAATGCTGATGGTACTCCAACGTCACAATATACCTCCCCATACCAACAACAACCCCAACAACAAAATTGATCCTCTTACTCACCACCTAACCCTGAGCAATGCTCAACTATGCGCTTTATCTAATAATCTGATAATCTTTAAATTTTAGCTCTAATAATAGTATAAGATCATAAATTATGAACCTAACAGGAATAATTCAAGCAAAACTAGTTGTGGCTATTCCTATGATAGTAATACTAGTATCAGCACTCACTATTGTCGTTTCTGCTAATCCATTACAATCAGTAGATGGCCAAAGTCAGAAGAGTTTGAAAGTAGCAGCACCCCTGGCTACCTCAGGTAATAATGTCTATGCAACGTGGACAAATGATAATACTGGACACTGGAATGTATTTTTTGCTAAGAGTGTAGACGGCGGGAAGACGTTTGAAAACACAATTATCCTAAGTGCTCCAAACAAAGGAGGCGTAGTTGATCAGAATGTGGAGTTAGCTGCATCTGGAAGTAATGTATATGTTTCTTGGTGGACAAACAAGACTGGAACACTTATGCCAGTATTCAGAGCAAGTAATGATACTGGAGAGTCGTTTGGAAAGATAATGATACTAAATAGTACCAAGTAGACAGTCATAGTACTACAATTTTTCAACCGATGCTTTCCATTCGCACTAGTTTCTATCAATTAAGAAAACAACTGAGTGAATTTTGTTTTGGACAAGTCCCCACCCGCAGGGAACCATCCTTTCAAATCACCCTTCAAGTTATCATCCATGAAAATACTTCCCTCCAAGCTGGCCTACGGGCCTCAGAACAATATTATTGACTAGGTAATAGCTAGGTTTCCACATGCTGGAATTGCTATCACTCAAGAATTAGTCGCCGAGTGTGCTGGGCTGAGATGATTTTATTTTTATTTAATCATATGTAAGACGTGCCAAGTACTATATATAAAAAGAGATAGAACAAGGTTGAAAACCAGCTCAACTAAGCTTGCAGGGTGAAATCATTGGAGCATACTTGTAATGTGAACTCATAATCTTAGGCCTAATCAGGCTTAGCAGCATTCAAGCCTCAGCGTGATCCAGGTCTAAATCATGTTGAATTCCTTTCTTAGAATACCAGATCAATGATTATAGGATGGTATAAATTTGTATTTATATATAGTCGATGTACGATAATATGAATCGATTATTTATGAAAAAACAAACGAAAGGATCATCAAATATCTCCTGTACTAACACCACCATCATATACTCTTCAGTATTTGTCCTTGCAGTAATAGTTGCGATCTTATTTGCTATGATAGGGATTGGATTATATCAAGATAGTTTTGCGCAATCTCAAAGAGGCCATAATTTATCTACTACTACCCAGACGTCGGTATCAAATAATACTTCCACAAACGCAGCGACGCCAAGCACTATCACACTGCCGTTGTCGAAAGGATTTGTAAATGGCAGATTGGCATACTTTATTGCAACTGATGCGTCATCTAACCAAATCGTTTCTTCCGTATCCAATACCACTTCCTTTAAAGTAAATTATGCTCCATCATTGGCAAATACTTCGGAATCATCTCGTCAGCAAGGATACGTATTTATAAATGGACTCAAGGGAGAAGGGCCTTCAGGATCGCAGCTCTCAGTGGCATCCGCATTGCCCAAAGATAAAGGATACAGTCCATTATTTCAAATAAACTATGTAAGGTGGAACTCGGATGCAACAAAGGATATACGAATGTTAAAATCAGTTGATGAAATATTGAAAGCTCAGGAGATGGGTGAGCTGACTATTACAAAATCAAATGCCGTAATTAACAGCCCTGTGGTATCACTAAAATCTCCATAATTTTTTGTTTAGATATTTCTTTTTTCCTTTGCTTGTCAATTCAAGTTCCAAGCTAGATGCTGCGAGGTTTGTACTTGTGTCTGTTGTATCTCGAGCTTTCAAATGGACTTAATCTGCAGACCTTATGTCGTAGGACGCTCCTAGAAACAATTCTGTTTCAACTCCCTCCGTCTGACGTAACTCTGGATTTATCCACGCAGTCTGAAGAATTAGCATGCCACTACAATCTATGCACGAATACGACTTTTATCCATGTCATTTTAAAATTGAGAGAATAGAACAGGAAAACCATGCAGACCAATCCCGAAACTTATTGAAGATATATCGATCCTCGAGAGTTTAGATCTCATGGGGGTTATGACCGATACGACAGCTTTGAACCAAATTTAACGAATAACGAATTCGCCCCGATTTTTCATAAAGGGTATCGAGAAAAATGAAGACAGTTTCCTGGGACTTCATTAGATGATTTTTGAAGCTCACACCTGAAGCGAATGTACTGGAGCACATCCAATTTCACTATAATAAAGGATATATCAAAGCTTAATGTCATTGTTCACGATGATGGATTATTAAGAGTATTGAATTATTTCGGAATTATCCTACGTCATACTATAAAAAGTTGTCTATTATCGCTTCAATATGTATAACTATTATCTTAGTAGTTGATACGTTGACCACCCGTCAGATCTTGCCTTATACTAATACCTCAGGCTCTTTTCTTTCGATGTTAAATCTTGTGATTGCATATGGAATAGGCCCTTGGATCATTCTTGGCTATGTTAGGAGAATAAGCAAAGATATTACTTCAACTGACTCCTTTGTCAATAGGATAATCCAGTTTACAATAATAATCCAATTCTTACTGTTGGTACTTTTCACTTTAATTTTTGTGGAATTTTATATTTTTGATAATAGTACAACATTTCTTTCATCCTTAGCTTTTGCGGTAAGTACAATATCGGCAAGCTTTATTATGGGTTTTACAGCTTTGAAATTCTTTTTATGGTTTAGACTAAGTAATCGCAATATCACCATTTTGGTTTACGCTCTGGCAGCTTGTTCACTTGCTGCTGCAATGATAACCGATGGTTGCGCGAAGCTACTTTTAGTGCAAGTCATAGAAGAAAAGTCTTCACTATCATTACCGCCAGAACAACAACCTCTAGCTCAAAAACAACAACCTAATGAAAATAAAGCTACCCACAATACTGCAACTTCGTCTGATGTTTTCATTTATAAATCAAGTGAGAAATATAAAGGTGAGCTGCAATATAAAGTGGTTAAACCTCATGGAACTACTCTATATGTTGTACCAGCATCAATCAGAATCTTCTACGCGTATGTAAATGGTTGGATTCCTATAACCATATCCTTTATATTTACTTGGGCTATTACTTTGATAGTTTTACGTGAGTATTACCAAAGGAAGGACAAGCTCCCTATAATGCATTATTGTATTTTGATTCTCCCTGTTGTTTTTTATTTACTGGGTAGAACACCAGACTTCTATACTTTGTTCACAGGCCACGTATTCACATTTGAGGACATGCCAAATCCATATCTATTTAGAATCTTATTTAGAGTAGGAGTAATCGGAGGAAGCGTATTATTCGGTCTTTCATTTTTTGTCGTTTCTAGAGGTATAGCCGCTGGTAAGATAAAGGATTGTATTACCGTCGCTGCAATAGGTGCAACAATGATAGGTATTTCGCTTTCGCCTTCTGCATTGCAGCAGACATATGGGGTAGAAGGCCGCTCACTTATGTTGCTATCTTCATTTTTGTACAGCATTGGTTTTTATCTGTCAGCAGCATATATAGCCCAAGATTCCTCGTTGAGGAAATATTTCAAGACAGTAAACAAACTAGACATTTTGGGGGGTGTGGGACAAGCACAAATGCAATCAGAAATTATAAAAAACGTGACGAAAGTTGTGAGGGATCAGCAAGAAATCATAAAAGAGCAAAGCGGAATCAGCCTTCCAGGAGAGGTTGATGAGGATGATCTTGAAATTTATATAAATCAAGTAGTGGAAGAAGTAAAAAGAAGTAAGGGTTCAAAATGAATACAAATGCATATGCAGACGGGAAGGATCGGCAAATAAAATAAGATGCTACAGGTTTAATTAGAACTTGCTTTCCAGAGATGCATAGGGATCGTTGTCTTGATGAGTATGACAATATCTAACCAGTAATTATGATAGTTACAGAAGCGCTAAATTGAAAATATCAGACTCATCCCGGGAAACAATAACGCGGTAATGACCCTGTATATCGTATTCTTGTGGCAGGTATTGGAGTAGGGTGATTGAATTACGAGGATGAAGATCCCATATTGACAACTGTGCAATACTCAGTTCAGGCCGAGTGCTCCTAATTAGCCTACTGGCCCATATAGTCTACGTTATTGATATTGTTGCTGTTTAATAGGTTGCTCGCTTATCGGATAATTTATGTTGCGAGATGTTTAAGAAGAACTAGGATTCAATTGAAAACGTCTTACCCTCTACGTTCACGACCGCTTTGAATTCGGAGTACGGTGATGCATTTTTGCGGTATTATATAACTAGCACCACCGTTGAATCCAGGCGGCTGTCTGGCTAAACAATGTACCATCTGGATTTGTAAAGTTGAGATCGGTACCTACATGCTGATTATAGGCATTGTAAAAGGATCTGTTGCGTCGAATTCCAAGCTCGATGAGAAACAATTAACGACTTGACGTACAGGGTGATATATTATCTCTATTAGAGCTTCTCAACGTCGAATTTAGTGAAATCTGGGAGCGAATATTGTATTTCCGGCTTTAGAAGTCATCGGAGGGGATTGCTGGTTAATACCGGAAACTGGAGTACCAACACCCGGAGTAAGTGTACCAGTAATACTATTATGTTTTAGGATAACGTAGACGAGAGCTTGATTGGTACTTACAGCGCCACCATCATTATCCATTACTCTTAGACTAAATATCAGCATAGCTGGATTACCATTTGGTAATAAAGGTGCTCTGAATGTTGGAGTTGCTGTGTTCGCGCCTACTAATGTTACAGGTACCCCAGCGCTGCTAGGTACCTGAGTCCATGAATATGCGACACCAGTGCCACCCTTTGGATCATGACTTGTTCTACCATCCAATGTAACTGTCGTGCCTTCGGTAACTGTTTGGGACATACCTGCGTTAGCTATTGGTGGTTGATTAGCTATTGATCCCTGTTTTTGGCTTTGGTATGGATATGGAGCTTGGCTTTGGTATGGATATGGAGCTTGGCTTTGGTATGGATTTGGAGCTTGGCTTTGGTATGGATTTGGAGCTTGGCTTTGGTATGGATTTGGAGCTTGGCTTTGGTATGGATTTGGAGCTTGGCTTTGGTATGGATTTGGAGCTTGGC
>Ga0070711_100002129_pt1 | contig 11222 bp, 9 predicted proteins | sample LARL53metaG_FD_65452 | JGI IMG/M metagenome (GOLD analysis project Ga0070711, IMG submission 65452) | Corn, switchgrass and miscanthus rhizosphere microbial communities from Kellogg Biological Station, Michigan, USA - LAR L5-3 metaG | ecosystem: Host-associated > Plants > Roots > Rhizosphere ... | reverse complement strand
ACCGGCGTAAACGGCTCGGCGAAGGCGTCACGCGACGTTAGCTCGGCCGGCTCGCGAAACCGCAGCCATATGTCATCCGTGCCGTCAAACCAACCGCCGCCAGCGGTGCGCGCCGGCCGTTCGTTCCACAGGGCCGGCTGGCGATACAGATCGAGCTGCACCGGCAGCACGTCCACGCCGGCCGCGATCTGCTGAAAGTGTCTCATGGCACACATTTGAGCACGTTGCCGGCGCCAGCGTCGCGCCAGATCGCCCCCGATGTGGCCGGGGCTGCGGTTGGCAGGCCGGCCATAAAGATCAAGCCGTTGCGGCCGGTGCCGTGCCCTGTCGCGGCATTGAACACCACATCGCCGCCGTTGCCGTTGCCGGCCACCACCGAGCCGGGCGACAGGTTGATGCTGCCCGCGGTGGCGCCGCTCGCCGCCCCCGTGCCGATATTGGCCGGCCCGCTCGCCCCCGATGCGCTGTCGCCGGTGTAAATGTCAGCCTTGCCAGAGGTGCCGGCCGTCACGTTGCCGGAACCGACGCCGGCAGCGCCCGAGTCACCAGTGCCAACGTCGCCCGAGAAGGTGTAAGCCTCCCCGGAATTGCCACCCGTCGCATTGCCGCTCTGAAAATACGCGAGCCCCGAATTTCCAGCGGCAGCGTCGCCGCTATAACAGAGAACCTGACCGCTCGCGCCGGCCGATGCGTTGCCAGAGTAAAGCGCCGATGTGTGGCTAGCGGCTGCGTCGTTGGTGCCGATGTTTAGGTTATCGTCGCTCGCAATGATCAGAGCATCGGCCGGTGGCGCTTTCAGTATCAGCGTATCCGGCGTTCCGGCGACGATCGAGAAGTAATTCGCATCAGCGTCGGCCACAGCAAGCGACGGCGAATAGGCCAGATCGCCCCCGGCCGGCACCAGCGCGCGACGGAATATCCGGGTGGCCGCGCCGTCGATCAGGCGCAGGACCACCGTATGATCAACCGTGTCGTTGTTATGCAGGGTGATTTCCTGCACCAGCCGTTGCGTGCTGGTCGCTGGCGCTGGCGCCACGACAACCGCCGTGGTGCCATTGCTCACCGTGCTTGCGCCGCCCGGCGTGAAGGCTGTTGCGGTGTAGTCACCCCAGCTCGCGGTGATGTCGCAGTTTGTCGTGGTCATCGCCTCGCCGAGCACGATTTCCACGCGTTTGTTGGTGGCGTTCAGGATCATTCAAGCTGCCATGAAATAGGCGAAGCCGCGCGCCTGCGCGTCACCGGCCTGCCGGGCTGCGGTTTCCAGCGTCATCGCTGGCCCGCCATCGCTGGTCTTCTCGGCGAAGACCGCATCCGAGGCGATCCGGTTGGCCGTCTCGGCGGCATCGGCCGCAGCGCGCGCTATCGCCTCGTTGCTGATCGCCGCCCCGAGTGCCGCATCGGCGGCGATCCGGTTGGCCGTCTCGGTGGTCAACGACGTGTTGATGGTGCCGGTCGAGGCGCCCGGCGCCCCGCCGGTGCGCGCCTGCATGGCCAGGAAAAATCCTCGCCACACCGTCGTTACGTTGCCGGCGCTGTCCACGATCGGGGCGGCCGGGACGGAGGCGGATAGCGGATTGATCGCCATCAGTAGCCGCACGCCACGTATTTGACCGGACCGGACACCGGCACGGCGAAATTATCCTGCAGGTTGCCAGTGACGCGGCTGGCCGACATCAGCGTAAACGAAATGAACACTGACGGGTCAATCACCGGGTCGATCGGATAAACTTTCAGATCGACGCAGGCGGTCGGGAAAGCCGGCGAGAAGGTCACATCGAAGGACGGCGAGACGGTGGAGAACTCGCCCACCCGCACGCTGCCGCCTGATGATGTCGGCAAGCCGGCGATCGTCGCATTGATGGTATCAATTTCGCCCTGCAGCGTCGCATCGGCGGCGATCCGGGCCGCCGTCTCGTTGTCAATGCGAGTGCCGAGCGCCGCCTCCGCGGCTTCCGCGCGCGTGGTTTCGGCGGAAATGGCGGCGGCATTGGTCGCGTCACCGGCCGCGCGTAGCGTCGCCTCCGCGGCAACCGACGCATCGATCAGCGCTTGAATCCCGAGCAGCACCACTGCGTCTGCGGTGCTGGCCGCCTGCACCACCGGCAGCATGGCGGCGGACACCACGGATGATGTCACGGCGTCCCATATCTCATTGCCGAGCGCATCGCGCAGGACCAGCCGATACGCCCCATCACCGTAGATGATCGCCCGACCAGCAGAGTCCAGCACGATCGGGTTGGTGTTCAGATTGCCACCGCCGCCCGCCGGTGCAGTCCACGTGGCTTTCGGCGTCGAGCCGCCGGGGACGTATGTCTCGATCGTCCCGGCCGCATACGGCCGGCCGTTGGCATCACAGAATTGGAGCTCCGGGCTCGGCAGCAGAATGACGGTCATTGCCTAATGCCCTGTTGCGAGCCAGAAAAACACCACGCCCGATGCCGGCGTGCGCGAACCAAAGATCGATCCCCACACGTCGATCCCGGTGGTGGTTTGATTGGCCACGTTGAACGCGCCGGACCACACCCCTACCGCGAGCCCCGTCACCACAAAGCTGTCGCAGGCTGTTGCGAACGGCGTTGGGAATGTGATGTGGCAATGCCCGCTGGCATCGAGCGACGCACTACCGCCCTGCACATTGCCGGGTGAGGCTGGCGGGGGCAGGCCGGCGATCAATGCCGCTAGCGCGGCCTCCGCGGCTTCTGCGCGGGCTATCTCGGCATCGAGCGCCGCCTGTAGCGCAGCGTCGGCTGACGCCCTAGCGGTGGCCTCCGCGCTGTCTGCGGCCGCGCGTGCCAGTGCCTCCGCCTCGATCGCGTCCGTGATGCCCATCGCCTGCCGCGCGGTCGCGAGGTCAGCCGCGCCAACCACCGGGACCATGCAGGCGCTCACATAGGTAAAGCTCGGCTGATCCCACACCAGATTGCCGAGCGCATCGCGCAGCACCGTCCGATAGGCCCCATCCCCATAGATCAGCGCCCGGCCGGCACTGTCGAGGGTAAGCGGGTTGGTGTTCAGATGGGCGTCGCCGCCGAGCGGGCTGTTCCACGTATCTTTGGGCGTGGTTGTGTTCTGTTCGTAAAATTCGAGCGTTCCGGCCGCATAGGGCAGCCCGTTGGCGTCGCAGAATTGCAATTCAGCCGGCGGCAGCAGCACTTTGACGACTCCGACAAGGGGAAAATTCGGATCAGGCGGCGCCGGTGCGGCTAAGCCATACACCCATGCGGTGGTGATTGGCCCGGTGTCGCACGGGTTGCCGTTCAGCTCGATCCCGCCGCGATCGATGGCGAACGTGCCGCCAGCGGTGCCAAGGTTGGTCAGCCAATCGGTCGCCACCCCGCCCGAGCGGATCGATTGATACACCTCGGGGGCGGTGCCGAACGGGATCGATCCGGTGGCGCCAAGGTCAACCGGCGTCAGATCGGCATTGAGAAACTTGCGCCGGTTGGCTTCAACCGACAGATCGACAAAGGCGCCGGTGCGGCCGGCCCAAAAGTCCGCGGCGTAGCCGGCGCAGTTGATCAGCGCCGGTGAAACCGGATCGCCCCACGTGACGGTTGACGTGAGGTTATCGAAGGTGAGCGGGGCCGGTGAGGTCCACACCAGCGCCGCGCTCAATGGCGCGTCGTTGGCATAAACCTGCAGCAGCGAGTTGGTCAGATCAAACGAAATGAGGAAATTGCACGGGCAATCGAGCGGTAGGCTGGTGTTGAAATTCCCGTCAACAATCAAGCCCAGCGGGCCGGTGACACCCACCACGATACTGCCGCCGCCGGACTGATGCCGGGCGTCAACCGTGATGTAGCGCGTGCCGTCATCGATGAACACCCGCTGCGTGTTGGAAAACCCATACTGCCACAGCGAGATAACGAACTTATCGACGGCACCGGCAAAGATCGCCCCGGTGCGTTCCAGCACCGCCTGCCCGGTGTAGTGCACTGGCACCGTGACGTAGCCGGCCGGCGTCGTGGTGACGGGCACATAGCCGACGATCGCCGAACCGCCGCGGGCAACCGCCTGCGTCACATAGCTGTCGGTTGGTCCTACACCGGCGAGGTCGGGCAGCGCCACCATGCCGCCGCCCGCCGTCCACTCAAAAGCCCGGTTCTGTGCGCTGGCGTCACTCGCTATCCCGACAACGATCGTGCCGTCATCGGTGATCGAGATTGCCGACGAAAAGCCGCCGCTCGGCAGCAGGCCGAGACTGACCAGCCCACCGCCAGCGGTCCACCGGAAGGCGCAGCCGGTGCCGGAAAAGCCGGCATTACCGGCGATAACCGCACCATCAGATGACGCCGCAGCAGCGCTGGCGTTGCCGTCACTGGCGGCGCTGATGTCCACCATCCCGCCGCCCGCGGTCCACCGCCAAGCGTGGGCATTCGCATCCGCCGTTGTGTCGCCATTGCCGACAACCGTGGTGCCGTCCGCGGATACGCCGAGCGCTTGACTAAAGAAGCCGCCGGTTAAGACCCCGAGGTCCACCATCCCGCCGCCGGAGGTCCACCGGAATGCCCGCTGATTGCCTAGAGCGTCCTGCGCATAGCCAACAACAACCGCGCCATCGGCGGAAACACCAAACGCTTCGGCCTCACCGTTGCCGCCGGGGATCGTGCCCAGATCGGCCATCCCGCCGCCGGATGTCCACCGGAACGCCCGGTTATTCGAGCCGTTGTTCGCCACGCCGACAATGACCGTCCCATCGTCATTGACAGCGTTCGCCCAAGCATAGGTGCCGCCGGGCAGTAGCCCGATGTCGATTGGCCCGGTGCTGTCCGTCCAATAGACGGCGTGTGAATTAAAGCCGCTATCGTCGGCCTCGCCAACGACAACCAAGCCGTCGCTTGATATGCCATAGGCGGCGCCGTATGTGCCGCCCACCAGCCCCGGCAGCGTCGTGTAGCCGGCCGGGAATGCCGCCATCAGCTTTGCGCCGGTGTGGCGTCCACCCACGCGCCGAGCAGCGCCGTGGCGTAGGGGGTAGTCCACGAAATTTCAAACACCCGATCGCGGGCCATGCCAAGCCGCTGCCATTGCAGCGAACGCAGATAGCTTCCCGAGCCGCCAAGGTCATTCAGCACCGGCGAGCCGAACGTGTGGCCTCGATCGTCGGACCAGCGGAGCGAAACTTGCGGCGCATCGATCGCCAGCGGCGGAATGCCCGCGGTCGGATCGTAGCCGCCGGTCCCGGTTTCCATATCGGCGAGGAATTGCCGCCAGAAAACCCGCTTGCCATCGTTCAACGTGTGCGGATAGCCGCGCACCCGCTTGATCGGGTTGCCGTTGTCCGTCCCGATCGCATTATCAAGGAAATAAACGTTGCCGTTCTGCCAATCGCCGACGAATACCGATCCGCTCACGTTGTAGGCGCACATGCCGCGGTGCCGATGCTCGACGCCATTGGTGTCGATCCACAGCCACTCATGCCACAAGCCCGTCGTGATGTCGTAACACCATGTTTTGTCGATCGTCGGAAACGACAGCACATAAAACTGGTGGCCGCCCATTTGATATGACCAGCCGATCGCATCATCAATGCGCGTGTATGTCGCAATCTCGGCCTCGATCGCATAGGTCGAAACCCGCTTCGCCTCATAGCCGGCGCCGGACACCACAATGCCTTGCCCGTTCCGGTCGCGCGACAGCCACAGCACCGCGTTGTCAACCTCACACGGCGAGTATTTAGCGGCGCACCCGTGCGGGATCAGCACGTTGGGCACGATGGCCCAAGGAAAGTCAGCCGCCCCGGTATCGTTCCACACCTCACTAGATCGCTCGCCGAGCAGCCAAATCTCGCGCTTGGCCACGACGGCAACAACGAGGTTGTCCGCGGTCGCTTCCTTGTTCGCGAACCACAACGGATCGAATGTCGTGCTCAAACTGTCGCTGATGTAAAATTGCGGCGTGTTCGGCCGGTTGAACACGAAATACGTGTCTGCGTAGTCCGTCCGTGTGCTGCCGGTGAACACCGCGCCCGGATCGATGATCTGCGCAAAGCTGCCGGATGCGAGATTGACCGTCCAGCCGCTCGATGTGCCGTCCACGATCACCAGATCAAGCCCGTTATCGGTCATCGAGCAGGGGCCGTGCAGCCCCGGTGTGATCGAGCCAATCGAGGATGACGGCGCGGACAGGCTGTAGACGGATGATCCCGAGACACAATAGGTGACACCGTTGGATGCCTGCCGGAGTGCCCGGATCGGGCCATTGCCCACCGTGCCCCACAGCGCCAGCCCCGGCGTCGGATAGTGCGCCATTTGGGCCGGCTCGCCCTGCGCGCCCGGTATCGGCTCGCCGAACAGGTTGACGCTGCGCTGTGCTGCCGCGATGACAGAGCGAGCGGTGTAGGCGCCGGCATTGAGCGCGATACGCGCCATTAGGTCATCCCGCCAGACATGAAGCTCGGCGATGATCCGGCCGCCATCGATCCGCCACGGCGCGCACCGATCGGCGATAGCAGCGTGCCGATCTGTGTATTTGCCCCCGACACCACGGACACCGCCTGATGCATGGCGGCGACATGATCCGGCCGCGCCGGCAGGCCGTATGTCATCTGTAGCCGCACGCACAGGGACCACAGCAGCGCCTCATAGTATTCGGGCGCCAGCGCCAGCGCATCGGTCAATGTGGCGTAAGTCGGTAGCGATGATGGGAACAAGAAATGCAGCTCGAATTGCCCGGCCGGCGGGATCGGCCAGACATACACCTTCGCGGTGGGGTAGGACGTGTCGAGGAAGGCCGCCGCCGGCCATGTGGACAGCGATTTCAGGGTGATTTGGCTGTAATCCTCGCGAGATTCGATGATCCCCAAAGAGACATCGAGCGGATTGCCGCCGGCCGGCAGCAGCCGGGCATAGGCCGCATACAGCATGGTCTGCCGGGTGGACAGCGTGTAGCTCGCCGCGCCGGTGGCGGTAACGACGGTTTCCGCCAGCGCCGGCACAAGCCACCGCTTGCGCTGCCATTGCGCGACCAGCATTGCCAGCAGTTCCAAGCCGGTGTTGCTGTCCTCCGCGGATGGCGTCTGGCCGATGCCGTTGATGCCCGATGCGCGCAGACAGAAGGTGATCAGATCGCCGGTGGTGGTGATCATTTCGTCACCTTTTGAAGCTGCACCGCCGACAACGGCACCGGCCAATAACGGATGCGTCGGATATAGCCGTCCGGTTGTAGTCCAATGACGCTATCACAGCCGATGCCGAGCGCGGTTTCGCCCGTCGTGAGCGTCGCTTGCGTTGCCGTGGTAATGGCGCCGCCGTTGACGCAGCCACGCTGCACGCCGTTCTGATAGGCATACCCCGCCCTGAACGGCACGATGGGCTGCGCCCCTAAGCCGGTATTGAGCCCGGCCGAATCAAACATATTGATCGTGTTGCCGCCGCCGATATTGATTGAGGTTTTCGTGGTGGCGCCGTTATGCCAGCCGCACAGCTCGGCTGCCCGGCTTTGCTGGATTGGCACATAGGCATCGGCAACAAGTGTGCCCATCTGTGTCAACCACCACGCGCCGGTTGGCATTGATGCCCCATCAACCGGGCGCGTCACCGCGGCTGCGCCGGTCGGGATGTAGCTGGTCGGGAAGCTGGCAACTTCTACCTGCCCGCCCCATAGGTAATAGGTCGCGTTATTAACGCGCGTGGTGCTGCCGCTAGCACTGGCCGAATTGACAAGGATTTCCGTCGTTGTGCTGGTGCCGGGCATGGTGATTTGGCACACGACGCGGAACCACGAATTAGGCAACGGCGTTATCGTCACCGTGCGATTTGTCGCGGTGCCTCTATTTGCCTCACCGGAAATGACGCCGGTTGCAAGATTGACCCAAAACTGTGCGCCGTTCGTCGCTGCCGTATCAACGCACAGCACCCGCACATAATCGGTGTTCCCGCGCTTCAAAAAGAGCGTATAAGACAGCGCCGAGCCAGCCGTGACAGTTGGGATATTAGAGACAACCTGCGCGGTGCCGGCGACACCTTCGGTGCAGATCGAGGCGTTGACCGTTCCATCCGGTGATGTCGTGCTGTTATCGGTAACGGTCGTGTCGGTTTTCGTCGGCCACGAATTTATCGCGCGCGAGTTGGTGATAATGTTGGCCCGCGATTCTTCCATCAGCAGCGCGAGCGGTGCGTGCGTCACGGGATCAAAATCAAAGCGCGGTGCGCTGTTCGCGGCTGCGCCGGTCGGGATATAGTCTCCCATCGAGCCGGCCACCTCGATCTGCGCGCCCCAAAAATAATTGAGCGACACGCCGTCGCCGTTGTAGCTGTTGGTATTCGCCGGGTTGTTCAGGCCGATGCGGAACGCGGTCGCGCCCGGCGATGCCGTGGTGGTGGCGGTCGCTGACACGCGATACCAGCCATTGCCAACCGTGGTAATCGAGCCGGTGACCGTGCCGGATGTGCTGGTGATGGTGCCTAGCTGCAGATCGACAAAGATAACGGCAACGCCACCCACCCACGTCGCGGCTGTGCGCAGCTCAAGCGAGTTATAACGCCGCGTGCCATTTTTCATGTAGACGCTGAACGTAATCGCGGAGTTGCCCGGCGGGGTGTAGCTGTAGTCGCGATAGTGCGCGACGCCGGCAACGCCATCCTCGGTCAACGATGTGCCGGTCAACGTGCCATCCGGCGCGATGGTGGCGGCGGTCGCAGCGGTCGCATCGCTTCCTGCCGCGAAGCTCGACAGGTTGCCGCTGTTCAGCAGGACGTTTTGCCGCGCCGTCTGCAGCGTGCCGGTGGCGTCGAAATACGTCGCCGGCCCGGTGGTGGCGCGGGTGAAGGTAATGCGCCCGTCGAGTGGCCACGCCCCGACAAAGGCCGGCGAGGGGGCGAGAAAATTCAGATCGAGCACCGGCGCCGGCAGCCGGTTGGCCCATAGCAGCTTGCGGGCGCCAAGCGTGCTCATCAGTCTTGATCCACATCAAGCGCGAAATCGAATTGCTGCGACACCGCGCCGGGCGCCCATGCGTTCTGCGCCTGCATCAGCCCCAACAGTGTGGTGCCGGCGGTCGCCACGAGATTGAACGGCGCATATGGCCGGCCCGAGGCTTCCGCCACGGCTTGCCGGACCACCGCGCCGGCCGCCGTCACACCGCCGGCATTGTTGCGCCATGAGGTTGCCGAAAACGAAAAGATCGCGCTCAGCTCGATATAGGCCGCGCTGCTGATGACAAGCGCCGCGTTGTCCGCCGGATAGCTGCCGGCGGTGAACGGTGTGTTGGCGTCCACCGGCCGAAATAGCAACAAGTCGAAGGCCGGCAGAACGATGGTGCCGGATGCCGCGGTAAGGACACAGCGGGCACCGCTGATCCGCCCCGAGCTGCTAGCCGCGCGTGCAACGGTGAACGTCATTGGCACCACGTTTGCCGCCGTGGTGGTGTTGCCGATCAGATCGCCGATCGCATAGGTGGTGGCGTCGGACGCGCGGGTGTAGGTGGCACGCACGCTCGGGGTGTAGCCGCCGACGTTCAGCGTGCCGCCGCCGACAACCACCAATCCGGCGCCGGCAACCTGTGTTGAACTTTGCGCCGCCACCCATGCGGTGCCATTCCATTGAAACTGCGCCGTGCCCTGTATCGTGCCTGTCGCAGTTGGCACCTCAAATGCCGGATCGCTGGTTGCCATTGCTGTTATCCTATGCCCAACGCACCCAGCCGATTGCGCTGCTGATGTAGCGATACTCGTGCGCGGTCGCGACGGCGCCCGCGGTGGTTGCGACCGCACCAGCCGCGCTATCCTGCACGGTCAACGTGGTCACGATCTGCGCGAAGCTGATGCGCACCACCTTGCCGTTAGGCGTGCCGGCCACGGGCGGCAGCTTGATCGTCAGCGCGGCGATGGTGCCCGCTGGATTGACATAAAGCACGGTATCGTCGGCGGCGAGGGTGATGGTGTCCGTGGTGACGGGCACGACAACGCGGGGAATGCCGGTCGCGGTGTTGGTGTTGATCGCCTCGCCCGAGTGCATACGGGTGCCGGGTTGAAAGGGCATGGTGTCTGGTCCTTTGAGAAAGCGGCCGACGCCGGCAAGGGCGCGCTCGGCCAACACGCGCAACAGCGGTGGAGAAACCGCCCCTTGCCGGCAAGCTAGCTATTGACTATAGCGCAAGTATTGTGCTAGTTTGCGAACATACGACACGCAAGCTGCGGCCGTATAGTTTTGCACCCCCACAATACATCGAGCCTGCAAGGCAAATAATCATTGTTTATATCATACTGGCGGACTAGGCGAATACTTATGCCTTCTTTCTGCGCCCGGCTTGCCATGTCCACACCACCCGGCATTACTAGGTCGGCCGATGCGAAGGTGAAGGCATCCGGGTGATACACGAGCGACTGCCCGACCGCGGTTGATGCCGTGCCGATGAAGGTGATCAGATCATTGGCGGTTGGCAGCTTGGTCAGGTTGTCGCGTGCGGCGTGCGGCGAGGCGTAGTTGATCGACGGCGAAACGCTCCATGTCTGCGAACCGGCGCCGGCAGCGTCGGCCAGCATGACGAACGGCTGCAATACGCCGGTGTCCACTTTGGTTTCCGGGTGGACGCGATTGACGCCGGCAATAGTAAACACCTCGCCTTGCAGCGGTGTGCCCGTGCCGGTTTTGACGGCGAGCGTGGCGTCAGCCGTGGTGCTGGTGGTGTTCACGGCGTAGTTGACGGCAGCCGAGCGGGTGAACGCCGCAAGATGGGTGTTCTCGGCAAATTCAAAACCACCCGTCGTGCCGATCACGCCGTCTGTGTATTGGCTAGCGATCGCCGTGCTCTGTTGGAACAGACCCTTGAGGCTGTCCACCATATCAACGTTGTCCTGCGTGTTGATACGCGCCTGCCACTGCTTCGACTGCGGGGCGAGGTTATCGAGCAGGATTTTCCGGCCGGTGAGGAAGTTTTTGAAGGTTTGGGCGCTGCCCTGGCCATTGACGTTATTGTAAACGTCCTTCGCCATCGCGACTGCGCGGCTTTCGATGTTGGCAGCGATGACGGCAACCGCTGGCTCGATGTAGCGGCCGGCGAAATCGTCAATTTTCAACGTCAAATCGGTCGTTGAAAAGCTGATGTCCACACCGGAAACGTTGGTCACGGCAAGCGATGTGTTCAGCTCCGCGGTGTTCTGCGGCGCCAGTGTCATCGTGGTCCGCACGGTGTATTGGTTGGGCAACCGGATGCGGAGGGTATCGCCGATTTTCGCGCCAGTCTGCGCGAAGCTGCTGTCATACTGGCGATTGATCGAGCC
>Ga0070711_100002124_pt1 | contig 11227 bp, 7 predicted proteins | sample LARL53metaG_FD_65452 | JGI IMG/M metagenome (GOLD analysis project Ga0070711, IMG submission 65452) | Corn, switchgrass and miscanthus rhizosphere microbial communities from Kellogg Biological Station, Michigan, USA - LAR L5-3 metaG | ecosystem: Host-associated > Plants > Roots > Rhizosphere ... | reverse complement strand
CAAAAGTTGACAATCCGATGTTGGCCCAGTTGGGCAGACGTTGTCGGCCTATTAACTCTTCTGAAAGGTCCGCAACTCCATCCCGTCATGTTCTCACCCCCTCAAACGAAGCTGGGGGGTGAGAACCTAAGTGCGAGGGGTTCCCGGTCACGCTTAGGTTTACAGTTGAACGATACGCGATCGACTGTCCCGAATCGGTAAAGGTCGCTTCCCGCGACGAAACTACTGGCATCAGCGAGGGCCATGCTTTCGCAGCGTTGGTGATAGCGGCGCACCGGAGTGCCTCTCCCTGCTAGGTTCAAGATTTTCTTGCCCACTCCCATCCAACTAAGGATAATAGTTGGTCCGGTTAGCGCCACGAGGCCCCATGAAACTTAGTAACTTCTGGATCCCTGTCTACCTGGTGTTTTTGGTTCCTATCTTCCTGGTAACACAAGCCCGCGCCGATTGGCCCGCCATTGATCCAGAAGATCGAAAGATGACCGACATCGCAGAACAGAAAGGCGCACCCGCGGTCGTTCTTCTCCGCGAGGAAGTCGCCGACGATCCAAACAACAATCACTCGGTTTACATGAGAATCAAGGTTCTCACCGAAACCGGCAAACGTTACGCCGACGTGGAGATTCCATATTCCAAGCGGGGATTCAGAGTAGACAGTGTCAGCGGACGCACCGTTCATGCCGACGGATCCATTGTCCCCTTTAATGGGAGAGTCTTCGATAAGGTGGTAGTAAAGGGCAAACGAGGAAGAGGCAATGAAATCCGGGTGCACGTGAAGTCCTTCACCCTACCCGACGTACAGGTCGGCAGCATCCTGGATTTTCGCTACTCGCTGCGCTACGACGATCACAGCTTTTATCCGCCGGAATGGATTGTTCAAAACGAACTCTTTCAGAAGAGCGCGACGTTCAAGTTTGTTCCTTACCCCGGCGACCTCATCATGGCACACGAACGGGTTGGACGGGGAAGTGCCTGGACATCGTATCTTCCGAGCAACGGACCAAAACCGCAGTGGCATCGCTTGATGACGAGCAGCGTCGCGACTTCTCGCACAGCGACCCAATACGTCGATCTTGCGCTTACGAATGTTCCTCCCCTGCAAGAAGAGCCTTACATGCCTCCGGCGAACATGCTGCGTTACCGGGTGCAGTTCTACTACACCATCGATTCCAGCGCCGATGCGTTCTGGAAACAGGAAGGCAAGTTCTGGAGCAAAGACGTCGAGAAGTTTCTTGATCACAGGGGTGGAATCCAGGACCTCGTAGCCAAGACGGTAGCAGCCTCAGATACTCCCGAGCAGAAACTCCGCAAGCTCTACGCGTTTGTGACTACTCTCGAAAACCAAAGCTTCATTCCCAAGCGGCAGGAAGAGGAAGAAAAAGCCATCAGCCTCAAGCCGAATGAAAGCGCCGAAGATGTTCTTCGGCAGCGGAGCGGCACGCACGACGACTTGAACCGCTTGTTTGCGGCCATGGCGCGAGCAGCCGGGTTCCCAGCATGGATGATGTGGGTGCCGACTCGAGACGACACCTTTTTCCAGCACGAACTCCTGTCCACTCATCAGTTGAGCAACGAGATCACTATCGTCCAACTTAACGGGAAGGATGTATTCCTCGATCCCGGAACAAAGTACTGCCCGTATGGCCTGATGGACTGGCGTTATTCGGGCTCACAGGGGCTGCGACAGAAGTCAGAGAAGGAAACCGAGTTTATAGAGAGTCCGCTGTCCGGTTACAACCAGGCCCAGATCCAGCGCTTGGCGCGCGTCCAGCTAAGCGAAGATGGCAAGGTTGAGGGTACGGTCAAAATCGGCTTCTACGGATTGGAAGCGATGGATCGCCGTCAGAAGGGGAGCCTGACCGACGCGGAAGGCCGCAAGAAACTCCTGGAAGACGAAGTACGTGGCTGGCTTCCCGCCGATAGCGAAGTAACTCTCGTCGGTTCTCCTAACTGGGACGATACCGAAGTCCACCTCGCGGCTGATTTCAAGATATCCGCGCCCATGGCGGTCGGCGCGGGCAAGCGACTACTGATTCCCCTCCACATCTTTCAGGTCAACAACAAACCGGTTTTCTCCTCATCCGAGCGCATCAATCCCATTTACTTCTGGAACCTCACGCGCGAGATTGACGAGGTCCACATTGCCCTGCCGGCGACTCTCGAAGTCGAGAGCCTTCCGGCCGACGATACCCTGAAGCTGGACTACGCCCTGTACGCGACGAACCAAAAGCGGGAGACACCAAACACGATCTCGGCGCGCCGTGATCTGATTATGGGCGGCATGGCCTTCCCTGTCGCGGAGTACAAAAATCTCAAAGGCTTCTTCGACAAGGTGAAGACGGGAGACGATCAGCAGATGATCGCCCGAGGGGCGGCCCATGCGGATGCGAAGTAAAACCTACTTCTTCTTGGTTCTTGGATTGCTGCTTGTAAGCATCGCGCATGCGAGCAGCGCCGCTCCCGATTGGGTTCGACAGGCCGCGTCCTCCACTCTGCCCACCTACGAACCTGACACGAAAGCGGTAGTCCTGCTTGATGAGGTGAGAATCGCCATCTCCGGTCCGGCCGAATACCGCGAGCACTATCGTCGCGTTGTCAAGATCCTTCGTCCGGAGGGGCGCGAGGAAGCTGACCTGGCGGTATACGTGAGAGACAAGGAGAAACTTCACCAGGTTCATTGCTGGTCGATCGATCGCTCCGGTAAGGAGTTCGAACTTAAGGATAAGGACTTCGCCGAGCGCGGCGCCTTTTTCGGATACGACTTGTACAACGATCTTCGTCTCAGGACCGCCACTTGCCCTGGAGCGGATCCCGGCGCAGTCATTGCCTTCGAGTACGAAGTCCAGCGCCGGGAGTGGGTGAACGAACTGGAGTGGGGCTTTCAGGAATCGGTCCCCGTGCACGAAGCCCGAGTGACGGTGCTGCTTCCGCCAGGGTGGGAGTTCAAGACACTTTGGGCGAACGGAGATCCAGTCGAACCTTCCCGGGCCGGCGATGGAACGTGGGAATGGACTCTACGCGATCTGCCGGCCATCGAGCACGAGCCCATGAGCCCTTCGCCTTGGTCACTGTCCCGCAGACTGGGACTGATTTACTTTCCGCCGGGGTCTGGCCCCTCGAACGCGGGATCATGGGAAGCGCTGGGCCGCTGGTACACACAGCTTACTGCCGACCGACGTACCCCCACGCTCGAACTTTCGCAGAAGGCGCAGCAATTAGTCTCCGGAAAGTCGGACTTCGATGGAAAAGTCCAAGCCCTAGCGTCCTTTATGCAATCCGACGTGCGCTACGTGGCGATCGAGATCGGAATTGGCGGCTACCAACCGCATCCGGCAGCCGACATTTTTCGTGCGCGCTACGGCGACTGCAAAGACAAAGCTACCTTGCTTAGCACGATGCTTCGTGAAGTCGGCATCGCTTCAGACTACGTACTCATCGATACGCATCGGGGAAACGTTACACCCGCGCTCTCCTCTCCGCACTTCAACCACGCCATTCTCGCCATCGAATTGCCGCCGACGACCGACGCGAGTCGGTACCGATCGGTTGTGACCAGTAAGTCGGGAGTGCGCTTTTTGATCTTTGATCCAACCGACCCTTACACACCTGTGGGAGACCTGCGGGGAGACTTGCAGGACAGCTACGCACTCCTGATGGCTGGGGGCAGCGGGGAACTGATTCATACCCCTCTCGCACCACCGGAGGCGAACCTGCTTTCTCGCAGCGGCCACTTCACGCTGAGCGCGGAGGGCGTTCTCTCTGGAGAGATAGTGGAGAGCCGCAGTGGAGATCACGCATTTCACGAACGGGCCTCACTCATGCACGCCAGTCAGCAGGAGCGCACCCAGCAGTTGGAGCACCGGCTGAGTCGCTCGCTAAGGGGATTCAATCTAGAAAATGCCGACATTCAGCAGCTCGACCACAGTCAGCAGAATCTCCAGATCGTCTTTAAATTGACGGATCCGGGGTATGCCCAAATCCGCGGACCTCTCATGTTGGTACGCCCGCGCGTGATGGGTGAGAAAGCACTAGTCTTAGAGCGCAAGCCGCGCCGCTTGCCTTTTCAATTCGAAGATGCCAGCCGCGAAACCGATGTATACGAATTCGATCTCCCCAAAGAGTACGCAATCGATGACGTTCCTGAACCCGTTAAAGTAGACATGGGTTTCGCCACCTATGAGAGCAAAATAGAAATCACTGGAACGAAGCTGAGATATTCCCGCGAATTTGTGCGCCGTGAAGTGCTTCTCAAGCCTGACCAAACAGAAGCGCTCCGGAAAATGCAAGGGATTATTGGCGCCGACGAAAGTGTCGCCGTGGTCTTGAAGCGGGTTCCTTAAGGGCCTTCCTTGCCTTTACTGACCCACAATAAAGGCACTCTGCGACAGCACGCGAGCAGCATCTTTGCTCGTGATTTTCAGCGGGTGTATGCCGCTCGGTAGATCCCGCGGCACGAACGTGACAATGTACTGTCCGTTCAGCTGATTCGCGATAGAAGCAATCGCGTCGGGAAAATTTTTTTTGGTGCTCCAGTAGGTGGCCCCGCCCGTTTCCGAAGCCAGACGCTCAACATTGGATTTACCCGCATCGTAGGCGTGCTTGCGTTCTTTCTCCATCTCCAGGTCGAACGAACGACCAGCAGAGCCCGCCCCACCGTCGTCTCCGGCATGCAGGGAGGTGTAAATCTTCCCGATGTTGTTGTCGGTGATACCGTTAAACTGTTGATCTTCCAACCCGACCACGAATGTAGCGATATGAGCCTCTTGGCCGGCAGCGATTACCCGCGCCATCCTACCTTCCACGAACGTATTGGCTCGGCGGCCAAAGCCAGGGCTATGAGCCCATGGTTCTCTAAACATCACGACCACTCGCCGGGAAGGACGAGGATCGGAATTCATCATCGAGTAGACGACATCGAACACGCTGACTCCATTGCCCGCGACGGTCTGCAAAGAACTGCGGCCGGCGTTCTCGTCAAAGGAAGTTTCGGCGGTTTGTAAGTCGAAGTTGAAGGCATCCCAAAAACCCGCGTTCGGATCGAGGCCTTTGATCGTCGACGTCAGCACTGCTGGATCCTGCTTCCACTCCAGGCGTTCGCCCGGCCACGGACGTTTTCCGCGTGCGGCGATAACGAAACCTTCGTCAACGCCAGGCCGGATCACCTTATTGATCAGGTCGATGGCCGCGGCTTGCTGCTGGGCAAAGGTGCGCGGCGTGCACAGCAGCACGATGCCTAGATGCAGCGGAAGATCTGTGCCCTTGTAAATCTGCAGCGGGGGGACTGAGAGGTTTGCATCCAGCACCGTCACCTGATCTTTTGTGAGATCCAGGACTGGATTGCCGCGGCTATCCGTGGCGGAGATCAGCACTGGAACAAAATGTGGCGCTCGAGCGGGTGCCGGGGCGCTGCTGGTGGTCGCCGCTCCGGCGGCGGCAGCCGGGCTGCTCAAATTGGACTGAGGAACAGAATTTTCTTGTCCGCAAACAACGGTGGCCAGAGTTAAAACAGCAAACAGACTTGTGGCGGCGGTGATGAGCGTTTTCATGGGCCCTCGCGCCGAAGATATTAGCCCACAAATATTCGTCCAGCAACGGTTCTTACATAGAGAGTTCTAAATCGGGACTATGTGCAGTTAGTTGCAGCATGGGACTACTGACCGCTTACACCCCAAACCTCTTGCGATACGCGCTCGGTGCGACTCCGGTGTGTCGCTCGAATAACTCGCGGAAAAAGGCTACGTCCTGGTAACCGACGGCGTCGCTGATTTCCTGGACGCTGCGGTGGTCGCCCTCGAGCAGGCGCTTGGCAGTGGCAATGCGGAGCTTTTGAAGGTAGATCAGAGGGCTGTCACCGGTCGCCTGCTTGAAGCGGCGCACGAAGTTGCGCACGCTCATGGCCACCTTTTGGGCGACGAATTCGAGCGGGAATTCGCGGTGGAAGTTCTCGTGCAGCCATTCCTGGGCTCGCGAGATGGCGTCGTCGGTGTGGTCAGTCTTCAAAGGCACGATTGCGAAGCCCGATTGCCACGCGCGCGGCGTATCGATGAGCAATGCCTTCGAGGTCTGCACGGCGACTTCGTGTCCACAGAACTTCTCCACTAAGTAAAGACTGAGATCGAGCGCGGCATGCACTCCGCCACCACAGTAGAAGCCGCGATCTTCCGTCACCATCAACTCCGGCATCCACTTCACTTTTGGGTATTTCTTCCGGAAGGTCTCGGCCAGCCCCCAATGCGTAGTGGCGCGCTTGCCATCGAGCATCCCGGTCGCCGCCAGCAGCCCAACTCCCGAACAGACGGCTGCGATGGACGCACCCCGCTTGTGCCAGCGGCATAGCCAGGGCAGGACAGGGGCATACAGTTCACCAAGGTTGTCCAGGTTCAGTCCCGTCGTGGGGATGAAGATCAGCTCCGTGCGGCGGATACTGCTGATCGCCGCTGCGGGATGAATACGAATGCCGCCATCGCAACTCACTGCCCGACCGTCCGCCGACACGGTGGTCACGCGGAAGTTGGGCGATGGCTGCACCCCGGTCAAGTAATTCCACAGCGACCCCGCGTGCCGGAAGACTTCCATTGGGCCGATCGCGGTCGACGAAAATGTGTCGTTCAAGAGCAGTACAGTGACATCAATCATTCGGCCCCTTCGACTACGTAATGAGTGTTGGCTGGATCACCCACCTATAATGGCAAATCTGCCATCTTGTCCGCAAGCCTTCGGGCCGCTATTTTCAAGACATCGAAAAACTTCCTGAAAAGGATCGGAGAATGTCATGAAGAAATACGTGATTGAGCGTGAAATCCCCAAGGTGGGAGATCTGCAGGGGGAGCAGCTGCGGCAGGCGGCGGCCACGTCGAACAAAGCGCTCGCGCAAGTCGGAAGCGGGGAGATCCAGTGGGTTGAATCCTACGTTGCCGAAGATAAGACCTTCTGCGTTTACCTGGCGAAGGATGAATCCGCGATTCGCAAGCATGCCGAACTCAGCGGGTTCCCTGCGAACAAGATCACCGAGATCGGAAAGGTAATCAGTCCCAAGACTGCCGACGAACTCTGCTAAGTGGTGAACGTTGCGAACTAGGCTACGCGGGGACTGCTAACCCCGCCATGCCCTCCGAGTCTATGAACTCCGACGGCGGAACCCCGTGCGGGATCCGCCGACGGAGGTACACATGCAACTTCTGTCTGCCCTTTTGCTCCCAACCACCGGTCTCTGCTTGTTCGCGCAGGCGACCCTTCCCAAGCCTGCTTACGATATGTCACTCCCGCGGACGCAGAAGATCACACTTGCCAAAAGTGCCGCTCCGCCGGAGATTTCCGACAAAGCGACCGTCTATGTGCTGGACTCGACCGGCTATGTGAAAGTGCAAGACGGCAGCAACGGCTTCTCGTGCTTTGTGGATCGACAGACTCCGCTCAACCAGGAACCGACGTGCTTCGACGCCGAAGGCAGCACGACCACGCTTCCCACCCGGTTGTTCGCAGAGGAACAGCGCGCGAAGGGCAGGACCGAAGGTCAGATCAAAGCCGACATCGACGCGGGGTACAAGGATGGAAAATTTCTGGCACCCAGGAAGCCGGGGATTGTGTACATGCTCTCGGATTCCATCTATCTCTTTATTGCGCAGAACAATCAGCTGGTACACGCTCCAGGGCACTTGATGTTCTACGCACCATACGCGACCGAGAAGGATCTTGGATCGCCTGCACCTGAAATGAATATGCCTCGACTGATTCGTGCCGGGCAGCCGGACGCGGTCATGATCGTGTTTCCAGCTCAAAAAACCAACGCCACTCATTGAGTGGCGTTAGTTGATCTATTTGCCGCGGACCCGGTTTATTCCTTCTTCGAATCTGCGAGCTTGCGGGCAATTTCTTCCACGATCTTGGGGCGCAATTCGGCGAGCACACTGTCGACGATATTCGCGATCGAGGTCGGATCGCTGGCCTTGAACTGACGTGTGCTCGGCTCAAGGGGCGCTACAGAGTTGGGTTCGACCGGCGCTGGCTCGACGTCGCGAAATTCTTCCTTCGTTGCAGCAGGTTTTGCCGCTGCTCCAGCGATCGAGTCACGTATGTTCTTCCAACTGGCAGCCATAACTTCTCCTTCGATGGTGTGAATCGCTTCCGCAACTGGCTCTGCTGTGGAGGATGCAGCAGCGCTGTGCACTTCGGAAGTCGAGGTCGTAATTTCAGCAGGCTGTTCGGTGGTCAAGGACTCTGGGGATGCCTGCACGCTCACCGTTGAATAGGCGGACGCTCCTTCGCCGACAGCGGCCGCTGAGGCCAGTGCCTCCACTCCGGGCGGTTCGAAGGGTTCGGGCTCGGGTTCGGGTGCCGGTGCGGCCACGGTCACTTCGGCCTGCGCAACGCTGGGTTCGGCCGTCGCAGTGTCGGCGGAATGCGCCGCTTGTCCTGAGAACGTGCTGTAAGCCGTTGCCATCTCCTGTTCGAGCGAGATGGTTGCTTCGTCGACTGCAAGGCCAACCTCTTCGGCGACCCAGCGCGGATGGGCAGAGTGGGCGGGATAGGTAGTGCCCGTTCCGTTGGAAGGATCGACTGTGGCAACCGCGGCGGTCTCGGAGCTTGGAATCAGCGTCTGCAGAGCGGCCATCACTTCGTCGTCGGAGGTGCTGGCAGCTGAGGACTGAGTTGCGGCGACTTCAGCAGCGGGTTCAGGTATCGCAGGTGCCGAAGGCACATCCGCCACGGCGGTTTCGGGCGCCGCAATGACGGGCATAACAGCGTGCGATTCGTCTGCCTCAGCGACTGGAACCGGGGCTACTTCTTCTACCGATGCCTCGACCGGGCTCACTTCGGGGCGTGCAGTTGGAGAAATCGCTGGCTCTTCCACGACGGCTTCCATCGGTGGGACCGTCGCGCTGGGGATCTCAGGGTTGGCCCCCGTCGGCGTCTCGACCAGTTCTGCGGCTACGGTCTCAGCGACAGCCTCTGGCTGAGCCGAATCCAAATGGGATACGGCTGCCGTCTGCACATCGCTTGCGTCATCAACCGGGTCCGCGAGTGCGGGAGAGCTTGCGAAAGTTACCGGATCGTTATCCTGCGCGACAACTTCTTGAGCAGTTTCGGCAACAGTGCTTTCGGGAATGTGGGTTTCGTGAGGCTCGACATCGGGTGCGGTAGCTGTTCCGTTCAACTGAGCCGCGGCAGCCGTGATAGCTGCAATCTCTTCCGGTGTAATGTCGTGCGGAATCCCGCTGGGCAGCGGACGCTCGGGCATAGGAGCAACAACCGGAGGCGCCGGTGCATTTTTCTTCGTTGCCGTCTCGGGTAAATCGCGGAATCCTTTGCCCTGCGTCGACGCGTAGTCCGGATCAGGCTCCGTATCTTTCTCCTTCGGCTTACCGGTTGGAATCCGTAGGCGCGCTTTCCAACCGCCTTCGGAGTCGCCGAACTTTTCGCCGTCGGGTTCCTGATCCACCGAAGCGATCGCCTTAGCAAATCTTCCCTGCTTGTAAGGCTCAGCGCCAGGGATAATCTTGTCTTCGAGTTTCGTAAGGGCCGAGAGCAATTCGCTCGCCTCAAACGGCTTCACCACAAACGCGTCGGCACGGGCGCGGCGCGCCTCTTCCGGCTTGAAGGGCTCAAGCTTTCCGACGGTCAGCAGGATCGGGATACGCGCGGTCTCGCGATTCTCTTTGATGCGCTGGCACACTTCCAGACCGCTATAGCCGGGCATGTAGACGTCGAGGACGATCAGGTCAGGCTTGCCCTCGGCGATCTTCTTGAGAGCTGCCGAGCCGTTGTTGACCGTTACTACTTCATAACCAGCGTCAGTAAGGATCTTCCGGCCCATGTTTTGGGCGGTGACGCTGTCGTCGGCGAGCAGAATCTTGCGAGCCAAGGGTGTCCTTTGGTGAAGGGGGAGATACCGCGAAGTTAACCTGTGCCTGTTTTGAAGTCAATTGGGGAAGGCGGTTACGGGAGGTTACTAGGGGTCATGGCTGGTTGAGATTGGCACAAAAGAAGGCTAAGCGCGGGGGAACGTTCGCATTTCCAGGGAGATGAGTGCGGGTGGATTTCAGCCCGCACTCCACATCACGGTGCCGTTTTAGAACGGATTTAGCTTTCCTAGCCCCTTTTTCTTCTTTTTCTTGCTGGTGGAGGCTTTGCCCGTAGGCGTATCTGAAGAGCTCGAGCTGCTGTCGGCGGCAGCCGCAGGCGCTGCGCCATTCTGGATCTCATTTACTTGGGCTGGGGGTGGCACGGCAGTACCGGCTTCGGCTGGATCCACCTTAAGCTCGTTCGGATCGGGAGGAGCGTTCGGTTGCAGTTCATTCGAACTGGGGGCAGGCGGCGGAGCGCTGCCTTCCGCGGGAGCTGGCGCGGGAGCTCCGGCGATGGCTGGGCTGTCGGACCGAGGCGCTGGCTCGTTGGGTGGAGGCGGCGCCGAGCCATCCGTGGGCACGACGGTAACGGACTTCTCGCCACCCGGCGGATGTGGCATCAAAGCAGCCTGGACTTCTTGGCTGAACTCGGTCGCGCTCATACCCTTAGGATCCGTCAGGGGCGGCTCACCGACTTTCGTGGCCTTCGCTACATCGGGATGCTTTTTGAAACCCGCCATTACGTGACTGACCATGCCCGTAGTTCGGCGGCTATCTTCTTCTGCTTTATTCTGCGCGATCGCTTCTTTGGTGGGCGTGGGGATAGTCTGGTGCAGAGCTTCCAGCCGTTTCTTGGCGTCCTCGGTGCGATCTGTCAGTGGATAGCGAGTGAGGATCTTGTCGTATGCTTCGGCGGATTTCTTCGTGAATTCCTCGATCACGCGTGCTTTCAAGGCTTCCGGAATCGGCTTGGCTCGCACTGCGGTAATTTCGCCTTCATAGCACTGACCAAGCAGATAGAGCGTCTCATCGGCACCGCTATAAAGCGGGTAGCGATCCACGAGCGAACTCAGGCGTGCAATGGCGGCGGGGTAGGACTGACGCAGATAGTAGAAACGTCCAATCTCGAATTCCCGCTCCCCCAGAACTTCCTGCACTTCAAGCAAACGCTGCTTGGCTTCCGGAAGAAGCTTCGAGTCCGGATACTGCAGAATCAGGTTGCGATACTCGTCTTCGGCGCGCTTGGCGTGCGTGTAGTCGCGATCCGGCTTCTCCATCTGCTGGTAGTGGATGTTCGCGATTTTGAGCTGCGCCTCGGCGGCTTCCGGCATGTTGGGGAAGAACGTCTCGAAGTCCTTGTACTCGATTTCGGCCTGCGACAG
>Ga0070711_100002123_pt1 | contig 11229 bp, 7 predicted proteins | sample LARL53metaG_FD_65452 | JGI IMG/M metagenome (GOLD analysis project Ga0070711, IMG submission 65452) | Corn, switchgrass and miscanthus rhizosphere microbial communities from Kellogg Biological Station, Michigan, USA - LAR L5-3 metaG | ecosystem: Host-associated > Plants > Roots > Rhizosphere ... | reverse complement strand
GCCGTCGGCGGCTGAAGGAAATGATACGGCTCCATGATGTGTGCGGTCTTCGGGCCGATGGCGCGTGAAATGGCCGCCGGGTCCGCGGTGCTGTAGCCGTTCTTGAACGAAATCAGCCGCCGGTCGAAGTCCAGCGTGATCAGGCCGGCGGTCATCGTCTGCGCGCCGCGCCACAGGCACGCGTCGGAAAATTCCAGCACGCGGTTGGTGTAGGAAAACGCGCCCGTGACGCTGTCCATGGACTCGCCGCGGACGGTGAAATTCGTCAGCGCCACGCGCCCGGCCGCGCCGATGCGGTCGTAATCATACAGCCGTCCCCACACGTCAGCGTCCAGGTGCAACGGCTCGGAACATTGCACAATCGCAAAGCCGCGCACGACGTTGCTCGCCGTCAAAAACGGGCGGGCGGCGGCGGGATCGAGCGCGCCGCTCAAATGCCAGCGGTAATCCTTCGTGGCGTCGTCCTCGGTGCCGCTGATTTCCAGCCGCGTCCGGGATTGCGCGAGCGCGAGGACGGGCAGCCGCCAGACGAGGTTCGAGTAGGCGAATTGCGCGTCCGCCGAGTCAATTTTCGCGCCGAACGCCGCGCCATTTGTGAAGGCCAGTTCGCCGAGCAATTGAATCGTCGGCTGCACCTCGCCGCGCCAGTCGGGCTGGCGGTTCGTCCACGCCGGCAGGACGAGCGAGCCGCCGACGCGCAACGACGGCGGCTGCGTCCACGAAAATTCCGCGAGCCGTTCGCGCGTCTTGTCCGTCAGCAGCGCCTCGACCGCGTGAAGGTCGCAGAGCGAGACGTTGGTGAACGCGAACTCGCGCGTGGCCACGTTCAGCCGGGCGCGGCTGTCCAGCAGGCCGCCGCCGAACCGGGCGGAAAGATTGGTGAGCGTCAGTTCCGGCGCGCGCCAGGAGCCGGCGCACGCGATCGAATCGGCGCTCAGTTGGTCCGATTTCAAATGCGCGAGCTGCGCCGTCCAGACCAGGCGATACGGCTGCAGGTTGGTCCACCACGACCACGCGGCGTCGAAATTTGTGGGCGCGTTCGCTGGCGCGGTGAGCCGCGCGGTGATCTGCACGTCGCTCGCGCCGGCCCACGGCGTCTGGACGTCGGCCGCACTGACAATCAGGTGGACGGCAAAGGAATGCACGTCGCGCGCGTCGCCTTCCACCGTCAGGTTCAATTGCGGCTCGCCGGTGAAATGGATTTTGCGGAGCGTGTCGGAAAGTTTTTGCAATTGCTCCCGGCCCGCCGCCGCGCCGCGGCCGGCGCCGGCCCCGCGAAACATCGGCCAGCCGCGGATTTCCGGCGCGTGGGCGATGTCGCCGGACAACGCGAGTTTTGCGCCGTTGAAACCGGCCTTGAAATGATCGAGCGACCAGGTGTCGTCCAGCAGGAAACGCAGGTCGGTCTGGATGTTGTCGAGTGTGAGGGCGTTCGTCGGCGAGAGCGGCAGGATGAACCGGCCCTGTTCCAATACGAGGCCGTCGAGCTGGAGCCGGCGGCGCAACGCGGCGCGGAAACTCAATTCCAGGCGGACTTTCCCGGCTGTAAGCGCGGGGCTGTCCGGCCCGGCCCGGCCTGCGCGGACGTTTTCCGCAATCAGCCCGTGGAAGAGGCTGAAGCGCATCCGGGAAAATTCCAGTTCCATACCGCGTTCGCGCAGGGAAGCGACCAGCCGCCGCTGCAAAAATTCCGGCACGCCGGCGCGGTCGAGCCAGACGAAAATGCAAATCAGCGCGACCGTCGCCACCATCGCGGCGCGGCGGCACCAGCGGAGGCCCACGCGGCATTTGCGCCAGAAACCGGGTTGCATATCACGGCGTCCCGCCTTGCGGGGCCGCAATGGCGAGGTAACTCAAGGCCAACTGGAAAGGCGCCTGTTCAAAAAAGAACACCCATCGCTCGCCGTCGAGGGTGACGGCCCCCAATCCGGTTTGCTGCTGCGGAAATTCGGCGCCGAAATCCACCGTGTTCTTCGCGCCGTTCTTGAGTTCAAAGGTGATTTGCAGATTGTTCGTGTTAAAACCGTAATCCGTCCCGCTCGCTTCGCGGGGAACCCAGGCGAGAGCGGTCAAATCGTGGAACATCTGGGCGGCTTGCTCGATGTATTTGCCCTCGATGAGGCCCTGCGAGCCGATGACCAGCGACCATTTGCCCGGCCCATTGTGGACAATCTGGCGGGTTCTGCCGCCCTGATGAATCGTGATTTGCGCCACGTCGTCCACCTTGAAATTCCAGATGCGCCGGTCGCGGAATCCCCAGCCCGCTTCCGGCAGCTGGCTGAAATCCTGCGGCGACACGGCGTAGATGAAATTTTCGTCGGGCCGCTGCACAAAAACCCCGTTGGTTTGCTCCGCTCCAAAATCCAGCTCGGCGATGACGGCGTTCGTGTCGCCAGCCTTCGAGCGCAAAATAATTTCGCGCCGCGGCGTGGCGAGGCCGTAGGCGGGCAGATCGGACTTGGTGGGGACATCGCTCACGAAAGCCGAGATGCGCAGGCCGGCGAGCAACTTGATGAACGCTTGGACGCTCCCGGCGTCGGCGGGATATTTTTCGCCGACGATTGCCCAATCGTTGGAGCCTTGCCGCCGCAGGATGAAATTATTATTTGTGCCGCGAACCTCGATTTCGGCGACCGGCGCGGTCAATTCAAACAGCCGCGAATCGCGAAAATCATTCACCGCGCCGCGCCACGGCGCCAGTGTCTCGCCGGCGGTCGTGACGACGGTGTTCCAGCCTTCGCGCCGCGCGTAAATCCGGGTCGGGTCGTCCGCCGGACTTTTGCCGGCATGAACGGCGGCGACCAGATTGGTGCCGCGACCGAGCCGCAAATCCAGATCAGCGGGCTGCAGGCCGAACGCGGCGAGGTCCGCCTTGGGATCGTCGGTGACGAATCGCGTGACGGACGCGGCCTGGAGCCGTTGCAGCGCGTCGGTGATGCGGTCGGCGTCGGCGCGCGCCGGCAGCGGGCGGATCATGCGCCAGAAATGATTGGTCGGATCGCGCCGGAGTTCGATGGCGACGCCCTTGATGTTGTTGGACAGCACAATCCAGTCGAAATCGTTTTGTCCGGCGTTCACGAGCGCGGTGTCGCGCCATTCGCCGGCAGCGCGGGGAATCAGGTTGAGCCAGCCGGCGTCGGCCACAAACACGCCGTCCGCGGCGGGAATTTGCAAATAAACCTGGTCGCTGGGCGCGGTCCGGTTGCCCACCTTCAACTGCGGGTTCTGGCCGCCGTCGGCCAGGAAGATCGTGGCTTGCGGGTGGTCAAGGCCGTATTCCGATTCGAAATTGGGTTGCTGGCGCAATTCCGCCGCGCTGATTTTTTGCGGGGCGAGTTTTTGAAGCGCGTCGAGCAGCGCCTCGATGGCGGCGGCCTGCGCGGGATAGGAAACGGGCCGGGCCAGGACCCAGCCGCCGTTCGTGCGGACCGTGCAGATTTCCAGCGCGCCGGACGGAAAGACCTGGACGCCCGTGACGGCGGCGGGGCGCAGGTTGGGCAACAGCGGCGCCGGGCCAGCAACGACCGGGCGCAGGTAGTGCTCGAAAATGAAGATGAACGCGAGCAGCGCCGCGGCGATCACAAACCAGACGCCTGTGGTTTTGGAATTCATGAGTTGGGAACATCCAACATCCAACATCCAACATCCAACGCCCAATAAACGGCGGACATCCGCATTTCAAGAAATGGATGTTGGATGTTCGATGTTGGATGTTCGATGTTTTGCATTCTATTTTCTTCGCGCCAGCCAGACCAGCCCGCCGAACAGCAGCACCGCGCCGGGCAGCGCGCCCAGCAGCAGCCAGCGAATTTCGCGTTGCTGGAGCCGCGTCATTTGCAGCCGGAACTCCGTGACGGGGCGCGGCCCGATGCCTTCGAGCAATTGGGGCCGGTCCAGCAGCCAGTTGACGGCGTAGCCGAGAAAATCGCGGTTGCCGCCGCCTTGAATGTAATAATTGCCGAGAAAAGTGGAATCGCCAGTGACGAGGATGCGCGTGGTGCCACGCGGGTTGACGATGCCGACCGTGTTTTTTTGCTCGACGGCGGCGATGAGCGGATAGCTGCGCGGCGGCGCGGCGGGATCGCCCGCCAGCGTGGAATCCGCGCTGGAAAAGGCGAGTTCCGTCACCTGCGGCGCGTCGGGTGGGGGATTTTTCCAGTTCACCGAGCCGACCAGCCGGGGCAGAATCATCTGGAGCGAGAGGTCGTTGTCGGCGAGCGGCTCCACCACGGGATGCTTCCCGAATTTGCGGACCTTGATGTCCTGTCCCGTCACCGTATTTTGGGGATCCTGCACGTAATCGGCGGCGACGTTCACGCCCCAGCGCTGCAAAATGGGTTCGAGTCCGGTGGGCCGCTGGATGGAGGCGTAATTGAAGAGCGCGAAGAGCCGCCCGCCTTGCGCGAGGTATTGGTCAATGTCTTGCAATTCCGGCTCGGAGAGCGGCGCGGTTGGCGCGGCGATGATGAGCAGGTTGCAATCCGCCGGCACGTCGCGGTTGGCGGACAACTCCAGATTCGTCACCGCGATGTAGTTCTGTTCGAGGACCGCGGCGAATTTCAAGTAGCCGAAGTTCCCGGAGTCGTCCAGCAACGGCTCGCCGTCGCCCTGCAGGAAATACGCCTTGAACGGCCGGGTGTTTTCCAGCGCGAGCAGCGTCGAGGTGAACGCCATCTCGCCGTTGAAGGCCACGGGACGCCGTTGAAATTCCAGTTCCCGCTGTTTGGGATCATCGGGGGCCACCTGTTCCAGCTTTTTTTCCACGAGCGCGTCGCCCGGAACAATTTTCACCCGCCGGTCGCCGGCGTCAAAGATGACCAGGTTTTTGTCCGTCGCGGAACCCAGCCCGTATTTTTCCTTCACCTTTTCCGCCTCGCCCCCGTCCCACACATCATCCACCGGACGGATGGTGATTTTCCCGTTGGCGTCGTGATACTCATCCAGCAACGCTTTGATGTCCGGATAAAAATCGTTCTTGCGGTCGTAATACAACGTCACCGTCACGCGGTTGGTCAGCGAATGCAACACGCTCAATGTGCGCGGGGACAACTGAACGCGCGTCTGCGAACTCAAATAAAACCGGTGGAAAAACTGCGCGCCCAAATAATTCGCCATCACCAGCACCGCGCCCACCAGGACGGTGCGCACGGCCAGGTCCAGGCCGATTTTCCACCGGCGGCCGCGCGAGAAACTGGGTTGGTCTTGGTCTGGCATTTTATTTCCAGCGGCGGCTTTCGACCGCGCGCAGCGTCAGGAACAGGAAAAACAGGGTGAGGCTCGTGTAAAAAACCAGCACGCGCGTGTCCACCACGCCGCGCGTGAAATCCTCCATCTGGTCAAACAGCCCGAAATAGGACAGCACCCGCGTCTGCCATTGCGCCGTGGCGGGCACGGCCCGCGCCAGGTAGGCCAGAATGAACAGGCTCATTCCGGGGACGAGGCTGATGACGGCCGCCACGACCTGGCTGCGCGTGAGCGACGACGCAAAGCAGCCCATGGAAAGAAACACGCAGCCGCTCAAAAAAATGCCCAGGCAGGTTCCGCCCAGCGTGCCCGCGTCCAGCGCCGCCGTCTGGTTCGTAAAATGCCGCACGACGAACAGGCACGCGACCGGCGGCAACCACATGACCGTGTAAAAAACAAGGGCCGCCGCGAATTTCGCCGCCACCACCTGCAAGTCCCCCACCGGCGTCGTCATCAACGTCTCGTAGGTGCCAGTCGCCTTTTCCAGCGCGAACAGCCGCATCGTGATCACCGGCGCCGTCAGAATTACGATGATCCAGAACAACGGCGATTGGAAAAACAATTCCGTGACCGGCATCGGAAACGAGTCGCTGCCGAGGCTCTGGATGAGCAGCACAAAGCTCGCGCCAATCAACAACGTCACCGCTGCGATGACGATGTAACCCGTGAGGGAAAGGAAAAACGCGGCCAGTTCCCGCCGCAGGAGCGTCAGAAATATCCTCATCGGTTTTCCTCCCTTGCCGCGCCGGAGCGAAGCGAAGGCGGATCTTGATTGAATAAAGTCTTCAATCGCCTTCCTCCTCCTCCTCGTCCGGCTTGGTGATTTGCACGTAAATGTCCTCGAGCGAATGGCGGCTGCGCGTCAGCTCGCGCACCACCCAGCCGCGGTCGCGCGCCAGCGCGAAAACCACCGGGCGCAGGTCCAGACCGTCGCGCGGCGTCAGCGCGCAACGCTGAAATTCGCCCTCGCCGGCCGACACGTCGGATTGCTCGATTTCCGGGATCTGCGAAAAACATTCGCGCAGCGCCTCGGCGGGCGCGGCGATTTCGGCGATGACCTGGCTGCTGCCGGCCATGCGGCGCTGAAGATTTTCCGGCGTGTCCGCGGCGAGAATTGTGCCGCCAAACATGATGAGCATCCGGCTGCACATCATTTCCGCCTCCGGCAAAATGTGCGTCGAAATCAGCACGGTGTGTTTTCCCGCGAGGCTTTTGATCAATTGCCGCACCGAACGGATTTGATGCGGGTCCAGGCCGATGGTCGGCTCGTCGAGAATGATCAAATCGGGCTCATGCACCAGCGCGTCCGCGAGTCCGACGCGCTGCCGGTAGCCTTTCGAGAGCTGGCCGATGACGCGCCGCCCCACGTCAGCCAGTCCGCATTGCTCCATCACCGTGGTGACGCGCTCGCGCGAGCGCCGCCAGCCGAGGCCCTTGAGCCGCGCGCGGAATTTCAGATATTCCCGCACGCGCATTTCGGGATACAGCGGATTATTCTCCGGCATGTAACCGATGCGGCGGCGCACCTCCACCGACTGGTGAAACACGTCGAAGCCCGCCACGCGCGCCGTGCCGCTCGTCGCCGGCATGAAGCACGACAAAATGCGCATCGTCGTGCTTTTGCCCGCGCCGTTTGGGCCGAGCAGGCCGACGATTTCGCCGGGCGCGACCGCAAACGAGATGTCGCTGACCGCCGTGCGGCCAGCGTAGCGTTTCGTCAAATTGGAAACTTGAATCATCTGGTTCTGGAGCCGTAAAAAACTTATGCCAGTGTAGCCAAAAACTACTTGCGACGGCGAACAAAAACTTCTGCCACAATTAAACAGGCAAGCGCGCCGGGAGTTGCGTTCAAAATAAATTGACTTCAGCGGCTGACAGGAGCAAAAACTTCCCCAATTGAACCCGCTCGCCGAAAACTTCTACGCCGCCTGGCGCAACCAGCGCCGCGCCACGGATGTTTTGCGCGACAAGGACGGCTTCCCCGCCGAGCGGCTGCTCCAGGCCGTCTGGCGGCATCAGCGGCTGCGGCGCGACCAGTTGAAAACACTGGATGGGCAATCCGTCCGCGTGCTGCATCCCGGTTTCGCCAGCGCCGAAGGCGGGCCGGATTTTCGCAGCGCGGTCATCCAAACCGGCGGCGAAGCGCCGCGTTCCGGCGACGTGGAAGTTGATTTACGCAGCCACGGCTGGCACGCACACGGCCACGACCGCAATCCGAATTTCAAAAACGTCATCCTGCACGTCGTCTGGGAAACCGGAGCGCCGGCCTCCGGCCTGGCGCAAAATGAGCGTCCCCCGGCTTTGCCGATTAAAGATTCGCTCGACGCGCCGCTCGGCGAGTTGAGCCAGTGGCTTGAAAACGAATCCACCGCCGTTTTTCCCGAGGCGCTGCGCGGCAAATGTTCCGCGCCGTTGCGCGAACTGGACGAACCGCAACTCGCCCTGCTCTTGCGCCAGGCGGCCCGCGTCCGCCTTGAGGCCAAGGCCGCGCAATTTTCCGCGCGGGCGCGGCACGCCGGCTGGGAGCAGGCATTGTGGGAAGGCTTGTTCCGCGCGCTCGGCTACAAACACAACGCCTGGCCGATGCAAAATATGGCGGAATCGCGCTCGCTCTGGTCGCCGGGCGCAAAATCGCCGTTTGCATTTCAGGCGCGTCTGCTCGGTGTCAGCGGCCTGTTGCCGGTGGAATTGACCCGGTCGCAAAAAAATTCGGACACCTATTTGCGCCGCGTCTGGGATTGCTGGTGGCGCGAGCGCGACGAATTTGAAAATTGCATGTTGCCGCGCGCCGTCTGGAAATTTCACGGCCTGCGCCCGGCAAACCATCCGCAGCGGCGGCTCGCGCTCGCGTCGCACTGGCTGGCGGACGGGAATTTGATTTCAAAAATTGAAAAGTGGTGCGCGACGGAAATTTCAGACGGTAGGGCGGCGCTGCCGCGCTGCCGGGCTGACCAGCAGGTCAGCCCGGTCATGATGGTTGAATCGCTCCATGAGATTTTGCAGGTTGAGCGCGACGAATTCTGGTCGTGGCACTGGACGTTCAAATCGGCGCGGCTGGCCAAACCGCAGCCGCTGCTTGGCGAAACGCGCGCGACGGATCTGGCGGTGAATGTGATTTTGCCGTGGCTGTGGATTCGCGCGGCGGAAGGGAAAAACGCCGCGCTGCAACTCGAAATGGAACGGCGTTATTTTGACTGGCCGGCGGCGGAGGACAATTCGGTCTTGAAACTGGCGCGGCAGCGACTGCTCGGAACTTCCAGCCGCCGCGCGTTGCGAAACGCGGCGGAGCAACAAGGTTTGATGCAAATCGTCGGCGACTTCTGCGCGCACTCGAATGCGATTTGTGAAGATTGCCGGCTCCCGGCGATGGCGGGTGAATTCCGCGCGGCAAACGGCGGCGCGTGACGCGACTCCCGCCGTCCGTTGCGTCATTTCACTTCGAGCTTGTCGAACGGATTGTTCACAAAACCGTCCGCAGGCGGCTCATTTGCGATGGGAACCTTGCCAGGTTTCGACGGCGCGGGCGAATGATTATTGGCCGCTGCGGGCGGTGAATCATTTTCATCCGCATACGGATTTTTCGCGCGCTTGGCCCGCGGCAGCGGGCTGATCATCACGTTGATGCCGCGCCCGATGAGCTTGGGCTGAAAATCGGGATGGCCGAACGGCGCGATGGCTTCGAGAAATTTTTTGATGACCTCGAAACCGAATTCCTGGTGCGCCATTTCCCGGCCGCGGAACTTAAGCGCGACCTTCACCTTCATGTCCTCGCACAAGAAGCCGACCGCGTGCTGGATTTTGATGCCGAGGTCGTGCGGGTCAATGCGCGGACTTAACTGGACTTCCTTCACCATCGAGGCGTGCTGGTGCTTCTTGGAATCCTTTTCCTTCTTGGCCTTTTCGTAGCGGAATTTGCCGATCTCGACGAGGCGGCAGACGGGCGGCACGGCGTTGGGCGCGATTTCGACGAGATCCACGCCATGTTGCCGCGCCAAGGACAGCGCCTCGTTGAGGGAAATGACGCCGAGTTGTTTTTCTCCCATGACGACGCGCACTTCGCGGGCGCGGATTTTGCCGTTGACCCGAAGGAACGAATCGGACGAAGAATGGCGTGAAGGGAAAGGGCGGCTCAAGACACCCTCGACGGTTGTGGCATAACTATAAATTTTGGCATCAAATCTGTCGTCAGACTAATTCAAACAATACCGTTTAATTAAGCTCTGCCCGCGCCCAATGCAAGCAGAAAATTCACGATAAAATCAGGAACCGCCCCGGAACGCCTGAAGGCTCCGGACAAAATCGTCCGGCACGCCGAAATCAAACCGCTCTGCCGCCGTCATTTCCAACGCGAGATAACCTTCGCGCTGGCGCTGGATTTCCTGCGCGCGGGTCAGTTGAAACTCGCCGTGGTCGCGCACGTCGTTCCGAATCATTTCCTCCAGCACTTCGTAAATCGAAGGCGCGAGCAGGTGCAAGCCGAACCAGCCGAGCCAGGTTTCGACTGGCAAATCGTTGACGTGCAATTTTTCGCGCGCGACGGCGAAGGCGGGTTTTTCGATGATGAGAGACACGTCAATCAGCCGCGGATTGTCCGCGCAGCGCGTGCCGGCAATCGTGCCGTAGCCTTTCAATTCAGCGGCGGAAATCCGGTTCACGGCGGAAACACTTTTGCCGGCTGAGATTTTCGCCATGTCCGCCAATTCGCGGTAAGGTGAGTGTGTGCCGCACGGGCCACCGTGCTTGCCGCGAAAGAGATGGTCGCCGAGGCCGAGCAGGACCATTTCGCCGCCGGCAAACTTTTTCGTCTGGAAAACCGCGTGGCCGTAACCTTCCTGTTCGCGCTGGACGGCGAAGGAAACGCGCTTCTCAAAACCGCGCATTTGTTCCGCCTCGCGGAGCAGCGCCGGATATTTCTCCAGCCGCTTGAGATAGTCGTCGCCCGGCCCGCGCAAATAATCGCGGACCATCTCGTCCTCGCCGGGCTGGACAATGATGCAAATCTCCTCGATGCCGGCGGCTTCGAGTTCGAGCAGGTGATAATGAAACAAGGCGCGCGCGATGCCGTCGGGGCCGACCACCGGAAACAATTCCTTCTTCACCGCGTGCGACGCCGGGAAATGGCGCGTGCCGAGTCCGGCGATGGGAATGACGGCTTTGCGAACGAAAATCATTTTGAAAACAAGGAAACATCCAACATCAAACATCCAACATCCAACATCCAGTGAGCCGCGACCACCCGGTCAATTGGTTGTTTGATGTTGGATGTTTGATGTTGGATGTTCATTTCCCATCACACGTCAAACCGGTTCCAGCCGTTCGCGGCAAATGCGTAGCGCTTGGCGCCGAATTCAATCGCCCCCGGCGACGTGCCTTCAAAAATGTCCGGCATCACGCCGACGCGTCGCTGGTATTCAACGGCGATTTCGGGAATGTGCTTTTTGAGCGCCTCCAATTTTCCGAACACCGCCACCGTGCCGCCCGTGCCGCCGCCGGTGATTTTCGCGCCGTAAAGCCCGGTCTTCGCGCCGCGCTGGCGGACGGTCTCCACAAGAAAATCCACCTCCGCCGTCGAGAGCCGGCAATTGTCGCGGTAGCTTTCATGCGCGGCATACATGCATTCGCCGGCGGCGATGAGCGGTTTTTCGTCGCCCTTTTTCGCCGCGCGCAGGGCGTCCATGAATTTGAGCACGCGCTCGTTTTCCTCCACCGGATGCCGCGTCGGGCCGGCGACGCGGTAGGTGGCGTCCGGCGAGATTCGCGTGACCGGATCGTCGTGGGTTTTGTGCCGCTGCAAAAATTCCGAGCCGAGAATCTGCTGGGGAATTTCGGCGGCGAATTTTTCCTGGAGTTCCGTCGTCGAAAGTTCCGTGAGATAATCCAGTGCGCCGCGGCCGGTGCGGGCGCGGATGTCGTTGATGATTTTCTTGCCCATGAACGCGCCGATGCGCGTGTCGCTGTAAGGACTGCCGGCGACGCTGTGGCGGA
>Ga0070711_100002119_pt1 | contig 11234 bp, 10 predicted proteins | sample LARL53metaG_FD_65452 | JGI IMG/M metagenome (GOLD analysis project Ga0070711, IMG submission 65452) | Corn, switchgrass and miscanthus rhizosphere microbial communities from Kellogg Biological Station, Michigan, USA - LAR L5-3 metaG | ecosystem: Host-associated > Plants > Roots > Rhizosphere ... | reverse complement strand
CCCGATGCCCTGGGGGAGCTGACCCCCCAGCAGCGCCAGATCGTCCGCCTGGCCAGCGACGGCCTGACCGACCGCGAGATCGCCGACCGGCTCTTCCTCTCACCGCGCACGGTCAGCTCGCACCTGTACCGGTCCTATCCCAAGCTGGGGGTAGCCAGCCGCCACCAGCTACGCGACGTTATCGCGCCCGCCAGCGCGCCAGCGCCAGCGCACGAAAGCAGCGGCCGGGAAGTGCAGTAAGCCCTGCAGTAGGCCTGCGGATACCCCGCCACCCCGGTCCAGACGCAGACTCAGACCGTGCGAGGTTACCCGGCACCGGACCAGCGCCGCATCTTCGGGGCGTCTGAGGACGTGCCGCGAGAAGGCCCGACCCAGGAACCATCAACGCGCAGATTCGGTCAGCGCGGTGACCGCCTGTAGCCGCGCAACCCAGCGCCCGCACGGGCGCTGGGGCACACCAGGAAGGGAGACCTACGTGAACCCCACCCGAATCGCGCAGCCAGGCAGGCTACGTCTCGTTATCGCGGCGGTCATCGTGGCCGTTGCCGGCTTGCTCATCCCGCTCAGCCAGGTCGCGTCGGCCCGTACGGCCGGGGCTGCGGCCGCGGGTGACGGCCCTAAGCCGAGCATCGTGCTGCTGCACGGGGCGTGGGCCGACACCAGCAGCTGGGACGGCGTCATCAAGCGCCTGCAGGCTGATGGTTACACCGTGTACGCGCCGCCGAACCCGCTACAGGGCCTGCCTTACGACCCGGCTTACGTGGCCGACTTCCTGCACAGCATCTCCGGTCCCATCGTGCTGGTGGGGCACTCCTACGGCGGGGCCGTTATCACCAACGCCGCCACCGGCGACCCGCAGGTCAAAGCCCTCGTTTACGTGGACGCTTTCGCGCCCGCGCAGGGCCAGAGCCTCGCGCAGCTGCTCGCCGCCTATCCGGGGTCGTGCGCCGTGCCCGCGAACCTGAATGTGGTCCCGTTCCCCGGCGCCCCCAGCGGCGTTGGCGACGCCTACATCAAGCAGAGCGTGTTCCCCAGCTGCATGGCCAACGGCCTGCCCGCTACGGAGGCACATGTGCTCGCCGTCACCCAACTGCCAATAGCAACGATCGCGCTGACTCAGAAGAGTGGTGTCCCGGCGTGGAAGACCATCCCGTCATGGGCCGTGGTCGGCACGACCGACCACGCCATCCCGCTGGCGTTGCAGCTAGCCATGGCCCATAGGGCGCACGCCCATATCACCAGGGTGGACGCGCCGCACCTCTCCATGATCTCCAATCCAGGTACCGTGACGAACGTGATCCTGCGAGCCGTCCGGGCGACCTCCTGACCTGGGCCTTTGGCCTGAGGCAGCAACAGGCACGGTCGACAGAAGATGCCTGCCGCGGGACCTGCGGCAGGCATCACCTGTCGGCGGCTCTTCCCGGAGTCAGGCGGCGGGGCCGATGAGTTCGTTGGCGGCCCACTGCGCCACGTTGGCCGGGTATGGGGGGTGCAGGCCCAAGACGATGTGCGTGAAGCCGGCGTCGATCGCGCTGCGGATCGTGTCCCTCGTGGCGGCGGGCCGGTCGTAGGAGACGGGCAGGATGATCGAGCGGGTGATCGATGCGGGCTCGCGGCCGTACTCGGCGCAGAGGCGGTCGAGCAGTGCGCTGCGGCGGACGGCGTCGTCGAGGCCGCCACCGGGCATGTTCCAGACGTCGGCGTGCTCGGCGGCCACGCGCAGCGTCGGGAGTGAGCGGCCGCCGATCAGGATCGGCGGGTGGGGGCGCTGGAGCGGCTTGGGGTTGCACCATGCCCCGGTGAGCTGGTAGTAAGCGCCGTCGAAGTCGAACGGCTTGTCCTCGGCCCACAACCGCCGGATGATCGTGCACGCTTCGGCGAGGCTGCCCACGGCGTGGGCGGCGTCGTAGTAGGGCAGGCCGTGCGCCTCGTATTCGCGGCGGGCGAAGGAAACGCTCGGCCGTGACCCGGCGCCGATGCCGAACTCCAGCCGGCCGCCGGAGACAGCGTCGACGGTCGCGGCGATCTTTGCCAGCACGGCCGGCGGCCGGAACCGGTTGCTGGTCACCATCACGCCGATCCGCAGTCGTTCGGTCTGCGCGGCGAGGGCCGACAGGAGCGTCCAGCCTTCGTAGGTCGGCCCGTCGAGGTCGCCGAAGATCGGCATGAGGTGGTCATATAGCCAGGCGTGCTCGATTCCGGGGATCGTATCGGCCTCTTGCCAGACCTGCAGGATGTCCCGGTAGCCGACCTGCGACGGGGCGGTGCTGATCCCGAAACGTGGTGCAGCGGTCAGCGCCATCGGCGGGCTCCTTCTCACGATCGTCTGCGTCAAACTCGGCGGGCGCCCGGGCGCGCCCAGGATGCGCCTTCTCCTCCGCCCTGGCATCATCAGCAAGCGGAGCGTTGTTCCGCTCAGCATACGGAGCACCGCTCCGCTTAGCAAGGCCGACGAGGCAGGAAGGCGACGCCGTGTCCGATGCCGATGGAGGAGGCGGGCCGGCGCCCTCGCGCAAGCGGGCCGATGCCCGGCGCAACGAGCAGGCCCTGCTGGAGGCCGCCGCCGCCGTGTTCGTCGCTTCCGGTGTCGACGCGCCGGTGCGTGAGATCGCGGCCAGGGCCGGCGTCGGCATGGGCACCATCTACCGGCACTTCCCCACCCGGGCAGATCTCATCGTCGCGGTCTACCGCCACCAGGTCGAGGCCTGCGCCAGCGCCGGCCCGGCCCTGCTGGCAAACAGCGCCACCCCCTACACCGCCCTGGTCGAATGGTTCGGCCTGTTCGTCGACTTCCTCGTCACTAAGCACGGGCTCGCCGCAGCACTGCAATCCGACGACACGAGCTTCGCGGCACTGCACGCCTACTTCCTCGACCGCCTCGTGCCCGTGTGCGCCGGGCTCCTCGCCGCCGCCACCGACGCCGGCGAGATCCGCCCCGACGTGGGCGCCTATGAGCTGATGCGCGCCGTCGGCAACCTCTGCGCGGGCGTGGGCAACGACTCGCCCTACGACGCCCACCACATGGTCGAGTTGCTCCTCACAGGGCTCGCCCGGCCGAAGGCCACGAACCAAACGCAGGCCAGCCCGGGCAAGAGGCGCCGCCGCACAGAATGACGCCTCTTTGGTCACGTGTTCCAAGCGTTGAGGAACATGGCGTCTTTCGTTGAGACATCTGCCCGGAACATGGGGTGCAGGTCCATCGACGGCGAGTATTTGCTGGCCTCGACCTCGCGGCCCAGCGCCTCGGCCATCGCCCGGACGTGGTGCGGACCGGCGCCGCAGCAGATGCCGACGTAGTTCACCCCCAGGTCACGCGCTTGGAGCGCGAATTGCGCCATCTCGAAGCGCGTGCATCCGAAAGGCTCCAGCGCGAGAGGGAAGGCACGCTGCCCCGGCTCGGATCGGAGGGTCTGCATCGTCAAAGCGGCCGCGTTCGTGCGGTATGGCACCGGCTGGGCGGCGACCGGGCAGTCGACTGCCTCCCGGATCTTCGCTATCAGCGGCATGATCGTCTGCGGCCCGCGGTCGCAGTTCAGCCCCACGACGTCGGCCCCCTCGGCGGCGAGTATGCGGCATGCCTCCACGTAGTCGTAGCCGTCACGTGTCCGATCCGGCTGCGTCGGTGCCAGCGTGACCATCGCTGGCAGGCCCAGCTCCCGAATGACCTCTAGCGCGATCAATGCCTCGCCAAGATAGTCATTGGTCTCGGAGATTACGAAGTCGATGCCCTCCTCCGCCGCCCAGCCCAGTTGCTCGGTATACATGGCGCGGACAGCGTCTTTGGCCCCTGGGACGTCTGGGTCGTAGGCCCAGGTGTTACACACGTTGCCAGCCACCAGGGCATCGCCCTCCTGCGCTGCCTCGCGGGCAATCCGCACGGCGCGCCGGTTCATGGTCTCCAGGTCGCCCTCGCGGCCCACGTGGCGCAGCTTCTCGCGATGCGCATAGTAGGTGAGCGCGACCATCACATCCGAGCCCGCGCGCAGGAACTCCCGGTGCAGTTCGCGCACTGCATCGGGAAAGTCCAGGACCACCTCGGGGACATACGGGCCCGCCTTTATATACCCGCGGCGTTCCAATTCGAATACGTACCCCTCGGCACCGAGCACGGTGCCGCCGCCCTTGAGCCGCTCCACGATCCCCGCCTGAGCACACCCGTTCATGAGACCGTACCTCCCGCCTCGAGTTCGCCAGCCACACCGCAGCCAGCCTCGGCCAGCGGTGCCGCATGATAGGCCGTCACGAGACGCCGACGCTCTGCACGGCAGGCGGTGGGGTGAGCGGGCGGAGTTCGTCGGCATAGCAGACCGACATGCGGCGCATCACGCCGCCGTCATCGATGGTGTATTGGCCGAGCCGCCACAGCGGGGGTGAGTAGGCGTGCAGGGAGATCGTCCGCTCGGCTTCGCCGGTAAGCCGGTGAATGTGGTCAGGCCCGAAGGAGAAGGCGCAGCCGTCGGTGACGACTCGTTGCGCATGCGCGCCGCCGATACGGGGATTGGACTCCACGAGCGCGCCCCGCACCACGTGAACCGCGCCGGATGAGACGTCGTGGTCGTGCCAGCCCGTGTCGTTCCCGGGGGACCAGCAGATGAGCCAGATGTCCACGTACTCGTCGCGGTGGATTGAGGCGAAGTGCCGCCGGCCGTCGGCATGGGTAACTTGATCGCTCCATAGATCCCGGCGGCCAGCCAGGTTCTCGACGAGTTCAGTCAGCTCACGCTGGTCGAGATACCGGGCGGGGAGCACGGAGAAGGTCATTGCTGTCACTCCTCTCCTGGTGGACGGTAAGACCGGGCTGTGGGGACCCGGTCGTCTGAAGCAGCCGCGCCGGGTTTGTCACGCGGATCGCATGGCGGGCTGCATCGCCAAGGCCAAACCCGGAATGCGGCTGCGCATACGGCCGATCCGAGCCAAATACGAGCACATCGACGCCGAGCACGCGGAGTACGGAGTCAACAGCACGGTTGCCGTAGCTGGACGTTTCAACGAATATCCGCGGATCGACAGCACCACGTGCCAGTAGGTCGGCCCCGCCGCGGGCGGCCAGTCGCTCGCCATGCAGCGGCGCGAGACCTGCCAGGGCGGTGAAGCAGATCCGCAGCCGTGGGTAGGCCGGCCGGCCGTAAGCGCGGAACGCGAACCATGCCGCGTGCAGTTGCTGAACGTAGGGGACGAGGGCGGGCCACCATGCCGGGCCACCCGCCATCGCTGCCGCCGCGGGTCCTGGGTGGATGAACAGCGGGAGATCCCGCTCGGCGAGCACGTCAAGCAACGGGCTGCACCAGCGGTATCCGGGCTCGTCAGCGACTGCGGTTGCTGGCAGCTGGAGGCCGACAAACCCCCGGTCCAGCTGCTTGACGAGACTGGCCGCGTCGATCGCCGTCAGGCAGGCTGCGGCCCAGCCGGCGAACGGTGCGCCTAGCTCGCTGACGCCGTCGTGGTAAGCGTCAAGGAGCGACTTCGCGTCCTCAGGCGGCAAGCTCTCGATGCCGAGCGGGCTGGACAGGCCGATGACCACACGGCCAACGCCATCGCGGGCCGCTAGGGCCGCCCGCCGTGCCACGTCGTGGTCCGCCGGATTCACCTGGAAGGGTGGTTCGCCGCGGGTGAGCAACGTCCAGCCGTCCAGCCGCGGTGGCTGTGATCGCCGCCGCAACTCCTCGACGAACAAATCTGGCCAGACATGCTGGTGGATATCGACGTGCACGGTGCCCATCCGCTGATCGCTAGGCCGCCGCCAGGCGGATCACATGGAGGCCAACAGTCCGGTGTGGCACTAACCGATCTGATCACTGAAGCGGTTCACTTATACGCTTCAGTGAACCGCTTCAGTGGCTGCCGCGTCAAGAGCCCGGCCGCCTGCACGCCGCTGGGCCCGGCGGCTGCCACTAGGCTTGACATAGCGCGGCGAGCTAGCAGAGCGGTCGCGACAGCTCGGGTGGTAAACAGCGAACCCTAGGCTGGAGACGGTGCCGCAGCAACGCAAGCGCGCGACAATTCGCCAGGTGGCAGAGGCTACGGGGCTGTCACCTGCGGCTGTCTCCTACGCTCTGCGGGGCGTCCAGACCTCCGAGGAGACACAGGAGCGGGTCCGCCGCGCCGCGGCTGAGCTGGGCTACAACGTCGACCGCATCGCCCGCGCCCTGGCCAGCGGCCGGACCGGGACGGTGGGGTTGCTCTTCGGCTCGCTGGAGGATTTGTGGCAGCAGTTGCTCGGCGTCGGCATGGGCAGCGCGCTGCTGGCCCGTGACCACTACGTCCTCCTGGTGGACGCCGCCGGCGACCCCGAACGCCAGCTCCTCCTCGCAGATCAGCTCCGTGACCAGCGGGTCGATGGTCTCATCGTGCAACCGCTCGACCCATCGGATGAGAGATGGTCACAGCTAGCAGAAAGCCTGCCCATCGTGTCGATCGGTGACGCGCTGCACGGCGGGCAGGCCGCCGGCGAGGTGGTGTTCGACAACCGGTCCGGGGTCACACTTGCGTTGGAGCATTTGCACAAGCTGGGCCATCAGCGGATCGGCGTGCTAACCCCGACCCAGCCAAGCACGCCGGACCGCCCGGCCGACATCTACGTCACCGCAGAAGCCGAGCGGCTCGGTCTCGACGTGAGCATCAGCAGCTCGCCGCTCGCGCTCACGGCAGCAACAGAGGTAGCGCATGAGGTGCTGTCGAAAACGGACCGGGCAACGGCACTGTTCTGCTTCGCGGACTCCATTGCCTACGGCGCCTACGCGGCCGCTCGTGAACTCGGATTGCGCATCCCCGAGCAGGTGTCGATCTCCGGTTACGATAATCACCCGATGTCCGCGCTGCTGACACCGGCGCTCACCACGATGGACTGGAATACCGACAAGATCGTCCGCGCCGCTGTCCGGCTCGTTCTCGCGGCTATCGAGCGAAAGCCCTACCGCCGCCGCACCGTCCAGCCACCGCGCCTGCTTGTGCGCGGCTCCACGGGACCGCCTGCAGCCAGCCGATTAGGGACGGCACGCGACCGCCCGGGCTAAGAAGCTGGGCTGGCTTCGGGCATGACGGCACGGCCATGGCCGGCGAACTGCCTGTCGTCGGCGTAATCGCAGGTGCCCTCGGCCTGGAACTGGCGGGCGGCACGCACGACCTCGGCGCCGAGGGCGCGCAGTTGCCCGGCGATGGCCTCGTCGGCCAGCTGCCCATCCGGGTCAAACGATCGCCACGCCTGTGGCACGGGCAGCACCAGCGGAACGCTCCAGCCGCGCAGCGCGCGGACGATGAAGTCCATCGAGTTGACCGCCTGCAGCCCCTGCACCCCGCCAGCGGTGGAAACCAGCCCGACCGGCTTGTTCGACAGATAGGGCGGATCACGCTCGGCCAGCAGGATCAGCCAGTCGAGGGCGTTTTTGAACGAGCCGCTGACCGAGCCGTGGTAGGTCGGGCTGGACCAGATCATCGCATCACACCGGTACACGGCATCGGCGAACTCGTGCGCGCCCGCGGGGATCGCGTGCTCGGCGGTGTACAGCGGCAGGCCCAGGTCACGGACCCAGATCAGCTGAGTCTCGGCCCCGGCCGCGGCCGCCCCCTCCAATGCCACCTTGAGCGCGGTGAGGCTGGCGGAGGCGGCTCGCAGCGAACCGCCCAGGCCCACCACACGCACCGGTCTGACCACGGCGTCTCCCTCTAGTGAACCCGGGTTACCTGAGCGTACGCTCGCCACGGCCCCCGCGCCTAGCTGCCTGCTGGAAGGCGACCGGGCAGGCGAGATGGGGCACCGGAGTTTGGAGGAGCGCCGGCCGTCGTGCCGGGATGAGGTCGCGAGGCCCGGTGATGAAGGTCGCGGCCAGCACCGCGGCGCAGGCGAACGCCGCCGCGCAGATCCAGCTGATCTGGGCGAAGCTGACCCGGAACTGCACCGGGTCGGTGTAGGCCGCACCGGTGAGGCCGGTAATGGGCGGCAGCGCGGCGATCCAGAGCAGGCCCGCGACCCGCGCCACGGCGTTGTTCACCCCGGAGGCCAGACCGGCCAGGGAGTCCGGGGCGGAGTTCATCGCGCTGGCGATCAGGGGTGGCAGGAGGGACGCCAGGCCAAGGCCGAACAGCAAGGCCACCGGCAATACGACGGTCCAGTAGCTGGCCTGAGGGCCGATGCGCACGGCGAGCATGGCCGCAGCCGTGCACAACAGGCAGCCCGCCACTAGTTGCGGCCGGGGACCGATTCGCTGAGCCAGCCGGCCGCTGGCTCCCGACAGCAGCAAGGTCACGACGGTGACCGGCACCAGTGCCGAGCCCGCCACCACCGGGCTATACCCGGCGATGATCTCCAGGGCGGGGATGAAGACGAAGGCGAAGCCGCCGAGGGCGCCGTTGACAACGAAGGTGACGGCATTCGCGGCGCGGAACTGCGCCGGCCGGAAGATCGCCGGCGGGAGCATGGGATGGCTCCCGCGCCATTCGGCGACGGCGAAGGTGGCCGAGGACAGGAGGGCCAGTACCGCGGCAATGGCGAACCCCGGCGAGCTGACGCCCCCGCTGGGCAGGACGATGATCGCGTAGGTGATCGTGGCCAGCGCGGCGGCGCCGGCCAGCGCGCCGCGCCAGTCGGCGCTCCCGGACGACGTGCCCCGGGATTCGGGGACATGGCGCAGCGTAATCCACGCGACCGCCGCGGCGACCGGGACGTTGATCAGGAAGATCCACCGCCAGCTGCCGGTTTCCAGCAGCCACCCGCCGATGAAAGGCGCGACCGCGGCGGACACCCCGCTGAATCCGGCCCATGTCCCGATCGCATGCGTGCGGTCGCCGGGCTGGAAGGCCGCCTCGATGATCGCCAGGCTGGCCGGTGTCATCAGCGCGCCGCCGACACCCTGGACGGCTCGCGCGGCGATGAGCCAGCCGATACCGGGCGCGGCCGCGCACAGCACCGACGCCACGGTGAACCAGCCCAGTCCGGCCAGGAACACCCGCCGGCGCCCCCAGCGGTCGCTGAGCGAGCCGGCCAGCAGAATCAGCGAGGCCAGGGTCAGGGTGTAGCTCGTGACGGTCCATTGCAGGCCCTGGAAGCCGACATGCAGGTTCCGCCCGATCGCTGGCAGCGCGACGGCGACCACCGTGGAGTCGATCCCGGCCACCGACGACCCCAAGATCATCGCCGCGACCACCCACCGGCCCTGCGCCGAGCGATAGCGGAGCAGCTCGCCCGGGCCGGAGCCGTCAGCCGGGCTCAGCTCGCCCGGCTGAGCGCCCGCATCTGGTGTCACTGGCCGGACCTCCATGTGCGCCCGGGCGGCATGCCACGAGCGGCTGGCCTGGCCGCCGCTGTGCCGCCCGCGCTACTGCAGGGTGAGGATGATGCGCTCGTGGACCTTGCCGCCTTCCAGCTGGCGGTGGGCCTCGGCGGCCTGCTGCATCGGCATGGATGTGTGCGCGCGCAGGCGGAGCCGGCCATCGGCCAGCAGAGCGATCGTCTCATCCAGGGCACCGGGAGCGCGATCGGGAGTGGCCTCCGACAGCGTGACTCCGAAGTCGGCGGCGGCCGGATCTGACAAGGTGATGACCCGCTTGGGCCCGCCGGCCAGGGCGATCGCGTCGGCCAGGACCCCCGTGCCGGCCGCGTCGAACACGGCGTCCACCGCGCCCAGCGCGCGGACCCGCCCGGCCACGCCCGCGCCGTACCGCACCGGCGTCGCTCCAAGCTCGCGGGCGAGCGTTTCGTCGTGCTCGCCGACCGCGCTGATCACCGAGACCCCCCGGGCGACCGCGAGCTGAGTCGCGATGATGCCGACGGATCCGCCGCCGCCGAACAGCAGCAGCGTCTCACCGCTGGTGACGTTCAGCTGCCGCAGCACACCGGCGGCCGCCTCGGCCGAGCTGGGCAGCGCGGCGGCATCGATCCACGACACGGCGTCTGGCTTGCGGGCCCAGATCGACGCCACCGCGTACTCGGCGTAACCGCCCAGGCTGAGCAGCAGGGCCGTGACGCCGTCGCCGATGGACGTGCCGGTGACGCCGGGCCCGACCGCGTCGACGGTGCCTGCCGCCTCGAAGCCGAGCACGGCGTCAGGGGGCAGCGGGATGGCTTTGAGATAGCCGGCGCGCAGGGCGAGATCCGTCGGGCTGATGCCGGCGGCCTTGACCTTGATCCTGATCTGTCCCTCGCCGGGTTCGGGCAGCGGAACCCCGGCCCACTTCAGCACCTCGGGCGGCCCGTACCCGGTCATCACCACCGCGTTGGGCATGGCAGTTCCTTCCTGGTAGTCGCGCATAGCAGTTCCTTCCTGGCAGCGGCCGGCATGGCCGCGAACAGCAACTTCAGCGTGCTCGCTGCACGTTGTTTCCTGCCGTACCGGCCGCGCCTGGCGGCGGTGCCGGCGCTTCCCGGCCCGGCTCGCGGGCCGGATCGGCGGAGCCTGCCGGCGGAGAGCTGATGGCCACGCCGGCCCGGCCCAGCAGGGCCAGTGATCCCGCGGCCGCGACGGCCGCAGCCACCACGAGGACGACGCCCGGCCCGTGGGCGTCATAGATCACCCCACCGGCCGCCGAGCCGGCGGCCAGCGAGCCCTGCAGCGCGGAGACGAACAGAGCCAGGCCTCCTTCGACGTTGGCCGGCATCGCCCGGGCCATCCAGCTCTGCGCGGCCACCGGCACCGCCCCAAAACCCAGGCCCCAGAACGCCACCAACGCGATGGTCAGCGGCCGTGCGCCGGTGACCGCCGCGAGCAGCAGCGCACTGACAGCGATCAGCAGGCCCGAGCCCATCAGGGTCGCCCGCAGGTGAGCGCGCACAGTGACGCCCGCGGTGAAGTTGCCGGCCGCGCCGGCCAGCCCGAACCCAAGCAGCACCAGCGTGATCGCGCTGGCGCCCAGGCCTGCCCGGGTGTGCAGCAACGGGCCGATGTAGGTGTAGGCGGCGAAGTTGGCGAAGAAGATCGTACCCGCCGCCACCAGGCCTATCCTCGAGACCGGCAGCGTGACCACCGTCAGCAGCGACCTCGGCCGGACCCGGCCGCCCGGGCCCAGCCGCGGCACCGCCGCGAGTTGCGCCACCACGGCGACCACCGCCAAGACGGCCGCCACCGCGAATGCGGCCCGCCACGTGGTGAGCGTGCCGATCAGCGACGCCGCCGGCAAGCTGGCGACGGTCGCGATGAAGATCCCCGAGCTGACCACCGCCATCGCGGTGCCCCGGGCCTGCTCGCTCACCAGGCTGATCGCGGCCCCGGCCCCGAACACCCAGAACCCGCCCACGCCTATCC
>Ga0070711_100002118_pt1 | contig 11235 bp, 11 predicted proteins | sample LARL53metaG_FD_65452 | JGI IMG/M metagenome (GOLD analysis project Ga0070711, IMG submission 65452) | Corn, switchgrass and miscanthus rhizosphere microbial communities from Kellogg Biological Station, Michigan, USA - LAR L5-3 metaG | ecosystem: Host-associated > Plants > Roots > Rhizosphere ... | reverse complement strand
GCCAACAAGGCCACCAGCCGCTCCTGGGCGATCGGGGTCAGTGCGCCGGGATCGGTTACACGGCCGTCATAACGATACTCGACGATTCCCCGCGCCGATGAATGTAGCGTTCTGCCCTCAGTGATCTTCCTAGCCATGTTTACGATGGTGTACGCATAGCCGGGCGACGGCTCGAACAGCGGCTCCCATTCGGCGCCCACCAGGGCGATTGGCAGCAGCGTCGCGTAATCAGCCCTGGTGGCCTGAACGGTGCAGCGCACCAGCAGGTCCGAGTCTGCATAATGCACGATGCTGCCAACTGGCTGCGCCGCCAACCATGCGTCCTCGGGGGTATCGCGATAGTACAGGTTGGCCTGTGCGTCGGCCACGCACATCTTGGACTGCCGGCCCCCGCTGCGCGGCGTCCGGCCGACGATACTCAGACTGACAAACTTTGGTCCCGCCCCGTCGATGCGGAACAGATGGCCCTCCGCGATGATATACCGGCCGACCAGCCGTCCCATCGCCTTCGCAGCGGCATCCTTCGTCTCGATCACGTCAGCCATCTCTGGGCTGACATATTTCGTCAACATAAAACCTCCATAACTATGTAAAACACAAGGATCAACACATCGTTGACCATCACCAACATACCACAGAGCGTTAGATTGTAAAGTACCAAGAATCAGACGGAGGATAGCCCAACATACACCATGAAACCGGGACTTGTCAAGTAGTATCTAATTCTTGGTACTTTGCAATCTGGCATTCTGTGATATGTTGGTGTTGACCCTTACAGATGAAGGATTTCACATGAGTGACGTGACTCTAAATGTGCAGCCGACGACCAAGGCGGCCCGTAAGCCGGCCAAGAAGCCATTGCGACAGATGCCCCGCGAGATGGCGCGGACTCTGCGCGAGCAGGCGGTGATGGAGTATTTCCCCGAGGTTGGCTTACAGCCGACCGATCATCACACCACGCTCTGGACGCAGGCCAACACCGGTGTCCTGGCGCGGGCGGCGCAGCTTATCGACGGTCGTGCCTGGGCCGGCATCAGCCTCCGCCAGATCGAGCAAATCTTCGGTCTCGATCGAGCGTTTTACGCGCCGGCCGTGCGGTGCGCGGATGGCAGCGTCCAGACCTTCCTGTTCCCAGTCGCCGTCGAAAAGACCGGCACTGACTACAGCCTCTCCATCAATGGTCAGCCGGTGAACAACAACAAGAGTGACGCGCACCAGAACATCTATATACAGCAGCGCGACGGCAAGTGGTATCTCGACATCGGCGGCGGACGTAACAAGTGGATCGAGCTTACCGGCCAGATCAATGGGCTGACACGGGTGCGAGCGTTCTGGCGCAAACTACCGACCCTGCCGCTCCATCAGGACGTGCTTCTTGCCATGGCCGATCCGGCATGGCTCGCCCTGTACGACGGCTGGATGCATGACCTAGAGGCGCTGGTGGCCTTGCAGCCGCCAGGACCAGGAGTGCGTCTCAATCAGCGGATGGTCAACGACATCCTACGCGGTCGGCTGCTCGACAATTTCTAAGACCTCTTGGTGCACACAAAGAAAGGCGGGCAAAAGCCCGCCTTTTTTTTTAGAAAATCGCCACCTCGTACTTCCGACCGAATTGTTCGGCGTCATTCCAGGAATTGACCAACGGTTGCCCCTTCACATTGAGTGAGGTGTTCAGGAGCATCGGACAGCCGGTGGTTTGATGGAACGCATCCAATAACCGATAGAACACCGCATTCTGATCTTGGCGTAATGTCTGCACCCGTGCGGTGCCGTCGATATGGCAGATCGCTGGATACAGATCAGGGCGCAACAGTTGGGCGGTGAATTGCATATAGGGAGAATTTTTCACCGGCATGACGAAATACTGCTTCGCCAATTCCTCTTTGATCACCGGTGCGAACGGGCGAAATTCTTCCCGTTGCTTGATGGCGTTCACGCGATCCTTCACGTCGATGCCGCGTGGATCGCACACCAACGAGCGATTGCCCAATGCCCGTGGGCCGAATTCAGCGCGTCCAGTGGCGATACCGATCACCTCACCGCGCCGCAATGCCTGCAACGCCGAGCCATAGTCGAACACGGTGGTGATGTCATAGCCGAGATATGGCGTCTGCCAATCGAGCCGACGATGCGTCCAAGCGGCGATCGCCCCGAGACTTGATCCGGCATCGCCAGGATTAGGCATGATCCAGATGTGTTGGAAGATGTCGCTTTCGGCAATCTTGGTATTGGCCACGCAGTTCAACGCCACGCCACCCATCAACACCAGATTCCGCGAACCGGTGCGGAAATGTGCCCAGCGGGCCAAGTGCACCAGATAGTCCTCGGTCAACTTCTGAATGCTGGCCGCCAGATCAAAGCGACTGGCCCACCAACCCCATTCACCGATGCCACGATGCACGTTGCATTTCAACGTGAGATGAGGCAGCACATCGTCGACCAAGAAGGTCGCACGCATGTCCTCGACCAGACACGGCTGGCCGAACGCTGCCATGCCCATAAGGATGTATTCTTCCTCATTCGGCTTCAGGCCACAGCGTTTGGTGAAGGCACTGTACAACAACCCCAAACTGTGCGGATAGTATTGCGCCCACAGCTTCGTCAACCGGGTGCCTTGGCCGCGCCACAGGCTGATGGTGTCGAACTCGCCGATCGCGTCGATCACCAAGATGGCTGCCTCATCGAACGGCGAGGTGTAATATCCGGCCGCCGCGTGGGCGTGATGATGACCGACTGTCGAGACGCTGATATCGGTCAGGTTGAACGGAGTCAGATACGAGGCGAGCGACGGATAGCAGCACGGCTGACCCGACAACAGCATCCGCAGACGTTTTAAGGTGGGCCGCTCATACCACACGATTTTGTCCGGCGGCACCCCGGCCAGCGCATCATTTAACAAACTGTGATTGAGATGCGGATCATTCTTGATGCGTGAATAGCGTTCGGCATGCGCGGCAAAGGTAATCTGCTCGTCATCGACCACCGTGACCGATGCATCATGACCCATCGCGGCAATCCCCAGAATTCGCATGCTAGTAGAGGAACGGATCGTCCCGACGCAATTGCCGCAACCGCCGCCAGCGGAAATACCAACGTGTGAGTTTATGCCATAGAATCATAACCAAAATGCCTTATACAGTGCATTTGCCCAATCCTGGTGGGCCGCCTCCAGTGGATGGCCGTGTGGGCCAAATGCATAGTTCTGTTGGACTGCCCACAGGTAGAAATTGATGTCGGGGCGATAGTAACGCGAGTAGTCAATCAGCCGTTGATAGACATCGGGGCGCGGTTCGCGTTCCCAGATCGCGGTGAAGAACGCATAGGGGATGCCGTGTTCTTTCAACATGCCTTGCACGGATAACATCTGAGCGAAATAGCGGCCGATGCTTTCCTCTTCCGAACAGAATGTCGGACAATATAGCGGTGTCAACGGACCGGCTGAATTTTTATCGGAGGGGACGAAATTGTACCAATGGTCCTCGATTGCGTCATGGAATTCCCGGCGAACTGGAAAGGTCCAGCCGATCACCACGCGTAACTCCTCGGCCGGATGGTGCGCGAGAAACTGCGCGATGTACGCCGTGGTGCGTCGGACAATGCGATCGTTTGAGGCACCGGGCGCCGCGTCATTCACCACTGGAACGCCCATTAGCCGCCCCAGGTGTTGCGGCCACGCCTTGTCGTTGCAGATCGAACTACCGACCGGGCCAAGTTCATCGCCGAACGTCATCGAACAGCCATTCGCATACAGCAGCATATTGATTATTTACTGCCACATCGCTTGATAGATTGCGGCGGCCCAGGCGTGATGCGCGGCTTGCAGTGGATGTCCGCCAGGACCACAGGGATATTGTTGCTGCCGCGTCCAGCCCCAGAAATCCGACTCCGGTAAGAAGAACCGTGTCTGGTCGATCAGGCGCGATATGGTGGCTGGTATTGGAAATCGTGGTGGCGACAACGCGGAAAAAAATGTATAGGCGATGCGGTGTTGTTTCAACAGGCCCTGCAACGACAACATCTGCGCGCAGTACCGACCGATGCTTTCTGTCTCTGAGCAGAATGTCGGACAATACACCGGGGTCAATGCTCCGGCGGAGGTCGGGTCATTGGGGCGGAAATGGTACCAACGGCGTTCGATCGCGTCATGGAATTCCCGACGTATGGGAAAGGTCCAGCCGATCACCACGCGCAACTCAGCGGCCGGTTGTTTCCTGAGATAATGCGCGATGAACTTGACCGTGGTTCGTACGATACGATCGTTCGAGCCACCACCGAGGGAATCGTTCATCACCGGAATGCCCATCAGCTTGCCCAGGTGGTGCGGCCATGCAGTCGCATTGCAGATCGGATCGGTCAGCGGACCCATTTCCTCGCCGAATGTCATGGAACAACCGTTGGCGTAGAGCAGCATGGGTGTATTTAATCACGTCGGCACAGACCGCAGAGGCGGGGGCATAGCCCCCGTTTTTCTTTTAGGCGATGGTATAGCGATCGATGAAGTCTGCCAACTCGGGGAAGGTCGCTTTGAAATCGGTGCCGCGACGGCGATCATATTCGCGGAAGAACTGGGCAAAGTCGTAACGATAGTTTTCGACATTGGGCAATTCACTCAACATGAATTCGATCAACCGCTCGATTTGATCCACCTCTTCCAGGTAGAATCTGCCGCACGGATTTTGACTGGTCGTGCGGGTGCGCTCATTGACCACTTGACGAAACCGTTCGGCCGCCTGTCGCCGCACGTTCAATGGCAACAAGCGCAGATCGAGATACACCGGCCAGCGCAGATGGTTGACCATCACCGTGACACGATTGAGCGAGTCCGCTGGATTAAACTGACACCGCAGGTCATAGACATCGAGCAGAAATTTATCGAACGTCGAGTAACACAGGGCGTTGACGGTAGTCATAAAGTTGACCACAGCGTTGGTCTCGCGCAGGACGCGGCGCACGTTCTGCATGAACGTCGGATAGGATATGCCGAAACGGATATAGTCGCATTGCTTGCCGTGTGCTTCCGCACTGGTGAAGATGTCGAACTGCTTCAGCTTCGGTGCCAGCCGATTATGGTAATCGATCAATCGTTCGATGAAAACTTCTGGCACCCCGAGATTGGTGTTGATTGCCAAGCTCATGTCGGGACGCGGATTGCGGTCGATGTCCTCCAACAGTCGCCATGTGTGCTTCGACAACAGCGGTTCGCCGCCGGTGATGCGGAAGGTTTGCAGTTTGTCGCGCACGTCCGGCCACCATTTCCAGAATGCCTCGACATAGGGATTGAAGTCACGCTGTGGGATCGGCATTTTGCCGACCTTTTCCATCCAGTCGAGGTCACCGAATCCGGTGGACACTGGATACTGGCCGTACTGTTCAATTTCCTCCATCCACTTGGATGACACATCGGGCGAACAATAGGAGCACTTGAAATTACAGGTGGTGTCGAATGCCACTTCGACATAGGTCGGATCGACGTCACCAGCGCCGGTGATGCGATCCAAGAACGGCAGCGACCAGTGGATATTGGTGCTCTTGTAGGTGCGGTCGCTCATGTGCTGCCCAGGTCGATCCTCGACCGCCCAACAGTATTGACATTCGGACGGCCGCTGGCCGCGCAACATCTGGGCACGCGCCGTTTTCTTGTGTTCGGTGTTGTGCAAGGCACTGGGATTATTCGCCAACTCATCCAACGGAATTTTATGCGCGGGCGGATGATGGCAGGAATGGGTATGGCCGTTGTACAACAGGATGGTGGATTGCAGCCACTTGGCGGCGCACATGGTCGGCGAGAACTGGTTCTCGATCGTCTGCATGCTATCCCGCATGCTGTCGATGTTTTTCTGATTTTGACTGGTCATGCGATTGTGATTATCTGTCCGGGCCATTGCGGCGCACCGCCGCTCGCCATGATGTCGCGTTGCGCCAGCATTGCACTGGTCAGGTCACGCGCCGCTTTGTAGAGTGTGATCACTTCGGTCTCATCAAAATCGTGACTGACCCCACTCAATTCGGTGATCGACACGGTTGATGCGTCATTGGGCAAGCCGAGACCGGACGCTGCGTCACGGGCAATCGCGCCGACCAACGCAAGGCTCTGGCTGGTGAGCGGATATACACCGTTCAATGCAGGATTGGAGGATGAAATAATACCAATGCCGTCACTCATCTTCGATTGATAGACTTCATCCGCAGTGGGCGGCGGCACCGGCGGGATGTAGGGCACCAAAACACCATCATCGACTGCCCAATAGCCATTGAGTCGCGCGTCCCACTGCTCATCGGCCATCTCCAACAGGTCTTCTGCATCAGGCAGCGTTGGGTAGTCGAGTGCATCGGTATCGAACCAGCCCATGACCCGCGACGGGTCTGGCTGTGTATGGTCGTAGTAAGCATATTTTGGCATTTTAGTACCCCACCGCAATCCATCGACCGAAGTCGGCCGCATAGACGAGCCGTAACGGACCGGCTGCATTGTCAATCTGCACGCAGGACATGTAGAACTGGGCCGCGTTGATGACTTGCGTGCCATAGACCGTTGCCCGCCAGGGTACACCGCCCGAGTCAAATCCAGCCGCACCGCCCTCGGATGCGACGATCGACAAGCACATGTTCGGGAAAGCGACCGGGAAATTGATCACATCCAATCGTCCCGTCGGTCCGCTTTGTCCCCACTGGATGATGCAGCCACTCGGCAGAATCTGATATCCGCCACCCGACGCGTAAAACGGAAAGTCGAGCAGCAAGGTGGCGGCATTCGGATCACCTGATCCGCGTGCGCCATAAGTGGCGCGCAAGCGTGCATTTTGTGCGGTGATGGGACCATTATTCGTGTATATTTGTCCGTTGACGCCAAGTTGGCCGCCGATCGATTGATTACGGCCGACGTTCAGATCGACATTCATCGTCTGGGTTTGGGAAAAGACGTTGTAGGAATTCAGAAATGGCAATGGGCCGAGATCAGTGGCATCGACTTGGACTTTCAAGCCGCTGGAAGACCAACCGATATAGACTTTGTTGGCGCCCTGGCCGGAACCACCGCCCTGCTGCACTGGGGTAAAGCCGAGCGCGGGCTGATAGCCGGCCAAATCGGATTTCTTGGCATAATTTGCCAAGTCGGGAACAGTCACATAGCCACCCATGTCAGCCGATTTGGCGAACATTCGGTTGAGCGCTGCGAGCAACTGATTCTGCTGGGTCTTGTCGAGTGTGATGCTGGCCGCTTGAATGACGTTGACGATCTCATCTTGCACCGCATTGCACCAGTCGGCGGTGACCACGGTGAATGGCGTGCTGCCGTCGCCATGGGCGAAATATCCTGGGGCCGCTGGAGCACCCGGTGTCGGCATTACCGGAATAGAGCCAGTCGAATCGATTTTATGAATGGCACATTCTCCTAAAATTTAGAACGGAATAACCGTCGCGTAAGTCGGCGTCGGCATGTTGATCAGATAGGTTGTGGCCCGCACATTATCGAACGAGAAACTGGTATTTGCCGACACTGTGGTGGTCACATAGGGGCCGGTGTCGCTCAAGGTGATACGAAACTGCACGCCACTGCCGTTGCCGCCACGCAGCCCGGCGAAGTTCAAGCGCTTGGCCTCGATCAAGGCGATGATATTTGGATTGTACGCCCCCGGCTGTGCCATGTTGTAAATCGTTCGATAGGTATTGGTCAATTCGAAATAACCGATGGCTTGTGCGCCGGGTGAGCCGGTACCGGTGGTGGCATGCACGGCGAATTTCACCAGTCCCAGACCGTTCAAAATGGTGTTCCATTTGTTGTCGATTAGCGTGCCGGTCGGATGGGTGCCGTGCAGGCGAATCTGCCCGCCGGAATTGAAGAATGCGCGGGCCGCATCCTCGCCGTTCCAGGTCGCCGACACCTCAGCGGTGATCGTATTGCTCCACGTGCCAACTCGCGTCACGGTAAAGACATTGGTGGCGATCGCGAGCGAAGCCGGCGACGTGTTGAATCGATTGGTATCGATCGCGGTCACGTAGTTCTGCACGGCGTACGGATTGTTGGTATGCGCGACGATCGGTCTGCCGACCGCCAGCACGGTATCCGGCGGCAACCCGGTGATGCTGGTGCCCTGATGGTTGGCGCAGGTAGTGAGCATGTGTGTCAGATTGGTCCACTGGGCCGACCGCACTGGATTGCCGATGTTGACCGCCACTTGGGCGATCGCAGTTTGGCCATAGCCATGATCGCCATTGCCGATGCCATAGACATTGTTAACAATGTTAACAAAGCCATTGTAGTCAGTGGAGAGGATCGGTGATCCTTTGCTGTAGGTCACGGGGTACTCCTCACGAATACAATGCGGCCGTCGCGACACCACGGATCAGATTGGCGATGCCGTCGAGTGCCATGACCGTGGCCTTCAATGTGCCGTCATCATTCAATGCCTCGAATACCAGCATGCCGACGAAGCTGGGATCATTCGACACCCGGATACGCCACCGCCGCTGATTGGCTGGACAGAGACTGTTGATCATGATCAACCCGCCATCTTGGATGGTCACGGTGGTGCTCTTCAACACACCGTCCGATGGAAAACCGGCACTCACCCAAGCGGTGCCGGTCCACATCTGCAAGACGTTCTGTGACTTATTGTAAAAGAGTTGTCCAACCAACGGTGCGACCGGTGGCGTGGTGTTGGCGAAATTTTCCAACAGTTTGACAAAGTCCTCGGCGATGTAGCCGCCATAGCCGGCGAAGTTGCGGCCGATCAACGCCAGCGACGTGGTGGTGGTGTCTACCACGTTGTTCGGAATAGTGGTCAGCACCGTGCCGTCTGACAAGGTAATGGTATAGGCCACGAGACATCTCCAAATTGCTTCGCTATTTAGTGCTGACATTTACGGCACGCCGACCGAGAGATTTTGATCGATTTGCATCGATGAATTGCTCTACAATTCGGTATGGCCTACGATCTGTTTTTCTTGAGTCACGGCGAGCAGAATGCCGAGAAACATTGGTTTCGGTTACGGGAAATGGCGCCGCACGCCCAACGGGTCGAGGGGATCGATGGGATTTTGTTGGCGCATCAGCGATGCGCGCAATTGGCACGCACCGCAAACTTTTTTGTGGTGGATGCCGACAATGAAGTTCTTGATCTTGACGTGCGCTTACGACTGCCGGCGTATGACCAGAACTATGTGCATATCTGGCGGGCGAAGAATCCGGTGAATGGCTTGGTGTATGGCTGGGGTGGCATCAAATTGTTTCCGCGCAAATTATTGCGGGATGCGACAGTCATGCCGTTGGACCTGACCACCAGTTTCACGATCAAGGTCGTCGAGGATATCGGTTCGATCACGCACTTCAACACCAGTGCGTATGACGCGTGGCGATCGGCCTTCCGCGAATGTGTGAAGTTGACCTGCATCGACAATGATGAAAGTCGGGCGCGCTTGGCGGTGTGGTGTTCGGTGGCGCGGGGCGCGTATGCCGAGGACTGTCTGCGCGGAGCGTGTGATGGCCGTGTGTTCGCGATGGTGCATCGTAATGAGGTTGGTCGGATCAACGACTGGGACTGGTTGCGGGCGCGTTATGCGGCTCAATAATAGCGATTTTCCGGTATCAGGCAGCCGGTAGCATGAGCGTGTTCGGTAACGGTTCTTTCTTGTTGTAGACTTGCTGGGCTCGCTCCCAGGCCAGCGGATGGTCCTGTGCGAAAGTGTCGGTGCAGTACACCACTTGTCCACCGCGTGAATGGCCGATGTCGAACAGGTCAAGAGATTTGACCAATTCGCTGACTCGGCGCAGGTACTTCGGACCGAGATGGCGCCTGATCTCATCACGCGTGGCGCCGTCTTTACCGAAGGATTCGACATAATCTTTGATCGGCTGCCGGGCGATGCTGTCGGCCAAGGTCTTGGGTATGACCTTGCGACTGTCAAGCACGTGCTCGATGTAGCGCTGGCGAAATGCATCGATGCGGTCTTGGTTGTCGCCGAGGTTTAGATCGACTGGCGGATACAGGCCGCTGCTGCATCCGATCGCCTGTAACGAACGGGTACGCCAGCCGCGTTGGCGTTTGCCATCCTTAGTTCCCAGGAACACGGTGCTGCCGATCAGCCAGAGTTCCGGCCAGTCGATCGGTTCGCCGGCCGAGCGCGGACTAACATTGAGGAAGTGTGGCGGCCGGCCGTTTTCGAACTTGCCGAGCAGCATGTTCTCGGTCATTTCTTCCATACCGAGTTTGCGGGCCACTTCGACCATCGTCGCTTTGCTGGCACCGCGCAAATAGAGGTCCGTCAGGGGCTGGAAAACCTCCAGGGGCCATGGATACTGGCTGGATTGTTTGTGGGTTTTTTTACGTTCAGGGCGGTTCTGGGCGACGACAGGGATGGTTCGCATGATCTCGAAGACGGTTTCGGGTATGCGAGCGAGTCCCTCTTCCCACAGTTTGACAGTGGCCACCGAGACGTTACATTTGTCGGCAAATAGGCGTTGCCAGTTGCGTTGCATGCGACCCGCCGGATCGACAAAACGCTGTTCAACCATCCTGTGCAATTCTGGCCAGCGATACTCGATATCACCGCTCATGATCGCGCGGCGAACTTCCGACGGCGGTGAGCGCCGCCGCCAATAGTCCACCTCACGATCGGCCTGCTGGAGACGGCTGAACGTCTCGTTCCAGGTTTGTGCGAAATCGCCCGCCAGGACACTCAGGTCGCGGATGTCGTGGCTGATCAGGTAGTGATGGATACGGGTCTTAGCGGCGTCCTGGAGGTGCGGGTTGTCGGACATTAATTGCAGCATCATTTTGGTCAACGTTTCGTCGATCCCGGCCACCGCTCGACCTCCGAACTCAGTCTGCGGCGTCGTCACGATCCAGCAGATCGCGGTCGCGGCGCCGCACAACCATACCACGGCCGTTGCCGCGTCCGCTAGAGGACGATCCAGTGAAGTAGGCGATGACACGCTCCTGCTCGTCGAGCCGTGCTTGCTTCTCGCGGTCGGCCTTTTCAGCGGCTGCCGCTTTCATGGCCATGACACGCCGCTCATATTCTTGGGAGGCCATGCCCGACACTAATTCCCGCTGGGCGATACGGCTCTGTTTGCTCGTGCGTTGGATTGCCATCTGAACGTTGCCGTTGGTCGATGCCAACCCGAATTCCGGGCGCTGCGGCTCATTGAGCAGCGCCACCAGCGGCTTCAGTTCTTCCGACTCCACTGGCTCCATTGGCCGGCGGCTATCTTCGCCCGGTTCAAGCCCTAGGGTCCAC
>Ga0070711_100002117_pt1 | contig 11236 bp, 11 predicted proteins | sample LARL53metaG_FD_65452 | JGI IMG/M metagenome (GOLD analysis project Ga0070711, IMG submission 65452) | Corn, switchgrass and miscanthus rhizosphere microbial communities from Kellogg Biological Station, Michigan, USA - LAR L5-3 metaG | ecosystem: Host-associated > Plants > Roots > Rhizosphere ... | reverse complement strand
TGCCGGCGGAAGTCGGCGACGTCAGGGTCTTGATCATCAAGCCGCGTGGCGCGGAGGCACAGCTCCCGGTCGTCTTGTACATGCATGGAGGCGGCTGGATCCTCGGGAGCCCCTCGAGCCACGGACGACTTGCAGCCGAGCTTGCCGTCGGAGCCGACGCGGCAGTCGCCTTCATCGACTACACGCTTGCTCCCGAGGGCAGATACCCCGTACAGATCGAGCAGTGCTACGCCGTCGCCCGATGGGTCACCGAGCAGGGCGATAGCCACGGACTCGACCCGTCTCGTATCGCTGTCGCCGGCGACTCGGCCGGAGGGAACATGGCGACCGTGCTCTGCATCTTGGCCAAGCAACGCGGCGACGTGAACTTCGTCCAGCAGTCGATGTACTACCCCATGACCGATGCGCTGACCGGCGATGACAGCGAGAGCTACCGGCTGTTCAAGGACGGTCCGTACGGCGACGCCGGAACGATGGAGTGGTTCTGGAGCTCATATCTTCCGCGAGAGCGGGACTTCCGAGTCGTCAGCACCGTCTCCCCGCTGCGGGCGACGATCGACGAGCTCAGAGGCCTCCCGCCGGCATTGGTCATCGTCGACGAGAACGACATTCTTCGAGACGAAGGCGAGGCATACGCGTCGAAGCTGCGTGACGCCGATGTGCCAACCGCGTGCGTCCGTTTCAACGGCACGATGCACGACTTCATGATGCTGGCCGCCTTGCGGGACACTGAAACGACGCGCGCGGCGATGAGCCTGGCGGCCTCGACTTTCCGCCGCGCGTTCCAGACTGATCACAGTTAGCTGCCGAGAAAGGCTTAAAGCGCGGTGCGGTCGGCGATCGTCGCCACCCTGAGGGCGGGAGAGTTGGCAGCCCGTCGCGGGATGCCTCGCAGAAGGAATGCGGCTCCTGCCGCGGCGAGAACGTCGACGAAAGCGCCGACGCCGACATCGAAGAGGAAGTGGTTCCCGGTGGCGACGATGACGAGCACAACAAACACCGGGTAGGCGAGCCCGAGAAGACGGATGCCCCAATTGCTTACCTGCAGAAACAGTGCGGCGCCAACGACGAGTGCGTAAGCGGCATGCATGCTCGGCACCGCCGCATAGGGGTTGTAGAGGCCACTGACCAGTCCTCTGTTGATGTTCAGGGGTACACCACTGAGGCTGGGATCGAGTGAGGTGATGCTGAGTCGAGGCGGCGCCGTCGGGAAGACGAGATAGCCGATCAGCGCAACGCCACTGGCGAGCAGAAGTGTGGTGCGGAAGAACGGGTAGGCGCTCGGGCGACGCTGGTGCAGCCAGAGAAGAAGCAGCCCGGTCAAGACGAGGTGAAGACTCAGGTACAAGACCTCGAGCGTCGAGGTCAGCCCAGAAAGGCGCTCGGCACTCCGTTCTACGCTCGCTTCGACGAACAGGTGCAGCGAGCGCTCGATCGAGACGACGTCGTAAGCATGCTGCACCGCGACGGTGCCGCGGCCCGCAACGATGCCGCGCGTCGACTCGTAAAGCACATACAAGCCAACGACAACCAGTAGCTCGGCTCGCAGCGAGTGCCGCGCAGAGAGCCAGCTACGAGCTCGGCTGACAGCCCGCACGACGGCGGAGATCGGTGCCGTCGCCATCCGCCCGTTCGGCCCAGTCACGAGTCCGGCCATGACCGCCATCGTCGCCCTGGCGGCCAGCCAATCGAATCCCGGATCCCACCAGTTTGGGACTTAGGATCGCGTCACTGTGACGCAGTTCAGATGTCGCGTTCCGGCGGTTCGGTACCGGTCCTCGAAATTGGCGCAGTCACGTCACGAGTAGCCACCACCGGAACCGCCGCCGGTGACATGTCTTCTTCTCGCGTGATCGAATCCTTGAACTCGCGCATGCCGCTGCCGAGGCCGCGCCCAATCTCGGGCAGCCTCTTCGCTCCGAACAGCAGCAGCGCGACCAACAGCAGCAAAGCGATATGTACGGGGTTCGTCAGACCGGTCATCTCGCCTCCTTCATTAGTGGCTCGCATTGGCCAATACATGGCGGACCACGGCCGGCTTCATCGGCGCCTGGCGTACCCGCACGCCGGTGGCATCGAAGAACGCGTTCGCGATCGCGGGGAAGAGTGCTGAGATCGGCTCCTCGCCACACCCGCCTGGAACGGCGTCAAGGTGCTGGATGACAATCGGCGTCACGTTCGGGTGATCCTTGAATCGCAAGCTCGGGTATGTCACCCAGTCGGAGCTGGTCACGTTCGACTCGTTGAACGTGACCTCCTCCATCAGCGCCTGGCTGGTGCCCATCACGGCCGTGCCTATGACTTGGTCCTCGACCCTTGCGGGATTGACGACCAGCCCAGGGGCGACCGCTGCGTAGACATGCTTGACCGTGATCTTCCCCGTCTTCTTGTTCACCTCGATGTCGGCGATGGCGGCAGCTGGGGTAGTGGGATCCAGCGTTCTAAAGTCAAGCCCAGGCCCCTGAGGACCGCCGCCATATGCGTGCGTGCCGAAGCCGAAGCCGCGACCGGTAACGAGGCTCGCATCCGAGAGCTTGGCTGCGGCACGCCCCGGCTTCCATCTCGCAGCCTTGGCCACTGCATCGAGAACTTCGAGCCACCTGGTGTTTCCGGTCATGTTCTGCCGCCGGAACTCAAGTGGGTCAGTGCCCGTGGCGTAAGCCAGCTCGTCGACTATCTGCTCGGTGGCGAGCGCGGGCCCGCGGTCCATCGGTGAGCGCAACGGCGCCGTCATGAAAATCCTTGGCGACACATTGCCCACGACCTTGCGATTCGGAATCAGGTAGACCCCGCCGGTATTGATGGCAGAGGGCGGCTGGGCGGCGTCTTCCTGGCTGTGAGCGATGTAGTCGAACGCAGTGATCTTGCCGGTTGCATCGACGCCGGCACGTACGTGGATCACCTCGGCGGCGTCGTAGTTGTCGTACCCCATGTCGTCCCAGCGCATGAATTGGACGCGCACTGGCTTCCCAACGGCCTTTGACAGCACCGCTGCTGCCGTGGGGCAGTCTTGGTCGGTGCTGGCGCCTCCGTAGAAGCTCGATCCCTGGTAGGAAATCTCCCGCACACTCGCCGGGGGCAGCCCGACCGCCTGTGCGACGCCTTGTGCCGCAAGGCCGTAGTTCGGGCCGCACTGGTGGTAGATCGTCGCTTTGGTGGGCGTTACGTGTGCGACCGCATTGTGCGGTCCGGTTGGGCCATGAAGCAGGTAGGACGTCCTGAAGGTGCTAGATACCGTCTTCGCCGCTTTCGCGAGACCGGCTTCGACGTCGCCCATCTCCGTGATGAGTAACGGCGACACCGGGCCTGGAATGGGCGTCGACGCCGGAAGGCCGGGCTCCGCGGCCTTCAGGGCCTCCTCCAGATTCCCCGGCAACGGCGACGATGGGGTCTTCCAGCGGACTTTGAGTTCAGCAGCTGCTTGGATCGCGTTCCATTCGTCCGGCGCGACGACGCCGACGAAGTTCCCGACGCGCACCACCTGGGCTCCGGCGATGTGCTTGATCGAACTCTCGTCAACCGAGAGCACCTTCTGCCCCCCGCCGGCCAACAGTTCGAGCGTGTAGTTCGTCCCAAAGGGACCCCCAGGCGTTGCTTTGTTTTGAAGAGACGACTGCCCTGGTGGACGTACAACTCGCCCGTGGAGCATCCCGGGCAGACGCACGTCACCGCTGTAGGGGAGAGTGGCGGTCACGATTCCGGGGACGTCGACGCGGGGTCGTGGTTTCCCGACGAGCTTGTATTGATCGACGGGTTTCGCCGGGGCCTCGCCCGGTTCCAGACCTGCGCGCACGACGTACTGGAACACGCCCAAGTCGTTGCGCTGCCTGTGCTCCGGGATCTTGACGTTGAAAAGCTTGCCGCCGATGAGTTCACCGTAGGTGACCTTTCTGCCGCGGCCCGAGACCACGCCCCTTTCGACGCTCAGCCTCGCAATGGGCACGCCGAGGTTCGCCGACGCAAGACCGAGCAAGGACTGCCTCGCCGACGCGGCAGCCGCGCGCACGAATGAACCCCCGATTGATGTCCCCTGACTGCCGCCCGCCAGACCGGTGTAGGGCGTCGTTGAAGTGTCGAGATGGGCGTGGCTAATCTGATCCATGCCGACGTCGAGCTCCTCCGCCGCGATCATCAACAGCGACGTGCGCGTCCCCTGTCCGCGCTCCATGATTGAGCTAAACAGCTCGACCGTGTTGTCACCGTGGACCGTCAAGTACGAGTCGACCTGGTCATTCGAAATCGGCAGCGGCGCGCCGGGCGACGCGGCCGAGTCCGAGACACCCACCCGCGCTAAGGCGAAGCCCACGATCAGCGCACCGCCGCCCTTCAAAAAAGCCCTGCGCGAGAACTCCTTCTCAAAGAGGTTGGTCATCAGGCACGCCCCTTCGCCATCACCGCGGCCGCCCGCTTGATCGCCTTCAGAATCTTCGGATACGTCCCGCAACGGCACAGATGACCGTTCATCGCAGCTCGAATGTCGTCCTCGGTCGGCTGCGTGTTCGTCGACAAGAGATCGGCAGCCTGGATCATCATTCCGCTCTGGCAGTAACCACACTGAGGCACGCCGACTTCGATCCACGCTTGCTGCAACGGATGGAGCTCAGGAGGGGAAGATGGCTTCCTCCGACGCTTCTCTGCCCACAGCGCCGGCAATCCCTCGAGCGTCGTGATCGATCTGCCCGTCACCGCGACAACCGGCGTGACGCAGGAACGTAACTCCTTCCCATCGAGCAGCACTGAGCACGCCCCGCATTGCGCCAGACCGCACCCAAACCGGGGGCCGATGAGGTGGAGCTCGTTACGCAAGACGTAGAGCAGCGGCGTATCGCGGCCCGCAGAGACGTCATGGACGTGGCCATTCACGCGAATCTTCAGCTGCGTCGCCACGGCGGCTCTTCAACCTCGATCGCTCTCTGCGCTACGACTGCCATCCTCAGGATGCGAGCGTGCGGTCACCGTCGAATTTTCGAATCCTGGAACCCCTTAGTCGTGACCCGAGCATTCGTCGAGCGCTCGGCGGCCTCGGCGACCGCCGCCGCGTCTTGGAGCCTCGATCAAACGACTGCTAGCCGGTCGGGAAGCCACTCGGCTTGAACCGGGCGCACTCGACGCAAGTCTTGTACCCCCCCGAATATTTGGCCAGAAAGGCCGCGACGTCCTGAATCTGCCTCTTTGTCAACACCCTCGCGAACGGAGGCATTTGCGTCACGTAAACAGGCAGCGCTGCCGGAAGCCCGTGCTCGACCACAGGAATCGCAGCTTGCGACGAGACATGGACCTTGTTGAAGTCGACGCCGACGGTGCAAGCCGTATCGCCGTCGCACACGTTGGGGCCACGGTATGAGGGAGGTCCGGCCGCCTTCATCACATGGCAGGCAGCACAGAAGTAGTCGTTGAAGACCAGGAACCCGCGCGCGATCTTCCCGGGTTGTCGCACAGCAGGCGTCGTGGTCCGGTTAAGCGATGCCGACGTCGCAAGCGCGACCGCGCAGGCCACGACCGCGAGCCCGATTACGACACGACGGATCCTCATCGATCAATTCGCCGCGCCCGAGCCCAGATGGAGTCTGCACGCGGTCAACACGGACGGAAAGGTTTGTCGAGTCGCCGCCTGATCGAATCCTGGAACTCCTTAGTCCCGCACCCAAACATCTTTTCGGCGGAGCGTCTCGGTCTCGCATTCAGGTGACGGACTAAGGGGATCAAGGACGCGATTGAGTCCTAGCGCAGCCAGCATCCGGGGTAGAGGGCAAGCGCTGGCGCGGCGCTGGCTAACCGTCCAAGAGGCTGATGAGCGAGACGAATCCACCGGGCGCTTCGAACGAGGAGTTCGAACTGCACAACGAGGTTGGGGGCGAACTCGAGCGCTTAGCGCGCCATCCGCGTACCGAAGCCAGACGCTTGCACTCGGTTGCCGAGGAAGGCGAAAGCGGCGCGACCGTGTTGATCGAGCTCGCGTTCGTTGCCAGTCGGGTGCTACCGATCGTGATTCTCATGATCGGATTGATTGTCGGCGTCTACTACCTGGCCCAGAACTGATCGTGGTAGTTGATCTTCGGCGACCACAAGGGCGTCGGCGCGGGTCGTGATTGCGATCGCGGCCGGGCGCTCGCTGTGACTTCAAGTTCGTTGTTCTGGCGTGAGGACGGTGAGTTGGGCAAGCGTCCTTTCGCCTGACGTCAGACTCGGCGATAGGCCGGGACGCTCGCTTTTCGTTGTCGGCGCTGATCGGCGCGGCCGAGATCGTGCGCTGAGATCCGGACGGCTTAGCCTATGACGTCCATGTTCCGCGTGCTCGTCGTTGATGATGACCCTCCAATCCGTCGGATGTTGGAGCGGACGCTCGCGGCGGAGGGCTACGGAGTTGAGGTGGCGGCCGACGGTGGCGCAGCCTTGGCGGCGGTGGAGCGCTCGGTGCCTGATCTGCTGGTGCTCGACGTGGCGATGCCGGGCCTGGATGGGCTTGCTGTCTGTCGACGCCTAAGGCGGACGGGGTTGGCGGTGCCGATCTTGCTCCTGACCGCTCGCGACGCTGTGCCTGATCGTGTGGCCGGCCTTGATGCAGGCGCCGACGATTACTTGGTCAAGCCGTTTGCGTCGGAGGAGCTCGTGGCGCGAGCGCGGGCACTGCTGCGCCGCGGCAGTGAGCCGAGTGAGGTGCTGGCGTTCGGCGACCTCGTGCTCGACGTGCGGACGCGCAGCGCCAGGCGCGGCGAACGGGAGATTCACTTGAGCGCGCGCGAGGCGGCGTTGCTCGAGCTGCTGTTGCGGAACCCGCGGCAGGTGGTGAGCCGACCACTTGCGCTCGAGCGCGTGTGGGGGAGCGAGTCGGCTGCGACGCTGAACGCCGTCGACCGTTGCGTGTCCGACCTCCGTCGGAAGCTGGGTGATCCGCCGTTGATTGAAACCGTGCGCGGGGTCGGGTTCGTGCTCGGGCGATGATGCCCCGCTCGCTGCGTGCGCGCTCGATCCTCGCCTCCCTGCTCGCGATCGTGATCGCGATCGTGATCGTCGGCGTCGGGGTCGACGTCCTCGTCGGCCGGCACCTCCATCGCTCGCTCGATCGGTCGCTGCGACAGCGGGCGGTCGAGGTCGCCCAGCTGAGCGCGACCGCTCCCGCGCTGATCACATCACCGGGCTCGCTCGACGCGCCGGTCGGTGGTACGCAGCTGTTGACGCAGGTGATCGATCGGCGTGGCCGGATCGTCGCGCGTTCGCTCGCGCTTGGCGGCCGCGTTCTTCCGGTCGGCCAGAGCGCCCGCAGTGTGATCGCAAGCGGCCGCGGCCGGTACCTCGACGCCGAGCTCGGCACCGATCAGCTCCGCGCCTATATCGCGCCGCTCGCCCTCTCCGGTGGGGCGGCAGCGGGAGGGGCGGTTGTCGTCGCTGCCTCGACCCGCGACCTGAGCGCGACACTCGGGAGTGTTCATCTGTTCGTCTTCGTCGCCGGGCTCGTCGCTGCGGCCGTTGCCGCGATCGCGCTTACGTTGCTGATGCGCACGGCGCTGGCCCCGCTCGTGCGGTTGACCGGCGCTGCCGCCGAGATCGAACGCACCGGCGACGCGCGCCGCAGGCTGCCGGAGCCAGAGAGCGGCGACGAGGTCGGGCGACTCGCCGCGACTCTGAACGCGATGCTGGACGCGCTCGAGCGCGGACGCGAGCGGGAACGTCGTTTCCTCGCCGACGCGTCGCACGAGCTGCGCACGCCGTTGACCTCGCTCGCCGGAAACATCGATTTCCTGGCCCGTCACGGCACGAGCGACGAGCTCGTCGCCGAGCTCCAGCAGGACACGCGGCGGCTGGCGCGACTCGCGGACGACCTACTCGCGCTTTCGCGCGAGGAGGCCGCTACCCGCCCAGACGAGATCGTGAGGCTGGACGAGCTCGCGCGGGCGGCCGAAGCCGTTGATGTCGAGGTGGGTGCAGCGCCGGCAAGCGTGCGTGGCGATCGGGACGCGCTCGAGCGTGCGCTTTCGAACCTGGTCGAGAATGCCCGCCGCCACGGCCGCGGCCGAATCACGATTGAGACCACGACGAAGCAGGGGCTGGCGCTGCTCACGGTCGCAGACGAAGGACCCGGGCTGCGCGCCGAGGAAGCAAAGCTCGCGTTCGGACGTTTTTGGCGGGGGCACGGCGGCGGCGGCTCCGGGCTGGGGCTGGCGATCGTCAAGGCGACCGCAGAGCGGCATGGCGGCCGCGCATACGCAGAGGGCGCCCGCTTCACGATCGAGCTGCCCACCGTCAGAGATCTCTCAGAGTTCGGCGCTACAACAGATCGCGAGAAGCTCGAGAAAGGACCGCCGTGAGCTACCTGCGCCGCGCATCCACAAGAAGCCTGATCATCGTCATCGTCGCCGTCTGCGCGCTTGCCGCGGGAGGTGCCGCGATCGCCACGGCCGCCGCCGGCGGCGGGCCGACCCCGCCGCCGAAGCCGCTCGACCAGGCGATCAACGACGCGCTCTCGGCCACTCCACCGGCCGGCGTCACGGCGGACGTGCAGTTCACGAACAACCTCTTCCCCTCGGGCGGACTGCTCGGGCAGACGGGCTCGGCCCTGATGGCCGGTGCCTCCGGCCGGCTCTGGCTGACGAACGACGGGCATGGCCGGATCGAGCTGCAGTCCGACGCGGGCGACGTCCAGATCGTCTGGGACCCGCAAACGATCTCCGTCTATGACGCGTCGTCCAACACCGTTTACCGCGCGAACCTTCCGCAGCAGACCAGTACCAGCGGCACCGACACGAACACGCCACCTACGCTCGCCGAGATCGATAGCTTCCTGACCAACCTCGGCGCCGATTGGGCCCTCACCGGTGCTCAGCCGACCGACGTCGCTGGTCAGCCCGCCTATAGCGTCTCGGTCTCACCGAAGCACGACGGCGGCCTGCTCGGGTCGCTCCGGCTTGCCTGGGACGCCTCGCAGGGGACGCCACTTCGGGTCGGCGTCTACGCGCAGGGAGACAGCACGCCGGTGCTCGAGTTGGCTGTGACCAACATCAGCTACGGGGCCGTCGCATCCGGTGACGTGAACGTCGCGCCTCCGGCGGGCGCGAAGGTCGTCGACCTGGGCGGCGGCACTCCCGACACCGGCTCGAGCACGCCTGCCGTGACCGGCCTCGCCGCGGTCGAGGCAGCCGCCCCGTTCACGGTCGTCGCGCCCGACACACTCGTAGGGCTGCCGCGTAAGGACGTGCGCCTGGTTGGCGGCGACACCGTGATCGCGCTGTACGGGCAGGGGCTGGGCAGGATTGCGCTGGTAGAGCGCAAGGTCGACTCGTCTACTACCGGCAGTAACGGCGTGCTTTCCAGCCTGCCGACCGTCTCGCTCGATGGTCTCACGGCGCATGAGCTCGCGACCCAACTCGGGACTGTGCTCGAGTGGCAGTCGGGCGGTACGAGCTACGTGCTCGCCGGCTCACTCCCCGCCTCGGCGGCCGAGACGGCAGCGCGGGCTGTGAAGTGAGTGACGGCCTCCCGGTCGAGACGCGCGGACTGGTCAAGCGTTACGGCGAGATCGTCGCCGTCGACGACGTCGACCTGAGCGTCGAGCCCGGCGACGTCTTCGGCTACCTCGGCCCGAACGGGGCCGGCAAGACGACATCCCTACGGATCCTGCTCGGCCTGATCCGGCCTACGGCCGGCTGGGCGCGGCTGTTCGGCCGCGATCCGTTGATCGAGGGCGCCAAAGCGCTGGAGGGCGTCGCCGGCTTTGTCGAGGCACCGCGCTTCTATCCCTACCTCTCGGGTCGTCGCAACCTGCGCTTGCTCGCCGACTACGACGAGCCCGTCTCCCGCAGCAGGATCGAGGATGTGCTCGAACTCGTCGAGCTGCGCGAGCGCGCCAAGGACAGGGTCGGCGGCTACTCCCACGGGATGCGCCAGCGCCTTGGCATCGCCGCCGCCTTGCTGCGCCAACCGCGGCTGCTGCTGCTTGACGAGCCGACCACCGGCCTCGACCCGGCTGGCATGCGCGACATGCGCGAGCTCGTGCGGCGCCTGGCGGGCGAGGGGATCACGATCCTGCTCTCCAGTCACTTGCTCTACGAGGTGGAGGAGCTCTGCAATCGGGTCGCGATCATCCGCCGCGGCGCGATCGTCTACCAGGGCGCTCTCCGGGAGCTGCTCGCCACCGCCGCGAGCGGCTACCGCCTGCGCGCGCTCGAGCCGGAGCGGGCGCGGACGTGCCTGCTCGCGCATCCTGGGATCGCAGACGTGCGGCTGGACGACGGCGAGCTTCGCTTCACCGCCGACGAGGAAGCGGTAGCAGCATTGACGGTCGCGCTCGGCCAAGCACGGGTCGCGTTCACGGCGCTCACACCGGAGACCGCGAGCCTCGAAGACCTCTTCCTCGGCATGACCGACGGCGAGTCCTCCGACCACGATCGACCGCCTACTGCGGTTGCGGTATGACCGCGCTCGCGCGTGTCTACCGCTGGGAGATCGCGAAGCTACTCGCGCAGAAGCGCACCTACCTCGGAATCGGCACCGCGATCGTCGTGCCGATCATCTTCGTCGTCGTGCTCGTGCTGCAGAGCGGTGGCCCCAACGACGTCCCGCTGGGCCGCTACATCCGCAACACCGGTCTCGCCGTGCCGTTCGTCGTCCTCTTCTTCATGTCCATCTGGGGCCTACCGCTGATCACCGCCCTCGTCGCCGGCGACATCGTCGCCTCCGAAACCCACAACGGCACGCTGAAGACGATCCTCACCCGCTCGCGCGAGCGCGGCGAGGTGTTCGCTGCCAAGGCGCTCGCGACCGCGACCTACACCCTGACCCTCGTGCTCGCGATGGGGCTCATCGGCCTCGCCGCCGGCAGCCTCGCCTGGGGCTTCCACCCGCTCACGTCGCTCTCCGGCACCAAGGTCGCGCCCGGCCACGGGCTCGTCCTGCTGCTCGCCAGCCTCGCGATCTACGCGCTGCCCCTTGCCGGGATCGCCGCCTTCGGCGTCATGCTCTCCACCGTCACCCGCAACAGCGCCGCCTCGGTCGTCGGCGCGCTGATGTGGGCGCTGCTGATGCAGCTCCTCGGCGTCCTTCCCGGCACCGAGAGCATCCGGCCCTACCTACTGGGAACCCAGTTCGAGGCCTGGCACGGCTTGCTGCGCACCCCCGCCGACTGGGTGCCTATCACTCGCGCTCTCTGGCTCTGCGCTCTCTACATCAGCATCCCGCTGATCGCGGCATACCTCGTCTTCCTCCGCCGCGACGTGGCCGGCGAATAGCACGGAACGGCGTA
>Ga0070711_100002116_pt1 | contig 11236 bp, 9 predicted proteins | sample LARL53metaG_FD_65452 | JGI IMG/M metagenome (GOLD analysis project Ga0070711, IMG submission 65452) | Corn, switchgrass and miscanthus rhizosphere microbial communities from Kellogg Biological Station, Michigan, USA - LAR L5-3 metaG | ecosystem: Host-associated > Plants > Roots > Rhizosphere ... | reverse complement strand
GCCTGATGAAACTGCCGCACCGCCTCGTCCAGATCCCGCGTCAGCTTCGATACGGTCTGCGCGCTCACGCTTTCTCCCGTGAGGGGGCCACCACCCGCCCCACTTGCCGCGTGCTGATGCCCGCAAAAACGCTTCCCGGATCAACAGCGAGACTTCTTCGGCCCGCCGCTGAAATCGCCGCAACCCCACCGGCAGAAAGCTCTTCTGGCGGGTGCGCGCAATGCGGAGCCGAATGGTCCCCAAGCGGGTCACGAAATCCCGCTCGTAGTAGCCGTTGCGATAGATGCGCCGCCGCCCGCGCCGTCGTTCGGAGCGCCCCGCTCCGGAAAACCGGTCGCGCTCCCGTTCCTACTGCAGCTCGAAAAACCGTTGCCACGCCTGTTGCGTCTGCCCGTACAGATCGCCCCAGGAACTCTCTTTCATCTCCGCTAGAAAATGTTGGAAATGCTCGGTGATCGGGATTATCTTCGCCATTGGGTGTAGGTCTCCTTTTCGGAAAGGCTTTAGCTCGTGAGGCCAAAGCCAACTTCCACCCTCTTGCTTTTTACACAATCAAAGTTACGTCACCCAACATTTATGTGAAACACACTTCCTCCCGACCAGCAGGAGAGCAGCATGTGGCGATTCCGATTTTGTCGGCGAACATTGGCGACCCCACTCTCCATTAAAAGTGATGTGGAATCTCGACCAGTCACTTTCAGAATGGCCCTAAGTGGCTCCGGGTTCAGGTAAACATGGATTTCTATTCTGGGCATCGCCAGGCCAAAGCCAGGGTAGCGGGGCGCAATCGCGCGGAGGACTGCTGATCCAGATATACAGTCGTATTTTGGTGGGTCCGCAAGATTGAGGCGGGAGCCATGGGGCTGATCTCCCCCTCGAAACATTCCGCTACTGCTTCGGCTTTGCGAGCATCAGGAACGATGCAGAGGATTTTTTTTGTTTTCAGAATCTGGCGCACGCTCATGGAAATGGCGCGTTGTGGCACCTCTTCAAGTGCGGAAAACCATCCTTCGCCAACCTGCTGCCGTCGGCATGCTCCGTCGAGAGCGACAACAATGTAGGGCTCCTCGGTTTCAAAATCGGCGGGGGGGTCGTTGAAGGCCAAATGTCCATTTTCTCCGATTCCGACAAAAGCGAGGTCTACGGGCGCTTTGTGCAATGCTTGGCCAGTCTGGCGAATTACTTCTGCCGGGTTTTGCTCTCCATTGAGTAGGAAATGTTTGGTTATCCCGGTCTTCTGAATCAACCGATCCAGGAGAAAGCGGCAGAAACTTGCGGGATGCGAAGCTGGCAACCCGATGTATTCATCGAGGTGAAACAATTCGACTTGCTGCCAATCGACGCCTGACGTAGCCGTAAGATTTTCCAGAAATTCAAACTGAGCTGCACCAGTGGCGGCGATAATGCGGATTCTTCCCTGCTGCTCTATGGATTGCCGGATGTCAGAAGCCGCTTCTTCGGCGACGGCTCGGGCAAGATCGCGTTTGTCGTGGAAAATTTTGATCAACACGTGGCACGAGTTCCGGCGTCATCACTCACTGGGAAGATCCTTCCGGCAAGGCCCATGCGAATATCACGCCACCATTGCCAGTCAGCACATATTGGCGTTTATCCAGTTCGTAGGTGATAGGAGAGGTATCCATGCGAACGCTGGTACCGGCATGCCACAGAGTCCTACCATCGCTGGTATCCAGAGCAAGAACATTGCCGGTGATATCCCCAGTGAATGTCAGTCCCGAATCGGTGGTGAGTACCCCCGAGAAAGCGTCGTTGCCCACCTCATGGGTCCAGCGGATCTTGCCGGTCTGATAGTCGATAGCTTCGATGACTCCTTTGCCCCAAACGTCATAGTCTGCGCCAGCCCAGCCATAGGTGCCGTCAGCGGGCTTGGCAAAATAGATCGACCAACTGGGATGAGCCGAAACGATGAAAAGTCCTGTCTTTGGATCGAAACTAGGGGAGCGGTAATTGGTGAGACCAGCTTCGTCGGGAGCGATCAATCGTCCGTCGGGCGCGGGTTCCTTGGCTGGGTTGGGAATTGGCTGGCCGTTTTTATCAACGCCGAGGGCCCAATTTACTGGCCCATAGGAAGATGTCAGGAGGTTCTTTCCGTTGGTCCGATCCAGAACAAAGAAATAGCCGTTGCGCGAAGTCTGCATCAGCATCTTGCGCGGTTGTCCTCCGAAATCGGCATCAACCAGCACCGGCGTTTCGACCGCATCCCAGTCATGCGTGTCGTGTGGAGAGGGCTGAAAAGCCCAGGCAAGCTTGCCGGTATCAGGATTGAGAGCAACAATACTGCACGTATAAAGGTTGTCGCCAGGCCGCGTTTTACCGGTCAGCACTGGAGTGGGATTGCCAGTTCCCCAATACAGCAAATTCAAATCGGGATCATATGTGCCCGTCATCCATGTCATGCCTCCCGAGGCCGCCTTCGGAGTGCCTAACGGAAGCGTGGCGTCCCACTGCCACTGCGTCTTCCCCGTCTCGGGATCCACGGACCGCAGAAGCCCGGGCAGGTTATCCATGTCACCGCCAACCCCGACGATCACGTGATCGCGCACCACCAAGGGGGACATGGTAGACCAGTATCCCTTTTCCACATCGGCAATCTGGACGTTCCAGCGGACTTTGCCGTTTTTGGCGTCCAAGCAAATGAGATGAGCATCCGGGGTCATGAAGTACAGCCAATCCTTATACATGGCAACCCCACGATGGCCGATGTGAAGGCCTTTATTCGGCGGATAGGTGTATCGCCAGATCTGATGCCCGGAGCGCGCGTCCACCGCCCAGACATTGTCCGGCACGGTGAAGTACAGCACGCCATTGACCAGCAAAGGTGATGACTTGAGATTGGCGGTCTGGCCTGTCTGAAATGCCCAGGCCAATCCCAGCGACGAAACGTTCTTCGGAGTGATCTGAGTCAGGCTACTGTGACGCCTCCCGGAATAGTCCCCGTGGTAGGTCGGCCAACTGTCGGCAGGTGGGTTCGTGATGGTCGCCGGATCGAGCCCCTGCCCCATCAGTTGACCGGACGACATGAAGACCAGGCAGAACAGAAAGAAGCAAAATGATTTCTGAAAGCAATTTAGGATTCGCAATCCGGTTCGCTCCTAGAGCAGAGTTTGCAGGTAAGCCATCAGGTTGTGAACGTCGTCGTCGGTGTACTTTCCGAGTAGCTCAACGTGAGCTTCGGCCGGCGCGTTGATCTTGTACTTAACCTGGCTGGTCGGCCAGGACTGATACCAACCCACCTCGTCAGTCAGTCCGATAGTGAACTCATCCTGAAAGGCGAGTTTGCCAGACGCAGTCTGGCCGGAAGGGAGAGTAACCGTGACTGTTGCGGGAGCGTGGCGAGGATAGAGCATCCGTTTCTCAAGTTCCAGCCCGCGATAACGCCTGGCAACGCCTGCGAGATCGCCTGTCGGTGAATGGCAAGTCGAGCATGTCCCCGCGCCATTGAAATATTGTTTCCCCGCGTCGACGTTGCCGGTCTGAAGATCGCTGACCGACACACCGCGCCGGCCACCCGGCTTCGACACAACTTTCTTTTTCTGTGCATGAAGGAAAGCGGCGAGGTCATTAATCTCGCGGGGAGAAAATTTGAATGCCGGCATGCCGCTTTCGGGACGGCCATTGCGCACAACGACGCCAATTTTGTTGCCGGCCACGTCACTCGCGACCAGGTCCGAACCCATGAGGTCCGGTCCGGTTTCACCGCCACCGGCGTCACGCCCGTGACAAAAAGCGCAATTTTGAGTGAAAAGGGCTTTTCCGTGCTCCACGACCGGAGCTGGTGACACAGCTTTCTTCACGTTGGTCTGCGCAGCCAGAAACCCAGCGGTTGTCAACAGAGCCATCAGCAATAGACTTGTGCGAAACCGATACAGAGATAAGCGGTTTATCGAACGCATCATTTCGTCTCAACCTTCCCATAGTACCCACGGCTCTTGAGCAGTAATCCTCATATGGTACCGCCTTTGCGGTTCAACCAAGCCAAAGCTGAGGGCGGCCAGCAAAAATGAAAGAATCCCAAACACCCCATCTTGCAGCCTATTGTTAACTCGGTAAACAATTTCGGCGTGCCGACATCATGTGAATGATTCCGCGTCAGCGCAAAACGAGGTCGGAGTACTCCGGATGGGTTGTGATGTATTGAAGTACTGAAGGGCAAATCACATCTACCTTGAGGTGGTTTTCGCGCGCGTACCGAAGAGCGGTTTCGGCCAACGAAGCCGATAGACCCAAGCCACGTAGCGCAGTTGGAACCTCGGTGTGAATTAGTCCAAGAACGTCGCCCGTCATGGTGTATTCGAGCGAAGCCACCTGGCCATTGCGCTCAATTTCAAAGCGGCCGGTGGTCACCTTCTGCGGTGTTGGTGCTTTGTGGCTGGCAAGTTTCCAAGCCATCAATTCGAGCACTCCCCTATTTTTCGATAGACCTCACATGAAGTATACGAATTTTCAAGCCATGTGGCTCCAAAAGAAAACCGTTGGCGCAATCCAGTATCGGAAACGGAGCTGGGAGCGGTGGGTGTTTCGCGGAAACGGAGATACCGCACGTATTTAAGACGGGGCGGTCCCCTGTCGTCCCTCCTCCGAGACGGCAGGCACGCCCCATCCGGCGACTGAACTAGTTCCAGTCACCTGTAACACCTTATCGGCAACGCCGAATTGCATGAATGGCTCATTAGCCTAGTCAGGACTCCCCTTCGGTGGCTGAAAATTTTTGCGGTGTTGGGACGGGATAATTGTGTTGGCCCGACAACTGACGTCTTCCCCGGCGCATTTTTCCAACCTTGACCAGTTTTGGTCGTAGTCGAGCGCTTTTGAGAAACTGTCCGGACAGGTTAACGGCATCGGGAATCGGAACCCTGAATCGCTCCTTGAGATGCCAGCCGCCGGCCTGCTCCGTTACCACGCTCCCGTTGCGCACAAATCGCCCCGTTCGCTGGGAAGAGAAACCGATGCGTCGAGGACATCCTTCGAAACTGCCTGCAGCGCGACTTGGATCTGGGAAGAAGGGTAAACCCCTTGTGGAGAACGCCCAAAACTAGCGCTTAAGAAGTAAAGTTATGCACCTTCGATAAGCCTTGGTTTAGCAAGCCTCTCACTCTACAAGTTGATCCCCTCGGAGTCGCACGCAGCGTCGGCGTTTTAGCCCGCCATTTCCGCGTAGGGTGCCGCGATTTCGAAATCCTTTTACGGTTTCGATATATCATCCTGCGCTAGCCCATGGGTTTTCCTTTGAAGCCCAGAATTCGGAAAGAGAGTCAATCATGGATCGACGTCAGTTTATCGGCATGATCGGTGTTGGAGCGTTTTACCGGCATGGTCTACGAGATTTGCCTGCCGCTTTCTTGCCCAATTCAACCACGTGGTCGCCGCCAGCAGGGTCCAAAGCTTACGGCTCCGGTCATTTTGGAGAGTGGATCACCGATCAGTTTGGCTTACCCGCCTACAAGTACACCTGCAACCAGCTCACCGACGCGAGCGCCCAAACTCCCGTCCACAAGTTCTGGCGTGGACCTGCCGACCATACACATCAGGTGGGAAATGATCGCCTGATTGCGGCCGTTTCGAATTACGGTTACGTCCAGGTTAGGCAGGACGAGGGTTCGCCGAAATTTCTGAATGACTACTCTCTAGAGCACGGTCTCTATGGAGCCGGAATCGGCTTTCTAACGGACGGCAAATCGGTACTCAGCACCTACTATCCTGGGAACGGTGAATCCTTCGAAAGAATCCTAGGTGAAGGGTATTTCAGAAAGATTGTAAAGGGTTCCCAGTACGAAGCAGATCAAGTAATTTTCGCCCCGTTTGGAGACGATCCGGTTCTGCTTTCGACGATAAAAATCACCAATCTTGGTGACAATGCTGCCGACTTGCGATGGATCGAGTATTGGGGTTGTCACAATTATCAGTTCTCTTATCGCTCGTTTATGCAAGCCACCGTACAACACGGAGCGAATGTAGCCGACCTGAGGCGACGATTCGGCGATCGCTTTGCACATGAGTTTCGAGTCATGCCAAAACAGGCTGGTCTGATCGAAACCCAACATTTCCCTGGAAGAAGTGTTGAAGACAACGAAGCTTGGGCAGAGGTTGAAGCGTATCTCAAAAAGAATCCCACCGGATTTCTGGGCGGACCTCTTCCGCCGCTGGCGCCGGGTGCAACGCTGGAAGACCTCAATCCGCCTCCGACCTTTCTCGTCTCGCTGGACGCCGCCATGGATGGGTTTGCGACCGACGCCTCGGCGTTTTTTGGAAGTGGCGGAATTACTCAACCCTCAGGACTTTCGTCCCCCAAATTAGGTAGCAATCTCCGTTCCACGGGTCCGGCTAGCGCATTCCTGGTAGAACGCCACCTCGCACTGCGCCCGCAGGAAGGCCGTACCCTCAGCTTTCTCTACGGCTATGCCCCCAAGGGCTTCGAGATCGGCGAACTGGTCGCGAAGTATTCGGCTGATCCGGCATCGGTTCTCACTCGCTCCTGCGCCGCCTGGAAAACAGACGGCGTACGATTCCGTGTGCCCGCCGAGCCATGGGTCGAGCGCGAAACCTCCTGGCATAACTATTACCTTCGTAGCAACCTGACCTACGACAGTTTCTTCCGTGAACACATTCTTTCTCAGGGACACGTCTATCAGTACATCATGGGTTTCCAGGGCGCGGCGCGCGATCCGCTGCAGCACGCTCTACCTTTCGTATTCAGCAATCCCGAAGTCGTTCGTGGAATTATTCGCTATACCCTGAAAGAAATTCAGACAGATGGATCGATTCCATACGGGATCGTGGGAAGCAGCGTCCCGATGCCAGTCGTCTTCCGTCCCAGCGACCTGGAGATGTGGCTGTTGTGGCTGGCCAGTGAATACGTGCTAGCAACGCGCGACGAGGCCTTTCTTGACGAACGAATCCCGGGATATCCTCACCAGGATGCGAGTTCTTCTGATCTAACCGTCCGTGAACTTCTTCAGCGATCCTTCGTCCATCTGGTCGAGGGCATCGGAGTCGGGAAACACGGTTTGATGCGACTGTCCAATGGCGATTGGAACGACGACATTGTGGTTGGACATGTCTCGCCAGCTTTGGCCGACGAGGTTCGTCAGGATGGCGAAAGTGTTCTCAATGCTGCCATGGCATGCTATGTCCTCGACTACTATTCTCGTTTGCTCAATTACACAGGCGATACCAAGACCGCTGACCAGGCTCACGCGAAAGCCGAGGCTCAACGCACAGCAGTTCGGCAATATTGGGCCGGGCGCTGGTTTCGCCGCGCGTGGTTCGGCCAGCACTTAGGCTGGATCGGCGAGGACCAACTTTGGCTGGAACCGCAGCCTTGGGCGATCATCGGCGGCGCCACTACCGCCGAGCAACGTAAAATCCTGGTCACCGTCCTCGACGAACTGGTCCGCAAGCCCTCGCCCATCGGAGCCATGCTCGAGAGTCACGGCGATCCTGCCATGGCAAGCCCCTTCGGGGTCCTTACCAACGGCGGAGTTTGGCCGTCAATCAATGGAACGTTAATCTGGGCATTGGCGATGGCGGATGGTGCATTGGCGTGGGATGAATGGAAAAAGAACTCATTGGCGATGCATGCTGAGGCCTATCCGGAAATCTGGTACGGCATCTGGAGCGGTCCTGATTATTACAACTCTGTTTTGTCACGATATCCCGGCCAGACCATGTTCGCCGAAGCTCCGTCTCCCGATTACAAAACGCAAGCCGATCTGGGATTTAACTGGACCGACTTCCCTGTCATGAATATGCACCCCCATGCGTGGCCACTGTATAGTGCGGCCAAGCTACTAGGCCTTGAATTTTACGAGAATGGAGTCAGCTTTAAGCCAGACCTGCCCATGGTGGAATATTCGTTCACCTCTCCACTTCTGGGATTTAAGAAGTCCAAGGATGGCTACTCCGGTTGGTACGCACCTTCTTCCCCCGGACGATGGGACATAAATCTCGCCCTCCCAAGCGCAGAAGCTGCGAAATTGCGTCAGATAAAGATCAACGGGGCTTCAGAGCCGTTGCGGAACACCGGGCAGCCCATTCATTTCAGCGGTAAGAGTCATTCCGGCTCGCCAATGCGGTGGGAAATTACCTAAGCATCGGGGCTATTTAATTCAGTAGACGCCCGGAAAGAGGACTCACAATTTCTTGCTCGCGCTGCTCCAGCCCTCACCACACTGAAGAACCTGGCAGGGCTGTCCGAGACGGTTGCATTCCGCGACGAATTCTTCGGGGGACGCTGTATTGAACTCGAACATGTCATAGTGACAGGGAATCACCACTCTGGCTCTGATGTCTTTTGCCAATTGTGCCGCCTCGCGTCCAGAAAGATTTCCTGGCACCCTTCTTTCCAACTTACGCCCATTGATAGGAAGCAATGCTATGTGGACGTCAAAGGTTTGCAACTTCTCGGCCATTCCTGGATATCGAATCGTATCGCCGCTGTGGTACACGCGCCATTCCCCAAGCTGCAGCACGTAACCAAGGAAAGTCGCACGGCCCTGTTCATCGCGCTCTACGGTTTCGTGAGCCGATGCTACACCTGAAATTCGAATGCCCGAGATTTCAACCGTGTTGTCGTCATCGACGCCGATAGGTATCGCGGAATCGATCTTCAGCCGGTCAGCCACAAATTCGCGGTTCGCTGCGGGAATCACCAATTTCGGCTGCAGATTTCCCGACAGGATAGGCCCGAGAGTTTCGGCGTCGAGGTGATCGGTGTGATTGTGAGAAGACGCGACGATGTCAACGAAGGAAAGCCGCGCTGGATCAATCACGCGTTCCGTCATGCGAACATGGGGTTTATCGGTCTGGCTGTACTTTTTGGTGAGTGAATCGGAAAGATAAGGGTCGAGCAGAACGTGAACACCCTGCCATTGCAGCAGGAACCCGCTCTGCCCCAGCCACCATAAACGGAGATTGCCGTCGCGCCGGTCCGAGGCTCGTATGTCCGCGAGCAAGGCTTGGTCTGAACGGACTGGGCGAATCACGACACTCCCAATTCCTTCCGAACGATTGCCACGCCGCTCACCATGTTGGCTAATTTTTGGCCTGCCGCCCAACGCGCGGTCTGACTCAGCCCACAATCGGGAGCGAACGAAAGGCGCTCGGCCGGCGCGTGCTTCAAACACAAGCGGACCCGCTCCGCGACATCGGCAGGTGTTTCTATGTAATAACTCTTTACATCAATGATGCCGACTGCCACGTCGATCCCTCGTTGTGCGATTTCATGAATAACTTCGATTTCAGCAAATTCACGGCTCGCCATTTCCAAATGCATTTCCTGCACCGGCAATTCGAAGAATGCAGGAAACAGTGGAGCGTACCGCCGCAATCCCACGGCCCTGCCCTTGAAGTTGCCAAAACAAAGATGGGTGGACAATCGGCACTTGCCGATCACGGACTTCACCGTTTCAATAAATATTTCCGCGAAACGGCGGGGGTCTTCGCGGTGGGCGTAGCAGCTCATGGAGGGTTCATCGAGCGTAATTTCGTTGCAGCCAATTTCGACCAACTGCTCAAGCTCCGCTCGTACAACAGGGACAAGCGCTTCCGTGACGTCCCAACGGCTCTTATAAGCCCCTCCAGGATTGATGCGGCCGCTTAATGTGTAAGGTCCGGGAACACTAGCCTTCAGCACCGGCCCGGGAGGGGCAATCCTTTTCAAGCGCTCGAATTCTTCCACGGCTCCCAACCCATGCGACGACTTTATGTTCCCCGTGACTTCGTACTTGCCCCGCTGGTCGTGCGCAGGCGGTCCGAATCGCCGTGGTGAAAAAGGCGTCCCGTGAATGCCTTCCAGTTTTCCATAAAAAGACAAATTGAAATCGTAGCGGGTTTGTTCCCCATCGGTGATCACATCTAAGCCTGCGACCACTTGATCGTGCACTGCCACGATAACTGCGTCATTCCGCATCTCTTCAATATCGGCTTGGCCGAATTGATCTAGATGCGACGATGCAAACTCGAGCCAGCCTGGAAACGGGTAGCTGCCAACGACCGTGGTTCGCAACGGCGCTCGTTTTTGCCCGGATGCGGGCGCTGCGATCCCGCTTTTGTTCTTAGGACTCATTCACTCACACTCCAACCTGCATCCACCGCCACGATCTGGCCGGTAATGGGGCTTGAATCCTTTCGCAACAAGAAGCATGCAGTCTTGGCGACGTCCTCTGCCGTCAACAGGCCTTTGCGTAATGGTTGCTTGTGAACCATATATTTCATGATCTCAGAGTTTCCCCGCGCCCGGGCGGTCATTGGAGTATGCACCAATCCTGGTGCAATGACGTTAATCCGAATACCCTCGGGCGCATAGTAAGCTGCCGCGGCCACGCTCATCGCTTCAATCGCTCCTTTGCTCGCAGCATAACCGGCGGTTGAAAAATGTTCTCGCTGAGGATAATGTGTCAGCACGCTGCCAGTGTTGAGAATCGAACCGGCCTGACGATTTTTACTCCACCACCCCAGGACCTCGCGACAGGTAAGGAAGGTACCTTTGGCATTCAGGTCCATCACCGTGTCCCAAGCTTCGGGCGTGCACTGGTGCAGGGGACCGTCTCCCAATGAACGGGCGCTGATGCCGGCGACATTCATAAGAGCGTCAATTCGACCATACCGGTCGAGGCAATCGGCAACCGCATGCTGCACCGCGACTTCGTCGCGCACATCACCGACTGAATGCCCGGCATCGAGTTCGTCGGCGAGAGATCGGCACTCAATTTCATTGATTCCAAAAACGAATACGGAATCTTCCGCAGCCCAGGCGCGCGCCACCGCCGCCGCTATTCCAGATGAACCCGTGATTAAGAGTACTTCGTCCACGTGTCAGTCGAGCAATTCAAATGCGAGCGGCTTATTCAAACAAATGCTTAAGGCTCTTGCGGTAGGCTTCGTAGAACGCTTCCAGTTGAGTTGTCGCAGTGGTGTTGCCCACAAACTGATGGCTGGGCAGCACAACCGGCTTAAATCCACCCGCCAACAGCGCTTCCGCGGTCGCGCAACGAATCATATTGATGACCATCGCTCCCGTAATCGTGGAGATCGGGCCCGTCCTCCACTCGAGACCCTCCAATTCAATCACACAATCGCCCGGTGGACATTGATTGTCGATAATCAGGTCGGCGCAATCGATTAGCTTTTTCCCGGAGGAGTGAGCCGCCGTCGCTTGCTCGCAGTGCGCCTTGGAGACGATGGCAATCACCGGCAGCCCACGTTTTTGCGCGCCCAT
>Ga0070711_100002115_pt1 | contig 11237 bp, 16 predicted proteins | sample LARL53metaG_FD_65452 | JGI IMG/M metagenome (GOLD analysis project Ga0070711, IMG submission 65452) | Corn, switchgrass and miscanthus rhizosphere microbial communities from Kellogg Biological Station, Michigan, USA - LAR L5-3 metaG | ecosystem: Host-associated > Plants > Roots > Rhizosphere ... | reverse complement strand
CATTCATTGCCCGAGGTCACCGTGGGTGCTATGGTGGGTCTGCTGGGTGCCAGTACATTGTTGTGGACCGCCGGACCAGTTCCTGATGGTTTGAAGATCGGCCGCATCGCCATTGTGGCGATCATCGTGATCTCTATGACGCATGGCTTACGTCTGCCAGCCGAAGCTCACATCAGAATATTGGCGCAACATGCTAAGATAGTTCTTGGATGCACATGACATGACATGGGATCAGATGCTGAGTTGGTTGGTCATACCAGCAGTTGTTGGCGGCACCATTGCCTATGTGGTCGTGCGGCTATGGTCTGGGGCGCCTTGGGCAGTTGCGCGTCGAAAGCAATCATCTCACGAGCCGGATGTTTGGCGCGATCCGACTGAGGGTGAGTGATGAGGACAACGACCCGAACAGCCATCCTCAAGCGAGTGCCGGATCGTTTGCTCGAAGGGCTACCATCATCAGACCAGAATGCAATCCGCAATACGGTCGGAAAAACCGTCAAGGTGGTACCGGAAGACGACAGATGCTGGCCATGTCTCCCTGGACAGGAAGAAGTGGAGTTTCGCGAAGGCGATGTCATTCATACAATCTGGGTAGACGCCAACGATCTGGAATGTGTCACCGAATCTGCCCAAATGCAGATCGCTGAGCGTGTTATCGAGAGAATGGCGGATTGGCGCTTCACCCATTGGCATTGTACCGTCTGTCATCACGAATGGGATGGTCGGGATCAATCGATCTGCGACTGGTGCGGCTCACCCGGTAAGCAATTGCCTGATGCAGGGAAATGATACCAATGGCCAGTGACACGCAAAGGACCGAATCGCCACGTCGACAATGGCTTGTCAGAGTTTGGTCTTATTCACTGACGATGGCAGTCGGCTTGAGTCTTATCGCGACGTTGTTGACCGGTGATCTGTTGCTCAGTGTGCCTGTAGCTGGCGTGTGCCTAGTCTGTGGATGTGTTGGAACGGTACTCGGCTACAACCATGAGTAGTCATCGACGGCGCTTCTTCTGGATCAAGATGATGCTCTACGGGATGCTGTTTGGTATCATGCTGACGGAGGCATTGCACCGATGACTGATCCTGTCTCAAAATCGACCGATCAGAAGCGCGATGCGCTGTGGACGTACATCGGTCAGAGTACATGGGTGTTGCAGATCGCACCGATGCGCTACCTAATTCGCTCCACCTACCGCAATGTCTTGGATGGCGGGGCCAGCATGTCGCTCGTTTGTATCGATATCGATGCCTCATCCACCATTCAAGAGTTCCTGCGCCTCACAGATGGTGTTTCCAATGACTGATCCTGTCACGAAATCGACCGATTTGGATGATGTCAAACGGCGGTGGGCAGCACTCTCGATAGACGAACAGATAGCGGTGCTGCGGCGAGCGGAAGCCAGGGGGGTATCTCTGCCACCACTGATGATACCAATCCTCGAAGCAGCGGCGCATCCCAGTGAGTCCGATGCCCTTCGCATCACCGACGAGACCACTGATGAAGAGGTCCTTTGGTTTTTGCACGGCGAAAAGCGGCCTGAGACCAGGACGCGTTATAGCCTTCTTCGCTTCCGGCGCAAACCGAAGCCCTTCCAACCATTGAAGGAGGTTTTGTGGCGTCGCCAGCGCGATGCGATAAAACGATGGCACCAGTCGTTTACAATTATGAGGTGGAGAAGAACAGCAGTGAGACCCAACCATGTGTAGTGACACGAAACCGACCGATGACGAACCGCAGATCGAGCAACAAGCCAGGGCGATGCATGATGCCATTGCTCAGAAGCACGACCTACCGTCCTGGGACGAAGCCGATGAGGAAATGCGGATTATGTGGTTGCACACTGCGCGGGTAATGCACGAAGTCGGGAAGGGCATCATCTATGACGATCCCATATGACCCCACCGTCGCCCCATTTTTGGCGCCTGTAGCGTACTGCGGCGGGCGGTAAGACATGGCTGACACGAAACCGTCCGATTCGGAATCAGGCGAACATATCGTTTTGCCAAAGGGCAAGACTGTTGATCCGAAAGAACTCGGTAAAGGTACGCCGGAACATAAACTTCCGCCAGCACCTGGACAAACCCCACGCAAAGGGGGATGTGCAACATGACCAGTGACACGAAACCGACGACGAGTTTTCCTCTCAGCGAAGTGGACATATGGACAGTCGATCAGCCGATGATTTGGGAGGTCATTCGCCAACGCAATGCTCTTCGCCAATCTGCTATGTTGCCGCTCATCGACGAACAGAAGGAGTTTGACCACGCTTGTCGGGTCATCCGAGGTGCCCGCCTCAGTGCATTCTGGGACGCGAACAAAGCCGAATATGATCGCATGGTGAGAGACGCGATAGCGGTTTGTGGCCCAATTCGAAGTTGGAGTCATGCTGGAAACGTCTACCGAGAGGCACAGAAACGCTTCAACGCATATATGTACGCACGATTCCCCGACGAGATTGCCGCTATGAAGCGAATCGCTCCTGATTATCTGGCTATCACCCGCGATACGATCAGTGGTACCGCGAACCCACACACGACTAGCACCGATGACGTCTTATGGCCTTGCATCATCTCCGAGAGATAAGATGACGAGTGGAGAGCGCGCCAAAGCAGAGCGCACCAACAACCAGTGAGGAATCCAGTATGTCTTGGAACTATCGAATCATCTTGCACGACCTTGATTCCGATCCGGTGAACCATTGGTACGGGCTTCATGAGGTGCATTATGGTATGCCATACGATCGCAGCCAGCCGGGAATTGGTCCGACCAAGGAGCCGATCACGTTCACCTGCGGTCGCGATGAGGGCAAGGAAGGCATTATCGCCGCGCTAGAAATGGCGCTCAGAAATCTGCGCGATCCGCGTTGGGGCGTCGTTCTCACAGATAGTGGCATGGAACGCGGCGAGGGAAAGGAACTCGCGGAGCCCGATCTGCCACCTCCCGAGGAGATTGAGCATTTGACCCCGAACGAGCAACAGATTATGCATCGCGCACTGCGTCGCTCAATGAGGATCATCAGTGATGGCTGAATCACCTAAGCAGTGAGCGACCTCCGACAGCCCAGCGCGACTAGACTCGGCCAGTTCTTCGAGCCGGCCGCCGAACAACATGCCGGACTGTCAGGCTTCAGCCTGTTGGACCACGGACGCGAAGCCTTCATCGTCCGTCTGGCGCTGATCGATCTGGCCGAGCGCCGCCTCGATATGCAGTACTTCGTCTGGGATGGCGACACGACCGGTCGAATCATTATCGATCGCGTGATGAAGGCGGCCGATCGTGGCGTCAAAGTGCGTTTGCTCATCGACGACCCCTACTACAAGGCGAACGATCCTGTCATCGCCGCCCTCGATGCCCACGCCAATGTCGAGATTCGTCTGTTCAATCCGTTCACCAGCCGCAGATGGCGAAGACTCGACTTTATTCACGACTTCCGCCGGGTCAATCGTCGGATGCACAACAAGCTGATGGTGACCGATAAGGCGGCGGCGATCGTCGGCGGACGCAATATCGGCGACATCTATTTTGGCGTGAACACGATCGCTAATTACCGTGATTTGGATGTGCTAGCGGTCGGACCGATCGTCGGTGATCTATCGAGGGTGTTCGACCGCTACTGGCTTAGCCCCTCAACGGTGCCGATCGCCACCATCGTCAAGCGCGCATATGGTGCCACCGATCTCGCTGCTATCCTTACTCGCCTGCGCGATGAGATCGCCGGGGCCGACTATCCCTATCCGATCGACCAGGACTTGGACGATCTGGCGGCCCGTGGCGCCGAGCTTCGCAACAATCTGGTATGGGCGCACGGCCAGATCATCGCCGATGACCCGGAAGCCGTTACGCGCGGCGTGGAAAGCGATGCAGTAGTCACGTTTATTCGCGGGCGCGTCGCCCAATTGAAAAAGGAACTGCTGATCGAGTCGCCCTATTTCGTCCTGCTCGCCCAAGCGCAGGCCACCGTCAAGGCGCTGCATGAGCGTAAGGTTCGGATGCGCGGGCTGACCAACTCCCTCGCCTCGAACGACATGCTGGCGGCGCATGCAGGCTATGCCAAGACCCGCCGAGCGCTGCTCAAAAATGGTATGGAATTATATGAGCTACGCCCGGATACCGACGCCTTCCGGCCGGGCTGGTCGCCGCTTTCCGGACGATCACCAGCGGCCCTACATGCCAAGGCCATTGTCTTCGATGGCGAAGCCGTGTTCGTCGGCAGCTTCAATCTCGATCCGCGCTCGGCTGTGATTAACACCGAGGCCGGCCTCTATATCGAGAGCCCCGAGCTTGCGGAACGGTTAATGGCTTACATGGCGACCGGTGTTCTGCCTGACAACAGCTACCATGTCCTGCTCGACCCGAATGGCGATATTATCTGGGAGACAGTGACGGATGGCCAGACGGTGTGCTACCGGGACGAGCCGCGAGCAAGCTTCCGCCGTCGCTTCGTCGCCAACTTGTTGAAGCTCTTGCCGATCGATTCGCAGCTATAAATAGGCGCAAATGATCTGGAAGTTAGTCCCGATCGCTCTGCTGCTGTTTGCAGTGGTACTAGCATGGCGTTATCCGCGATCCCTGCACTTGGTCAAGGCGGCCTTGGCCTTCACCGCTGCTATTATCATCCTGTGGGGCGTAAGCAGTTGACGTAGGCGACGCGTCCAAAACATTCACTAATCCAGTTCATGTGTTGACAAATCCCACGCTCGTGGTATTGTCCCTGCATGGCCTGGAAAATGCTTCGCGAAATTAAGTCACCCCGCAGCGAGGATATCGCCAAAGGCGTCGCCCATTGGGTGAAAGCTGAAGCAATCGCCCGGCAGCGTTTGGCACGGGCAGAGAATTCAGCAGCGCGACAGCGCCAGATGGATCGCATTTCGTTCTGTCAGGTGGCCGCCATGGAGGCCAAGAAACAGGGGATTCAGTGAAATGCCCGACAGGGAGAAGCGTCGGCCAACCCTCGCGGATCGCTTTATCGCCCGCAAGTACTCCGACTGGGAACGCGCGGTGCATCCAAAGACCATCGACCAGCTTAAACGCTCCGCCCGCAACGCCCGCCGCTTTGTACTGACCGAGGATGCGACGCGACGAATCGGCGAGGTCATCACAACGATTCCCGACTTGCTGATCCGCGAACATCAGTTTGCTCGCGCCCCGTATGACCTAACATGGATTGAATTTCCCTCGCATGTGCTCTGGGAAATGTTCCGTGCCCGCCACCCGGCGGCGTACACCTCCGCTGGCATATGGGGCGATCCTGAAGCTTCCGATCACACAATTGGCTATCTGATCGACCATGAACGAGTCAATATTATTTGCGGCGGCACCGTCGCCGATCCCGATACCCTGCCGAACATTCTGCCGATCCAATACCGGCTGCACACTGAGTGGGATGCGGCGGACCAGACAGAATATGCACGCCGTGCTGGCTTGATCCCACCGGAAGACTTGGAAATGTATCTGTGGGGATCGACGTGGGTCGATCTGAAAAAGGCAACGCGAGATGAACTGATCAACCGCAACACAGCCGAATTCCTGCCCGTCAATCCACTCCATCACAACGCCCAGCGTTGGCTAGACGATGGAGAAATGCGCGACGCAGTGCGCGGCAGCGTTGGCGAATTGCGGAATATCATTGCATTGCTCTTGGTGATGAACCGCCCATCGTTGACCCGCTATGTCCGCACGTTTCCCAACAGTCGGGGCTTCTACAAGGGCAAGATACTGCCGTTCCTCGCCCACACGACGGTCACCATGGACCTCGATGCGCGACCGACGCTGCAACTGATCGGCACGCCGGCCGGTGAAGAAGTAAGTCGGCGTCGGCACGAGGTGAAGGGCCATTACAAGCATGACCAAACCTCGCGCCAGTACTCCCGCATCGCTGGCTGCATTCACGAGTATCAGCCGACACACGGCCCCAAAGAGGACTGGGCGCCATGGCCCGATGCGCCGATCGGCATGCCGGGCGAACCGGGCGTGCCGCGCAACTGGGTCTGCTCGGAATGCGGCGGCAAGCGCTGGTGGCAGAAGGACTCAGAGCGCGGCACCGCCGAAAAGGGATTCCTGGCACACGATGGCTATGATGTGACGATATGAGATATGACAAAAAAAAGCCACGCTATAGCCGCGTGGCCCGGAAAGTTTGGCAAATGCAGGCGTAATACTTACGAGAAGTTCGTCACCCTGTCAATCGGTACGGATTGCTTTTTTGCAATCCGCGCCAGCCGATCCTCAATGCACAACGATCTCGACGCGGCGATTCTGCGGCTCGCGCACACCCGGTCCCGTTGGCACCAGCAGATTGGTATCACCGAATCCCTGAGCCGTGATCGCGTTTGCCGGAACCCCATTGCGTACCAATTCCGCCTGGACCGCCTGTGCCCGGCGTACCGACAGACCTTGGTTATATTTCGGCGTGCCCGAGGTGTCGGTGTAGCCGTTCACGTCGATACGCGTGTACTGGACGTGGGTCGAATTGTCGGCCGCCTCCTTGATGATCTGTCGGGCGCGATCGGTCAATATCGCCTTGTCCCAGTCGAAGAACACCAGATAGGAGCGAGATGGCGCAGGAGCCGGTGCAGCAGCCGGCGGCGGGGGTGGCGGTGGCGGCAGGAAGTTGTAGCGCAGACCGATCAACAGAGCGTGATTGAAGTCATTGCCCAACTTCACCCGCGTGGGCACCACGCCGCTGGTCGGGGTCGGCACGGCGATCGTATCGTAGGTGCGCGACCCGGTGCCGAAGAAGCGATACTCGGTCGTCAGCGCCAGTCCCCGCACATAGGGTATGTCGAACGCGGTGCCGAGAATGAACTGATAGGCGATGGCGCCGGGCGACGAGCCGGTGGTGAACGCCGGGAATCCATCTGGCACGCCGTTGAGATGGAAGCCTGACATGCGTACCCAGCTATAGCCGACGCCGACACCGACATAGGGCGCAACGTAGGAGTTCGGCAGCCAGGGTGACACATCGTACAGCGCGTTGACCATGAAGCCGTATTTGCGTTCCCGGCCACCAGCCACGGCAGGGAACGCCAAATCGTGAGCGCTGTTAATCGGGTTATTCCGCAGATCACCTTCCAGTTCGAGGCGCAGTCCATAGGGGAAGGCCCAACCGATGCTGGCGACGCCAGCCATTCCGACGTTGGAACTGATGCTGCCATTGACCGCCTCACCAGACCGGCTGATGAGGTGTTCGTTTTGCAGCCAATTGGGACCAACCCCCGCACCGATATAAAGACCGCTGAGCGGTGGCGACGGATGAATGAAGTCCTGCGCGTGAGCCAAGCTCGGAACGGCCAGCGCAGCGGCCGAGAGTACCAAAGTGCGGAACTGCATAGCTTCTCCCCGATGATTAGAGGCGTCGAGTATCTTCGCAGAGTCCCCAACCGGGACGCAACTGCTCAAGCCTACGATTTGTCCTCCATGACGTTCACTTCCAGTCGAATCATAGCCCCCAGGAGCAGCCCCAGGACGAGGGCGATAGGCACATATAAAACGGGGACCCGGCGCATTTATCGTCTCCAATCTGAGACCATCACGGTATCGTATGGCACGCCGGCTGGCAATTCCCGCCCGATTTCACCGGAATGCGTTCCAGAAACTCCTCCAATGACATCGCCGCCGGCAGGCCGAAGCGAATGCAATGAGGATCATCGTCGGATGGCCACCAACGACGCTCGCCAACAAAGTGCAGTTGATTGTCGCTGTCATCGCCGTTCCAGCGAAACCACGTCTCGCCAGTTTCACGATGCACCCCGTGCAAGGCACGCTTGGCCCATTCCCATCGGAAATCAGCGGGGGCAAATAGCGTGCTCTTGCGGGTGCATAAAAGACGCTCAAAATACACGGCCGTGCCATAGCTATCGAGGATCAATCGCCCATACCCGATCTCGTCTAAGCCATATTTCTCGAAACTGTCGGCCATATGGGTGTTGGACGCAGCAATCACGCTGTCGCCAATCTGTTGGCAGATCGAGGCGTCACAGCGAGATTCTTGAATCAATCGGATGCCGTGCCTGATGCGAATTCGTTTCCAGGTGATCGGCGTCGCATCGAGTGCGCTTTTGATCTGAAATCCGGTAACGGTCAAGACCACATCGACAAAGTCTCGGCTCTTGGTTGTTTTGCCGCCACGCACATGAGCGACGATATCCTCAAGGTCGAATCCGCCATCCAATGGCAGCCGAAAACTGATTCTGACCAAATCCGCGATGTCTTCCAGTTCCTGACGACTGGATAATAGGGTAGAATTATCGAACAATATAATGTTCAACCTCCAATATCTGCTTATAAAATACAATCATCATCATAGTTGAGTGGGGATATAGTGGCAATAAAAACCGATGCGAGGTAAATACGTGGATGCACGCCGATCTGCGTTATTGGATTTCCTTGGTCGAAGCCCAGCTTGATAGCGATGCCAAATGGAAAGCCCATCTCGCGCAGTGGCAGAAGAAGCTCGATGCCGCAAAAGAACTCGCCGCGATCGGAAAGCCGATGCGGTTCACCGATACGCGTTATCCCCACCTCTCCTATTTGATCTCACCCGAGCTTCGCGCCGACGCCAAGCCGGGCACATGGCGAGTGACCACCTTCACCAATGGCGAACCCTATGGGCACATGGAATTCGACACCGCGTATGACGCCTTCAAAGAGGCGACTACCCATTCTTGGGAGGCAGTCGCTCGTAAATAGGCCGAAAGGCTTGTGCGGGATGCGGTTGTAGGATACCGTCAGCAGATGGAGCGAAAACCAATTGACCAACTTGATCATAATGTTTGTTATTCTCGGCGGCCAAGCCGGCCCGACCATTCAGGGTTGGAACAGCCTAGAGGCGTGCAACGCCGCAAAGGAACAAGTCTTTTCATTCGTCAAATCACGCCAAGGCGGCGCTTCTTATGCCACCCCGGAAGTGATTTGCATGAAATTTGCCAACAAGTGACCTGAGATGCGCTCACTACTGGGTCTGCTGATCCTCATCGTCCCTGGTACCGCTGAGGCGCAATATCCTTATAGTTGGCCGGTGCCTGTTCTGCCACATTCGCCATCATCGTTGTCGGGGGCCATGTTGCAGGCTCACAACGCAGTGCGTGCCCAGGTTGGGGTCGCGCCACTGATCTGGTCGTCGCAACTCGCCGAATCGGCACAGGAATGGGCCAATCACTTGGTCGCAACGCACACCTTCGCGCATCGGCCCGGCAATCGCTATGGCGAAAATCTTTATACCATCTCTGGTGCCTACGCCTCGCCCGCTGACGTCATTGGCGCCTGGGCCGGAGAGGCACGGGGATATAATCTTGCGACCAACACGTGCAGCGGCGTCTGTGGCCACTACACGCAGATCGTCTGGCGGCAAACCCGTGCTGTCGGCTGCGCGGTCGCCAGCAGTGGCTATCAACAGGTCTGGGTCTGCGAGTACGATCCGCCAGGAAACGTCGTCGGCTACCGGCCCTATTGAACGCGCGGTCGCATGTGCTGCACAAATTCCCCGGCGCCCGTCCCCCACTTGGTGAATACCTTGAGCGCGGTGGTGAAACTCACATCGACCGGATGCACCCGCTCTTTGGGCAAAATATACAGCGCTCCCGCCATCGGCGTCGGTACCGACGGCACCAACACCGTGAACGAACCATCGGCTAGTTCTTCGATGATCAACGCCGGCACCAACGCGTCTTCGATCTCGACCAGGGCCGGCGCGAACGTCGGCTCATCGATCTGCCCGGTGACTCGGCCCGTGAGACCACGGATCAACGTATAGCCCGGCAGCTTCGATAGCACGGCGTTCTCGAAGGCATTCTTCGCCCGCAGCCCTAGTCCGGTCCGCGCAATCAGCCCGGCGAGAAAACAGAGCGTCGCCAAGATGACGATGGCGAGCGCCTGCTCATACTCCACACTGGTCGGAAAGGTGGCGGCGATCGGTTTCACCAAGCCCAGCAACCCGTTGATCGCTTTGATGAGCAGCAGGATCGAGACGTAGACCGGCAACACGATCAGCACTCCGCCGATCAATGTGGTCTTGATGAACTCGGCCAGTGTTTTCATCACTGAGTCCTACCATGACGATGAGCAATAAAAAAGGGCGGCATTGCTGCCGCCCTTGGTAGTCGCTGATGGAATGGAAGGTTAGACGCTGGGCGGAAGGGCCAGAGCCTTGATCGAGACGGAGTCGATGGCGAAGCCGACGTTGCCGGAGGGCGAGGCGCCGTGGCTGAAGATTTGCAGTGTGTTGTTGGTACCGCCGACGACGTTGGCATTGAACGTGAGGAAGTGGTTGAAGTCGGTGGTGCCGTCGGTCTTGGCGAAATCGGCCAGGGAGACCTCCTTCACCACGTTGCCGCCGAACACGAAATCCAACTTCTCGTTCGGATCGGTCTTCAGGTCGCCGCCATACGATGTGATCTCCTCGGCGGCAACCGAGAAGGTCATCTGCGCGTGCTGACCGGCAGACAGGCCGCTGATCACCTGACTGATATCGACGGAGCCAGGGCTCGCCTGAGTGTCCAGCCAATGACCGTCGCCATTGATGTTGTTGTAGCCCTTCGACACGACCTCCAGCGGAGCGCTGCCGGTGTCCGTGGTCCAGCCAGGAAGGGCGGAACCAGTGGTGTAGGTGCCGCCGGTGAGCCCGCTCTCCGGACCGCGTGGGTCTTCGAATGACCAGTTCTGCACCAGTTCGGGACCAGTCGGCGCCGCCACCTTCACCGTGGCGATGGAGTGGGTGCCGTTGCCGTTACCGGTCGCGATCTCGTAATTGAACTCGGTGATACCGGCGGGAACTGTGAAGGTATTGGTGACTGCGTTCCAGGTGACACCATTGGTGAAACCGGTGCCGATGATCTTTGCTGAGCCGGCATCATTCGCCAGCAGGACGCTCGCGTCATATGTACCAAACCCATTGGACAGCACATCATCCTTCGCCGCGTTGCTGTTCGTCTTCGTGTTGCTCATCTGCAATATCCCAGTTGTTGTTGACAGCCCCTCATAACATGGTAATTGCCAGCCGTCAATGAACTCGTTGCCCATTGACAGATTGCAATTGAGTCATATTAGCTTGACACATGCAAAAAATCATTGATTTTGCCTCGATAAGGGTGCAATCTGCTGATCCGTCGATCTTTGGCAATAAAATCAAGGACCTGCACGCGGCCGGATGGCTACGATGAGGGGCTGGGAATGTGTCATTCAGCCGATATCGGCTACGCTAAGAGAGGATGGAAGGCGTCATGCAGGTGCCCAGCCG
>Ga0070711_100002113_pt1 | contig 11238 bp, 10 predicted proteins | sample LARL53metaG_FD_65452 | JGI IMG/M metagenome (GOLD analysis project Ga0070711, IMG submission 65452) | Corn, switchgrass and miscanthus rhizosphere microbial communities from Kellogg Biological Station, Michigan, USA - LAR L5-3 metaG | ecosystem: Host-associated > Plants > Roots > Rhizosphere ... | reverse complement strand
CGGCCGGCGCCGCCAGCCGCTCGGCCTCCTTCCCGGCCCGGACCGACGCGGCGAACGCCCCGCTGATGTCGTGGCTGGCCAGGCAGTGGTGAGCCAGCTCTGCGGCCGACCCTGGCACAGAGTCCAGACGCTCCTCATCGGACAGCAGGCTGGCCAGCGTCGCGTGCAGCCTGGTCCGCTCGCCGGGCAGCAGGTCGGCGTAGATCGCCTCCCTGAGCAGCGCGTGCCGGAACATGTACCCTTCCTGGCCGTCGAGGGCCAGCAACTGGTGGGCCACCGCCTCGCGGATGGCCTCCTCGTACTCCGGAGCCGACAGTCCCGACGCGGCCATCACCAGCTCGTCGTCCACCCGGCGGCCGCTGACCGCGGCGGCGCGCAGCGCCTGCTGGGCGGCGCCCGACAGCTGCTCCACCCGGGTCATGAGGACCGCGGCCAAGCCGGCCGGCAGCTCCTCGTCGCCCTCCGACGCGGCCAGCAGCTCCTCGGCGTAGTAGGCGTTGCCCTCGGCCCGGTCCACGATCCTGATCAGCTCCGTGGCATCGAGCACGCCCCGCCGACCGCTCAGCTCCGCGACCGTGGCGATGTGCGCCGCGAGCGACGCCGGGTCCAGCGGGCCGAGGTCGACCGGGGTGACGTGCGGCAGCCTGAGCAGCTCCGCGACCACCGGACGCAGCGGGTGCCGACGGTGCAGGTCATCGGTGCGGTAGCTGCCGAGCACGGCCACCCGCTCGCGGTGCAGCACCCGGGACAGGAACGTGACCAGGTCACGCGTGGACCGGTCGGCCCAGTGCAGGTCCTCGAGGACGAGCAGCACCGGGTTCGTCTCCGCCAGCTCGGTGAGCAGGCCGAGCACCGCCCCGAACAGCTGCTGGCGGGCCAGCTCCCAGCCGTCACCGGCGGTCGGGGTGCCTGGCCCGTGATCGGGCAGCAGGCGGCCGAGCACCGGCCGGTCCGCGACCAGCTCGGCCACTCGCGCCGCGGCCTCGCCGGTGACGCTGCGCAGCGCGTCGGCGAGCGGCAGGTACGGCACGCTGTCGCCGAGCTCGGCGCAGCGCCCGGCCAGCACGCAGAAGCCACGCTCCCTGGCCCGCCCCACCAGCTCGGTCACCAGCCTCGTCTTGCCGACTCCCGCATCCCCGCTGACCAGGGCGACCGCTGCTTCTCCCCCGGCCACCGAATCGAGCAGGCCCAGCAGCCGGGCAAGCTCCATGGCACGGCCAACCATGGGTCCGCATGTGTCCTGCTGCATGACCACGATTATCTCATCCGGCTCGGACATTCCCCCACTACGCGCCAGCCCGCGGTGCGCCCCTCTGGCACCAGAACCTTACGGTTCCATTACGCGGGCTTGACCTTTGTGCCCGGGCCGAGCCTGGGGGGGAGTGGCCCGGCCCGGGGGCTCTTGAGGGCCAAGGCCAAGATTACTACTCAGTAAATAGTTCTGCTGACAGGTCCCCCGCGTCCGCGTCCTGGCGTGGCGGCCTGGGTAGCTTGATACCAGACGTACCAGCGAGACGGGGCTGACCATGCGAGCGCTCACGAAGAAGCAGCGAAACGCCCTCTACGACCAGATCGTGACCGCTGGCCTCGATCCCGCCCGCTGCGACTTCGCCGATGACGAGCAGGACGTCAGGCTGACCCACAACCCGACCGGCTCCATTTTCAGCGCGCAATTGCACAAGTATGAGGGATACACGGTCAGGAAAAGCATCGGAGACGAGCCTGCTGAGCAGTTTTTCGAACCGACCTGGCCCGCCGTGGTAAATTCGGCGACCGTCTGGGCCGAGAGCGTCGAGGAGTTCATGAAGGTCCCGGACCTCTGGGCTGAGCTTCGCCGTGAGAAGAAGTTTCTCTCCGGCGACGAATACGAATCCGCGAACAATGCGCCATTCAGCGCTGCGGAGCAGTCGCGAATCGCTGGGCAACTGCGCGAGATCAAGGATTACCTGGCCGACCGGTACCCGCTGTCAGACGAGGAGATCTCCGAAGTCGAAGTCAGGCTTGATGAAGTCGCAGCGGCCGCGCGCCGCGTCGGGCGGAAAGACTGGCTGCTGATGTTTTACGGGGTGATGTTCACCCTGATAGTGACGGCTCTGCTGCCACCAGAGACCGTGCAGCGCATGATGGCCATGGTCAGCCACGGCCTAGGCGATCTCTTCGGTTTCGGCGAGACCTCGCCCGCCGCGTAGCGGCCGGGGGGCCGGGTCATTATGACCCGGCACCATGCCGTTTCACCAGTTCAGCGGGTTCTTGCGGGAGGGCTGGACCCGGGGCGGCTCGCCCGGCATCTTCGGGTAGTCGGGAGGGTACGGGAGGTCGCCCAGATCCCGGTCCCGCTCGTCGGCGGCCGACATCTCGAGTAGCAGGTCGAGGCGGAACGCCTCCGCGTCCGGCCCGTTGAGCCCGGCGTGCGGATCGGCGACGGCCGCGTACCGCGCGGGCATCGTCGCCACGGTGAAGTCCCCCGGTTCCACCTGGTCAAGCTCTTCCCAGGTCACCGGGGCGGAGACGGTCGCCTCCGGGACGGCGCGAGCCGAGTAGGCGGCCACGATCGTCCGGTCCCTGGCCGCCTGGTTGTAGTCGATGAATATCCGCTCCCCGCGCTCTTCCTTCCACCACGAGGTCGTGACCAGCGCGGGCAGCCGCCGTTCCAGCTCGCGGCCGAGCGCGATCACCGCGCGCCGGACCTGGATGAAGTCCCATTCGGGCGCGATCCGCACGCCCAGGTGCACGCCGCGCCCGCCGGAGGTCTTGACGAACCCGGTCATGCCGAGCTCAGCGAGCAGCTCACGAGCCGCTCGTGCCACCGTGGCCGCGTCGCGGAACGAGGTTCCCGGCTGCGGGTCGAAATCGACGCGCAGCTGGTCCGGGTGCTCGACATCGGTCCGGCTCACCGGCCACGGGTGAAACTCCAGCGTGCCGAGGTTGGCCGCCCAGGCGAGCACGGCGACCTCGGTCGGACAGACCTCGTCGGCCGCGCGGCCGCTCGGGAAGCGGATCTGCACGGTCTGCAGCCAGTCGGGAGCGCCCTTCGGCACCCGCTTCTGGAAGAAGGACTCGCCGTCGACGCCGTCGGGGTACCGGCGCAGTGTGAGCGGCCTGTCGCGCACCGCGGCCAGCATCCCCGCGCCGACCGCGATGTAGTAACGGACCAGGTCTTCCTTGGTCACGCCGGCCCCCGGGAACATGAGCTTGCCCGGGTTGCTGACCCGGACCGCCCGGCCGCCGACGTCGATCTCCAGTGCTTCCGCCCGCTTCGGCATGCGACCACGGTAGAGCAAGCACCCGCGGCCGCTGCGCTACGATGAGGCATGACTTCCAGCGCCAGGGCCGCACTCGACGGCCTCGAAGACAAGTGGTCGCGCCGCTGGGAAGCGCAGTCCGTAGTACAAGTTTGACCGGACAGCACAGCGCCGACCTGGAAACCAGAGCGGTGGCGTCTACGCGATCGACACTCCCCCGCTGACGGTCAGCGGATCCCTGCACATCGGGCACGTCTGCTCGTTCACGCACACCGATACGGTGGCCAGGTTCCAGCGGATGCGCGGCCAGGCCGTGTTCTACCCGGTCGGCTGGGACGACAACGGGCTGCCCACCGAACGCCGGGTGCAGAATTACTACGGCGTCCGGTGCGACCCGTCCCTGCCCTACGACCCGGACTTCAGCCCGCCGGAAAAGCCCGGCGGCCGCGAGATCCCGGTCTCCCGGCGTAACTTCATCGAGCTGTGCCAGCAGCTCACCGAACTGGACGAGCGGGCCTTCGAGGACATCTGGCGCCGGCTCGGCCTGTCCGTCGACTGGTCCACGAAGTACCGCACGATCGGCGACGACGCGCGGGCGATATCGCAGCGCGCTTTCCTGCACAACCTGGCCCGCGGCGAGGCCTACCTGGCCGAGGGCCCGACGCTGTGGGACGTGACGTTCCGCACCGCGGTGGCGCAGGCCGACCTGGAGGACAGGCAGGTCCGCGGCGCCTGGTACCGGATCGCGTTCGCCCGGGACGGCGGTGAGCCGGTGATCGTGGCCACCACCCGGCCCGAACTGCTGCCCGCCTGCGTGGCGCTCGTCGTGCACCCGGCCGACGAGCGGCACGCGGCGCTGGCCGGGGCGTCCGTGCGCACGCCGGTGTTCGGCGCCGAGGTGCCGGTGCTCGCGCACCCGCTCGCCGACCCGGACAAGGGCACGGGCGTCGTCATGGTGTGCACCTTCGGCGACGCCGCCGACATCACCTGGTGGCGCGACCTGCGGCTGCCCACCCGGCCGGTGATCGGCCCGGACGGCCGGCTGCTGCCCGACCCGCCGCCCGGCCTGGCCGAGCCCGCCGGTCGCACGGCGTACGCCAAGCTGGCCGGGCTCACCCCGGTCGCGGCCAGGGACCAGGCGGGGGACCTGCTACGGGACGACGGCAGCCTGGTCGGCGAGCCCGAGCCGATCACGCACGAGGTGCGGTTCTACGAACGCGGCAACAAGCCGCTGGAGATCATCACCACCCGGCAGTGGTTCCTGCGCAGCGGCGGCCGCGACGAGGAGCTCCGCGCGGTCCTGACCGAACGCGGCCGCGAGCTGGCCTGGCACCCGCCGTTCATGCGGGCGCGCTACCAGAACTGGGTGGAAGGCCTGACCGGCGACTGGCTGGTCAGCAGGCAACGGTTCTTCGGCGTGCCGATCCCGGTGTGGTATCCGCTCGACGACGATGGCCAGCCCCGGCACGAAGTGCCGATCGCGGCGGCCGATGACACCCTCCCGGTGGACCCGGCCGCGGCGGCGCCTCCCGGCTACAACGAGAGCCAGCGCGGCCGGCCCGGCGGGTTCGCCGCCGATCCGGACGTCATGGATACCTGGGCCACGTCCTCGCTCACCCCGCACATCGCCGGCCGGTGGAGCATCGACGACGACCTGTTCGGCCGGGTGTTCCCGATGGACCTGCACCCGCAGGCGCACGAGATCATCCGCACCTGGCTGTTCTACCAGGTGCTCCGCTCGCACCTCGAACACGGCACGCTGCCCTGGCGGCACGCCGCGATCTCCGGCTGGGTCCTGGACCCGGACCGCAAGAAGATGTCCAAGTCCAAGGGCAACGTCGTGACCCCGGCCGCGGTGCTGGACGAGTTCGGCTCGGACGCGGTCAGGTACTGGGCGGCCAGCAGCCGCCTTGGATCGGACGTGACCTACGACCCGGGCCAGCTGCGGATCGGCAGGCGGCTGGCGATCAAAATCCTGAACGCGACCCGGTTCGTGCTCGGCATCGCAGCCGAGGGCCAGCCCCGGGCGGGCCAGGACGTGACCGATCCGCTGGACCAGGCCATGCTGGGCAGGCTGGCCGATGTCGTGACCGACTGCACGAATGCGTTCGGCAGATACGATCACGCCCGGGCCCTGGAGCGGGCCGAGGAATTCTTCTGGTCCTTCTGCGACGACTACCTCGAGTTGGTGAAGGCGCGCGCGTACGGCGAGCGCGGCCCGGCCGGGGCGGCGTCGGCCGGCGCCGCGCTGCGCGACGGGCTGTCGGTGCTGCTGCGGCTGTTCGCGCCGTTCCTGCCGTTCGCGAGCGAGGAGGCCTGGTCGTGGTGGCAGGACGGATCCGTGCACCGGGCCGCCTGGCCGGACCCCGAGCCGCTGCGCGCCCTGGCGGGCGGGGCGGACCCGGGCGTGCTGGACGCCGCGTCGGCCGCCATCGCCGCGGTCAGGAAGGCCAAGACGGAGGCCAGGATGTCCATGCGGACGCCGGTCCGTGCGCTCGTGGTCACGGCTCGCCGCGATCACCTGGCGCTGCTGGCCGGGGCGGTCGATGACGTCCGGGCGGCGGGCCGGGTCGAGCACATCGAGGTGCGGCCCGTGACGGCACCCGCGACCGATCCCGCCCCCGGCTACGACGTCTCGTTCTGAGGCGAGGGCACTGCGGGCTCGCGGGTAGTCTCACCAGCATGGACAAGGTCACCAAGACCGAAACAGAGTGGCGGGAGCAACTCAGCCCGCAGGAGTACCGGGTACTGCGCCAGGCCGGGACCGAGGCGCCGTGGACGGGCGAGTACACCGACGCCAAGACCGAGGGCGTGTACCGCTGCCGGGCCTGCGGCGGGGAGCTGTTCCGGTCGGACGCGAAATTCGAGTCGCACTGCGGCTGGCCCAGCTTCTACCAGCCGACCGCGGACGACGCGGTCGTGCTGATCGAGGACCGGTCGATGGGCATGCGGCGCACCGAGGTACGCTGCGCCCGCTGTGACTCCCACCTCGGGCACGTATTCGAGGGCGAGGGTTACCCGGTGCCCACCGACCAGCGCTGGTGCATCAACTCGGTGTCCCTTTCCCTGGAACCTGCCGGGCAGGGCCCGGACGAGCAGGCTATTTCCGAACGGCACACGGCCAGCCCGTGACGGCCACGCTGCGGCTGATCACGCCCGGCGACCTGTCCGGCAACACCGCGCAGAGCAGCGGCATGCAGCGCAGCGCGGCGATCTCCGGCGCCCAGGTGGGCGCCGGGCAGCTGTGGATGGGACGGACGGTCATGGCCCCCGGCGGCCGGTCCGCTGACCATCATCACGGCGACAGCGAGACCGGCATCTACGTGGTCTCGGGCACGCCGGCGTTCGCGTTCCGCGACCAGGAGTCCGGGCAGATCGTCCGGCTGCAGACCGGGCCGGGTGACTTCGTCTGGGTGCCGCCGCACGTGCCGCACCGGGAGGAGAACCCGTCGCCGGACGCCGAGGCCGTGCTGGTCGTCGCCCGGTCCACGCAGGAAGCCATCGTGGTCAATCTGCCGGGGCTCTGAGACCCGCGGGCTACGGCAGCGCGGCGACCAGCTCGCTGACCGGCTTGCGGCGGCCGGTGTAGAACGGGATCTCGGCCCGGGTGTGCAGCCGGGCCCGGGCGCCGCGCAGGTGGCGCATCAGGTCCACGATCTGGGGTAGCTCGTCGGCCTCGAACGCGAGGATCCACTCGTAGTCGTTCAGCGCGAAGCTGGCCACGGTGTTGGCCCGGACGTCCGGGTACTCGCGGGCCATCATCCCGTGCTCGGCCAGCATCGCCCGGCGCTCGGCGTCTTCGAGCAGGTACCACTCGTACGAGCGCACATACGGGTACACGCACACGTAGCCCCGCGGCTCTTCCCCGGCCAGGAAGGCCGGGACGTGGCTCTTGTTGAACTCGGCCGGCCGGTGCAGCGCCATCACCGACCACACCGGCTCGCTGGCCCGGCCCAGCCCGGTCCGACGGAACCGCGCGTACATCTCCTGCAGATCATCGGCCGACGGCGCGATCCACCAGAACATGTAGTCGGCGTCGGCGCGCAGCCCCTGCACGTCGTAGCAGCCGCGGGTGACCACGCCCTTGCCCTCCGCCTGCTGGCACAGCTCGCTGACCTCGGCAGCCAGGCCGTCACGGGCGCGGGCGACTTGCTCCCCCGCCGCGTCCAGCACGCCCGGGCCCCGGACCCGGAACACCGACCACATCGTGTAGCGGATCAGTTCGTTCAGGTCGCGCGCCTTCGGCTTCTCCTGGTCATCGCCGCTCATGTTCTCATTGTCCGCCATCGGCGGCCGTGGTCCCGTCATGGCCCCCGCCGCGATTCGCGAGGTGCTTGAGCACTTGGTCGGCAGCCGTCCGCGCGGTGGCGATGCAGGCCGGGATGCCCAGGCCGTCGTAGGCCGCGCCGCACACGGCCAGGCCTGGCTGGGCGGCGACCGAGGCCCGGATCCGCGCCACCCGGTCCAGGTGCCCGACGCTGTACTGGGGCAGCCCCCCGCCCCACCGGGTCACCCTGGCGTCGGCGGGCGGACCGCTGACCCCGGTGGCGGCAGCGAACTCCCCCGCGGCCAGCGCGGCCAGTTCGGCGTCGTCCCGCTGCAGGATCGCCTCCTCGCCGATCCTGCCAACCGAGCACCGGACGACGTGCAGGCCATGCTGGCCCGGCAGCAGGTGCGGCCACTTGACGGTGCTGAAGGTGACCGCCTTGACCGCGCGCCCGTCCACGGCGGGCACCAGGTAGCCGCTGCCGACCAGCGGAACGGCGAACGCCGGCCGCGGGTAGGCCAGCGTGACGATCGCCATGCTCGCATAGCGGATCTCGCCGAGCGCCGCCGCTGCTCTGGCCGCCACCGGGGCCAGCAGCCTGCTGGCCGGCCGGGCGGGCACGGTCAGGATGACCGCATCGGCATGCACGGTCTCGGGCTGGCTGGCCGCTCCGATGACCAGGCGCCAGCCGTTCGGTATGCGAGAAAGCCCGCGGACCATGGACCCGGTGCGCAGGTGCGCCCCGGACGCCGCGGCCAGGGCGGGGGGCAGCGTGCCGAGCCCGCCGGCCAGCGTGACGAAGACAGCACTCGGGCTGCTGGACGGCGGCGGCAGCAGGGTGCCCGCGGCCTCGGCCAGCGACCGGTGCTGCCGGGCCGCCGCGGCCAGCCCGGGCAGCGTCGCCTCGAACGACAGCTCCTCGCTGCGGCCCGCGTACACCCCGCCGAGCAGCGGATCCACCAGCCGGTCCACGACCTCCGGCCCGAACCTCGCCGAGATCGCCGCCGCCACGGGCAGGTCGCCGTCGATCGGCGTGGCGGGCAGCTCCGCGTCGAGCCTGGCCCGGGCCAGCCCGGCCGGCGAAAGCACGTCCGCGCGGGCCAGCGCGCCGAAGTCGGACGGCACTCCCATCAGCTGCCGTTCCGGCAGTTCGCGGAACGCGCCGCGGGTCCAGATGCGCGCCGACGTGGTGCCCGGGGTGACGATCTGGGCGGCGAGCCCCACCGCACGGATCAGGTCGATGCCCTCGGGCCGCCGGGCCAGCAGGGCCTCCGCGCCCTCGTCGGCCGCGATCCCGGCCACCTCGGAGACCGCCAGCTTGCCACCCAGCCGGGCAGAGCCCTCGAACACGGTGACCGAAGCGGCGTCCCGCAGGAAGTAGGCGGCCGCCAGCCCGGCGATGCCGCCGCCCACCACCGCCACCCGCCACGGGCTGCCAGCGTGCGTCATGCCGCCAGTCTGCCCTCGGACGGGTCAGGGCGCATGGTCCGCCCCCCGCATGGCCTCGCGGACCGCGGCTGCGGCCGCGGCGCCCGCCATGTGCAGCGGCTCCGTGCTGCGCAGCGCGCGGGCCAGCACGAACGCGCCTTCCAGGGAAGAGAGCATGGTGATCGCGAGCGACCTGGCCCGGTCGGGCGGGATCCCGCTGGCGGCGAGGCGGCCGGCCGCGTCCTGGATCCAGCCGTCGAACACCTCCGCGCACGCCTCGCGCATCGGCTCGCTGGTGCTGGATACCTCCAGCGCCACCGTGGCGATGGGGCACGCGTCGGCGTAGCCGGTCTCTTCCAGCGTGTCGGCGGCGGCGGCGAAGAAGGCGCCGGCCGCTGCCGCCGGGTCGGCGCCCGGCTCGAAGAACGCGTCGATCAGCTGCCCGTAGATCGCCCCGGACCAGCGGATGACTTCCGCGCCGAGCTGTTCCTTGCCGCCGGGGAAGAAGTGGTACACCGACCCGAACGGTGCGCCGGCCTCGGCGACGATCTGCTTGACGCCCGTGCCCGTGTAGCCCTGGCGCCGGAACAGCTCGGCGCTGCGCTGCACGATCCGGACCCTGGTGTCGGAAGCCATGCCGCTCATGTTAGCGTGCTAATTGCTAGATCGATCTATCTAGTGGAGGTTCCGATGCCTGCGGTGCAGCTGACGGCCGGGACGGTCGACTACGCAGACACCGGCACCGACGGCCCGGTGGTCGTCTTGCTCGGCGGGGTATTGCTGGACGGGTCGGTGTGGGATCCCGTCGTGGCCGACCTGGGCCGCGATCACCGGTGCATCGTGCCCACCCTGCCCCTCGGCGCACACGCCGCCCGATGCGCGCCGACGCGGACCTGTCGCTGAACGGCTTCGGCCGGATGGTCGGTGAGCTGGTTGAGCGCCTCGATCTCCGCGACGTGACGCTGGTACAGAACGATCACGCAGCCGCACTGGCGCTGGCGGGTAGTCGGCCCCGGCGAGTCGCCCGCCTGGTGATCTCTTCTTGTGAGGCGTTCGAGAACTACCCGCCCGGCCTGCCGGGCAAGAACCTCCGGCTCGTCGCCATGATCCCCGGCGGGATCCCGCTCGCGGCCCAGGCGATGCGGCTGCACGCGGTGCGCCGGCTGCCGGTCACGCTCGGCTGGATGAGCAAGCGGCCGCTGCCGGCCGGGCTGGTCGACCGCTGCCTCGAGCCGCTGCAGACCCGCCGAGGCGTGCGCCGTGACCTGCGCAAGTACGCCGCCGGCGCGCGCCGCCAGCAGATGCTGCGGGTCTGCGGGCGGCTGGCCTGCTTCGACCGCCCCGCTCTGGTCGTGTGGACCCCGGAAGACCGCGTCCAGGGGCCCGAACACGGCCGGCGCCTGGCCGACCTGCTCCCCGCCGCCAGGCTCGTCGAGATACCGGACAGCTACACGCTCATCATGCGCGACCAGCCCGCCGCGTTCGCCCGGGTGATCCGCGAGTTCGTCCGCGAATAGCCGCGCGGCCGCGTCAACCCTCCGGCCGGTCGGCGCGTCCTACCTGAGAAGTGTGACCATTCCTCCCACGGTGTCCTGGTTCGGATGTACCGGGTTGGACGATCGGTCTTTCGTAACGAGGAGGAACGTCCGTGGGTACTCTCGGCTGGCGTTCGCGTGCCGCGATCGCGGTGCTGTCCGTGGCAGCGAGCATAGGGACGACGGCACTGGCCGTCCCGGTCCAGGCACGATCAGCCCCGGCCGGCCCGGTTTCCACCGCGCCGGCGTCGGGGACTCCCCAGCTTGCGCCGAGCGGTTCCGTCGAGCAGGTCCGCCAGCTGGTCCAGTGCGGCGGGACCATGTACGCGGTGGGAAGCTTCACCGAGATCAAGCAGGGCCAGACCACCTACCGGGTCAACAACGTCTTCAGCTTCAGCGCGACCTCCCCGTACAAGGTGACGGGGTGGTTCCCCAGCGTCAACGGGAAGGTCAACACCATCGCCTTCAACGGGGGCAACTGCGCCGACGCCTACATCGGCGGAACGTTCACCTCGATCGGCGGCACCGCGGTCAGTGACATCGCGGAGATCGACACCACGACCGGCGCGGTGGTCCACGGCTTCGGGACCCAGGCCAACGGCGAGGTCGACACCATCGCCAGCTACAACAATCACCTGCTGGTGGGCGGGCACTTCAAGTCGATCAACCAGAGCAGCGCGGACCCGTACATGGCCAGCCTGAACCCGGCCAGCGGCCAGGACGACGGCTTCCTCCACCTGAACATCTCCGGCAACTACCAGTACCC
>Ga0070711_100002112_pt1 | contig 11240 bp, 12 predicted proteins | sample LARL53metaG_FD_65452 | JGI IMG/M metagenome (GOLD analysis project Ga0070711, IMG submission 65452) | Corn, switchgrass and miscanthus rhizosphere microbial communities from Kellogg Biological Station, Michigan, USA - LAR L5-3 metaG | ecosystem: Host-associated > Plants > Roots > Rhizosphere ... | reverse complement strand
GGCGAGTTGTTCACCTCTCCCGCTTGCGGGGAAACAGTCGGCGCACCCAACCTGGTGAAAGCGGTTGAACTTGTGCGGCATCGGAGGTGCGCTCCCGGGGGAGGGCTGGGGTGGGGGGCACTGGTCAGCTCAATGATAGATCCACCGAGCGTCGGCCACACCCGGCCCTCCCCCCGCAAGCGGGTCGCAAGCGGGGGAGGTGAAGAGGCACCGAGATCAAATGCGATTGCCCGTCAGCCCGTCTTGCGGACCGGCTCCATGACCTTGCCGTCGCGGCCGATCAGGCCGGAATACTGGGTGATCGGCAGCGGCTTGCCGATGAAATAGCCCTGCACCGCGTCGCAGCCCTGGTCGGCGAGGAACGAGAGCTGCTCCTGGGTCTCGACGCCTTCCGCCACGATCGACATGTCGAGGCCGTGGCCGAGGCCGATGACGGCGCGAACGATGGCCGCCGATTGCGGGTTGCGCCCGAGATTGAGCACGAAATCGCGGTCGATCTTGATCTTGTCGAACGGGAACGCCTGCAGATAGCTCAGCGAGGAGTAGCCGCTGCCGAAATCATCCATCGAGACGCGGACGCCGAGCGCCTTGAGCCGCCGCAGCAGCGCCAGGCCGCGGTCAAAATCCTCGATCAGCACGCCCTCGGTGATCTCGAGCTCGAGCCGGCCGGGCGCCAGCCCGGTCTCCAGCAGGATCGAGTGGACGAGGCCGACGAGATCGCCGTGCATGAATTGCACCGGCGACAGGTTGACCGCGATCTGCAGCGGCTTCGGCCACGACGCCGCCTCGCGGCAGGCTTCGCGCAGAATCCATTCGCCCATCTCGACGATCAGGCCGCTCTCTTCCGCCAGCGGAATGAAATTGACCGGGGGGACGAAGCCGCGCACCGGATGCAGCCAGCGCACCAGCGCCTCGAAGCCGATGATCTCGCTGGAATCGACGGTCTGGCCCGAAATCGCCTGCGGCTGGAAGTAGAGCGACAATTCGCCGTTGCGGATCGCGCCGGACAGGTCCTGGTGCAGCACGCGGCGATCGCGGATCTGCTGGTCCATTTCCGGCTCGTAGACGCTTATTGTTCCCCGTGACTTCGCTTTGGCGCGGAACAGCGCCGCGCCGGCATTGGCGAGCAGCGAGGCGGCATCCTGGCCATTCTGCGGAAACACCGCGATGCCCGTGGTCACGCCGGTGCGGACTGAGCGGCCGTCGATCTGGAATTCCCGCGCCATCGCCTCGACAAGCTGGCGGGCGAGCACGATGCCCGCTTCCGGCTGCTTGCCGTCGATGATCAGGCCGAATTCGTCGCCGGAGAGCCGCGCCACCACGCCGCCCCGCGCCACGGTCTGGATCCGGTTCGCAACCTCGATCAGCACCTTGTCGCCGGTCGCATGACCGAACACGTCGTTGATTTCCTTGAGGCCATCGAGATCGACCGAGAGCACGGCGAACTCCTCGCCAGACCCCTCGCAGGCCTCGATCATCTGCGCCAGCGCCTGCAGGAAGGCGGCGCGGTTCGGCAGATCGGTCAGCCCGTCATGGTAGGCCATGTGGGCCATGCGCGATTCGGTCTGCCGGCGGTCGGTGACGTCCTCATAGGTCTTGATCAGATATTGCGGGTCGCCGCCGTCGTCGAGCAGCGTGACGCGGCGGGTGAGGAACAGGCGCAGGCCGTCCTTGGTCGAAATTGGATGCTCCTCGGCGAGCAGCCCGCGCTTCTTGATCGCCGCCTCGTCGCGCGCGATGATCAGCCTCGCCTCGCGCGGGTTGAAGATGTCGGCCGCGGTGAGGCCGGTGACCTCCTCGCGCCGGCGGTTGAGAATCACCTCGGCGCTGCGGTTGGCGAGCAGGTATTTGCCGTCGGAGACGCGCTCGACGATCAGCGACACCGGGACGTTGTCGACCACCAGTTCGAGGAATTTCTTGGTACTCTCGAGCTCACGCGAGAGCTGCTGCCGCTCGGTGATGTCCTCGAACAGGATCAGCAGGAATTCCGGCTGGCCATTGGCATTGCGCGCTACGATCCGGGTCGAGGCGACCAGGCGCTTCTCGCCCGATCGCTCGACCTCGAACTCGTTGTGGAACAGCCCGTCCTGCGATTCCAGCGCGCCGCGATCGGCCGCCTCGATCTTCGCCGCCGAGCCTTCGGGAAACAGATCCGCGGCGCGCTTGCCGACGACGTAATCGCGGGAGAATTGCCAGAAATCCTCGTAGGCGCTGTTGGCAAAAATATAGCTGCCGTCCTCGATGCTCTTGGCGGCGACGCAGACCGGCACGTTGTCGAGCAACGATTCGAGGAACTGCTTGGTGGAGGCGAGCTGCTGCGACAGTTTTCGCTGCGCCGAGCAGTCCTCGTGGAATCCGATGGCGCCGCCGTTCGGCAGGCGAAAGAACTTGATCACGACCGAGCGCCCACTCGGCAGTTCGACGACAAAACCCTCGGGCCGGAAGGCCAGTTTCTTGAGGTCCTCGGCGGCGACGTTGATCTGTCCACGCCGGCGGCCGAGTTCGATCCAGTCGCGGCCGGTCATCGCGGGGGTCACATCGCCGTGGCCAAGCCCATAGATCTCGTAGAAGCGCTCGTTGCAGAACACGACGCGGTCCTGCGCGTCGGTCATCATCACGCCCTGGCTGAGATTGTTCAGCGCGGACGAGATGAAGGCATCCCGCCGCAGTTTGGAGCGTGAGAGGCGGCGCATGGCCGAATACGCCGAGAGCGCGACGGCGAGAAGGAAGGAACAGGCGACGACGGCGCCGATCAGCGTTTCCCACCAAACGCCGGGATCGAACGCGCCGACAGAACTCAGCGGCAGAAATTGAGCAGACATACCCCACGCGGCCTCGAACGGCGCGAGCACGGCCGCCAAGCACGTCGCGGCGAGCGCAAGAACCGAGATTCTGCAGCCCGCCCGCCCAAACTTGCCAGCCATCACTCACCCGCGGATTACCAGGACCGACTGTCTGGCTTCGTGGGTTTGAATCGGGTAAACGCCGGCTCACACGGCGTCGAAATACCACTTCAGCCACGGCAAATGCCCCGGTATGACTAATGCTTCCTTAAAAGCGGCGACGCACGGCCGAGGTTTTCGCGCGATAGCAAGGGCCAGCGCAACCAGCGCGCGATTTTCGCGCCGTCCGCCAACGAGCATGTGATCGGGATCTGAGCGTCAATGGAAAGAACAGACTGCGTCATCGTCGGAGCCGGAGTGATCGGGCTCGCCATCGCCCGGCGGCTGGCGCAGGCGGGGCGCGAGGTGATCGTGCTGGAGGCGGCGGAGGGCATCGGCACCGTCACGTCCTCGCGCAACAGCGAGGTGATCCATGCCGGCATCTATTACAAGGCCGGAAGCCTGATGGCGCGGATGTGCGTTGCCGGAAAGCACGCGCTGTACCGCTATTGCAGCGCTCACGGCATCCCGCACAAGAATTGCGGCAAGCTGATCGTCTCGACCAACGCGAAAGAGACCGAGAAGCTGGCCTCGATCAAGGCCCATGCCGAGGCCAATGGCGTCGACGACATGCGCGTGCTCACCGGCAGCGAGGCGCGCCGCCTCGAGGCTGCGCTCACTTGCGATGCGGCGCTGCTCTCGCCTTCCACCGGGATCATCGACAGCCATGCGTACATGCTGGCGCTGCGCGGCGAGGCCGAGGACGCCGGCGCTGCGTTCGCGTTTCACACGCCGCTGCTGCGCGCCACGATTTACGGAAGCGAGATCGTGATCGAGACCGGCGGCGCTGCACCGATGGTGCTGGCGTGCGAGCTGCTCGTCAATGCGGCGGGCCTCGATGCACCCCATGTCGCGCGCAACATCGATGGCATGCCGGACGCGCTGATCCCAAAGCCGTATCTCGCCAAGGGCAATTATTTCAGCTGCAGCGCCAAGGCGCCGTTCTCGCACCTGATCTATCCGGTGCCCGAGCCCGGGGGGCTCGGCGTGCATCTCACGCTCGACATGGCCGGACAGGCGCGCTTCGGCCCCGACGTCGAATGGGTCGACAGCATCGATTACGCCGTCGATCCGAAACGGGCGGAGCGGTTCTATCCGGCGATCCGGCGCTACTGGCCTGATCTGCCCGAGGGCGCGCTGATGCCGAGCTATTCCGGCATGCGGCCCAAGATCGTGCCGCCCGATATCGCCGTGCAGGATTTCGTGATCCACGGGCCGAGAGAGCACGGCGTCAGCGGATTGATCAATCTGTACGGAATCGAATCGCCGGGGCTGACATCATCGCTGGCGATCGCCGATCATGTCGGCGCACTCGCCGAACATTAGTCCTACTGCGTCATAAGACCCTCATGGTGAGGAGCGCGCTCTTGCGCGCGTCTGCGGACGATGCTTCGCACCGCTCGGCAAACCATGAGGCCCCCGCTGTGGATTTCCGGGCCTCTTCCTTCGAGACGCGCTTGCTAAAGCAAGCTCCCCAGGACGAGGGGATAGAGCGCTTCTGATGCAGCAGGATTTGCCCGGCGCCGTGCGGAGCGATTTTCCCTCGCACAGACGCGTCGCTTGCGCAGTGATCGTGCGCCGAACATGAGCCAAAACAAAAGCGCGCGGCACGAGCGCCATGTGCCACGCGCTTAAAAACTCGACACGCGTCGAATGAGCACTCGGCCCATCCAAAAACGCTTTACCTAAGGGATTGAAACTTGCGAACTCAGTGGAGGGTCTCGTCGGCGGTGTGCTTCAACCGTTCGATCTGGTCCTTCACCATCAGTTTCCGGCGCTTCAACTCGGCTATTTGCAGGTCGTCTGTTGAGAGGTGTACCAGAGCTTCGTGCAGTTCATTTTCGAGAAGCTTATGTTTCCGCTCTAGTTCAACGAGATGCGCCTGAATCGCCATTCCAAACCTCCTCGGCAGGGTTGATCCGGACTGAGAAGTCTACACCACTTCGCGAATCTGTCGATGGGATTTGAAAAAGCCGCGCTCAGATTTGAGGCTGCATGTGTAACGAAGCGTGAGCAACATGTGTAACCAAGCGTGAGCAAGGAACTGCCGAGTTGTGCGCGGCGGACTTACGTCAGTCCAGGCAGCCTCCCCCTTTCGAATCAAAGCTTTGACTGTTGAATACCGCCGCTTGACGCTTGCGGGCGCGCGCGCGAGGGAACAATATTTCGCAGAGGCTTTCCGCTGCGGTTTGCAGTATCATCCCGTTTTTCAGCTAACATGCATCATGACTGACGATGACGAGCGCATGCTGCAGGCCGAACTGGCCAGGCTGCAGCAGGAGCACCGCGATCTCGACGCGGCGATCGATGCATTGCATCAATCGCCGGCGCCCGACCTGCTCCGCCTGCAGCGGCTGAAGAAGCGCAAGCTCCAACTCCGCGACCGGATCGCCTTCATCGAAGACCAGATTACCCCCGACATCATCGCCTGAGGAGCGGCGCATCGCCGCAGGCCGCTCGTCGCCTTGTGCAAGGGCGCCACCGGCGTCGGAATGCCGCTTGACTCCAATAGAACAAAATGAGAACATTTCCACCGCGCCCCCCGTGTGCCGAGGTATCGAATGTCCGAACCATCCTCGTCGATCGACAATGACCATTACGAATGGGCCTGCGACCAGGCCATATCGATGTGCGACGGCAATCTGCGGTCGACCATCAAGGCCCTGATCATGGCCAATGAGTATCTGGAGCTGGAACTTTTTGAATTGCGCGCCGCGATTGCCTCCGGTTGCGTGCCGAAGCAGCAAGCGGCAAGGAGCAGCGCGGCCTGAGAGGAGGAAAGCAATGGCCGATATCACCTACTATGTCGCCATGCCGTTTCTGCAGGACGACAATGGAACGCCGGTCGCGGGAACCGCGGAGGAATGTCAGAGCTCGGCCACCGCATTGCGGCGGGCCGAGATGCTGTCGCGCACCCCCGGCCACATCGGCGCGATTGCCTTCAGCCGCACCGGTGATCCGATGATGGGCGAATTTGGCGACGCAAAGCTGCTGCGGACGTTCGGCCATGTGCCGGTGGATCTGAGCGAGATGTGACGCCTGCTGTTTCGAGGCATTTTTTCGCGCGAACCGGTCCCCATCCCGGATCAGGTCCGGGCACGCTTTCGCTTTGAAAACGCTAGGGTGCGCCCTCATGCCGGCGCTGCGCCTTGCGCAGATACATCGCACTGTCGGCGGCCTCGAGCGCCCGGCCGAGTTCCGCGTGCGCATCCAGCATGGCAATACCGGCCGATGCCCCCGCGCTGACGGTCCGGTCGCGAAAGATGAAAGTGAGCCGATCGATCTCCTGCTCCATGAGGGCGGCCTTGGCCCGGGCATCGGTTTCGGTCAGGTTCCACAGCAGGATGGCGAACTCGTCGCCGCCGAGCCGCGCCACCACATCGGACGAGCGAATCTGGCCGGTCAGGACCGCGGCGACGGCCTTGAGCACCTCGTCGCCGGCCGCATGTCCAAAACTGTCGTTGATCGGCTTCAGGCGGTCGACATCCAGGATGATGAGCGCCGCGGTCGCGTGATAGCGCTTGATATACGCAATGGCGCGCGCCAGATCGCGCTCGAACCCGCGCCGGTTGCGGATGCCAAGCAGAAAGTCGGTTTCCGCCGTCTCCTGCAGCTCACCGATCAGTGCGAGCGCGCGGGCGAGTTCGCCTTTGAGGCGCCGGATCGTCTGCCTGGCGGCATCCTGGCTCGCCCGGGTGCGCAGCGGCTTCCGCGTGATCTGCCGCGATCCCCGCTTGTGCGGTCCCGTCTTGCCTGTCCCGGACTTCTTTTTCATGGGCATCCTCAGCTCGGCCTGCGGATGAAGCCTTGCCGGGATTCACCAAGACAGGATAGTCCAATAAGGCTTCCGGCTCGCGCCTTGCACACCCTCATCCGAGACTTATAGTCCGGTCTATGTTTCTGGATTCCCGGGAAGATTTGATCCAATGACCGCCCCTGTCGCCATCATCATGGGAAGCCAGTCGGATTGGGATACCATGCGTCACGCAGCCGAGACACTGGCTGGGCTCGGGATCCCTTGCGAAAAACGCATCGTCTCCGCGCACCGCACGCCCGACCGCCTCTATGCCTTCGCCAAGGGCGCCAAGGCCGCCGGTTTCAAGGTCATCATTGCTGGCGCCGGCGGCGCGGCGCACCTGCCTGGCATGGCCGCGTCGCTCACTGAACTCCCGGTGTTTGGCGTCCCGGTCGAATCCAAGGCGCTGTCGGGTGTCGATTCGCTGTATTCCATCGTGCAGATGCCCGCCGGCATACCGGTCGGCACTCTGGCGATCGGCAGATCCGGCGCCATCAATGCCGCCCTGCTCGCGGCGAGCGTGCTGGCGCTGAACGATCTGGCGCTGGCCAGCCGCCTGGCGGACTGGCGCAGGCAGCAGTCCGACGCCGTCGCCGAACGCCCGGAGGAACGGGCGTGACGGCAATAACTCCGGTGACGCTGAAGATAGGCGACACCATCGGCATCCTCGGCGGCGGACAATTGGGCCGGATGCTGGCGCTGGCCGCGGCGCGGCTCGGCCTGCGCGCCCAGGTCTTCTCGCCCGACCCGGACTCGCCGGCGTTCGACGTCGTGCAGGCGTCCACCTGCGCGGAATATGCCGACGTCGAAGCGCTGGAGCTGTTCGCGGGTGACGTCGACGTCATTACCTACGAGTTCGAGAACGTCCCGGCGGCGGCGGCCGCGGTACTGGCGGCACGGCGGCCGGTGCTGCCCGGCCGCATTGTGCTGGAGACGACGCAGGATCGCCTCATCGAGAAGGATTTTGTCACTCGGCTCGGCATCGGGACCGCCGCCTATGCCGATGTCACATCCGTGGAGACGCTACGCACCGCGATTGCGCGCATCGGATTGCCGGCGGTGCTGAAAACCCGCCGCTTCGGCTATGACGGCAAGGGCCAGGCGATGATCCGCGACGGTGACGATCTCGATCGCATCTGGGACGAACTCGGCACCAGGGCCGCGATCCTGGAAGCCTTTGTGCCGTTCGAGCGCGAGATCTCGGTGATCGCCGCGCGTTCGGCCGACGGGCAGGTGGAATGTTTCGACGTCACCGAGAATGAGCATCGCGACCATATTCTCAAAATTTCGCGGGCGCCGGCCGCCATCCCAAACGAACTTGCCGACGAGGCACGCCGCATCGCCGGCACGATCGCAAGTAGCCTCGACTATGTCGGCGTGCTCGCGGTCGAGATGTTCGTGCTGGTGCAGCCCGGCGGCCCAACAGTTCTGGTCAACGAGATCGCGCCGCGGGTGCATAATTCCGGACATTGGACGCTGGATGGCGCCTCGATCTCGCAATTCGAGCAGCACATCCGCGCCATTGCCGGCTGGCCGCTCGGCAAGCCGGTCCGGCACGGGGAGGTCACCATGACCAACTTGATCGGTGACGAGATCAAGGATTACGGGCAATGGCTGACCGTTCCCGGCGCGACCGTTCACATCTACGGCAAGGGCGTGCCCCGGCCCGGCCGGAAGATGGGGCATGTCACCGAGATCGGCGGGCCTCGTTCAAAAGCGCCGGAGTAGCGCACTTTATTCCCAAGCGAGCGATGGACATCCCCATTTTTGTCTGATACATGGGCGCGCTCAAGGTTTCGGGTTCAAGGCCTTTTTGCCGGCCCCTTGCTTTATCAGATCACTCCAATTCACTGAGGATGCCGCTTGCAGGTACTCGTCCGCGATAACAATGTCGATCAGGCTCTCAAGGCGCTGAAGAAGAAGATGCAGCGCGAGGGAATTTTCCGCGAGATGAAGCTTCGCGGTCATTACGAAAAGCCCTCCGAGAAGAAGGCCCGCGAAAAGGCTGAAGCAGTGCGCCGCGCGCGCAAGCTCGCCCGGAAGAAATTGCAGCGCGAGGGCCTGTTGCCGATGAAGCCGAAGCCGGTGTTCGGTGCAGGCGCTGGCTCCGAGCGCGGTGGCGCAGGCGGACGTGGCGGTCCCTCCTCCGGTCCGCGCGGTCCGCGCTGAAGCGACCGATTGCAGATTTTTGAGTTCGACGACGCGGGCCTTCAGGTCCGCGTTTTTCGTTGGCGCGAGCCGGCCGCCGCACCCTGAGAGATTTGCGCAAAGGTCTTGCAACAGGGAGGGTGCAGCGGGTCAGCGCTCCGCTCGTTCAAGGCCAACGGTTGCACGTTGGCGCCGCCGGCCGAGCCGGCAGATTCTGAAAGATGACGGTTTCGGGCGGAGGCAGCGAGTCCGCAGCCTCGGTTCAGTTTGCGTTGTCGCGGTCCCGTTTCGGCAATACCGCGTGGAACATCGACTTGGCGACCGACAGCATGTCCTCGGCAACCTTGGTTGCGTGTTCACGCGGGTTCAAGACGCCATGCAGGTCGACCGGGGGTGGCGGCGGGATCTCTGCCGGTGGCACCGGGCGCGATGGATCGTCATCGGCTCGCACCGCCCCGGTGTAAGGCGGATTGGCCGGCGGGACCGCGGCGACCGGCGTCTCAGCCGTCGGCCCGCCCACCGTGATCGGCGGCGGCAACGACCGGACCATGGCTGCCGGCGGAGGCGGCGCAGCGACGATAACCCGCGGCGCGTCCTGGGTCCGGGGCTGCTCCGGAGCGCGCGCCGCATCCTGGGTGCGTGCGGTGTCCTGTGCGCGTGCAGGCACATCAGACGTGGCGCGCAGGCGCTCGATCGCAGCCCGCGCAAGGTCGGCCGCATCGCGATGCTCGTCCGGGTTGACCGCAGTTTCGGCCGGCGCAGGAGCCGGGCTCGCCGGCACAGCCGCAGCGGGCGCCGCCGGAGCGGCCTTCGCAACCGGCTTCTCGGCCTTTTCGCGCGAGGCGAACGGATTGCGATGCGCCTCGACCGGATTCAGGGACGCCTCGACCGGCTTCTCAGCGGCGCTGTCCGCCGGCGCCCGTCCGAGGATGGATTTTTCCGCAATGCCCTTGGCCTTGACGCCGGGTTCCGGAACGCTGGCGACATCGGATGAAGTCTTGGGATCCGTCTTGCCGGAATCAGACTTGCCTGGATCAGACTTGCCAGGATCAGACTTGCCAGGATCAGATTTGCCGGGATCGGCCTTGACCGATGAAACCGCCGCGGCGGGGGGATCGGTCGCCGGCTTGCCGTTGATGTAATGGTTGACGATGTAGGCCCCGATGATGGTGGCGAGCACCGAGGGCAGGATATCCATCGCGAGTTTGTTGAGATGTTTCAGCATTCCAGCCACTCCCCGCTACGATTTGCGGGAACTTTGAGGCACATTGAAGGCGAAGCGGTAAATCACTGTTTAATGAATACCTTACAGGTTCTTAATGAATGTCTTGCGGCTTCAGCTCGACTTCCAGAAAGACGATTTCGGCCGCCGATTCATTGAGCACGTCATGCTCGACCCCCGCCTTGCGAAAATAGGATTTGCCGGCCGCGAGCTGCGCCTTCGACCGTTCGCCGGCCGGTGAAACGATGGTCATCTCGCCCGCGGTCACCGGAACAATCACGTAGTCCATCTCGTGAATGTGATGGCCGGTGGCGCTGCCGGGTGCCAGTCGCCACTGGGTGACGCGAACCTCTGCCGTATCGACCTGAACCTCGGATGTAGCGGTCTGCATCGTGGTCCTTCTCGCCGTCTACGGTACGAATACCATGAATACGAAGATGGCGAAAACCACCATGTGGACCAATCCGAACAGAATATTGGTGCGGCCGGTTCCAAAGGTGAGCATGCTCAGGATGAAGGTCAGCATCAGCAGCACCACCTCCTGGCCGTTCAGCCCCAGCACGAGCCGCTTGTCCAGGAGATAGGCCACGGCGGCCACGGCTGGAACCGTCAGCCCGATCGTGGCGAGCGAGGAGCCGAGGGCCAGATTAATGCTCTTCTGCAGGTCGTTGTGGCGGGCCGCGGCGACGGCGGCGACACTCTCCGGGAGCAGGATCAACAACGCGATCACGACGCCGGCCAGGGCGCCCGGGGCGCCGACGGCCGCGATGACGGCATCGACCACCAGCGAGAATTTCTTCGCCAGCAGCACGACAGCGAGAAGCGATAGCAGAAGCAGCGCGATGCTCAAGGTGAGCAGCCGCGCGGGCAGCCGCTGCGCGTCCGCTTCGCGTCCGGCCGTGTCGCCCACGAAATAGTCCCGATGCCGGATGGTCTGGGTGTAGAGGAACACGGCATAGAGCAGGATGGTCACGATACTGACGAAGACGAGCTGCGCCGCCGAATAGACCGGCCCCGGCGTGGTCAGCGTGTAGTTCGGAAGGATCAGGGTAATGGTCGCCAGGATGAACAGCATGCTGAGATAGATACTGGCTCCCGGCACCTGAAAATCCTGCTCGCGGTAGCGCAGGCC
>Ga0070711_100002111_pt1 | contig 11241 bp, 10 predicted proteins | sample LARL53metaG_FD_65452 | JGI IMG/M metagenome (GOLD analysis project Ga0070711, IMG submission 65452) | Corn, switchgrass and miscanthus rhizosphere microbial communities from Kellogg Biological Station, Michigan, USA - LAR L5-3 metaG | ecosystem: Host-associated > Plants > Roots > Rhizosphere ... | reverse complement strand
GTGCTCGACCAGGCGGCTCTGATGAAATTGCTGCCGTTGTGCCAGCATGGTCTGCGACAGCGCGACGCCCATGGAGCCGCCGAGGTTGCGCGCAACATTGATCAGCGCAGATGCCTGATTGGTGCGGTCGGGCGGCACTCCGTCATAAGACGCCGTGGTCACCGGAAGGAACAGGAACGGCAGGCCGGCACCGAGCATGATGCGGGAGACGGCCGCGTAGCCATAGGTGATGTCCCCGGTCAGGCCGGTCAGATGCCACATCGTCACGGCGACAATGGCTGCTCCCACCACGATCAGATATTTCGGCTGCACGACGCTGACCAGCCGCCCCACGACCGGCATCATGATCATGGTGATGATCCCGCCGGGCGACAGCGCAAGGCCGGCCAGCGTTGCCGTGTAGTTCAGTTCGGTCTGCAGCAGTTGCGGCAACATCTGCGTGGTCGCGATCAGAACAGCGCCTGTACCAAGCATCACCAGGAAACAGGCGCCGAACTGCCGCCGCCCCAACAGGCTGATGTCGACGATCGGATCCTCCCGCGTGAGCTCCCAAGGGATCAATGCGAGCAGGCAAAAGGCCGACAGCATTGCGAAGCCGACGATCATGTTCGAGCCGAACCAATCGTTGCGCTGGCCCTCGTCGAGCACGAATTCCAGCGCACCCAGCCCGACCGCGACAAAGATGAAGCCGAGATAGTCGAAGCGCAAACCCTTGCTCAGCAGCTTCCGTCGTTCCTCTTCGGCGCCTGAGGGCTCACTGACCAGCGTGCCCACGAGGATGAGTGACAACAGGCCCATCGGCACGTTGATCAGGAACACCCAGTGCCACGAATAGCTGTCGGTGATCCAGCCGCCGAGCGTCGGCCCGATCACCGGCGCAACCACGACAGCGATGCCGTAGATAGCAAACGCCTGTCCGCGCTTCGCCGGGGGGAAGGAATCGGCGAGGATCGCCTGCTCGCTGGTCGCCATGCCGCCGCCGCCGATGCCCTGCAGGATGCGAAACATCACCAGCGACTGCAGGCTCCAGGCAAAACCGCACAATAGCGAGGCGACCGTGAACGTCGCGACGCACATCATGTAGAAGCGTTTGCGGCCGATCACCGTGGACAGCCACCCCGAGATCGACAGCACGATCGCATTGGCGACCAGATAGCTCGTGATGACGTAGGTACTCTCGTCGATGCCGACCGCCAGGCCACCCGCGATATTGCGCAGCGCGACGTTCGCGATTGTGGTGTCGAGCACCTCCATGAAGGTCGCGATCGAGACGACGACTGCGATCAGATAGGGGTTGCGTCCGCCGGCCGCCGAACGTTCCGGCGACCAGTCGCCCGCACCGTCTTCGGCCGCGACGTCAGTCATCGCACCTTGGTCCAGGGCACAACGGACATGCCGGGTCCGACCGGTAGATCGTCCGGCCAGCTGTCGATCGTGATCTTCACCGGCACACGCTGAACGACCTTGACGTAGTTGCCCGTGGCATTCTCGGCCGGCAGCAGGCTGAAGGCCGTGCCGGAGCCCGGCTGCACCGACGCCACATGACCTGTCAACTTGCGGCCCGGATACGCATCGATCCGCACGTCGACCGGCTGGCCCGGCCGCATATCCCTGAGTTGCGTCTCCTTGTAATTCGCGACGACCCAGACCTCGTCCGGGACGAACATCATCAGGCTCTGGCCTGCGGTCACGAACGTGCCGGCCGCGCCGGAGAGCTTGACGACGCGCCCGGATTGGGCGGCGACGAGATTGGTGTATTGCAGGTTCAGGTTGGCCTGGTCGAGCTGCGCCTGAGCCTGCTGAAGCTGGGCGCGCGCGCTTTCGAGCTGGGCTTCGAGCGTCTTGATGCCAAGCTGGGCTGCGATCAGCGCAGCCTTGGCGCGGGTCATGTTGGCCTGCTGCGACTGCAGATCGGAACGCGTCTGCTGCTCGCGTTGAACCGTGCCCGCCCCCTTCTCGACGAGATCGCGAGCCCTCGCCTCTTCCTCCTGCGCAAACTGCAACTGCGCCTGGGCCTGATCGACCTGGGCCTGCGCCTGCTTGATCTGTTCGCGCTGGCCGTCGATCTGCGCCTGCACATTGTCGATATTCGCCTGCCCGACAGCGACCTGGGCTTTCGCCTGATCGACCGCGATCCTGTAGTCGCGCTCGTCGATCCGCGCCAACGTCTCGCCGGCACTGACATGCTGATTGTCGGTGACGGGGACGTCGGTGACATAGCCGCCGACTTTCGGCGCCACCGAGAAGCTGCGTGCGGCGACGAACGCGTCATCCGTCGTCTCGAAATCGCGAACCTCGAGCCAATAGGCGATGCCGCCGATCAGAGCGATCAGCAGAACGCACGCCGCCACACCGGCAAGTAACCAGTGTTCGCGCAGCCGGTCGCGCATCGACGGCGATGACTTGCTGTCGGTCTGTTGTGCCTTCTCATCCGCCTTGCGAGCTCGCTCCGAGGCGGGACGCTGCTCCTGACGGCGTTCTGGGGATTGTTCGGCGGACGGGCCACGTGCCCGGGTTTGAGCATCCAATGCGAATACCTCGGCAAATGAGTCCAATGCCGCGAAATCAGCGGCGCCGGGCTAATCGCGAGAGGCGGAGCTAGGTTCCCACAATCGTGGGCGACGTGGGCCAAGCGATCACGACAAGATGAATTGAAGTCCGTTATCCGCCGGATTTTTCCGGCGCGCGGCACAAACGGAAAAGCCGAAGCGCGATAACCGCGCTTCGGCTCCAGGGGTCGGATGTCGGAGATCCCGACGAACTCAGTAACACCACCGCGGATCGGCCACCACGTAATTTCCAGACGGATAGCGGTAATAGCAGCTGCCTTGCGCGAGATAGTAGCCAGGACGCGCTGCGGCGGTGGCGCCGGCGATCGCGCCGGTCGCACCGCCGATGACGGCACCGGCCGCGGCACCGCTCGCCCTCCCCGTCAGAAGCCCGCCGAGTACGCCGCCGACGATGGCCCCACCCACCGCGCTGGCACCCGGATCGGGCGGCGGTGGCGGCAGATCGGGCGGCGGAGCCGGATAGCCAACGGCGGCGACTGGAGGTGCATCCGCGTAGACGACGTCGTCGGCGAAATCCTCGGAGATGTAGGCAGGCGGACCATCCATCGGCTGAGGGTAGTAGTACCAGACGCCGCCGACGTCCCACCACCATCCGTCACGGCCGTCGTGGACTTCATGCCGCCAACGGCCGCCTTCCCAGGCCATACGGCCGCGATAATGGTGCCCGCCGAAGTCGCGCGCCACGATCGCGCCTCGCGCAAATCTCGCATCCGGTCCGCGACCGGCCGGCCCCCGAACGCCCTGCGCATGCATCGGACCGGGTCCATGCACCGCGGCAGCGGGACCTCCCTGAGGCAGCCCGGCACGGGGAGCCCCCTGCACGGCAGGCCGCGGGCTCGGCGCCGGACCTCGCGCAGCGGGCGGATGATTTTGCCCGGGCTGATGATTTGGCTGATGGTTGGGCTCCTGGGCCTGCGCTGAGAAGGCAAACGCCACCGAAACCAATGGAAGGACGATCCTTAACCGGCTGGATCTGTTCATTCTGCAAACCCCTTTCGGACGTCGCGCCGACACGAGACGCTCCGCCCATTTTTGCGCCAATTGGCGACACGGGCAACATTGCTGACCCGCGCCCTGGCGATTGTCCTGTTACAAATGCGTAATCGCGACAATTTTGGGGTCGGCCGACGCGACCTGAACGACAGAATCATACTGGAATCGGACGATTTATCGGGCTGGCTCGATCTCGTTGCAGTTCGTCCTGCCCGACATGACGCAGTCCTGCATCCTGCTGGCGGCGGTGAGATCGTGTGCGAGCCACACGCCGACTGCAAGAAGAACAATGGCAATGATCAGGCCTGCGACCGCTCCGCGCCGGTTATCGCCTTGCTCGGGGTCGGTCATCGAAGAACTTGCTCACCAAGGACCAATTGAAGGGTGCGCTTCTAGCATCCTTGGCGGTTTCGTCCAGCACCAGCGGACAGGCCTTTTCCAAGGCCGCAGTTTGAGTGGCGGGCTGAGTGGTGGGCGGGGCCGGCTCAACCCTCGTGCAACTCGTCACAAAGAGCCCGCTGCGGCATTCCCAGCCGCTGCCCAGTGCTGGATCGGTCACGATCTGCGGTTCGGTCAATGCTATTGACAGCAACACGACCACGCAGGCGATTGTCCCAGAGGCGATCGCGAGAATCCGATATCTGCGCCAGCCGATGGTCATTGGCGTCTCTCCGGTTCAGGTGCAGACAATAGGGCCGGGTTCGCGGACCGCTTGTGAAGCCAATCACATGCAGCTTCTTCGAGGTGCGACAAATAGTTCCGCCGACCACCTCATTCTGGATCGCAGGTTTTCGTCCCAACTTTTCATGGGCTCCCTAGCGGTAAACGGTCACTTTTGGGGTGACTTACAGGTGCCTCGCACTGTACATCCCTTGCGAATCGCGCGAGCACCGGTCGCGGCGCACGTGACGACGCAAAAACATCAAGCAAAACGAAAGATGTAGCGACAGGCTCACTCCATGAGTGGATTCAAGGAACCCGACTTTGCTGACCGGCAGAAAGCGGCTCGGCAGGCAAAGAAAAATCTTCTGAACAAATTTCGCGCTCAGCCCGGGCCTGACGATCCCGAGGTTGCCAAGCGCCGCGCGGAGCGTGCGGCCGTCGTGGCCCGGCGCGAGCAGGCAAGGCTGGAGCGGGAAACTGCGAAGGCCGAACAGAAGCGCCGCGAGCAGGAAGCTGCCGCAGCCGAAGCCGCGCGCCTCGCGCGCGAGCAGGAAGAGAACGCCGCTCAGCTCGCCGCAATGGAGGCCGACCAAAAGGCCAAACGCGATGCGCGCTATGCTGCGCGCAAGGCGAGAGGAAAGAAGAAGTAACGAACGAACGTCATTCCGGGACAATGCGCGCAGCGCCGCCGGCCGATGCACGACAATGCATCTCAAAGGCTCGTGCTGACGCACCGGTCCGGAATGACGGTTTTTTCAGTTCTTTTTCATCATGCCATCGTCTTTCTTCATGCCATCCTTGGACATGTGATCCTTGGACATGGTGTCCTTGGACATGGTGTCCTTGGACATGGAATCCTTCGACATGCTGTCCTTTTTCATGCCGTCCTTGGACATGGTGTCCTTCTTCATGGCATCGTCCTTGCCCATCTTGTCCTGGGCGAAGGCTGCGGGAGCAAGCGCCAGGCTGAATGCGACAGCGGCAGCCGAAACTCCAAGTGCGACACGGTTGCGAATGGTCATGATGGATAAATCCTCCGATAATTGGCATTGGGAGCGACGGATGCCGCCATAGTGTCCGACGCTGCCAAACCTCCGGTTGTTACGGTTGACGCGAAAAAATTTTCGCGCGACAGGCGTATCGCCGCCGGACCGGGGTTCTACGTGGAGGAATTGGACACAATTTCGCCCGTGAAAAGCGCGTAAGTGCCGCGCCGCGCGACTGAGGGATTGGGCCAGGCGTGCGTCGCAGCAATCGTCACCAGATCGGGATCGACTATCAGACTAGAGAAAGCATCTGGTAACACCGGCTAGTATGGGCTTAACGCCGGCAAGACCCAGTCCAGAGTCAAGGGGATTATCCATGATTACACGTCGTCACGTCATCGCATCAACGCTCGCAGCACCCGCGCTTTTGCGCTTGGGAATGGGGACGGCCAAGGCCGCGACCACGCTGAAAATCTCGCACCAGTTTCCGGGTGGCACGATCGACAAGGGCGATTTCCGCGACCGTCTCTGCCGCATGTTCGCGGAAGAGGTCAAGAAACGCTCCAACGGCGACATCAATGCGGAAATCTATCCGAACTCCTCGCTCATAAAGACCAACGCGCAGTTCTCCGCGATGCGCAAGGGCGCGCTCGACATCAGCCTCTATCCGATGCCCTATGCGGGCGGCGAATTGCCGGAGACGAATATCGGCCTGATGCCCGGTCTGGTTGAAACCTACGCGCAGGGCATGAAGTGGAAGACCGCGCCGGTCGGCAAGGCGCTGTCGGACTTTCTCGCCGACAAGGGCATCATCCTGCTCACCTGGGTCTGGCAGGCCGGCGGCGTCGCGAGCCGCTCCAAGGCGATCGTCGCGCCGGAAGACGCCAAGGGCATGAAGGTCCGTGGCGGCTCCCGCGAGATGGACATGGTGCTGCAGACCGCAGGCGCATCGGTGCTCTCGGTGCCCTCGAATGAAATCTACACGGCGATGCAGACAGGCGCGTGCGATGCCGGCATCACCTCCTCGACCAGCCTGATCTCGTTCCGCCTCGAGGAAGTCTCCAAGGCCCTGACCTCGGGCGCCAGCGCATCCTATTGGTTCATGCTCGAGCCGCTGATGATGTCGAAGTCCGTGTTCGACGCCCTGCCGAAGAACCACCAGGACATCATCCTGGCGGTCGGCAGCGAGTTGGAGAAGTTCGGCCAAAAGGGCGCGCAGGATGACGACACCGAGGTTGCCAAGGTCTATGAGAAGGCCGGCGCCAAGGTCGCAGCGCTCGACATCGAAATCGTCGGCAAATGGCGTGACATCGCCCGCGACACCGCGTGGAAGGACTACGGCGCGAAGACCAAGACCGCTGCCAATCTTCTGAAACTGGCGTCAGACGTCGCCGCATGATGCACGGTCCTGTCCAGGATCGCGAGGGGCTAACGATCGACGCCGCGAGCCATCCGCTCGTGGCGTCGATCGGACGTGCCCTCGCCTTCCTCAACAACGTCATCGTCGTCTTCGCGTCGCTTGCGCTGATCGCTGCCTGCTGCGTCCTGAGCTACAGCGTGATCGGGCGCGCGCTGTTCAAGGCCGCCAACTACTGGCAGGACGAAGCAGCCGTGTTCCTTCTGGTCGGCGCGACCTTCATGACAGCCGCCTATGTACAGCAGCAACGCGGTCACATCGGCATCGAGGCTTTCGTCGGATTGCTGTCACCGCTTGCAAACCGAATCCGGCTTTGGCTTGTCGATGTCGCCAGCCTGCTGTTCTGCGCCTTCTTCGCCTGGAAGTCGTGGACACTGACCTATGAAGCCTGGGACGACGGCCAGGTGTCGAACTCGATGTGGTCGCCGCCGCTGGACATTCCTTATGGCCTGATGGCCTGCGGCATGACCCTGCTCTGCGTGCAGATCTTCCTTCAACTGATTATTCCTTTGACCGGGGCTTCACGCAAATGACGGTGCTTGGTATCGGCGTCAGCTATGGATTGGCGACGCTGTTTGCGATGTTCTCGGGTATGCCGATCGCGTTTGCGCTCGGTGCTGTTGCGGTGGTGTTCATGGGCATCTACATGCCCGCCGCCTCGCTCGATACGGTGACGCAGAACGTCTATGAGGAAATGGCCTCGATCACGCTGCTGTCGATTCCGCTCTTCATCCTGAAGGGCGCCGCAATCGGGCGGTCGCGTGCTGGCCAGGACCTCTACTCTGCGTTGCATGCCTGGCTGCATCGCGTTCCCGGCGGGCTCGGGGTCGCCAATGTCTTTGCCTGCGCGCTGTTCGCCGCCATGGCTGGCTCCTCGCCCGCCACCTGTTCGGCGATCGGCTCGGCCGGAATCCCCGAGATGCGCAAGCGCGGCTATTCGGGCGGCTTTGCCGCGGGCATCATCGCGGCCGGCGGCACGCTTGGCATTCTGCTGCCGCCCTCGATCACCATGATCCTGTTCGCGGTCGCCGCCGAGAAATCGCTGGGGCGGCTGTTCCTCGCGGGCATCGGGCCGGGCCTGCTGCTGGTCACGCTGTTCGGCGTCTACGCCGTGCTGCGCTTTCGCCGCGAATATGAGGCGGCAAGCGCGGCCTATGCCAAGGGCGGCCCCGCCTCGGCCATCCTCACCCGCGACGAATATACGATGGCGCAGCGCTTCAGCGTCCTGCCCCGCGTAATTCCCTTCGTGCTGCTGCTCACCGGCGTGATGATCGCGCTCTACGGCGGCTTTGCGACGCCGTCCGAGACCGCCGGGCTCGGCGGCATCCTTGCGCTGGTGCTGATCGCGCTGATCTATAGCGTCTGGCGCCCCGCCGATCTCTCGCCGATTTTGACCGCGACGATCCGCGAATCCACCATGCTGATGATGATCATCGGCATGTCGCTGCTCTATTCCTACGTGATGAGCTATCTGCACATCTCGCAGTCCGCGGCAGAAGCAATCGTGGCGATGCATCTGCAGCGCTGGGAATTGCTGGCGGCGATTCTCGTCATGGTCGTCGTGCTCGGCTTCTTCCTGCCGCCGGTCTCGATCATCCTGATGACCGCGCCGATCATCCTGCCCCCGCTGCGAGCAGCGAACTTCGACATCATCTGGTTCGGCGTTGTCATGACCATCGTGATGGAGATGGGCCTGATCCATCCCCCGGTCGGCTTGAATATCTTCGTGATCCGCAACGTCGCTCCCGATATCCCCCTGAGCGAGGTGATCTGGGGCACGCTGCCGTTCGTGCTGCTGATGATGCTGGCCGTGCTGCTATTGTGCTTCGTCCCGGGGATTTCGACCTGGCTGCCCGATCTCGTGATGGGTGTCGACGGGAGCCGGTGATCGAATGGCGAATGGCGAATAGGGAGTAGCGAATAGAATTTCGTCCCTATTCGCTACTTACTATTCGCTACTCGCCTCTTCGCATTCAATGCCGTTGCGACCCGACTCACCGGCACACGCCCGATCAGCCCGGTGACCTCATTGGTCGCTGCCAGGAGCTTGTCCATATCGACGCCGGTCCTGATCCCCATGCCTTCAAGCATGTAGACGACGTCCTCGGTCGCGACATTGCCGGTGGCGCCGGGTGCGAACGGGCAGCCGCCGAGGCCGCCGGCTGCGGAATCGATCACACGCAGACCTTCCTCCATGCCGGCGTAGAGATTGGCAAGCGCCTGTCCATAGGTATCGTGAAAATGCATCGCAAGACGGGCCGGCGGCACCTCCGCCGCGACCGCGCGCAGCATCTCCTTCGCCCTTGACGGGGTGCCGACGCCGATCGTATCGCCAAGCGAAATCTCATAACAGCCGAGATCCCACAGCATCTTCGCAACGTCCGCGACCGCCTGCGGCTTCACCTCGCCGTCAAAGGGACAACCCAGCACGCAGGATACATAGCCCCGTACCCTGACCCGATCGGCCTTGGCGCGGGCGACAACCGGCTTGAACCGCTCGATCGATTCCGCGATAGAGCAGTTGATGTTGGCGCGCGAGAAGCCTTCGGACGCCGCAGCAAAGACGGAAACCACCGCGGCACCCGCCGCAAAGGCCGCCTGGTAGCCCTTCAAATTGGGCACCAGCACATGAAACTCGCCCGGAAGACGCTTGACCCCGCGCAGCACCTCGTCCGAGCCGACCATTTGCGGGATCGCTTTCGGCGAGACGAACGCGCCGACTTCGACGGTGTTCAGGCCGGCGTCAACCAGGGCCTGGATGAAGGCGATCCGGTCGGCGACACTGACAGGAGTCTTTTCATTCTGCAGGCCATCTCGGGGCCCCATCTCGACGATACGCACGGTGTCGGTCATGGCTCACCTCACGATGCGGCGGGTTCGACTTCGGCGAGTTCGACGCCCTCTTGCACGATATCGCCGACCTTGCACTTGATGGCTTTCAGCACACCGGCGAATGGCGCGCGCAGCGTCTGCTCCATCTTCATGACCTCAAGCGTCAGGATCGGCGAGCCCTTCTCCAGCGTCGCCCCCTCCTCCGCCAGCAGCGCGACGACCGTGCCAGGCAAGGGAGCGACGATCTTGTCCTCTCCGACCTGCTCCTCGTCATCGCCGCCGAACGGATCGACCCAATGCAGGTCGAACCGTCCATTGCGCGTGCGCAGGTAAAGCTCATGCCCCTCGATCACAGCGACGACATGCGACTTCATGCCGTCGAGCGTGAGATCGAACGCACCGGCATTGGTGACCGACGCGGCGAATGCGATTTCATGCTCACCGACCGAGAGTGTCGACGGTCCATTGCCATAGCTCAGCGTGACTTTCTGCTCGGCGGCGTGGCCCTGGCGGAACGAAAACGGCCGCTGCCGTCGTCCGACCGGCATCCAGCCGAAAGTCTGCCACGGCGAACGCGCTTCGCCTCGCGCCGCTCGCCGTTCCTCGCCGAGGATCGCCGCAACCGCGGCGCAAAGTTCCAGATCGCCAACTGCGCTTTGCGCTGCCGTCAGCGCCTTCAGTTCGCGTTCGATGAAACCAGTATCGATCCTGTTCGCGACGACAGCCGGATGCGTCACCAGCGCCGACAGGAACGGGATGTTGGTCACGATGCCACGAATGTCGGTTTGCGACAGGCCAAGGTCGAGGCGCTCGATCGCCGCCTCCCGCGTCGGCGCCCAGGCGATCACCTTGGCGAGCATCGCGTCGTAATAGGGCGAGACGCTATCGTTCTCGCGATAGCCGGCGTCGATGCGCAGGCCGTTCGTCTCCTCGGGAATACGCCAGGTGCGGATCTTGCCCACGGACGGCATGAAATTCTTCTGCGGATTCTCGGCATAGACCCGCGCCTCGATGGCGTGGCCGCTCATGCTGAGCTGGTCCTGCCTGAGCGGCAGCGTCTCGCCGAACGCGACGCGCAGCTGCCATTCGACCAGGTCGATGCCGGTGATCAGTTCGGTGACGGGATGCTCCACCTGCAGACGCGTGTTCATCTCGATGAAGAACACGTCCTTGCCGTCGGAGACGAATTCGATGGTGCCGGCGCCGACATAGCTGACGGCCTGGGCCGCCTTGCGCGCGGCGGCACTGACGGTCTCGCGCTGCGCCGCATCGAGCGTGGGCGATGGCGCCTCCTCGATCACCTTCTGATGCCGCCGTTGCAGCGTACACTCGCGCTCGAACAGCGACAGCAGATTGCCGTGGCTGTCGCCGATCACCTGCACCTCGATGTGCCGGGGATTGTCGACATATTTCTCGATCAGCATCCGGTCATCGCCGAAGGCCGCCTTGGCCTCGCGCTTGGCGCTGATGATCGCGGCAGACAGTTCGGCGGCCGAGCGCACCACGCGCATGCCGCGCCCGCCGCCGCCGGCGGACGCCTTGACCAGGACCGGAAAGCCGATCCGGTCGGCGGCTTTCGCCAGCGTCGCCTCATCCTGCGCCTCGCCGTGATAGCCGGGCACCAGTGGCACGCCGGCTTTTTCCATCAGCGCCTTGGAGCCGGATTTCGACCCCATCGCGGTCATCATCTCGGCGGTTGGGCCGATAAAGACCAGGCCGGCCTTCAGGCAAGCCGTCGCAAATTCAGCATTTTCGGAGAGGAAGCCATAGCCGGGATGGA
>Ga0070711_100002108_pt1 | contig 11249 bp, 8 predicted proteins | sample LARL53metaG_FD_65452 | JGI IMG/M metagenome (GOLD analysis project Ga0070711, IMG submission 65452) | Corn, switchgrass and miscanthus rhizosphere microbial communities from Kellogg Biological Station, Michigan, USA - LAR L5-3 metaG | ecosystem: Host-associated > Plants > Roots > Rhizosphere ... | reverse complement strand
GTTATCCTAAGATTTGTTGTCTGCCTTATCAGCTCTTTTACATATTTTTTTTCCGGTAGTAGTCTTACATCTCCCAGCTTTTGGATAAATTTAAGCTCATCCATTGCAAAACCAGGATCTTGATCATACAACTGACTAAAAACAAACTTTTGGTATATCCTTTGGATATTTTCAAAGCAATTGTATACACCGCTAGCATTATCGATTCTGTTCTCACTTAGAAGCTTGGCAAGTCTTGTCTTGCTGAGCTCCAGCATGCCGGTGGTTATGAATGGTCGAAATACTGAAAGTACCTCGAAGTAATCCTCACTACCTGTGTAACCTATTATCGTGGCAGGAATCAAATTTAGTATGCTTTTTAGCTTTGCTCTCTCGCAGTGTTTTTTGTCCAGCACAAGTATTGCCCTTCCGAAAGTCAAAATCGCATTTAGAATCTGTTTAGGCAAACGATCATCCAGAACGTCGTAATCAGACTTTAGCTCTACTGGGAAGAAACTAATCCAATCTATTCTGCATTTTTCTTTATGTGCGAATTGGGTTAGTTGGCCACTTCTCATTATTATATTTATATAGCTATCGTACGAATCTATAGAACCAAATTGAATATGTGTATCATTTCTTCTTTTAATTATCGCAACGACCAGATCAAAATTTCGGAAGTAACCTTCATCTTTTATTTTTATTTCAATATCAGAACCCTTAGTTGAAAAAAAATCGTTGCCATCTATATGACCGGCATGAAGTGATTTAATAAAGAGAGATTTTAAATGCTTCTCTTTCATGCTGGTGATCTCTGAAGAATATCTAATTCCCATGATGTATTTATTTAATTCCCGATTTCTGGATCGTAATTCTCGGTTGTTGAATATCCAAAACATTTCTTCGTTCAGGAAATTACGTTATTAGAAGGCAAAGGCAGACTCGCGCCGGCAGTTCCTTGGGAAATGTCTCTTAGCAGTTAACACGACTAGAACCGGAATTCGTGGTATGTGTTTTGAAAGTGGCTACCGAGGAGTCTGATATTGTAACGTCTGAGGATGGAGGAGTAGATAAAATTACGAAGCAAATATTTCTATTTACAAGCTTTTTTCATATTTCTAACGAATACCTCTACTTGTTGGAGCATTTTTTTCTTATTTATAGAGAAGTTCTTTATGATGTCGACGATCGCGCTGCCAACTATTATTGCATCAGCACCTGCCCTCAGCATCGGTTTTATATGCGAAGGGCTGCTAATCCCAAATCCAACTGCTAAAGGTAACCGAGATCCTACGACATGCTTGACATTACGAATAACAGTAAAACTGTAATCTTCAAAAGAGCTACGCTGCCCCGTTGTTCCATACACGGAAACTACATAAATGAAACCTGAGGCCTTTGATAAAATGGCTTCGAGTCTACTGGGGGTAGTATTAGGAGATGTGAGAAATATTGTTGCCAGACCTAGTCGGGACGCCTCTGTGACGTACATGTCTGATTCTTCAATTGCCATGTCTGGAAGTATAAAGCCGTCAACTCCACATTCTTTGGAATTTTTCATAAAATTTTCAAAACCTGCTTTTTGTAAAATATTCGAATAAGTCAGTATTACAATGGGTATTGAAGGATATTTAATTCTAATATTTTTTGATATCTCCAATGATTTTTCTGGTGTGACTCCTCCCACCAGAGCGCGATATGAAGCTTCCTGAATAGTGGGACCATCCGCGATCGGATCTGAAAAAGGTATTCCGATTTCGATTATATCCGCCCCACCCTTGACAATAGTAGACACAATGTCATCTGTTGTAAGGATATCAGGATATCCCGCAACGACGTAACAAATAAGAGCAGCCTCATTCCTTTCGGACAACTCTTGAAATTTCCGAATCAGCCTATTATTTCCTAAACTTGTTCTTTTCATCATTTCTTGTTGTGTCGTTCTTGTTCTTTTTGCTGTTCCCCATGTTCTTCGTCTCTTTCATCTTTAAATAGCGCTGCACAACATCTACATCCTTATCTCCGCGTCCAGATATGGTTACCACAACAGTTTCACTTCTAGTCATTTTCTTAGCAAGATTCATTGCATATGATAGCGCATGTGATGATTCAAGAGCCGGCATTATTCCTTCAAGTTTAGATAGGAGCAGAAATGCTTCTACAGCATCGGCATCGATGCAATTTACATACTTTACCCTGTTGATATCCTTTAAAAGTGCATGTTCGGGACCGACGCCAGGATAGTCCAAACCTGCAGAAATGCTATGCGTATCCGATACTTGTCCAAACTGGTCTTGCAAAAGATATGTATACATCCCATGTATTATCCCATGTGAACCCTCGGCCAACGTTGCAGAATGTTTTCCAGAATTGATTCCCTTACCCCCAGCTTCTACACCATACAGTGAAACATCGGAATCATCTACAAAGGGGTAGAACGTTCCAATTGCATTGCTACCGCCTCCTACACACGCAACTATTGCGTCAGGCTGATCACTTCGATTAGAAGTTTGCCCCATCTGCACTCTAATTTCTTGCCCGATTACACTCTGGAAGTCCCTAACCATAACAGGATAAGGATGAGGTCCAACTGCAGAACCAATTAGGTAGTAAGTATTTTGAACATTGGTTATCCAATCCCGTAGGGCCTCGTTAATTGCGTCTTTGAGAGTGCGACTCCCAGACAGAACGGGATGTATTTCAGCGCCCAATAATTGCATACGAATTAGATTGGGCTTTTGTCTTTTCATATCCTTGGAGCCCATATAGATCTCTGCATTCAGACCCAATACCGCAGCAGCAATGGCAGTGCCTACTCCGTGTTGGCCGGCACCTGTTTCTGCAATAACTCTCGTTTTGCGAATTCGTTTTGCTAAAAGGCCTTGACCAAGCGTATTATTGATTTTATGAGCACCGCCGTGAAGAAGGTCTTCTCGCTTAAGATAGATCCTCGCACCTCCCACGTATTCGGTGAGATTGTTAGCGAAGTAAAGTGGAGTTGGTCGACCAGCATATTGTTCTAGATAATATTGGAGTTCTTTTCGGAACTTAATATCATTTTTATACCGATCGTAGGCTCTTTCAAGCTCCTCAATAGCGGGAACCAACGTCTCTGGAACATACTTTCCGCCGTAGTCACCGAATCTAGCATTGATGGGGTAATTACTTAGCATGCTCAGCTGAAAGCTACGTTCTAGGTGTATTAAGATGTTAGGGATTTAATGATAAATTTATCTATGATGAAATCAAGCATAAAATCATATAAACGCCAAACTATGCGCAGGAAGGAATTGCACTTCACTATCAAATAGAAAGATATAGTTCGGATATTTTGGTTGCCATGTCGCTTGATTCCATTATACTTGTTCCGATCAAAAATGCGTCAGCTCCGGCTTTTTTCAGTTGTTGTATTTCGTTCGCTTTGCTTATACCACTTTCACTGATAATAATATGGTTTTGTTTATCAAATTCCTTGAGCAAATTCAGGGTAGTGGTAATGTCCACATTTAAGTCCTTCAGGTCTCTATTATTGATACCGATCAAATTTTGTCTCGTATCGATAAACGATTGCAATACTTCTCTAAATTCCTGTTCGTCATGCACCTCGAAAACCACCTGTAGTCCCTTCTTAATTGCAACTTCGGCAAATTTCTCAATACTTCCTTCAGCTAGGTTGTTGTCGAAAATTGATTTAATCAGCAATATGCAATCCGCTCCCATTTTTTTCGCGGAATCGATTTGAATGTCGCTGACAATTATGTCTTTCATGAGAAGCGGAACCCCAATACTCTTGCGAATCACTCCCATGTATTCAGGGGATCCTTTAAACAAATAAGGCTGAGTTACAATGGATAGTCCAACCGCACCTGACCGTACCATATTGCTTGTGATGTCGTTCAGACTGGATGTTGCTATCTTGCTTGTATCAACGATCTGTCCTTTAGAAGGAGACGCAAATTTTATCTCTGTTATTAGGGGAGCGTGCGGGCAGGAAAGGATTGATTTTCGCATGCTAATAGGCTGATGTCCACCATAGTCATATTTTGCATTGTTATAAATTCCTTCATCTATAGCTTTGTAAGAATTTTCAGCTAACTTATTCAAGTACTGTTGTGTTTTCAGGAATCTGCTCATAGGCTAAATTATAATATTCCGCTAGTAGATAACTTCTTATTAACGTTCAACTGTCCTTCGCAGCAATCATTCAGCATTCATTCAAGCGTTACCATAATCAAATTTCGTGGGTTGAATATACTTGAGAAATGCGCATTATCAATAAATAAAACACAACTAGACCGTAGCACATCGGGGGGACGTCCAGAGGTTAAATCAAAGTCCCTTGATTTCTATTCCAAAAGACCTGATATAATATATATCTTGATTAGATCCTTATTTGTGACATCAATGGAATTCAGCAGCCCAATATTTCGCGACAGATCAAAGTTGTCTCCAAGATACGTCCCTTCTGAACTTCCACACAGAGAAAAACAAATTGAACAAATTCAACACGTTCTAAGAGAATCTTATTCTAAACCTGACGAATTCCCCCTAACTGTGTTACAAATTATCGGCCCCGCGGGTATAGGAAAGACCTCTACAGTTCTCAGATCTTCCAAGTTATTGGAGGAAGAATTCAGGAAGAATAGGCTCAAGCTCGTAACCGGTTATGTGAACCTAAAATTGCAGGGTGGCAACAAATATACAATTTACAGGCTCTTATTGGAGAGAGTGGCGCCAGAGTTACCTGCGCAGGGTATGAGTGCTGAAGAAATGCTAAGATACTTGTTGCGTTACTTGCGTGAAAACAAGATATATGTGATGATCATTCTGGATGAAATTGATTATCTTATTAAAATTAGCAAAGATAGCGGTGGAATCATTTACGATCTAACTCGACTTAACGAATTTGACCCCGATAAACCATGTAATGTAAAGGGAGTTATATTTATTGCAAGAAGCACAGATTTCTATAGCAGACTTGACGAAGCCGAATTGAGCACGCTCGGCAGAGTTCCAATGGAATTTACGATGTACTCTATCAAGGAGGTAAGTGATATATTGGTCAGCAGATGCTCCGAAGCGTTTAATTTACACGCTATAGGGTCTGATATCATAGACGAAGTATCTAAGTTTACGACTTCTCACTATGTCAATGGCGATATAAGGTACGCACTAGATCTTCTGCTATATGCAGGAAACCTTGCGGAGTCTGGGGGAACAGGCAGAATCCTTTTGGATCAGATTCGAAAGGTACATGGTCAGATTCATCCCTCCATAACTACCATAGATATCGAAGAGCTCCCGAAGAATCAAATACTTACACTAATTGCGCTAATTAGGGCACTTCGAACAAAGAAAAGACAATATGTCGACCTTAAAGAAATCCGTCTCCATGCTTCCGAACTTGCAGAAGAATTTAGAATGAAGAAATTAGATGTCGAGGATTATCTTGATGACCTGAATGCAAAAAATATCATCGAAATCAGGTCATTAAAAGAGATCGGAATGCATGCAAAATCTCTAAATGAGCTAGAACCGATGTTGCAAAGACAGATGGCTCAAAGGAACGGTCACAAGAGTCGCAGTGGTGAGAATGGGGACTGAGTAGACTGAGTAACAAGGATATAATAGAGATCGGGCTTGGCAGCATAGGCAAGATAAAGATAATAAAAGCCTTATCCGAAGCTGGTAAGATGGCAACCATATATGCACTCCACAAAAAAACAAATTTGAAAAGAGAAGATATAAAACGAAATCTAAGCGATCTCATTAAAATTGATTGGGTAAGGGAAACGAAGCTCGCAAATGCCATGTATAGTGTTAATAGGGAAAATGAGTATGTGAACCATCTGGCGTCATTCTTTAGGGCTGTTGGGTATATTGGTCAGCCTGAAATCTAAAAAGATATCAGAAAAATAAAAAATAACAACAATATCAGAAACAGCAAATTCTCTTTAAAGAAAGAATAAAAAGGTGAATCTACAAAATCTAATGTGCAGTCGAAGACGAGAAATCGTAGTCTCGGCAGTGAGCATGTTAATTATACTAGTAGCGGCTTTATGAATGGCACTTTCAAACGTAAGTTTATTTTCCTTACTGGCGGTGTCATGTCAGGCCTAGGCAAGGGCATTGTAACTTCATCGACAGCAAAATTGTTGCAGCTAGCTGGCCTTAGGGTTTCTTGCATAAAAATCGACCCCTATGTTAATTATGATGCAGGGACAATGAATCCAACTGCACATGGCGAGGTTTTTGTAACGGATGATGGGGGAGAGTGCGATATGGATGTGGGCAATTACGAACGTTTTCTCGATCTTGCCCTGACAAGAGAACATAGCCTTACAACGGGAAGAGTGTATTCAGGCGTAATTCAGGCTGAAAGAGAAGGTAAATACCTCGGCCAATGCGTTCAGATTATTCCACATGTTACAGACGCCATAAAAGGCCAGTTACGAAAAATTGCTGGGAAGGAAGAATTAGATGTGACAGTAGTGGAGTGCGGAGGTACGGTGGGCGATATAGAAAGTCTCCCTTTTCTTGAAGCACTTCGGCAAATGGAATTAGAAGATGGAAAGTCCAATACGTTGTTCATACACGTGACGCTTGCACCAGTACTTGATGTTGTGGGCGAACAAAAAACAAAGCCTACGCAGCACAGCGTTCAAGAGTTGCGAAGAATCGGAATTCAACCTGATATTCTGGCCATTAGATGTAGGACTCCCCTAACATCAGAGGCCAGACGCAAAATATCGCTGTTCGGTAGCGTAAATGAGGATTGCGTCATTTCGTGTCATGATACTCCCTCAATCTACAAGGTTCCGGAGGTTCTCGCGAACCAGGGAATGATCAAAGTTATTGGCAAGAAATTGTTGTTACGGAATTGCTCTCCCAAATGGGGAGAATGGAAATCGATTGCAAAATCCTTCTGTGATTCTAAAGGTAGCATTAAGATCGCAATTGTCGGAAAATATGTCTCACTGCCTGATAGCTACGTCAGTGTTTATCATGCTCTATCACATGCCGCGGCACACATAGGAAAAAAGATTGACATAGAGTGGATCGAATCAGAAAAATTTGAAAACGGACACGGTAATCATGCTAGTGTTGAAGGTGGAAACAACTATAGCTTGGGCTACAGGAAAATCGAAAACAAAAACAACCTATCTTACCTCAAGGGATTTGATGGAATATTGATTCCTGGTGGATTTGGTAAGCGGGGTAGTGAGGGCATAATTAATGCAGCAAATCTTGCTCGAGTACAGAATATACCGTACCTGGGGATTTGTTTTGGATTCCAGCTTGCTATTGTAGGTTTTGGAAGATACGCATGCGGGTTAGAAACAGCCAATTCTACGGAGCTAGATCCCAGTACAAAAGACCCCATCATTGAGTTCATGCCTGAACAAAAAACAGCTCATGATGCGGGTGGATCGATGCGGCTTGGCAGCCACGAAATAACAATTCTTTCAGATACAAATGCACAAAGGATATATAAAACCAATACAATAAACAGGAGGCACAGACATAGATATGAATTTAATCAAAACTACCGCAAGGTATTAGAAAGGCGAGGGATAGTTTTCTCCGGTCATTCCGACGACGGACAAAGGATGGAAATTCTAGAGATCCCAGACCACAAATTCTACTGTGCAGTGCAGTATCATTCAGAATTTAATAGCAGGCCCGGAAACCCAGAGCAAGCTTTTGAAGCCTTCGTGAGGGCTTCGTCAGCTTCGTCTGCAGCGGTTTGATCAGATCCTCAGTTCATAAATTCTTTGACGTGCATCCCGCAGTGAGGTTTTTCTCTTCACATAGCCTCGGCCCAGCAGATGGCTGAGAGAAAGTCTTACGGTTCTTTCTGGGAGAAGAGTTCTGGTGGTCAAATCCCTCTGGCTAAGCGCTCCCTCATACTCTAAAGTTTTCAAAATAAGTTTCGCACTGGGGGGCATGCTCAACAAGTCCTCTGCCAACTTGACTTTCTTTGTAATAAGTGATATCGCAGCTGAATCCGACATTAATCTGACAAATCTGGCGGGAAATTGGTGTTTATAGCACTCAAGCTCCCTGCGTATTGCAAATCGGGAACCGCCATCCAACACAACTTCGCAGTGGTATCTGCTCATGATATTCGAAATTTTCAATGAAGTCTCATTTGGAACTACCAGAGGACGACGTGTATTATCCACAGAATTTACAGATACTACTATGAATACGCGTGACTTTTGTAGAACCATAGGCCCACCTGCAGACATTGAGTACGCTGTTGAACCGGTGGGGGTAGATATTATTACTCCATCACTACTATCATGCCACACATCTTTATTGTCTATACTAAGAACGTGTTCCATAAGTATCGCACTTTTACTAGAAAATACCGCCACATCATTAAGAACAGGTTCAACCTCCCGACCATCAACCTTAACAGCTAAGCGAAATACTTCGTCAATTTCATAGTCACCCTTCTTTAATCTCAATGCGACAGATTCCAAATCTCTAACATCTAACTGCGCAAGAAATCCTGTCGAATCTGATTCATATACGCCTAATACTGGTGCTGAATCTGTTACGACTTTGTGAAAATAATCAAGAATTCCCCTATCTCCCCCAGCTGCTAACACGAGGTCTACCTCGTTCGCTAATTTGTGGTTAGACTCTTTCAACATCTCCATGTCAATGTTTAGAGTTTCTAGCGTCCTCTTCATCTGAGCTAATAAGGTGTTATCTCTGGAATCTGCTGCTGAGATTGCAATTTTCATTATTGGCCTGCTGCCTATTTATGTACTAACTTGGCCTAATTTATTTTAACTTTAAATTTAACAAATTACACCCTTTGGAAAGAGATAGTATTGTAGTAGTAAGCGGCACTTTGTTCGATCTTTGACTTTGATGGAATCTTGTCTAATCCTATCTTCTTGGTTTCGAGAGCAGCGCGTACTGCCCCCGCCCCAAACGAAAAGGCCCACAAGGGATCGTTCTCCTTCAGGTATACGCAACAAAAGGTTGAACTCAGAATGTCGCCGACACCAGTGGAATCTGGCGAATCAATATCTTTGAGATTTATCCAATAGTGCATCCCGTTATATAAGAAATGTATGGTACGATATTCTGTTGATATGACGAACTTTATTCGACTTCGGGACTGCAGGTACTGCATTGCCGGAACTCCTTCGAGACCACCAGTTAGGAGTGCTAGTTCCCATTTGTCTGCCTTTATAGCACTCACCCCTGATAGGTCCAGAGATAATTTATTTACTGGCGTGATTTCACCTGTTGGATTAACGATTCGAGTATAGCCTTGTGGGTCGACCATAACGAAACCTCTTTTGTCTCCATGTAGAATTATCGCTCTGAGTACTTCTTCAGGCACTTCATCGATAACAGGACTTACGAGCCAGCAATCCGACTCTATCTTTTCTATATCATCTAAGGTGATCTGTGCACATTTCGAATCCAAAAACAATTTTCTTATATTATTATCTCTGCTTGATAGGAGTCGGAATCTCGTCGTGGCAAGATCATGACTCAAATGGTAGTCAGTTAGTATAATACCTTCACTTTGCAGCAATCGCTTGTAACTTGGGGAGAAATCTGTTCCCATTCTCGTCGCCAGACTGACGTCGAAATTGAAGCGTCTAGCAGTTAGAGCGCAGTAGCATGCGGGACCTCCAAGACTTTCTGTCACCATTCCTTGTCTGTCCTGGATCGAATCCAATACTATGCTAGAAGCCACTGCGAGTTTCATAGTCGACTTACCTACTCGTCCATTAAAAAATCATACTTAAGCATGAAAGCCCAAGTGGCAACATTTGCGTTACTTGCCTAAAAGGTCGAGGTTTAGGTTTAGGTATAAACGAGATTTAAGCGACGAACCGTGTGGGGACTCTACACCGATATGTCTTGTATATCTGCCTGGATTTTTAAAAGTTTATGACATCCTTCAGGATATGTTAGTCAAGTTATTGGCTGACTCAAGTAATGATAGACAGATAAATTAAATAACACTTATTGACCAATGCTCTTGAGCAGCATCGAGGTCGACGACCAAATCTTGTTATTAAAGAGATTGGAATATCAGGTGTTAAAATCAATAGTGGCCAAGTCGAAGACTGAAAAAAATATCGCAAGGCAATAAGGCATCAACGTTTCAATTTCTCAAACAATAACTAGTCTAATGTTAAAAGGCTATGAAGATCGGACAAGGGATAGGCGGATGCTGTTTTACTCTGAAGGGTACTTTTCGACTACGATTGAAGGACTTGTTGCGTTTGAAGCAAACACTCCCGCCGCTTTGTTTCATTGAGTTGGGTTCTATCAGGACAGAAGGATAATGCGTATAGAATGTTGATCCCTCCTCCAAGCCGGTCACTATTTCTTAGATTCGGTATAGGAGCAATAAAGACAGCGTACAAACTAGCCAAATTCACTCTAAAATGATCACTTAGAACCGAAATGATATAGCTCCCCTGTAAACTTATTTACCCGTTCTATTATTCCACTATGTGGTAGATTTAATCTACGGTCGTGGTTTAACTGATCTTCTTCGCGAAATGCCCTTCTATGTTAGTATTTTTATAAAGTATGCTAGCATCAAAGTTTTTAATGCAAAACCTCCGATGTACGGTTCTGTAGACATCATCAATGTGTGCAACCTGCATTGTACACATTGTTACTGGTGGCTGAATAGGGAGAACAACAACAATGATTTGAGCGCAGAAGAATGGAGAGAAATAATTAAAAAGACGTTCAAAAAGCATCGCCTCTTTGTTGTGACACTGGTGGGTGGTGAACCGACTCTGCGCCCTGATATTATTCAGGTTTTCTGCGAGGAGATGCCTAAACGTGTATGTGTGGTCACCAATGGAACCTATCCTCTAAAGAGATTCGAAAATCTTTACTTTTATTGGATATCTATGGATGGTACAGAGAAAATACATGATAGTATTAGAGGAGAAGGTTCGTATTCAAAAACTAAACAGAATATTTTAAATTATATCGCAACAAGTCCTGATCACCGGGGAGGAAAACCTATCTGGAAAGACATTTGGATCACGATGACAATTAATTCACTAAATTATAATTGTGTTGAAGAGTTGATACAAGAGTGGGTAGGAAAAGTAAATAAGATAGGCTTTCAATTTCACACTCCATTCATTAAAGGTGATCCCTTGTGGCTGCCATTTGGAGAGAAGCGTAGCCAAGTCGTCGACAAACTTATTGCGCTAAAACAGAAATACCCGAATTTTGTGATCAATGGTGTCAAACAACTATCA
>Ga0070711_100002105_pt1 | contig 11258 bp, 9 predicted proteins | sample LARL53metaG_FD_65452 | JGI IMG/M metagenome (GOLD analysis project Ga0070711, IMG submission 65452) | Corn, switchgrass and miscanthus rhizosphere microbial communities from Kellogg Biological Station, Michigan, USA - LAR L5-3 metaG | ecosystem: Host-associated > Plants > Roots > Rhizosphere ... | reverse complement strand
CTCGGCGGTGACGTCAGGATTCACCCGGATGCCGACAGTCACCTCCGAATCGTGCAGATCGGTCAGCAGTGCGATGCGTCGCAACTCCGCCAGCGATTCGACGTTGATGTGACCGACACCTGCGGCCATCGCCGCCACCAGCTCGTGGTCGGACTTCCCCACACCGCTGAACACGATGTCCCCGGGTGCAAAGCCCGCGGCGAGTGCGCGCAGCATCTCGCCGCCCGACACGATGTCGGCGCCGGCGCCCAGGCGGGCGAGCAACCCGAGCACGGCGAGATTCGAGTTGGCCTTGATGGCATAACAGATCCGGTGCGGGATCGCGCCGAACGACTGATCGAGGCTGGCGTAGCGCCGCCGTATCGTCGCGGCGTCGTACACGAAGGCGGGTGTATCCACGGCCTCGGCGATCTCGTCGAGGCGCACACCGCTCATCGCCAGCGATCCATCCGGCGCAGGCGCCAGGCCGGCCTCGGCGAGGCGCGGGTCTAGTACGCCCGCGCCCACACCGCCTCGACGGTGGCCGGTCGTCCGGTCCAGATGCAGGTGGTTGGCGCCTCGGGAGACCGGAATTCCGGCATCGGCAGGCAGCGAATCGTGGCCTTGGTCTCTGCCTTGATCTCGGCCTCGACGGCGGAATCGCCGCAGAACCCCGCGTAGACAAAGCCGCCATTTCCCTCGATGAAGTCGATGAATTCCTGCTTCGACTTGGGGCCGCGCAGGGTGGCGGCCTCCTGGCGCGCCTTGGCCGCCGCGAAGAGCGCCTGCTGCATCGTGAGCATTTCCTGCTCCAGCCGCGACGCCAGGCTGGCGATCGGTATCGCTTCCTTGCCGCCCAGGCGCCTCGCCAGCATCACGCTCTGGTTGGCCAGGTCGCGCGGCCCAAGCTCGATCCGGAACGGGGCGCCGCGCGCCTCCCATTCGTAATACTTGGCGCCGGGCTTCATGTCGCGCTTGTCACTCGTCACGCGGATGCCTGCGGTTCGAAGCTCTTCGGCCATCGCGTCCGCAGCCGTGCAGGTCTGCTGACGCTCTTCGTCGGTCCGCCAGATCGGAATGATCACGACCTGCCACTGCGCCAGGCGTGGCGGGCAGACCAGGCCTTTGTCGTCGCTGTGGGTCATGATCAGCCCGCCCACCATGCGGGTGGACACTCCCCATGACGTGCTCCACACATGATCGAGCCCGCCATCCTTCGTCTGGAACTCCACGCCGAACGCCTTGGCGAAGTTCTGTCCCAGGTTGTGCGACGTGCCGGCCTGCAGCGCCTTGTTGTCCTGCATCAGCGCTTCGCAGGCGTAGGTGCGGAGCGCGCCGGCAAAGCGCTCCGAGTCGGTCTTCGGCCCCGTGATCACCGGCATCGCCATCCACTCCTCCATGAACCGGCGGTAGACGCCAAGGATCAGGAGGGTTTCCGCTTCGGCTTCCGCTTCGGTCGCGTGCGCCGTGTGTCCTTCCTGCCAGAGGAACTCGGTGGTTCGCAGGAAAAGCCGGGTGCGAAGCTCCCAGCGAACGACATTGGCCCACTGGTTGATCAGTACCGGAAGATCACGCCAGCTCTGGATCCACTTGGCGTACATCGCGTAGATGATCGTCTCGGAGGTCGGCCGCACCACCAGCGGTTCTTCCAGCTCCTTGCCGCCGCCGATCGTCACGACGGCCGTTTCGGGAGCGAAGCCTTCGACGTGCTGCGCTTCCTTGGCGAGGAAGCTCTGCGGGATGAACAGCGGGAAATAGGCGTTCTGGTGCCCGGTGTCCTTGAACATGCGGTCGAGCGCCGCCTGCATCTGCTCCCAGATGGCGTAGCCATTCGGACGAATCACCATGCAGCCGCGCACCGGCGAGTAGTCCGCCAGCTCGGCCCGCATGATGACTTCGTTGTACCAGGCGGAGAAATCCGCCGCACGGGTGGTCAGGGATTTCGAGTCAGCCATGCGGAGTCTTGGGAAGGAGAGACGAGAGACGGGAGACGAGAGACGACGCTGCGACGGCGTCCTGCGTCTTCGCGAGAAGGTCCTTGAGTTGCACTTCGCCCCTGGCGCGGTCGTCGGGGCCAATCACCACGGCAAACCGCGCCCCGCGCGAACCGGCCAGGTTGAGCTGCTTTCCCAGTGTGCTGGCGTGCAGCGCGTTCTCAACGGCGACGCCGGCGTCGCGGAGTTCATGGGCAAGCTGCAGTACGTACGGCACGTCATCGGGTGTGACGCTCGCGATGAATACGTCAACTGCCGAGTGAACCACGGGCTGCCGCGCGCGATCCTTCAGCAGCTCGCCGAGCACCACATCGCCCATCCCGAAGCCGACGGCAGGAAGATCCGCGCCGCCGAGGCGCTCGAGGAGATTGTCGTAGCGGCCGCCGCCGCAGATGGCGCGCAGCGTTCGCTTGGCGTCGAACAGCTCGAAAACCGTCCCGGTATAGTATGCCAGGCCCCGGACGATCCGCGCATCGACGTCAATCCACTCCCGAAGGCCCATTTCGTTGAGCCATTTGAGCGTGAGACCGAGCTGCGATTCCGGCGGGACATCAAAGGCGTACGGCTCGACCAGCGCCAGGACTTGTTTGACCAACCTGGGCTCGAGTTGTTCAGCCAGCATCGTCTCCGCGCCCGCTCGATCCTTCTCGTGTCGATCCATCGCCTGTAGCACCATCGGCGTGAGATCCGGAAGGCCGGTGATTGCCTCAATGGCGCTCGCCACAATTCGGCGGTCGCTCACCCGAACCCGCACGTCCTCCGGCCCGAACCCGAAGCCGCGCATCATGTCGATCGCCAGCGCGATGATCTCCGCGTCAGCCAGAGGCCCCGCCTCGCCGATCAGGTCGCAATTCAGCTGGAAGTGTTCGCGCAGGCGGCCGCGCTGCTGCCGCTCGTACCGGAAGAGCTGCGGGATCGCAAACCAGCGAATGGGCTTCTTGAGCCCGTTGGCGCGCGCCGCCACCATGCGCGCCAGCGTCGGCGTCATCTCGGGGCGCAACGCGACTTGCCGGTCACCCTTGTCGGTGAAGGTGTAAAGCTGCGCCACGATCTCGTCGCCGCTCTTCCCCGTGTAGAGGTCAAGCGGCTCCAGCGGCGGTCCATCGTATTCCTCGAAGCCGTACCGGGCCGCCACATCGCGCCAGACGCGGAAGATGTGCGTCCGCAACGCGAGATCCTCCGGCGGGAAGTCGCGAAAACCCGGTAAACCCTTGGAAATCATCGCCTAAAATACACGCCGGGGGTGCGCGGATCCTATACCTGATCAATATCTGCCGTTACGGTCTGGTGACACACCCGACCGAACTGCGCTGCGATATTTCCGGCGATGCGATGGCCGGCGACAAACCCCGGACAGACCTGGAGAGTCCATGACCGAACCCGAAAAGGTGCAGATCGTCCTGACTCCCGAGCAGCGCGCGATGGTGCAGCGCATGTCAGGGCAGAATATCGAGGCCATCGAGCTCGAGCCGGAGGACACCACCTAGGGCGGCGGGCCGCTGCGCTTCCTCTGGCGGCTCTCGAGCGCAACCGGTATTCCGCGGCAGCGGTGGATGAATGAAGACGATGAGGGGCCGACAGCCGAATAGGCCGATCGACCGGAAGACTCAGCCGGAGGCGACCTCGATTCCGAGGGCTTGCATCACGTCACCGACGGTGTGGAAGGACCCGGTTACGAGGACCGTACCTGCGCCCACCTGGACCTCCCGCAGGGCCTGCTCGAAGTCCGGGACCAGGCGCCAGCGAGCGTGCGCCGCCGGCCGCGCCGGATCGGCCAGCCAGCGCTCCAGCCACCCGAGGTCCCACCGGCGGGTGTCGGCGCTTGGAGCGATGGTGAGAAACCCGGCGTCGATGGCCTCGTCCAGCGTCACCAGCATCTCAGGCCAGTTCTTGTCACCCAGAATCGACACCAGGGCATGAACTGGCCGCGGCGGCTTCACCGCGGTGAGCGCGGCCGCGAGCGCCGCCATACTGTCGGGATTGTGCGCCACGTCGAAGAGCCACTTGCCGCGCCGGTCGAAACGCCCCGGCACCCGCGCGCGGGCAAATGCGCCTGCTATCACCTCGCTGGACGGGCGAAACTGAACTGGTAGCTCCGCCAGCACCGCCGCGGCCACCGCCGCGTTCCGCCGCTGGTGTTCGCCGATGAGTCCCAGTGGCCCTTCCCACCTGACATCGGTGGGAACGACAACCGGCAAGAGGTGCCCCGCGCCCTTTGACGGCCTCTGTTTTCCCTTTCCCCGCTGGTTCGGCGGTTCCCGTTTCTCGTTCTGTTGCTCCCTCGCCACCACGGCCTCGGCCGCCCGCACCAGAATCGCGGCCAGCTCCTGGTCTGCTTCCCCGACGACGAACGGCACCCCGGGCTTCGCGATGCCCGCCTTTTCCGCGGCGATCTCTTCCACCGTCTCGCCGAGATATTTCTGGTGATCAAGTGCGATATGCGTCACCACGGTCACGAGCGGCGCAATGACGTTGGTGCTGTCGAGCCGGCCGCCCAGGCCGACTTCGATCACGGCGATGTCCACCTCGCGCGCCGCGAAGTGTGCCATCGCGATCGCGGTGGTCGCCTCGAAGAACGTGGCGTCGTTGGCGCCGATGGCCGGCTCGAGTTGCGACGTCCATGCGGCGACGGCCGGCTCCGAAATCGGCACCCCGTCGACCTGGATACGCTCGCGAAAGGAGACAAGGTGGGGCGAGGTGTAGAGGCCGACGCGCAACCCACTCGCGCGAAGCGCCCCGGCGATGAGCGTCGAGACGCTTCCCTTCCCGTTGGTTCCGGCGACGTGGATGGTCGGGAACAGGTCCTGCGGATTGCCGAGCGCGCCGAGCAGCGCACGGGTGGCGTCAAGGCCGAACTTGATCTGGGTGGTTCGGGGATAGAGAAATTGGAGCGCGGACTCGAACGAAAGCGGCTGGGGGCTTGGGGCTCGGGGCTCGGGGCTGATCACGATGAAGTCTGGTCCAGCAGTTTGCGTCGGGCGCGACGTACCATCAGCCCCAGGCCACTAGCCCACGGCCATCAGGCCGCGACGTCAGGCGCCGGCTGCTTGACCTTCGTTCCGCGCATGTGCTGCAGCAATCGCGAAGTGGTCTCGCGCAACGAGGCGCGCGGCACGACGTCGTCGATCTGCCCCTTCTCCAGCAGGAATTCGGCAGTCTGGAATCCCTCGGGGAGGTCCTGCCCGATCGTCTGCTTGATGACGCGCTGACCCGCGAACCCGATCACCGCTCCGGGCTCGGCCAGGATCACGTCGCCCTGCATTGCAAACGAGGCCGACACACCGCCGGTGGTCGGATCGGTGAGAATGGATATGTAGGGGACGGCGGCTTGCTTCATCAGCGAAATCGCCGACGAGGTCTTCGCCATCTGCATCAGCGACAGGGCGCCTTCCTGCATCCGCGCGCCACCCGAGGTGCAGACGAGGACCATGGGGATGCGCTTGTCGGCCGAACGCCGTGCGAGGCGCGCGATCTTCTCGCCGACCACCGAGCCCATCGAGCCACCCATGAACCGGAAGTTCATCACGCCGAGGTGCAGCGGGCGGGCATCCAGCTTGGCCATGCCCGTATAGATCGCGTCGGAGGTGCCGGCCTTCTTCTGTGCGGCGACCAGGCGGTCGGCATAGTGCTCGAAGGTGAGCGGGTCGCCGGACCTGAGATCGCCGTAGAGTTCCTTCCAGCTCCCCTCATCCGTCAGCAGCTCGACGTACTCCTCGGCGGTGAAGCGCTTGTGCGTGCCGCATTCCGGACAGACGTTGAGCGTCTTCTGGAACTTCTCACGGATGTCGACGTGACCGCACGACTCGCACTTCTCCCACGCGTCGGCGGGGATCTCCAGCCGCTCGCGAGGAGCCGTACGGGGCTTGCGCTCTTTCTTGAACCAGGCCATAACGGCCATACGACCTTGGGTAGCGAGGGTGCGCGGCTGGCGTCGATGGTGACTGGAACGTGACGACGGAATGACAGACGCGCAAGGCCTTGACAGCTAAATCGTTACTATGACTCGACATAGCTTGCGGCTCTTCCCTCCTCCGACGCCCGGAAGACGAGGCCCAGACCCACGGCGGTGGCGATGAGGAATGATCCCCCGTACGAGAAAAACGGGAGCGGGATCCCGGTGATCGGCATCAGGGAGATCGTCATCCCGACATTTTCGAACACGTGCGTGAAGAGCACCGCGGCGACGCCGAACACGACAAGCGACGTGAAGGGGTCGCCTGCATTGCGCGCGATGCGCACCAGCGCGAAGAGCAGCGCCAGGAAGAGTCCCAGGGCGGCGAGCACGCCGATCAACCCCAGCTCCTCACCCACCACCGCAAACACGAAGTCGGTCGAATGGAACGGAATGAAGCCGGATCGCTTCTGCGGCCCCAGGGTAAAGCCGGTGCCGATCCAGCCGCCGGACCCGATCGCGACATGCGACTCCATCGCCTGATATCCGGATTGCAGCCGGTGCGCCTGTGGGTCCAGGAACGACAGGATTCGCTCCTGCTGGTACGGCTTCATCTTCTTCCAGATCACGAAGGCCAGGACGCCCATCGCCGAGTTGAGGACGTAAATGACGATCGCCTCGACGAGGAACGGCCTCCAGACCAGCAGCATGACGAAGAGCAGCAGCATCCAGATGCTCCAGAGCGTCGTGTTCCACGCCAGGAGGAGTGACACGACCGGCGACGCCAGCAGTACCAGCAGCTGCGCCGGCACCGCCGCCCAGAAGAGCATGCCGAAGAGGATCCCGACGAAGACAATCGCGCTGCCTAAATCCGGCTGCTTGAGCACGAGCAGCGCGGGAACCGCCGCCAGAGCGATCGGCGGCAGCAATCCCCGCAGCGTCGTCGGCGCCTCGCGCCGGGCCGCGAACCAGCGCGCCAGCATTAGGATGGTCGCCAACTTGGCGATCTCCACCGGCTGGATGCCGATTCCCTTGATGGTAATCCAGCTCTTGCTGCTGGACGCCGAGCCCTGTCCGCTGCCGATGATCAGGGTGAGCACCAGCAGGAGCAGGCCGAAGCCGTAAAGCCACGGCGTGATCCACTCGAGAATCCGGAACGACGTGCTGTACGCCACCAAGGCGCAGCCGATGCCGATGGCAAGCCAGATGAGCTGCAAGACCCAGAGGCCGCGTTCCTGCCGCAACCAGCTGCGATGCGAGTTGGTGATCAGGTCCGTCTGTCCGGCCGAATAGATCACCAGCACGCCAAAGATCGCGAGCAGGCTGACGATGACGAGCAGCCGCCGATCGACGCCTCTGCTCATGGCCGGATTGGCGGCCGCGCGGGCGGTGACGCGGGCCGGGGTTGGGAAGAATCGGGGGTGGGCGTGAGATCCTCCGTCACCGTGCCCACGTCGGCCTTGACCGTCTTCCCGGTGAGGTAGTGCACGATCGCGCGTACCGGGTACTTCGCGACCAGAGCGCCGTGCACGCCTTCCTCGACCGCAATGCCCACGACGATCCGGGGGGCCTCGGCCGGGGCGAAGGCGATGAACCAGCCCATGTCCTTCTGCCCGGTCACCTGTGCCGAACCGGTCTTGCCGGCCACCTGGAAGTCCTTGAGGCCGGTCTCGTGCGCCAGGTCGCCGGTCGCGGTACCGCTGTTCACCACGTCGATCATCGCCAGCCGCAAGTCGGCGCGTTGTTCCGCCGTCAGCTTCAGGTCCTTGGTGACCTGGCTGGGCCGGCCCTGGATGATGTGTGGCGCGCGCTTGATCCCGTCACCGGCGAGCGCGGCATAGAATGACACCATGTTGATGAGTGTCTCGGTGTGATGCCCCTGACCGATGGCGAGGTTGAGCGTCTCGCCGTTGCCCCAGGTCGAGACGCCGCGCGAGTCGACGTAACTCTTTACGCTCGCGAGCAAGACCCCCTTCCGTTCGCCGGCGAGGTCGATGCCCGAGCGTTCGCCGAAGCCCAGGTCGGCCGCGTCGGCCAGCACCGAGTCGGGACCGAGCATCTGGCCGAGCTGGTAGAAATACACGTCGCACGACGACGCGATGGCCTGGCGAAGCGACAGCAGGCCGTGACCGCGCGGATTCCAGCACCGCCAGGTCCGGTTGCCGTACTGATAGCTGCCGGTGCATGGCACCCGCATCTTCGTGTCCATGTCGACGAGCCCGCGCCGGAGTGCCATGGCCGCCATCGCCAGCTTGAACGGCGAGGCCGGCGGGTACGCCGCCTGGATGACGCGATTATAGAGGGGCCGGTTCGGGTCTTCGTTCAACGCGGCCCAGGTGTCGTGATCGATCCCGCCGATGAAATCGTTGGGGTCGAATGACGGGTGTGAGTAGTACGCCAGGACCTCGCCTTGCGGCGTCATTGCCACCATGGCGCCGCGGCGCTCTCCCAGATCGGCGCGCCACATCGAATCGATGAACCGCTGCAGTCCCATGTCAATCGTGGTGTGGATCAGGTTGCCCGGTACGGGTGCCAGCGACCCTGCCTCGGGCTGGTTGCTGATGGTACGGCCATTCGCCGCCACGTCCACGAAGCGGATTCCGCGCGTGCCGCGGAGTATCGAATCGTATTCGAATTCCAGCCCCTGCTTGCCGACGATCTCGCCGGGGCGCGCGCCGGGAAATGCGTTGTTGTCGATCTCGGTGCTGCTGACCTCGCCCACGTAGCCAACCATGTGCGCCACGGCGGAACTGTCGGGGTAGCGGCGGCGCGGCTCGCGCTGGATGACCAGTCCCGGCAACGCGGCCCGGTGTTCCTCGAGCGTCGCGACCAGATTGTACCGGCCCGAAGCGTAGACCAGCGCCGGCTGGTACCTGGCCGCAATCCAGCGCCGCACCACCGCCTCGGCATCAATGGTGTCGTTGGGGATCAGCGCGTCCAGGCGCCTCAGTACCGCACGCAGCGAGTCCTCGTTGGTCGCGAGCAACTTCACCGAGTAGCCGGTGAAGTTCTCCGCGATCGGCTCACCGTTGCGATCGAGAATGTCGCCGCGGGGAGCCTCCAGCGGGATCGGCCGCAGGTGCGTGCGCGCCGACTCGGTGCGGTACAGGTCGTGATCCAGCACCTGGGCCTTGAAGAACGCGCCACCGAGGACCACGAATGTCGCGAGGAAGATCCACTGGCTCACCACGGCGCGCCGGGCGACCCGCCACGACGTGAACGGGCTCATGCCTCGATCCGGATCGCGAGCCAGTCGCGAAAGACGATCACCACTGCCACGCCCACGATCGCGGTGGACAGGGACTGCAGTGGCGCCCAGACGAGCGCCTCGGTGGGCATGGCCTTGAGCGACGTCCCGCTGAAGACCAGCAGCAGCACGTCGCGCACCCACGTCCCGATAAAGAAGAGGGCGGCGTTGACCATCAGGTTGTCGGCGAAGAAGAGCGACCGGCCCCAGGCCGCACCCCAGCCCACCAGCACGCTGGCGAGGATCCCGGCGCCGAAGTGGGCCGGGGTGAGGACATCAATCACCAGGCCGATCACGAGGCCGATCACGGCCGCGACGCCCGGCGAGCGGCGAATGGCGAGCAGCAGCAGGACGAGCATCATGAAGTCCGGCGCCCCGTGGCGGATCTCGACAAGAGCGGGCCGGAGGTAGAACTCCAGCAGCAGGAGCAGCACCATCACCGCGACCACTCGCATCCGGTCGCCCTTGCGCGAGCGGCGCCGGCGGTCCGTCGGCCGGGCCGTTCTCATGGCCGGGGCGTCTCGGGAGCGAGCTTCGGCACGCTCGAATCGTGCGGTGGCACGGGCGGAGGCTTACGAACCATCGAATCGCGGATGGCCGGCAGCGCCTTGGGAAAGATCGAATCGCGCGGCGTCACCAGCACCAGCACGTGGCTGGCATTCCCCGGATACGCGAATGGCAGGACCCGGAAGATGCGATCGTAGCCGTTCTCTTCCTTGCCAACCGACACGACACGTCCGATCGGGATGCCGATGGGGTAGACGCCGCCGGCGCCGGCTGTCATCACGGTGGTTCCGATCGCCAGCGAATCACGGAGCGCCACCCCATGCAGTTCCAGCATAGGACCCGAGGCGCGCGATGCGGTGGCGGGGTGCACAAAGCCGCGCACCCGGCCGTCGGCCGTCATCGCTGACGCCGCAAAATCGGGATTCACCCAGGTGAGCGCATTGCTGGAATGGGGGCCGGCGCTGACGATCGATCCGATCAGGCCGTCGGCCGTGACGACCGGGTCGAAGATGCGGACGCCGTTGGCCGTGCCCACGTCGAGCAGGATCATGCGGGCGTCAGTCGGCGTGGGCTGATGGAGTATTTCCGCCGACACGATCGGGTTGGCCAGGCGAGCTCGCACGCCGATCAAGCCCCGAAGATTCTCATTTTCGAGGCGCAGCGCCGCCTGCTGCTGCACCAGCAACGCCAGCGAGTCGTGGCTGTGGCGGACCTGCTCGAGATCGAAGCGGGAGGTGCGATCGAGGCCCGCGCGCGACTGCAGCGCCACCACGGGCCGAAACGCCGTCTGCCGCAGCGAGGCGGCGAACGCGAGGGCCCAGCTTCTGGGAAGCGCCAGAGCGGTCAGCGCCAGCCCGATACATCCTGCAAAGAGGAGGACGTCACTGCGAGCCGCCTGCCGTGCTGCCGGCTCGCGCATCGTCAGGTGGTCAGCACGCTGCGGTACTTGTCGAAATCGTCGAGAATTCGGCCGGTACCGCGCACGACGCACGTCAGGGGGTCATCGTCCACGTGAATCGGCAGGCCGGTTTCGTGCTGGAGCAGGAGGTCGAGTCCCCGGATGAGGGCGCCCCCGCCGGTCATGATGATGCCGCGATCCACGATATCGGCCGCCAGCTCGGGCGGCGTGATTTCCAGCGCTCGCCGCACGGCGTCGACCACGGCCGCGATCGGCTCCTGCACGGCCTCGCGGATCTCGACCGAGTGCACCCGCACCGTCTTCGGAATGCCCGAGACGAGATCGCGCCCCTTGACCTCCATGTCCCGCTCCTCGGAGGACGGGTACGCCGACCCGATCTTGATCTTGATCATTTCGGCGGTTGGTTCACCAACGAGCAGGTTGTAATTCTTGCGCATGAAGAGCACGATGGCCTGGTCGAGTTCGTCACCGCCAATGCGAATCGACGTGTCCGACACGATTCCCGACAGCGCAATCACCGCGATTTCCGTGGTGCCGCCGCCGATGTCGATCACCATGTTCCCGGTCGGCGTCTCCACCGGCAGGCCGACACCGATCGCGGCCGCCATCGGCTCGGCGACCATCAGCACCTGTTTCGCACCCGCGGTTTCCGCCGAATCGCGCACGGCGCGACGCTCCACTTCGGTGATCCCCGAAGGAACCGCAACGATCACCTTCGGC
>Ga0070711_100002103_pt1 | contig 11260 bp, 9 predicted proteins | sample LARL53metaG_FD_65452 | JGI IMG/M metagenome (GOLD analysis project Ga0070711, IMG submission 65452) | Corn, switchgrass and miscanthus rhizosphere microbial communities from Kellogg Biological Station, Michigan, USA - LAR L5-3 metaG | ecosystem: Host-associated > Plants > Roots > Rhizosphere ... | reverse complement strand
CGCCTCTCCCGGTCGCGCGGTACGGGAGGGATTCTATGCTCCCAGGGCAGTGCAAGTCCCATGGTTCCCATGCCATGCTCCTGTGGAATAGACGATGGGTAGGACTAGAACGTCAGGCAGGACCTGTAGTGACTCGCTAACTCTTGTATTTATACTGATTTGAACCCGTTGGTTGCGCCGGATTGCCCTGAGCTTCGGAAGGGCATCGTTGCCCGGCTCTTCGAATTTCTGTGGAGTTGGGCGCCTCCACGCCGCTTTTTGGCAGGTAGGCAGGGCCCCAAAAACCCCCGACTCGGGAATCGCTCCCTCGAGAAACCACTGTTCCCGACAGCCCTATCCGCCGATAGCGTCGATCTCGCTTCCCGGCAACGCCCCGCGAGTCCGCTCCCTGCAGTCAAACTCATTCAGCGCAGTCTGCAGGTCTTCGACCGTGAAATCCGGCCACCGCTTGTGCAGAAACATAAACTCAGCAAACGCGCACTCCCAGAGCAGAAAGTCCGACAGCCGCTGCTCGCCCCCGGTCCGGATCAGCAAATCCACGTCCGCCGCTCCCCCGCGCGCCTCGGCCACTACCCGGTTAAACGAGTCCTCGGTCAGCTCTGTCGCCTTATAGAACCGGCAAGCCGCGTTGTAGATCGCGTTCCGCGCCGAGTAATCGACAGCCAATCGCAAATGCAGCCGCGTCCCCGAAGCCGTCGCCGCTTCTGAATCAATAATCGTCTGCCGCAAAGTCGCCGACAATCGATCGCGCCTCCCGATCACGCTCAGCCGTATCCCTTCTTCCATGCAGTGCTGCGTCTCGGTCAACAAATACTCGTGCAGTATCCGCAGAATTCCCGCCACTTCCGCCTCCGGCCGTTTCCAGTTCGCCGAAGACAGCGCGAACATCGTCAGCGTGTGAATCCCCATGCGCGGAGCCGCCGCGATGATCGCGCGAGCCACCTGCGCTCCGGCGCGATGCCCCGCCGAACGGGGCAAGCCGCGCGACGTCGCCCAACGTCCGTTGCCATCGGAAATAATCGCCACGTGAACTCGCCGCGATGGTGAAGGCGTGCCAGGCTGAAGTTCCGAAAGTAGTGCTGCGATCTGTTGCTGCTGCGTGGCCATCGGCTGCATCGACATGGTCCGGTCCCCCGACTCTTTTCCGCCAAGGATGAAAGAGATTCATCACCCGGCTCATTCTCAATCTGCAAACTACTCTGCATTACAAAGTTCGGGGACAAAAAAATTTTGGGTTTTCTAGCCTTCTCGCGTCGCCCGGATCAGCGCTTCCATATGATTCAAGTACCGCTCCAGCGCTCTCCGTCCCGGCGCTGTCAACCGGTACTCTGTTTTTGGCAGCCGCCCGTCGAACGATTTCGTGCACACGATATAGTCCGCTTCTTCTAGCTTCCGCGCGTGTACGCTCAAGTTGCCGTCCGTCGTCTTCAGCATCGCCTTCAACTCATTAAACGTCAGCGATCGATTCACTGCCAGCGCGCTCACGATTCCCAACCGCACCCGTTCATGTATCAGCCGATCCAGATCCGCTGGAACGGTTTCCTTCGACGGTGTCGCAACCGATGCCAGCGCAGCCTCGCGGTCTCGTCCTCGCTGGTACCGTTCATCTCGAGCTGTGTTCGACTTCGTCATAAAATTTCTCACTTACAATCTCATCCGGCACAAAAGCCGGTCCCTCTATTCGTCATCCCCCGTGATGCTTCGCGATCCAGAGGCCAAATCCGATCTGCAGCACTCCAAACCCACCGCCCATCAACGCATCGCCCCAACTTGCCGGCGCAACCAGCGCAATCCCGCCCATGGTCATCAGGCACAAACCCATCACCGGCACCACGCGCACCGAAAACGCCCCGCCTGTCACAATGGCGGTCCCATACAGCAGCAACCACACCGCGGGCAGCAGCGTCACCGCCCCCGAGTGAAACAACGCAAAGGTGAGGCATCCGCCTACAAGTATCGGCGGCGCAAAGCTCAGCAAAAATTTCCGCCCCGGCCCAGAAAACAACGCCGCATTCGCGCGGTGAGCCTTGGTAGCCGCGGTCGCTCCGGCAATGGCCACCGCAACAAACGCCTCGATCAGCCACACCGTCAGCCACGCTCGCGGCGAATCCTGGCGCGAAGCCGCTCCCGCCGCCGCAATCGCTGTGATACCCATGGCGACGCCGCCCCACCCGGGCACAGCGGTAAACTCCGCTGCGCTCGCCATCGTTTCGCGAATGTAGCGCAGATGATCCGCCGCCCGAGCATCAATCGGGATCGGCTGATTCCGCGCAGATCGAACAGGCGAAGCCAAAGCCATGCCGAGATAGTGCCCAACTACTGGCGCTCTGTCAAGTACTTTATGTCATAAAGCAGAGCCCCGCGCCGGTTTACCCCGAGGAACCGAAGGGCATCCCTACCCGTTCCCGGTTTCCAGTAGCCCAGGCACTCTTGCCGGTGCACCCGTCAACCCCGGCAAAATTCTCCCGACGTCTCGAAACCCGTACGGGCCAGAGTGTCCGTTGCCCGCTGATCATTTCTTCCGCGGATACTTCCCCGTAATCGCATTCCACCGGATCACAAACACATCGATGAACATCTGAATGCTATCCCGCATCATGCTCACCTTGGTAGCGTGCGAATGCCCCCACCGCACCGGAATCTCCGCCGCCCGCAACCCGTGATGCCGCGCCAGATACAACAATTCTGGATCGAACCCGAACCGCTCGATCGTCTGCTGCTCGAAAATAATCTTGCAAGGCACGCGCCGGAACGCCTTGAATCCGCACTGCGTATCCACAAACGGCAGCCACAAAATCACACGCACGATCTTGTTGAATATAATTCCCGCAAATTCGCGAAACGCCGATTCGTGCTCCGTGATCAGGCTGCGGTCCACCGCCCGCGAACCGATCGCCACTTCATGACCTTTCATCGCCGGCAGCAGCTTCTCCACTTCTTCGATCGGAGCCGAAAGATCTGCGTCGGTAAAAAGCACGACGTCGCCCCGCGCCTCCTGCATGCCGTGCCGCACGCTGTAGCCCTTCCCGCGGTTCTGCCCGTTCGAAACCACACGCAGCCCCGAAATCAGGCTCCCAAAACTTTCCGCCACCGAAATCGTCTTGTCCTTCGACCCGTCATCGACAACGATCACTTCGACGGTGTGATTCGCCGACCGCACGTATGCCGCGATCCGCTCGAGCGTCGGCGGCAGCCGCTGTTCTTCGTTGTACGCCGGAATAATGATCGAAAGGTCGGGAGCCGCGGCAGCAGTCATCGGAGCGGAATGTCCTTCCATCCGTGCGCCCCGATCAGCGGAACGAAACGGCACGTGTCCAGCACAGTCGTCTGAAACGCATCACGGGTTCGCTCGACCAATTGCAGCTCCTGATTGTCGAGCGTTCCGACCGGTACCGCTATTCGCCCGCCGTCAGCGAGTTGCGAGAGCAGAGGCGGCGGCACCGCGGGCGCTCCTGCGGCCACCAAAATCGCGTCGAACGGCGCAAACTCGGGCAGGCCCAGCGTTCCGTCGCCGCAATGCACGTGAATATTTTCGTATCCCATCCCCGCTAATCGCGCCGCAGTCGCCGTCGCGAGCTCCGCGCGATACTCGATCGTCACAACCTCGCGCGCCATGGCCGCCAACACTGCCGCTTGATAACCGCAGCCCCCGCCGATTTCCAGGACGCGTTCATCGCCGCGCAATCGCAGCGCCGCCGTCATCGCCGCCACCATGTACGGCTGCGAGATCGTCTGGCCATCGCCGATCGGCAGCGGCGCATCCTCATACGCGCGATCCCGCACTTCCGCCGGCACGAAAACGTGTCGCGGCACGGCATTCATCGCCGCGATCACCCGCGTGTCCGCGACTCCACGACGTGCAATCTGTGTCTCCACCATTGCGCGCCGCGCGGCTTCGTATTTCGCCGCTGAACGCTCCGGCTCGCCAGAAAAAACTTTCCACGAATTCAATCGCCAGTCTTTGATCCCGTTCATTGCCTCACGCCGGCGTGCTCGCCGCCACCGCGTGCTTCTCCCATGCGCCGCTTCGCAAAATATCTTCGATCTGTGCGATCGCGTAGTCGCATTCGTTCTCGCGATTGTAAAAATGCGGCGACACACGCACACCCGCTTTCGGCCGGTAGTCAATCAAGACATCGCGCGCCAGCAATTCGCAGCTCACTTCATACGCGTGCGGGCAATCGATCGAAACCGTTCCCGCCCGCTCCTGCGGATTCTCCGGCGTGTTCACCCGCCAACCGCGCGCCTTCGCGCCTTCGAGCAATCTCGTCGTCATCCCGATCGATTTCGCCCGAATCGCCTCGATCCCGGCTTTATTCAATATTTCCAGCCCAGGCTGGCACGCATACAGCGCCGGAATGTGCGGCGTCCCGTTCAAATATCGAAATGAATCTTCGCGCGCGTCGATCGCGCCAGTTTCAAACGCAAAAGGCCGCCGGTGCGCGCTCCAGCCCGTCAGCGCCGGCAAAAACCTCTTCCGCAAATCCTCGCGCACGTACAAATAGCCGACGCCCGGCCCGCCGCACAGCCACTTCAGCACGCCGCCCACCGCGAAATCCGCGCCCAGTTCGCGAACGTCAAACGGTAGCGCTCCCGCCGCCTGAAACACGTCCAGAATGACGTGCGCTCCCACGCGATGCGCCCGCTCGATGATCGCGCGGGCATCCACGATGAACGCGCTGCGAAACAAGACCAGCGAAATCGGCACCAGCAGCGTTGTCTCGTCGATTGCCGCCAAAAATTTATCCAGATCGAATCGCACCGGATCGGTGGTTGGAACCGTCTCCACCCGCGCTCCCACCCTCCGCTGCTCGTTATAAAAATATTGGATCGACGGAAACTCCAGCTCCGTCATGACCACCTTATTCCGCGGCCCGCGAAAATCGAAGCACGACGAAATAACCGCCTGCGTCGTCGTAACGTTCTGGTGGAGCGAGATCTCGCCGCGTCCCGCCCCGATCAGCGGCGCGATCTTGTCGCCCACGCTGACCGCCATCTCCCACCAGCCCTCGCCCCAAGCCTTAACCCCACGCGTAGCCCATACGTCGGCGTAGCTGTGCATGCTGTCGTAGACGCCCCGCGGCATCGCGCCAAGCGAATTGCTGATCATGTACGTCGAGCGTTCGAGGATCGGAAAATCCCCGCGCCATTTGAGCAGTTCATCCATAGAAACGGGCCATTCCCACCGGCAAGGACTCCCACCAAAATAACACAGCCCCGTCGCGCTCGGCGACCTCCAAAACCCATGCAAACTCGTGCCTTTTCGATGATTTACGCCCTCATTTGGATTTCCTGAGCGAAAGGGCAGTGGCCACTCGTACTTACACTTCGGCCCGAAAACTGGCCCGCCGTACCGCTGCGGCAAAATTCCGCGCTCCCTAGACTTGTATGCGTTGGCGGGAGACGCACGAACAACCGCCCGTGGAGGAAAGGAAGTCATGAAGGCTTTTTTGGTGCTCGCTGCGATCTATGTGGTTGCCTTTCTGATCGCAATTCAAGGTGCAACGAACACATCGGCGGAAGGAGTGGCGAATAAGTCGGGGATCCAGCGTATCGACCCGGCCAAGGACGCCGATATTCGCTCCCTGATGGAACTGGTGGGAGCGCGCCGCCTGGCGAAGGATGCCGCGGCCAAGGGCGCGGAGCAGCTCCGCGAGAATTTGGTGGCTACCCTGCCGGCCAGCGAACGCGGTCAGCAGTTCGTGAACGCTTTCGTTGCCGACTATCAGAAGAAGTTCAACTCCGACGATGTAACCAACCAGCTGGTCGGCATCTACGACAAGCATTTCACCGACGACGAAATCAAGGGCTTACTGCAGTTCTACGGCTCACCGCTTGGCCGCAAGTTTGCCGCCGAGACGCCGAAGATTCAGGCCGAAATCGAAGCCGCCAACCACGCCGTCAGCACGAAGGTCGCTGCCGACGTTCTGCGCGACCTTCCCAGTGAATACGCGGGAATCAACTCCAGCAACAACTCGGCAAAACCCAGCACGGTTGCCCGCTCCTTGCAGCCCAAGCCGGTCTCGTCAACCAAGTCCCAATCCGAAGCCATGGCCAGCGCAACCCAGCCCTGATCGGATAGCAAGCTGTCCCGATGTGAAAACGGGAGGCCGGCTTACAGCCGCCTCCCGTTCTTCTTTCCGCGCGGAGGTGTACCCCATTCCGTCCCAAATCGGGAACCGCCGATCGGCGGCACCTACGGAAACCGCTTCTTGATCTTCACGTCGATACCGAACGTTCCGTTGTAATCGCGCAAAGCCACGATCGAGATGTTCCGGTTCACGTTGTACTCCACCTGGATCACCTGCTCCTGCGTTGACCCAACATTCGAGACGTAGGTGATCGTGACGTTTCGTGTCACCTGCTGCTGCACGGTGACCCGCGCCGACGTGTTCTGGCCGGTTCCCGTTGTAGCGACGCCAACCAAAGCGGGATCAACTCGAAAATTCGTGATTCCAAAGAGCTTCTGAATCCGACCGCCGACCTGACTCGACACCGCCTCCGACAACAGGGCCGACGCCCCGGCGGTGCTCTGCGTGTTCCCCGCGCTGCGTGACGTCCCCTCCGAGCTGGTCTGCCCCAACGCCAACAACGTTATGATGTCCGTCGCCGGGAGCGGCGGATCGGAGCGATACGCCAGCGTCAGCTTGCTGGCCGGCCCATTAAAGTTCAGCGTGATCTCGTACTGCTGGATCGTCGTGCTCGCCTCGACGTTCAGCACCGGATCGAGCCGGAACGGGTTGGCAAAGTTAATGTCACCGCGCGCCACGCGATATCGGTTTCCGTGGAAGAGCAAATCGCCCGACAGCACGTGAATGTGTCCAAGGATGATCGGATGCTCCCATGTCCCACGAACGCGCAGATCGGCTTCCGCTTCGAGTTCTGCTCCCGGCCACTGCATTCGCGCATCGGGAGTCGAAACCGCTTGAATTTCAAACTGAAGGTTGCGCAAGAACGGCGAACTCGTGGAAGGCCCGCTGATACCTTCCTTCGTCGAAAACAGCGATCCGGCAACTTCCAGCCCGCTGGCCAGCGTAACCCGCTCGACGGTCACGCGTCCCGACAGCAACCCGCCTTCGGTTGTGCCGGTCAGCCGTAGCGTTCCCGCGGTCAGCCAGCTCATTCCTTCCGGATAGCGAATACGCGTGCTGTCGCTGCGCGCCGTGATGTCATAGCGCACCGGTCGTTCGGTGTAATTCACGCTGCCGGAAAGACGTAGCGTGCCGCCGCCGGCCTGCGCCGTGAGATTTTCAAAGTGCAGCCGCGTCGTATCGAAAATCAGGTCGCCCGAAATCGCACTGAGCCCGGTCGAAAAATCGACAAGCCGACCGGATGCGTTTTCGATATGAATGCGCCCAGTGATGCTTGGATTGCTGAGTGTTCCCGCAAACGCGGCGTTCACTTGCGCCGAGCCGCCGCTGCTGATGTCAGGAGAGAACGACGAGAGGAACCGTAAATCTACTTCGCCGTTGAGCCGCAGATCGATCTTGCGCGCGCCCGAAAATTGCACATTGCCGTCCACCTGCATATTCGTGTTCGCGCCACGGAAGCTCGCCGACACGATTTCCAGATTGTCGCGCGACGAACGGAAATGGATCGGTCCCGCATTTTCGAGCAGAACACTGGCGTAATTGAAGGTGAGATGCGAAAACTGCGCATCGACGACGAGCGTCTCGGGATGCCTCAACGAACCATTGATCGCGATGTCGCCTTCGGCGCTTCCGTGTCCTTCAAATTTATCCAGGTGCAGCGCGCTGACCAGAAACGGATCCAGGTCGATATTTTTAATCGACACTTTTCCGTCGAGATTGAACGGATCGGACAATCCGAGATTGATCGCGCCCGAGAGTTCGCCACTGCTCATCGACGAGCTCAGGGTCAATTTTGCAAGGCGCCCATCGGAGTTCAATTCGCCCTCGAAACTTCCGATCACCGCCTGCCCAACGCGCAGATCCACAACACGGAACGTTCCCTCCGCCTCCGGCGCTGTCGCCGGGCCCGTGGCCTTAACGCGGAATGATACTTGACCGTCCACAGGAAAGCGCTGGGTCTGCAGGTTGGAAAAATTCGCAAGCGGGATCGACGCGCCAACCAGATCGACGGAAATATTTTGATCTCTCATCCGGTATTCCGCAGTCCCCGTCACGATGCCGGCGCCGCGGCCGGCTTCCTTGCCCGGTGCAAACAGGCGAAGCTCCGCATCGGCGATGCGTAGTTCGTCACGCGTCGCGGTAAGCTGTCCGCGCAGGCGATTGAAGAGAAGCCCGTAAACCTCACCGTCGCCGAGATCAAAGAGCCCGCTGATGTTCGGCTCGTGGCGCGTACCGTGCCCGTGAAATTGCCCGCTCAGATTTCCGTGCACCGGATACTGCGCGCCGATCAACTCCTGCATCGCATCCACCGGCGTCGAATCGAAACTCGCATCCGCCGACCAGGCATTGTCGGGCAGAAAGCTCCAGTCGCTTAGCTGCATATGCCCGTCGATCAAGGTATCGATCGCGCCGCGGCGCAAATGGCCGCGAGCCAGTGTCAATTCGTCGGGCGAGTAAACCAGATCGCCGTCGAGCAGATCGATCGTGATGTTTTCGTATCGCGCACGTTCGGCGCGAATGTGCCCGTTGAATTCCGTGCCGGTGGGGTCGGCATCGATTCTTCCATCCCACGTGGCGCCGCCACTGATCACTTTAATTTCGTCAGGTGAGCCTGGCTTGGCGTTCTGAATGGCGTTGATGAAATCGCGATAGCTCTCGAGCGCACCGGTTTCTACTTTGAGGTCGAGGGAAGTCTCGGTCGCGCCATAGTGCCCTGTAAGCGTGCCACGCGAAGAAGGCGTTTCAAATTCGCCGGAAGGGACCTCGAGCAGTTGCTGATCGTACTGGTAGCGGATCTGAAACGCGCCATCGACCGGAATGTGCCCTTCGGCGATGTCTTGCTGCGAATTCCACTGAAGTTTCGAGGTGATGTCGAAATGCTCGAACCCTCCGCTCCATGTCTCGACCGAATCCGCAGTCAAAATCGAATCCCAATGCAATTCATCGACCGGGAACCCTTTTTCTTCGATCGAAGGAAACACCTGCGCGAGCCGCATCCCGTCGATGTGCGTATCGCCGCGGAAGAGCAAACCGTTAAAACGCAGCGTGACTTTTCCTTTGACCGTGCCGCCAAACGCTTGCGCCAAAAAATTGTTAACGACGAGTCCCTGGTTATCGATCGTCACGTCGCCGCGGCTGGAAACGCCCGATGCGTGAAAGATCGGCAGATACGTGAGGGTGATGTCGGAACCCGCATAGCTTCCGGTGCCATTGAATTTTCCATCGGCGTAGGTCGCTTGGCCCCGCAAATCGACAAGGCCCGTCGGAGTTTCGGGTGAGCGCAGCGCCTCGCGGAGATCGAGCAGATTCACCCAGCCCCGGTAACGGAAGCTCCACTTCGGATTCTCGAAATTCGTCATCTCGATGTGCCCGTCGAAGTGCGTCCTCTTCGCTTCGATCGAAACTTGCTCGATCGTGAAGCCGTCCGGTGACAGCGTGAAACTGGACGCGATGCTTGCGGGAATCGGCCAGAACCTATTCGATGTGAACTGGAACGACTTCCAATCCAACGATCCGGTGTAGACGGGCCGGGCGGCCGTTCCGCCGAGATCAATCACGAAGAGCAATCCGCCGCCTTCGACGTCCATCGGCGTTTTCACATCGTTGTATAAAATCCACCCGTCGTCGATGCGAACGTGTTGCACGCGCATACCGAAAACTGTGTCTCCGAATGACGCACGCTGACGCCCCGGCGCCAGATTGAGCACGGGCACATTGGAGGAACCATTTTTTTCGACGCGCAGATGAACCTGTGGCTGTTTCACCACCAAATCGTTCAATGAAATCCTGCGCCCCCAGAAGGAATCGACGCGCAGTCCGACGCGCACTTCCTCCGCAGAAAACAACGGTTCAGTACTGGCAGGCTCGCTGCCGTGAATCACCAATCCTCTCAGCGAGAGGCCGAGTGAAAGCCAGCGAATCGAAATCGTCCGCACTTCTACACGGCTGCCGGTGACGCTTTGAAGCCGCTGAATCACGACGCGGCGCAACAAGGGATTGCCTGCGCCGCTGCCGAAAAATCCGATGACCGCGCCAATGAACAGGACCGTGAGCACCCACGGCGTGTGAATCACCCACGTCCAGATGATGTGGCGGCGCCGCGGCGTCATGGCGCCTCCTGCGCGGGCATTTTTTCGACGACGATGCGCCCACGGCTTTCGGTGAGCCACCGCTCGGTTTGCTCGTCGATGCCTTTTCGAATCAAGGCGTCACGAATAATATCGCGAGCGGCATCCAGCGATGGCGGCTCCTGGCCGCGGGCTTGCGCGCGCGGAATCACCGCTTTCTCGTAAAAATCCTGGATGTCTTTCGCTTCGACATGGACCGAAGGGCGAAAGCGCGAGTCCAGATAATCGCCCAAATAAAGTTGCGACGCGACCATGGCGCGCACGTCGTCATCCGAAAGGCCGACCTGCTTTTTCTTCGTTTCGTATTCTTCGGCCGTGGTGAAGGATTTTTGGACGCGTTCGACGCCGCGATCGATCGCGTCGGGAGTGGGGTGCGGAAACAGCGCGGTGTCGGCTTCGTTGCGCACGATCCACTGATCGATGAGGCGATCGAGAACCTGCGCGTCGGTTTCCGACTTGCCATCGACAAGCTGCTGGTAGCGTTCGAGAGCGCGCACGTCGCTGAGCAAGATAATGTCGGTGTCCACGCGAGCGACGATGCGATCGATGGTGGTTTCCTGCGCGCGCAGTGCGGCGCGTGTGCCGGCTAGCAGCACCATCGCGAGACCGAAAGTACACAGAGCCCGACGCATCAGAACGTTGACCCAAGATTGAAGAAGATCTGGAATCCCGGCAAGCGCGTGCTTTGAAATCCGTTCTGTCCGTCGAGGCAGGTGGTATCGCCGCTGGGGCAAATCGGCGCGACAAACCGCGGCCGGTTGATCGGAAAGCCGAGATCGATGCGGATCGGCCCTACCGGGGTCGAATATCGCAGGCCGAATCCGACGGTATGCGCGAAATAGTTCAGCTCATTGGTGCAATTGTACTGGCAAACCGTGGGATTCGCAGGGTTGAAAACCGGTTGGGGCGAATACGCGCGAAAGGTGATGCGCGAGAGCCGGCTAAATACGTTTCCTCCGTCGTAAAAAATAGCGCCGCCAAGCGCCGAACCGATGAAGGGCAAGCGCATGGGAAATCGAAGCTCCTGATTGAACGCGAGTA
>Ga0070711_100002100_pt1 | contig 11262 bp, 10 predicted proteins | sample LARL53metaG_FD_65452 | JGI IMG/M metagenome (GOLD analysis project Ga0070711, IMG submission 65452) | Corn, switchgrass and miscanthus rhizosphere microbial communities from Kellogg Biological Station, Michigan, USA - LAR L5-3 metaG | ecosystem: Host-associated > Plants > Roots > Rhizosphere ... | reverse complement strand
GTTACTTCCTAGAGCTACCTTATCTTTGCAAAAGTAAGCAAGTATGGCTGTAGCTTTCCAGACTCAGACTTAGTTAGCTCCTTCTTTCGAAGTTCGTTGATGAATCCATTAGAGTTGCAAATCGGATATAAGTTCCAAGATCCTATCCTCCTAGCAGAAGCTCTCACTCACCCTAGTATCTCCTCTGGACATGAAAGTTTTCCGTTTGCCAATCAGCGACTGGAATTTCTTGGAGATTCAGTGTTACAATTGGTGGTCACCGAACGTCTCTTTGCCCTCTTTCCTAACTCTAGCGAGGGACAACTTACCAAGTTACGGGCAGAGATAGTTTCACGCGACAACCTTAAGGATCATGCAGCTGCTATTAGCCTTGGAAGGTACCTCATGGTAGGCCATGGGGAGGATATTAATGGGGGGCGTACTCGTGCTTCAACCCTAGCCGATGCTTTTGAAGCTCTAGTCGGTGCAGTTTATCTAGATGGTGGACTGGAGCACTCCCGGAGATTTATCCTCCAACAAATACAGAGTGATTTTGAAAAACTTCTGCAAGACTCTAAAAAGTCTAATCCTAAAGGAGAACTACAGGAGGTCCTGCAGTCTATTTCCCAGACCATACCGGAGTACATCCTTCTCAGCCAGGGCGGTCCGGAACACCGAAAACACTTTCAGTGCAGTGTGATATGGAAAAGGCAAGAACTTGGCTGCGGCACTGGACATAGTAAGAAAATGGCGGAAGTGGCAGCAGCCAATGCGGCATTAGTTAATCGTGCTTGGGAGACCCCACTGACTCCTGCCTCTTGAAGATGGGTTTCCCACCGGAAGCTGTAGGGGCTATAGTAGGCACGTTTCTGTTTCTCTTTCATGCTACAGCATTCCTGAAAAGAGACTTTGGCAGCAAATGGCTACAGAAATTTCCTCGTTCCAGAGCTTGGGGGATCGCTCTTCTATTGACAGCTACTACGTGGACCTTCTTTCTGGTAAAAAAGATGGACCTGGGTGAGTTCACTCACTTACGTACACTTGCACTGGCTTCCGTAGTGGTTGCAGCGTTGCTTACTTGGCTCTTTTTGGAGGAGTTTTTGGCCGCAAGGAGCGTAGGGTTTCTTGTGCTTTTATCTGCTGATCCTGTCCTCAACTCTTGTATTCCTTGGCCCCAAAGTTATCGGTTGCCTCTTGTTGTCCTAACCTATATCTGCATCTTGTGCGCCATTGTCTGGGCCAGCATGCCATATTTGATGCGGGATCAGATTGCGTGGCTCACCGCATCCTCCTGGCGTTGGAATCTTGCTGCGGGAGTAGGCATCGTGGTGGGATGTCTTATCTTAAGTTGCTCTTTTTTCCTAAGAGTCTAAAAACTAAGGAGATAACTAACTATCCCATGATTTGTTTTAATCCTGCATTGATATCGATGCTGAGCTGGATAGAGTTCCATAACAAACGGAGGTTCCGAGCGATCAAGTTTGGAAGGTCACAAACCCCACTTCCCCTGTAGACTGCCATATGACTAGCTGGAAGAATACCCACCTTACGATAGGTCACACTCCAGACTTAGATGATGCTTTTATGTTCCATGCAATGGTTGAGGAAAAAATTAGCCTAAGGGGCTACCATTTTCTGCACGTGCTGCGGGATATTGAAACGCTCAACAGACAGGCTGTGCTGGGAGAACTGCATGTTTCAGCAATTTCCATTCATGCCTACACTTATCTAAGGGACAAATACCTACTTCTTCCTATCGGAGGAAGCATGGGAGACGGCTATGGTCCTATACTGGTTGCCCACTACACAACCCCTGTCCCTTCCTTTTTTTCCGTAGATGAGTGTAGAAAATGGCTTCTTAACCAACGTGTTGCTGTCCCAGGATGTATGACCACCGCCTACCTGAGTGCACGGATTTTTTTGGGGGAGTTCAAACACATTAGCGTTCCGTTCGATGAAATTTTCTCCGCAGTAAAAAGTGGAAGAGCAGATGTTGGCCTGCTTATTCATGAAGGCCAGCTCACTTACCTAAAGCAAGGCTTCAAGAAAGTACTGGATTTAGGGGCATGGTGGAAGTCCTATACGCAACTTCCGCTTCCCCTGGGGGGGAATGTGATCCGGAAGGATATCCCACCCCTTGTCCAAAGGGACATCGTAGAAATCCTCAAGGAGAGCATTCAATATGGACTTCAGCATCAGAGCGTTATAGAGCGTAGCTTGCCACACACTCGAGAAATGGAAGCAACGCTTGCACGTCAGTTTATCAAAATGTACGTTAACCACTATACGCTTGACTATGGTAGGAGGGGGCATCAGGCCCTTGAGAGGCTCTTCTCCGAAGCACACAGCAGGGGGGTTTTGTCTTCGATCGTTTTTCCGCAGTTTGCATTTGCTTAGACGGTAGGGGGCCTACACCTTACAAAGGAGGCCTGGACTAAGTCTGGGAAGTTTGTGGTTTCCATCGGAGTAACTTCGCGTGCCTGGCCGCCTCTTCTATAATCCGAAATAGGCAAGGTTGCTTAGCAGCAAACACTGCTTACCCACACAGTCCAAATTTTGACAAGGTGAGAACACCGGCCCACAGTCAGTCCCAATCATAGAGATTGTCAGTTTCTCCGCATGGTGTTCACCCTCTGAGAAGGATTTTCTCAAGATCTAAGAGGAAGGAGGACAAGAAAACTGAGACCGTAGGACGCGGGCCTATGCGTAGCACATCGTGCCTAATCTGTCAGAACTCAGTTCTGATAATAAGGCCCCCCGTCTCTCTCCGTCCTGTACGGGATCTGTCGCTAGCCCTCTGCCCTTTTAGACTCCAATCCCCACTTTTATTCCCCTTCCTCATCGGATAGCTCGGCAATAAAACCCTCAAAACCCTCTAATGGGTTCCACTCGACATCACCAAGCTCTGTTCTCTTCTTCCAAGAAACATCGACGCAGGAGCAGCACACCAACCCAGGAACCTCTCCCATGTAGTCCTACACCACCTGGCTGGGACTCATATCGAAAAAAGGGGCAAGAAGAAAGACAATTCCCCCCCTTTGGGGAAAACAACGACCCCAATACCCCCACAAGAGGATAGCAAAAGCTTACGACTTGTACCGCAAGCGTTTCTTATGGCGGTTTTGCTTCTTTCTTTTGTGACGCTTGTGCTTCGCAATCTTACTTCTTCTCTTCTTTTTGAGTGAACCCATGTGATTTTCCAGGCAACTTTATTGCCAATGCTTACTCTTCTCGCTAATCCAAACACGACTCCCCTGTCAGTACACTGCCAATCCCTACATGACTTAGTAAACAACTTTATTTAAAGGATATTCAATAATCCCTTCTGCTCCGAGGGCTTTTAGCTTAGCGAGGATTTCTCGGACCACCTTTTCTTCGACAACAGCTTCCACTGCAACCCAATTTGCTTGAGCCAGAGGGGAAACAGTAGGATTCCTTAGCGAAGGTAGTGCTTCCAGCAATTTTTCTAAATTTTCTGATGGGAGATTCATCTTTATCCCAACCAGACTACGGGCATCTAGGGCTCCTCTTAGCAATAAGGCAAGGCTCTCCAACTTAGCTCTTTTCCATTCATTCTTCCAACTACACTTGTTCGTCACCAGGATGGGGTATGACTCTAACAGGGTATCCACGACCCTTAGCTTGTTAGCCTGAAGCGAAGTACCAGTCTCCGTAATCTCTACGATTGCATCCGCTAAGTCTGGCACCTTAGCTTCGGTAGCGCCCCAGGAGAATTCAACCTGAACATTTATCCCGTACTTTTTAAAAAAATCTTTAGTTAAACTGACTACCTCAGTCGCAATCCGCTTCCCCTCCAAATCGTATACCGAGTGTACTGGAGATTCTTCTGGTACTACCAATACCCAACGTGTTGGGCTCATGCTAGCCTTACTGTATGGAAGCATTGCTACTTCGAGTACATGAGAACCACTCTCGGCTACCCAGTCCTGTCCAGTAATTCCAGCATCTAAATAACTGTGTTCTACGTAACGGCCAATCTCTTGAGCGCGTAAAATGCTGACCTCCAAATCAGGATCATCTATCACAGGACGATAAGAACGAGTAGAACCGGAAATACTGAAACCCGCCTTCGCAAAGAGCTGCACTGTAGCCTCCATTAGACTGCCGGAAGGCAATCCTAACAGTAACTTCTCATCATCTGCTTTCTTCATTTGGCGCCTCGAGAAACCTCTCCGACCACTATATTCGGGGATGCAAGGAGAGCGAGAAGAATCTGCGATGCGAATTCTGCAAGACGGAACAAACAACAGGATTTGGTGAGGAAGATATCCTGGTCCCAGGATCTGGCGTTGCCAATCGTCCATCAATGAAATAGTTTACGATTCTGGTCCGGTCTGGCTATACGATATCGGGTCTCTGTGCAGTTGGAAGAGAGTCTGTCCTGGAGAAGAAAAAACACCAGTGGCAACATCCTTCTCCCAGAGATGAGCGGTGTTAGCTGGAAACCCTGGCATCCCATGAGCACGCACAGGCATTAGTGAACATACCACGCATCTCCTTGGCTATAAGGAGTTTGGTCAAGCCAGCCGACGTTTCTGTACAAAACCCGACACTACACTTTAACCAAGCGCAAGGTCAGTTTTATCAGGAGACGTCTGTGTTAGTGACGAGTAGACTACTCAAGGAATGCAGTAAGCGACAGTGAACGACCAAAATTGCGGCAACATCCTCTCTGTGTCAGAGGATCTTTAGAGGATCGAGAAGTTGGAAGCACATCGGCCCCACGGAATCATCACAGAGGCTATGATATTGACTCGACTACTCAACTATCAGGTGTTTTTAGGATAGAATGCTTCCCTGGGAGGTCATTCTGCTGAGCCTGAAGGTGAATTATGCGAGATGCAGTCGCATAAGTCAGGTAAGAGAACATCCAACTCAGGAACACACGCGCACGTTTTCTAAATCCGATGAGGAAGTAAAGGTGGATAAATGCCCAAGTTATCCAAGCAAAATATCCGCTAAACTTGATCAGATGTAGATCAACTACGGCAGCGTGACGGCCAATAGTAGCCATACTCCCTTTGTCTACATACTTGAAGCGCTTCGTAGGCATCCCGTTCAATAGGCGAAGAATATTCCTTGCCACATGACGCCCAGCTTGTACTGCCGCCGGAGAAACACCAGGAACAGGAGTACCGTCGGTCCTTTTGGCAAAAGCCATATCTCCAATTACAAATACTTCCGGACGTCCAGGAATGCTCATGTCTGCATTGACCATCACCCGCCCTTGACGATCTACTCCAACACCAAGTTGACCTCCCAATGGAGAAGCCACATTTCCAGCAGCCCAAATAACAGTACAAGTAGGGATTTTGATTCCATTTACTTCCACGTAGTCCCTTGTAATTCGAGTGACTTTTGCATTAAGACGGACCTCGACACGAAGTTTTTTCAGTTGTTTAAAAGCTTTGCCAGAAAGGACAGGATCAAATGTAGGAAGAATGTGGGAAGCAGCTTCTACGAGGATAATCTGAGCCTCTGATGGATCGATATGTCGAAAGTCCCTTTTTAAGGTACAGTGGGCCAGTTCAGCAATGGCACCCGCAGTTTCCACGCCAGTCGGTCCTCCCCCTACTATCACAAAGGTCATTGCCTGCTTGCGCTCCTCCAGTATAGAAGTCCTCTCGGCAGTTTCAAACGCCATGAGGATGCGGTTTCTAACGTCAATAGCATCATCCAAGGTCTTCAGGCCAGGAGCATATTGCTCCCATTCGTCTTTTCCAAAGTACGAGTGGCGCGCACCACAAGCTAGAATGAGATAGTCGTACTGCAGGGTCAGATCTGGCGTTACCACCAGTTTCTTAACCGTGTCAATCCTGGTTACCTCACCGAGAAAGACCTCTACGTTTCTTTGGGTACGTAAGATGGAGCGTATTGGCTCAGCAATGTCTGCTCCTGCCAGGCCAGATGTTGCGACCTGGTAGAGAAGCGGCTGAAAAAGGTGGTGGTTACTCCTGTCGATCAGGATAACACGAACCTCCACACTCGCAAGGGCACGTACGGCAGATAGTCCGCCAAAACCCCCTCCGATAGTAATGACAACTGGTAGGCTTGACTGGTTTCTGATGGTTCCACTTGTATGACTCATAGAGGTCTCATTCTGCCGGATGACGAGCAGTTTTCATACAGAAAATCTGCAGGCGTTTCATTCTTCTTTCTTCTGTGCCAAGCCATCCTTTCTTAGGAGATTCTTTTTAGTTTACTGACTGATTGACATTGAAAAATAGCGGCTACATGTTCCACAACCATGCATCACTTCGCTTTCCGTAATGGATCCCTTTGCTGTGAAAAACAAGAACTCTCTCACTTAGGTGAGCGTTACGGAACTCCCCTCTATGTTTATTCGGCACAGACCATCCGGGACAATTTCCAGAGTCTAAAAGCTGCCTTAGCACCCTTAAACCACCTAATCTGCTATGCGGTTAAGGCCAATTCCAATCTGGCTGTCCTGAACCTCTTGTCTAGGCTTGGGGCTGGGTTTGACATTGTCTCTGGTGGAGAACTCTATCGGGTCCTCCAGGCCGGTGGGCACGCCAGTTGTTGTACCTTTGCGGGAATCGGTAAAACTCGGGAAGAAATCAACTATGCACTTAAGGAAGGCGTCCACTGCTTTATTGTAGAATCCAAGGAAGAACTAGAGACCATCAACGGAATTGCAGGGAAACTGGGGAAAAGGGCCCCAATAGCCCTACGTATCAACCCGGATGTGGAGGCTGGTACGCACTCCTACATTGCCACCGGAAAAGCCTACAACAAGTTCGGGATCGATCTAGGCTACGCTGAAGCGGTGTACGCGCATGCTGCCGGCCTGCCGCACCTTTCCATCCGCGGCATTCAGACTCACATTGGTTCTCAGATTTTAGATTGTCAACCCTTTGTCGAAGCTATCAGAAAATTGTCTTCTCTCGTTGTTCGGCTTTTAGAAAGTTACGGAATCGAGTTTTTCAGTGTAGGAGGGGGTATTGGAATTGTCTACCAAGAAGCTCTAGAAAGTGGATCTCCAAGATGGTGGGAGGAGGCAGATCCAAAACTTTTAACTCCAGAGAGATATGCTACTGCTCTCCTGCCACTTCTTTCTTCTCTTGGGGTCAAAATCTTGTTCGAGCCTGGACGTAGCCTTGTTGGCAATGCTGGCGTACTTATCACACAAGTAATCCAAGCCAAGAAGAAATTTGCTAAGCGATTCGTGATTGTAAACGCTGGTATGAACGATCTCATTCGACCAGCCCTTTATGGGATGCCACATCAAGTGGTTCCTCTCAAGCACTCCCTTTACTCTAGTGCAGGTGCAGGTGTAGTGGACATTGTCGGGCCTGTCTGTGAGAGCGGAGATTTCTTCCTTCAGGAGGCCACCTTCCCTGAATGTCAGCCTGGGGATTATTTAGCACTTATGAGCGCAGGTGCCTATGGTTCTGTCATGTCTTCTCGTTATAACTCCCGTCCTCTTGTAGCAGAGGTTATGGTGGATGGGTCTGAGTCTTTCCTTGTTCGGGAACGGGAAAAATTTTCTGACCTTATCCTCAAAGAACGCATTATGGACGCCTCTCTAAAACATTCCTCACTTGAGGGAAGCAGGTAAGAAAGTAATCCGGCGTTATCGCGAGCAAGCCTAGACCGCCGTTGCTAATCATTGTCTGGTTTTGGCAGCCAAAAACTAAAAGGACCTTGGTAGGTTGTTCTTTGTGCTACATTCCAGTGTTTGTACCTCCCTTGAGTTCCTTTCTTGCCTGGGATAGTAAGCATTAAGAAACAAAATAACACGCGCATCATATTCAAATTGGGCATTCTAGATTGAACTCCGCTTATCCCTGTCGATCTTCCTTTTTCTCGAGTCTGAGCACGTGTTGTATTTTTAGGAATTGCAGGCTATTAGCGGATTTCGTTATTGATTCCCAACAGACTGTTTCTTACCCTCAGCCCCCAAGACTTTGAGTATGGATGGAATAAATAGTAGCATCATCGATGCAGAGCGGATTGGCTCTGTTGAACTCAGCCGCGACGAGATTGCTCGATACTCGCGTCATCTCATCATGCCAGAAATCACTTTGGAGGGGCAGAAAAAGCTTAAAGTTTCTGGTGTGCTCTGTATTGGCGTCGGAGGGCTGGGTTCTCCTATTGCCATCTACCTCGCAGCAGCCGGAATTGGTAAACTAGGCTTGGTGGACTTCGACATCGTGGACCGCTCGAACTTGCAGCGTCAGGTTTTGCATGGAACAAAGGATGTCGGCAGGAAAAAGCTTGACAGTGCACTGGACCGAATTAGGGATGTCAATCCCCATGTAGGTCTGACAATGTACGATTGCCTTTTTTGTAGCGAAAATGCCGAGGACATCATAAGGGATTACGATCTAGTCATCGATGGTACCGACAACTTCCCAACTCGATATCTTTCTAATGACGCATGCTTTTTTCTGAAAAAGCCGAATGTTTACGGCTCGATTTTTAGGTTTGAAGGGCAAAGTACAGTATTTGCTCCACACCTCGGTGGCCCATGCTATCGTTGCCTTTTTCCCGAACCTCCTCCTCCTGGAACCGTTCCTAGTTGTGCTGAGGGAGGAGTTTTGGGAGTGCTACCGGGCGTTGTGGGTCTTATCCAATCCATTGAATGCATCAAGCTCTTAGTAGGAATAGGAGATTGCCTTATAGGCAGGCTCCTCCATTTCGACGCTCTCAGGATGCGGTTTAGTGAGTTTAGAGTTCGCAAAGATCCTCGTTGCCCTCTCTGCAGTGAGGAGCCTACCCTTACAGGACTTGTTGACTATGAACAATTTTGCGGAGCTTCACAAGCGGCAGAAATTGGAACTGCAATTCCGACGGTGAGTGTCGAGGTATTAAGAGAGAAACTCAGTTCTGGTGTCCCATTGATCCTCTTAGATGTACGCGAACTCCACGAGCACCAGATTGCCAGGATTCCAGGTTCTCGCCTGATCCCGTTAGGCGAACTTGCCTCTCGTATGAGCGAACTAAACACTGCCGATGAAATTTATATTCATTGTAAAACGGGTGGGCGAAGCATGAGGGCACTATGCCAGCTCCGCGATGCCGGCTTTACAAAATTATTTAACGTGGAAGGCGGCATCCATGCATGGTCTGATAGAATTGATCCCTCGGTACCTCAGTACTAGCTCCGCCTCCTTCTAATCCTCCCTCGGTGTTTCCTCTAGACAGAGTTTATCCCAAATGGACAAATACAGGTATGGAGTCTCTCATGTGCTCGTGGGGAGTGAGAGGCGACAACTTCCCCTTTTCCATACCCGGCTCGGGCCCGGTTATAACATAAAACAACATAAGAACTCCTAGCACTAGAGGCACTAGACTAGGAGTGGGAGTTGGACTTCCAGTAGAGGTCTGCAAATATCCCTGCCGTAAGAAGTAGTCCCACTACCGCATTACTCAAGGCCCAACTGGCAGCCTTTATACTACGGCCGACCATGAGGTGCCAGTACATTAGCATCCAGGAAATCAACCCCAATGCGATGGCATAGGGGAAGCCGAACCGTTCTGCCCACCCGAAAAAAGCGAGGGAAAGAAGCATTCCTATGTGGAGCCATTTCGCTAAACGCAGCGATTTGGATACACCTAGTAGGACTACCATGGATCCAAGACCGTCACGCTGGTCCACTTCAACGTCTTGTATGGCGTAGATCATATCAAATCCTGCTACCCAGAGAAAAACAGATAGTGCTAATATCAGCGAAGGAGGGGCGAGTTCTCCAGTTACTGCACTCCATGCCCCTACAGGAGCTACTGACAACGCTAATCCTAAAAAAAACTGTGATGCATGGGTGAACCGCTTTGTCAGGGAATAAAAAAAGACGATTCCTAGAGCGACTGGGGAGAGCATCAGGCACAGTCGATTGATTAACCAAGCAGTGGCTATGAAAGACAAGGAGGAGATAGTACAGGCTGCGATGGCAACTGGTTGGCTTACCAGTAGGTGACGATAGGCGGTACGCGGATTGCGTTTATCTAGTTCCCAATCTGTCACCCGGTTGAATGTCATGGCTGCTGTCCGAGCAAAAACCATAGCTGCAATGATAAGCAGGAAAATTCTACGGGATGGGATCCCATGCGCCGCCGTGAGCATAGCACTTAAAGCGAATGGAAAGGCAAAAATTGTGTGCGAGAAACAAATGAACCGAAGAAAAGCGCGGGCAGGACCCATTCTATATTTTCCTTAGTGGAAGGTTAAGAGGACTCTGACCTCCAGAAGGTTAGGGAAGAGCCATGCAACCCCCACCGAGTTATACCATGCTTCCCTATCCAAAGCCCCCCATCATAAAAAACCAGCAGCAACCCATGGAAGTCGCCACAAGGTTGCACATGTCGTTCGGTAGGAGAATATTACGAAAACTTCGTCCGTTAATGAAATAGTCTGTTCCCAAAAAACTCAGACAGGAAGCCACGGCCTCTCACCTACCCTATACTTGGGAGTCGCAACGCGCCAAACATGCAGGAAGACTCCTCTCGTTTTCTTTCCTCCAAACCTCCCCCATGCGCGTAGCGTAGTATAAGCAAGATATCCTTCAGGTGGAAGTAGTATTGGTAGCCTTTTTCGCATCTAATTCAGAAAAGAAACAACTTTCAAAGCCTGAGTGGCAGGCTGATCCCTTCTGTTCTACATGAAAAAGAAGAGTATCTCGGTCACAATCCACAAACCAACGTACGATTTTCTGAACATTGCCACTGGTTTCTCCTTTAAGCCAAAGCTTATTTCTAGAACGGCTCCAGTAGTGCATGAATCCTTTGGATATGGATTTTTCTATGGACTCCCTGTTCATCCATCCCATCATTAGAACACGACCACAGTGATGCTTGGAAATTGGCGCCTGCTGCACGATTGCGGGAATTAACCCTTCTGCATTAAACTTAAAATCAAAGTCCATTTGGCGTACTTTCTGTTGAGTTACACAAAGCTGCAAGGCAAAGAATATGAGGCTCAATCAGGTAAATCTCAAGCGTCTTCCGAGGTTTTTTGTTTTTCGGAAAGTTTTTGCCAACCGATCTTGTTGCAAGCGCCTTTACACACAACCTCTCACTTATTGGTCTCACCAAGACACCCCTTAGTGGATAGACAAGGTCAGGACGCAAAAAGGAAAGATAGCTGGATTTCGGAGATATATTTAACAATGGTGGGGTGTTTGCTGGCACCCTAATTAGGGGGAACGTGCCTGGGATGTTGTTGCTATTCTCTCCTTCGGATGCCTTCTTTTGAATAGAAGGTGGGTCGTTGGTTCCTTCAAGGGGGCTCCCCGAGAGGTT
>Ga0070711_100002099_pt1 | contig 11266 bp, 9 predicted proteins | sample LARL53metaG_FD_65452 | JGI IMG/M metagenome (GOLD analysis project Ga0070711, IMG submission 65452) | Corn, switchgrass and miscanthus rhizosphere microbial communities from Kellogg Biological Station, Michigan, USA - LAR L5-3 metaG | ecosystem: Host-associated > Plants > Roots > Rhizosphere ... | reverse complement strand
CGACGTCTGCTGTTCTTGTTTCAGCGGAATCGGCTCGATCGTGATCTGGAAGAGGAGCTGCGCTTTCACGGGAGATGAAGGCGCACGCCCTCGCCGACGCAGATGGAATGAGCGGTGACGAGGCGCGGGCGGCCGCGCGGCGGCGGATTGGCAATCCGCTTCGGCTGCGCGAACAGTCGCACGAACCGTGGACCTTCCCAACCGTCGAAACCTTCATGCGGGACATGCGTCACGCGCTGCGATTGATGCGGCGCGATCCGGCGTTCACCTTCACTGCCCTCGCCACACTCGCGCTCGGCATCGGCCTCAACACAGCGATTTTCTCCGTTGCTTACGGCGTGCTCTGGCGTCCGCTGCCGTACTCGAATCCCGATCAACTGGTGATGATCTCGTCAGCGCAGCAGACCGAGAAAGGCCCGAGGACCTTCTCGACCTGGGCGCCCGTGTCGTACGAGGGGCTGCGCCCGCGGGTCGCCGCGCTCGAGGATCTCGCAGCCTACAACTCGATCGACGTGCCGCTGACCGGACGCGGCGAGCCGGTGCAGTTGCACGCGCTCGAGGTGAGTCCGAATTTCTTCGTCACGCTGGGCGTCGAGCCAGTGCGCGGCCGCCCGTTCCTCACCGGCGCCGCGGCGCCAGACGACGATCGCAGCGCGATCGTCAGCGACCGACTGTGGCGCATGTCGCTGAAGGCCGATCCGGCGATCGTCGGACAGTCCATCACCATCGACGGCCTTCCCCGTACCGTCGTCGGCGTGCTGCCGCCGGACTTCAGCTTCAGGCCGGTGCTTCCGCGCCTCGGCGCGCTGCCGGAAACTGACCTCTTTCTGCTCAATCGCTGGCCCGGCGATACCGGCAGGAATGCGTTTCTCTTCTTGCTGGGCCGCATGAAGCCAGGCGTGACGCAGGAACGGGCGGAAGCGGAATTGACGGCGCTGGTGAACGATTCGTCGATCGTGCCCGCAGGCGGACTCGCGACCGAGGGTGCGCTCGCGCCGAACGTCCGCACCCTCGCACGCGTCGTCGGGCTGCAGGAGTACGGCACAGAGTCGGTACGCACGCTGCTGCTGATCCTGCTCGGGGCGGTGTCGTTCGTGCTGCTGATCGCCAGCGTCAACGTCGCGAATCTGCAGATGGCGCGCCTCAGCGCGCGCCGCGGCGAACTTTCCGTACGCATGGCCCTGGGCGCGGGACGCCGGCGCATCGTGCATCAGTTGCTAACGGAAGCAATCGTGTTGTCGCTGCTGGGCGCGTCTCTCGGTGTGATGCTGGCGCGGATCGCGATCGAGATCACGCTGCCGCTGGTGCCACAATTCGCGCTTCCACGCCTCGGCGGAATTGTGATCGACGCGCGCGTGATGGCGTTCTGCCTTGGCTTGTCGGTCGTCTCTACTCTGCTGATCGGCCTGGTGCCGGCGCTGCGCGTCAGTGGAGCCGCGTTTGGCGAAGACCTCGCGCTGCACGTCGGCGAAGCGCACACGACGGCCGACCGTCGGGGCGAGCGATTGCGGACGCTGCTGGTCGCCGCGCAGTTCGCGCTGACGCTCGTCCTGCTGATCGGCGCGGGCCTGCTGATTCACAGCTTCGTGCGACTCACGTCGGTGTCGCCCGGTTTCGAATCGCGCGGGCCCGACGGCGTCGTGCAGACAGTCAGGGTGACGCTGCCCGAACGCCTTTACGACGAGCCTGAGCGCATCCATGAATTCGCGCGCGGCATGCTGGATCACATTCAGTACCTGCCGGGCGTGAAGTCCGCGAGCCTGATCAACTCGGCGCCGTTCGGGATGATGTTCATCCGCGACGACTTTTACATAGAGGGGCAGCCGAAGCCGAAGATTGATGCCGGCAGGCCGAAGATTGGCCCGGGCTATTTCAACACCATGGGAATTCCGCTGCTGGCGGGACGCGAGTTCACCGCACGGGACACGGCGGAAGCGCCGAAAGTAGCGATCGTCAGCGAGCGCATCGCGCGCGAATACTTTCCGGGCGGTCCGGGCGAGGCGCTCGGCCGGCGAGTGCGCTTGAGCGATCGGGGCGAGTGGCTGACGGTGGTGGGCGTGGTCGCCGACATCCGTCAGAAGGGACTCGATCAGGAAGTGCAGCCCATGCTCTACGTGCCGTTCCAGCAGGAGCGCGTCGAGTTCTTCGTACTGCGGTTCGTGTCGTTCGTCGTGCGTACGGACACACCCGCCAGCGTGGTCGAAGGGATCCGCGCGGAAATTCGACGTGTCGCGCCCAATCTGCCGATCGAGAGCACAGTGACGATGGACGAAGCGGTGGCGGCGTCGGTGGCGCCGCCGCGTTTCCGGATGTTTCTGCTGGTGCTGTTCGCGATCACCGCGACGCTGATTGCGACGTGCGGAATCTACGGATTGATGGCCTACTCGGTGACGCAGCGCCGCCGCGAGATCGGCGTGCGCATGGCGCTCGGCGCCGAACGCCGCGACGTGCTCCAGTTGGTGCTCACGCGCGCGCTCCGCATCGTCCTCGCGGGCCTGATCGTGGGCCTGGCCGGGGCCGCGGGCGTGACTCGTGTGCTGCAAACGTTCCTGTTCGGGGTGACGCCGACCGATCCGATCGCATTCACGATGGTCACGCTGCTGCTGATGGCGGTGGGTCTGATGGCGGCATGGCTGCCCGCACGGCGCGCGACAAGGATCGACCCGTGCGCCGCGCTGCGCGCGGAATAGCCGTCAACGAAAGTGATCCATCAGGGATGTAGTTCGATCAGGAGGAAGCGGCATGCATGTCCGAAGCTCTCGAAAGTTTTCTGCCCTTACCCCGCTTGTATTGATTCTGTGGATTGGCACGTGGGCCGGAGCGCAGGTTGCGCAGACTGAGCCGATTCGGTTGCATCCGAAGAATCCGCATTATTTTCTGTTTCAGGGGAAGGCGGTGGCGCTGGTTACCAGCGGGGAGCACTACGGGGCGGTGTTCAATGCGGATTTTGATTATCACAAATATCTGCAGGCACTCGCGGCGGGGGGAATGAATTACACGCGGGTGTTTGGCGGGTCGTACGTGGAGGCGCCGGCGAAGTCGTTTGGGATTTTGCGGAATGATCTGGCTCCGGCGCGCGGAAGATTTGTGGCGCCGTGGACGCGGAGTGCGACAGCAGAGTATGCAGGTGGTGGGAATAAGTTTGATCTGGAGAAATGGAATCCGGAGTATTTTTCGCGACTAAATGATTTTCTTGCGGAGGCGTCGAAGCGCGGGATCGTGGTCGAGCTTACGTTTTTCTCTTCGCAGTATGGGCAATTGCAGTGGGACTTGAGTCCGTTTAATCGCGCGAACAATGTTAATCAGACCGACGCGATCGACTGGAAGAAAGTAAACACGCTGGAAAACGGGAACATTCTTGCGCACCAGGAGCGCTATGTGCGAAAGCTGGTGCGGGAGGCGAATGCGCTCCCGAACGTGATTTTTGAGATCGCCAATGAGCCTTGGTCGGATCGTCCGGTGCTGGAGAACGTGGTGAATCCGTATTTGTTTTCGGGACGGGATCAGTATCCGAATTCGATTGAGTTGGCGGACGGGTTATCGATTGCGTGGCAGGCGCGGGTGGCGGAGTGGATTGCGAGTGAAGAGGCGGCGCTGCCCAAGCGGCATTTGATTGCGCAGAATTGCTGCAACTTTGTGTATCCGATGCGCGGGGTGATTGCGGGCGTGAGTGTGGCGAACTTTCACTACGCGTATCCGGAGGCCGCGCTGCAGAATTACGGATTAGGCAAAGCTCTGTCGTATGACGAGACAGGGTTCCTGGGGCGCGCGGATGAAACTTACGCGCGGCAGGCGTGGAATTTCATGTTGTCGGGAGGAGGCGTGTTCGACAGCTTGGACTATTCGTTCTCGGTGGGGCACGAGGATGGAACGGATACGGAGCCGAACGGGCCGGGCGGCGGGAGCGCGGAGTTGAGGCGGCGGCTGCGGATTTTGAGTGAGTTTCTGCAGGGGCTGCCGCTGGTGGATTTGGCTCCGGACATGAGCGCGGTGAAGCACGCGGGCGGAGTGGTGACGCATATGCTTTCGAGTTCGCAGGGCGAGTATGCGATGTATGTCGATGGAGATGGGCCGACGGAAGTGACGTTTAGTTTGCCTGCCGGGGAATATGTGCTGCGCTGGGTGGATGTGATGAGTGGCGCGGTGAAGGATGAAGTGCGCTTCAAGCATGCGGGTGGAGAGAAGATGATGCGAAGTCCGGAGTTTCGGGGTGGGATAGCGATGCGAATGAAGAAGGGCAGCTTCTAGCTGCTAGCTCCTAGCTTGGGTCGGCCTTGCTGGATGAATCAAGGTTGATAACAGTGGTGGGAACGAGGGTGCAAAATTTGGAGGTGGCGGGGATTATACGGGTCATCATGCGATGCCGGATCGGGATGTAGGTGGAACAAATAGCCGTTTAGAGCCGAGGGTTACTGGTATGGTTCGGGCTTTTCTGGCGCGAAAAAAGGCCTTCGACAGAAGCGGTGTTTCTGTCGTCCTACGGGGCTCGGTTATCTTTTCTTCCGCTTACCCATCGGGGCTGGAGGTTGAGGGGATCGAAGGAGGGGCGTCGATGAATTGCTGGGTAGATCAAAATCCCCACCCTCTCGCAAAAAGGCGCGAGAAGGGTGGGGCATTCGTTCCTGCTAGTTGATGGTGAAGGATAGCGCGCTGGACGAGCCACCGCCGGGCGCGGGATTGGTGACGATGACTTGGGCTGTGCCTGTCGCTGCAACGTTGCCGGCGGGCACGTAGACGGTGAGTTGGGTTGCGCTCAGATAGGTGGTCGTCAGCGCTATGCCGTTCCAAGTTGCTTGCGAGCCGGGGACAAATCCGGTGCCTTTTACGGTCAGAGGAAAGTTCCAGGTTCCGTGAGTGGCGCTGGCGGGCGAAAGAGTCTGCGCTACAGGCGCAGGATTCTTGGAGCCGCCGGCGGTCATGAGCATGGAGGGACTCTGCACCAACACGACCTGCGAGGAAGTGCTGCCGCAGCATCCGTTTTGCAGAACGAAGGCCAAGCCGCTGCTTCCCCAACGGGTGAACGACAGCGGACTTGTATTCGTCAGCTGAGAGAGATCGGTCACTGCTACGGGAGTGAACTTGGCAAGATCGTAGCTGGTGATGCCGAACGAGTTGAAGAACGGCGTGGTGCCTACTGCGAATACGCGGTCGATCGCGGAGTCGGGTAAGACCTGCATGGAATTGCAACAGCTGTTTCCGTTCACATCGTAAGTACCGACGAGTTTTCCGGTGACCGGATTGAAAGCTTGACCATTGCTCCCGTAGATCAGTCCATTGTCGTATTGAATGGAATTACCCTGGACCAAGCCATTCCATTGCTGGCCCAAGGTGCCTCCACTCGAGTTGACGGCCACGTCGCCCAATGTGCCGTTGTTGTACCCATAAAGCGTGCTTGCATCGACGTACACGACACTGGTGAAAAATGGATAGGGGATCGAGTCGGGGAGTTGGTTTGCATCCTTATAGAAGTAGAGACCTCCTGAGCTACAACATTCCGGCGAGCCCTCCGGAACAGCAATGGAGTGAGCATCGCTGGGAGAAACTTGCAGATCGAGTGCACTGTTGAGTCCGAAGTTGGTCGTGCCCAAGCTGATGTTGATGTCGGGGGCAAAGCTGGGAAGCAGCAGACGCTGCACAGAGCCATTTCCATTCAGTCCGACATAGAGGTACTTGGAATCGGCGGACAAGCCGAGCTGGTTGGGTTCACTGCCGGCGAAGTAGTATCCGGCGGTTTTGCCGGTCGAAGGGTTGATGACCACAATGCTGTTGCCCTTTGAACCGTAGGTGCTGGGGAGGGAGGCATAGATTCGCTGGGCATAGGGATCCCAAACCAAATCGTTGGCGGGAAGATTCAAGACCGTAACTTTGGCGGGATAGGTGACGTTGAAGTTGATGGATTGGGAGGCTCCGCCCGGAGCAGGATTGGTAACGGACAACTGAACGATCTTGGCGGACGCGAGTTGGTCAGTCGTCGGCGTCACCTGCAGCTGGGTTGAGCTCAGGTAGGTCGTAGGCATCGTCTTCCCGTTCCACTTGACACTCGCGCCGGTCATGAAATTACTGCCGTTCACAAGGATTGCCGGCGGAGGTGATTTCGCAATGATGGACGACGGAGAAATGTTGTTGACAAAGGGATCGAGAGCAATCACGTTGAAGTCAAGCCCTCCCGAGGAGTTTCCATTGGGATTTGCGACGGTGACCCAATCCGATCCAGTGCCTGTAAGGGAGGATGCAGGAACCTGCGCGATGAGCTCAGCCGAGCTGACGTAGGTAGTGGTTAACGGAGAGTTGTTCCAGTACGCCACGTCACCGGAAGCAAAAGCCGAGCCGGTGAGAGTGAGTGCGAAGCCAGCGCCGTTGACATAGGCGGTGGCTGGAGACATGGAGGTCAACACAGGAATTGGAGCTCCGCCGATGCCGTCGAGTAAAACGGAAACCTTCTGGCTCAGGCCTTGAACGCCGATCAGGAGGTTCGCGGTGCGGCTTCCTTGAACAGAAGGTGTAAAGATCATGGTCATCTGGCAACTTTGGCCAGAGGGCAATGTGCCGATACAAGAGGATGCCAAGGCAAAGTCAGCGCTGTTAGCGCCGGAGATGGTCATACTCGTGAGGTTGACAGAATTCAGGCTCACGTTGCTGACGTAGGCGATCAGGTAGCCGCTGGAATTCTGAGCGACGGTTCCAAAATCTGCAGGGTTCGGATAGACGCTGATTGGGACGGTGGCGGCTTGTGCGAAACTCGACATCAAAACGAGCAACAGGCCGACGAAGTAGACGCGCAATTGGCAGAACATTGGTATACGGCTCCTAGCCAGTAGATTCCCCCTCATGAAAACTGGCCGGCCATTCTACCGTGAGCTATCAAAAACGCGTTAGTTTTCTTTCTGCGGGAAGCTGCAATTTCTTGCACTCTTGATAAGGCGAAAACTCCTGACGCAATTGAACGAATGGGTAGGGAGAAAACGCACCGGTGTGCAGAGGCTGGGCGTAGTGTCAGGTTCCTTTAGGAGCGTCGACGATTCGTCACTCGCGCTGGACGGGCCAGAAGGTGTCGGTGATGGAGGGGGCGTGGATGGATGAGCCGGTGGTGGTGACGTCGGCGGTCTGAGGGTTGAAGCCGTAGATTTCCACGTCGTAGGTGCTGCTTCCTACCGAGAGGGCGTAGACGATGGTTCCGTCGGCATTGAACTTCGAGACCTGGAAGGGGATGTAACGGGTTGTGTCGATGAGTTTCTTGTCGGGCAGATCGATGCGAGCGATCTGATCGGTGTAATAGTTGATGGTGAAGAAGATGTATTTTCCGGAGGGGTGGACTAAGGCTCCAATGGAATAGCCGCAGGCTTCGAGCATGGAGGCGGTGCATTGCACGAGAGGCGTCTTGCTGTTGGAGACCACGGGATAGATGCTAAGACTGTTCACGCCTTGGCCGAAGGGATTGGGAATGCTGAAGTCGATGATCTGATTGTTGAGGAAGGTGACGTCGTCGTATCCCTCGGAATTGCTGGTCCAGGTGTAGACCTTGGTTTCGGGGCCGAGGGCACCGGTCCGCGGATCGACGGCGCGGGTGTAATAGATTGCACCGACGTCGCCGTGGTGGAAGCAATACCAGTCGTCGTAGAGAGCTTTGCCGTTCGAGGAAAATCCGTTGAGGCTGAAGGACGAGCCTTCGGATCCGGGCGTACACGTACCGTTCGGCGGGTATTTGGCAACAATGGTGGGAGCGGAGAGAGTGCCGGTGTTGGGATCGACGGCGAAGCGTTCGATGCTGAAGATGGTTTGATTTTGCGAGTTCAGGACGCCCAGCACGGAGTAGGCAAAGTTCGCACCCGGATCGAGGTCGAAGCTGAACATGCCGTTGGCATCGATCGTCTGAACCGGCGGATTTTGCGGGACGCCAGAGGCGTCGGTGGCGAATATCCAGAGGTGCTGTCGTTGGCTGGAGTCGGTGCCGCGAATGTAGAGGAAGCGGCCGTTGAGCGAAGGAGTCAGCAGGGCGAATGAGCTCATGGGCAGATTGACTGGTTGGCCGACTTGCGTGGCCGAGAGAGTCTGAGGATCCACGTTATACGTAGTGAGGGATGTGCCGTCCTGCAGATACACCAGCTGGAGCGGGGAGGAGTCTGCGCCGGCCGCTGCGAGTTGGCCCGCAAGAATAGTGATGATGTAAATGACGGTGGAAAAGGGGCGCGACATGACGGAAGCCTCCGGGCGGACGCGATTCAGATGGTGCTGAGGATGGAATAGGTTGCTGGGGGCCAACTGCGGTAGATCTGATAGATGCCCGCGGCGCAATCCAGTGGTTGACAAAAGACTAAGTATTCTGTATATTCAGTTTGTACTGAAAGAAAAGTTATGGCGGAACTCACCGGAGTGCAGAAGCAGTACATCCTTCACTGGGGCGAGATGGGGACGCGGTGGGGGATCAACCGGACGGTGGCGCAAATTCATGCGTTACTGTACCTGTCGCCTACCGCACTGCCGGCGGAGGTGATTGCCGAGACGCTGAGCGTGGCGCGGTCGAATGTGAGCACGTCGATTCGCGAGCTGGAAACTTGGGGAATTGTGCGCGCCGTCCACGTGCTGGGAGACCGGCGGGAACATTATGAGTCGATGAAGGACGTTTGGGAGATGTTCCGGCTGGTGATCGAGCAGAGGAAGCGACGGGAAATTGATCCGACGCGGGAGATCTTGCGGCAGTGCCTGGCCGACCTGGATCCGAAAGAAGTAGGCGCGGAGTACACGCGAGAGAGGCTGGTCGCCATGGCGGGATTTTTTGAGGCGGTAACGGAGTTGTATGACCAGATGAAACGGCTTCCCACGGGGACGGTACGAAAGCTGCTGCGGATGGGAACGAAGGTGAGAAAGAAGGCGGGGTAGGCCTTTTTTTGGTTTACGCAATTCGTTTTCTACAGAAATATCTGATTTTTATGAAATTACGCGAAGCGCTTAGGAAAGAGGAGGGCCGATGGCCGCGAGTGTCGGGATTACCGGGGCGTTCAGCTATACGGGGAAGTACGCTACGCGGCTACTGATCAATCGCGGTTACGAGGTTCGCACCCTTACGAACCATCCTCCCGGCCCTGCTGGCCGGACGAATCTTTTTGGCGAGCGCGTGCGGATTTGCCCATATGACTTTGATCGTCCAGATGAGCTGCGGCGTAATCTGCGGGGCGCTGCCACTTTGATCAATACTTATTGGGTTCGCTTCCCACGCGGAAAGACGAATTTCGAAACCGCGGTTCGGAATTCGCGGATTCTCATCGCAGCGGCTAAGGACGCTGGAGTGCGCCGGATCGTGCACGTCAGCATCGCAAATCCTTCCATCGAATCTCCGCTGGGCTACTACAAAGGCAAGGCTGAAGTAGAAGAAGCGGTGATGACCTCCGGGCTCTCATATGCAATTCTGCGGCCGACGGTCATCTTCGGCGCGGAAGACATTCTCATCAACAATATCGCGTGGTTCGTACGGCATCTTCCAGTATTCGGAATTCCGGGGGATGGGCGTTATAAGATTCGTCCCATTTATGTCGAGGACATGGCGCGATTGCTAGTGGAGGCCGTGGAGGAGAATGGCAATTCAGTGAAGGACGCGGTTGGACCCGAGACGTTCAGCTTTGAGGAACTGGTGCGACTCATAGCCCTACGCGTCGGACGCACCGTACGCTTGGTTCATGCGCCGACTGTGCTCGCTTACTTGGCGACACTGCTGACGGGCTGGATCGTGAGGGATGTCGTGCTGACGTGGGAGGAATACCTGGGGCTGATGGACAACTTGCTGGCGCCTGGAGGACCCGCTACCGGAGAGACGCGGTTGAGCGAGTGGCTGTTGGGGAATGCGGAACGGTTGGGGCGGGAGTATGCCTCGGAAGTCGGGCGGCACTATCTGGGTGCTAAAACCCTTCACCACGGGGGACACAGGGGACACAGAGGAATTCTGGAGAGCTTATGAATACCGAGGGAATGATTTGGGCGATACGAGGGGCTGGAGTGGTGCATGTGGTGGAACGACAGCATCTCGTTCCGTAATCAGCCAGAATCCGGCGTGATGCCCGGCAACAACCCTTCGGCAAAAGAGAGCCGACGCTGAGGGCTACTGGAGGGGAAGTAGCTGGCAACAAAGATTCGGATTTTCGATTTAAGATTACAGCTTGACCTTCGAGCGAACGATTTCCGGAATACTTTCACATTGGGATTGAGTGGCGCGGCAGTTGCGCCCCAGGGAAGGGATACGGATTATGACGACGGGACAGGGCGGGACTGGAAGCCCCGCGGATAAGAAGATTTGGGTGACGCTGGGGGGATTGCCGCTGACGATTCGGCTGGAGTGGCCTTTTCATCAGTCGACGTCAGGGGCAGATTTCTTCGTGCTGCATGGCGACATCGGGCTGGAAGGGTCGGAGGGCTTGCATGCGCCGGTGGCGGTGAATCTTTCGCAGACTGTGCGTGAGGTGTTGCCGTCGCTGGATCCGAAAGATGCGGAGGCGCCGGTGGTCAACGCGCTGCGTAAGGAAGTGGATCGCAGGCAGATTGAATTCTTGAAGTCGGGAAAATTGCTGCCGGTACCGTTCTCGAGCCGTCACTATGATTTCAAGCGCCAACATTGGGTGTTTGGCAAGGCCGCGGACGATGTGATGGCGGAATTCATCGAACGCAAAGTGTACTGGCAGACAACGCTGGGAAGCGAGAACCGAGTGTGGATCGGCGATCCCACGGAGGCGCAATACCTACAGACGGCTCCTGGGCATTTGATCGAGATAGCGGCGCGTCTGGTGGCGGCGCAGGGACTGTTGCGGATCGAGGGCGAATGGGCGGAGGCGACGCAAGGCCTGATGGGGCAAGCGCAGAGATTTGAAAGCGCGCGGCAGCTGGCGTTGCAGGAGTTAGAAAAGAAGCACGCGTTTGAGAGAGGGTAGGTAGGTAGTTCCGCGCGGGCGAGCAACGCGTCCGCGATCAATTGTCCCATGCGCCCGTTCGTCAACGTGCTTGCGGTCGAGGTGGCGGACGGTTCTCTTAAAGCTGTCGAGCTTCGCTCGACAGGACACCCGGAGCGGCTGTCCCCAAATAAACCTGGCTGCCGCAGTTGCTAAAGCCCTGATGGCTGGCGGATTTTATAGCACGACTGGAGCCGTGCCCTTCCCTTTGCTCCAATCCCATCGAGCCCTTCACTTGAGGGCAGCGAGACGATCCAACCTTTGTCGGCAACAGGGTTGTAGAGAGAGTGCATCGAAATGAATCCAATGGTTGCGGGCCATAGAGCAAAGAAGCG
>Ga0070711_100002098_pt1 | contig 11268 bp, 11 predicted proteins | sample LARL53metaG_FD_65452 | JGI IMG/M metagenome (GOLD analysis project Ga0070711, IMG submission 65452) | Corn, switchgrass and miscanthus rhizosphere microbial communities from Kellogg Biological Station, Michigan, USA - LAR L5-3 metaG | ecosystem: Host-associated > Plants > Roots > Rhizosphere ... | reverse complement strand
TGACCTAATCAAGACATAACTATCCTCAAGAATTCAGGAAGCCTCGACAATTTAGATGAATCATACCATCTAAGCAGAACTTCTTAAATTCAAAAGGCAGGCATATTAAATTCAAAAGGCAGGCATATTAAAGCTACAGCTACTCATGATCGGTGAATCAAGAGAGTTTCTTCTTGTAATTCGCGTAGGACTACAAAATGATCTATTCCTTTGAGTTTTTCATGATTAAATTTATCTTCGTATTTCAGTTTATCTTGGTGTAGTATTCTACTACCTGCTGCAGCGTAAACTTTAGTTTGAAAAATTCGGCAGCTGGCAGATCATATTTGAAAATAACAATCGACCAGGTCTAGAAGACTTGCGTAAGGTTTTAAAATGTGAATCGATTCATACCGTTATCAGAACCAAGAAGTTTACGAAGAAAAATAAGCCTTCGAATGAAATTACAGAAGATGACCTGACCTTTTTCCTAACAACCATAAGGACTACCGATGGATATCCAAAGATTAGAGATTTACAAAAATTACTTCGTCCAACGTTGAATCTCGCTAAGATTAACGCGATACTCAGATATTTAGAGAAATCAAAAAGGCTAGAAATTGATCTTGATGGAAATATCATTTGGATTCGTGATGAACACATCTCTAGTCATGATCTCAGTTTCTCAGAGGTAGCAAATATTTCTCAAGATTTTCGTGAACGCTTTTCCAGCACCACGTAGCAGAATAGTGTTTACCAGGCGGTAAAGATCTAACCAGCTCTACCTACGTAATCCATTCATGACTTATTCCAACTTTGTTATGATGATGGTAGACAGCTTCGATATCCAACTGCTAACTATGTATGAACACAGCTGAAACACTCCGCTATATCATTCAAAATTCTTATTAGTTCCACCTCTCTAAGACTATCTATGGATTACAAGCGCATCCATGAAAACATTATGAAGAGCGATCCAAAGATTAGATTAGTTACTATATGTGATCTAAATGGCAAAATCATGCACTCTGAGCACCGGGAAGGCGTAAGGAATTTGTTAACTCCAGACGAAAGCAAGAAATCACTCGAACTGGCAGTGAATGCATGGAAAACACGGAGTGAGCTTGCTCCAAAGATTGGAAAAGGAAAATATGTATTGGCAGAATATGAAAAGATTAAACGCATTACTATGCCTTTGGGAGATAGTCACCTGCTTTATGTAACTACTGAGGTAGACGCAGATCATTCTGTCATAATCAATAGCATCGCTAAGTTAGACTTGCAGTAGAAGAGAAATTTCTCTCTTTACATATTGAAATTTTGATTGGCGGTTTGTATAGTTAGCGTATCCATCAAAATTCTGGTCTGGAATGCGTGCACGAGGACAGGACCTTACGTTCTCATCCAGATCTGTTAAATTTACGCATGGAATGTTCAAATTATGGGTATTTAAAAGGTCTAATATTCTACATAGAATAATGTTCGTTGGGGAACCGAATGAATGCTAAAATAAAACTGCTAGTAGCTACACTCATAATTACCGCAGTAAGCGCAAGTTCGCTTCTCTATAGTAATAATCCAGTCCTAACTCTCAGCAATAACAATAGTAACAACAGCATTGGGACATCGTCACATATCTTGAGAATTGGATATTTTCCAATTTTGAATCATGCTCAAGCTGTTATAGGATTGGGAAATGGAGACTTTCAAAAGGCGTTGGGCAGCAGTATCATAGTAAAGACACAAATTTTTGATTCCGGTCCATCATTAATTGAGGCATTATTTGCAAATCAGATTGATGTGGCATTCGCAGGGCCTAACCCGACTATCAATGGTTATATTGTATCCGACGGGAAAGCCCTTAAGATAATTTCTGGGGCGTCAAGCGGGGGCGCTGTTTTTGTTGTTAGGAATGATTCGGGAATCGAGTCAACTAAGGATTTTGCGAACAGAAAATTTGCATCACCACAGTTGGGCAACACGCAGGACGTGGCTCTTAGAAAATATTTGTTTGAAAATGGCTACAAAACAAAAGAGAACGGAGGCAACGTAGAAGTGATATCGGCAAAAAGCTCAGATATATTCACGTTGATGTTAAAGAAACAAATTGATGGGGCATGGGTTCCCGAACCATGGGGGGCAAAGCTGGTAAAAGAAGCCAATGCAAGAGTCTTTCTCGATGAACGAATCCTGTGGCCAGGAGGAAAATTTGTAACAGCTCTTATAATATCTAGAACCAATTATTTACATGATAACCCGGACATTGTAATGAAATTGTTGGCTGCACACGTCGATGAAACAAACTGGATAAATAATCATAACGCGAAAGCGATGCAAGCATTCAATATCGAGCTCAAAAAACTCACAGGACATACTATATCCAATGAAGAGCTACGACAAGCGTTTTCAAGGATTGAATTTACATACGAACCATTAAAGCAATCTCTTTTCAACTCAGCAAAGGACGCCTTTGAGATTGGTTTTTTGAAAAAGCAACCAAATCTTGTTGGGATATATGATTTAACATTGTTGAATAGCGTACTGAATCAAAAAGGGCTAGCGAGAATTTCGGAAGGATAAAATGGGCAAATCTGTCTCAGTTACATCACGAATGATCCAACTATATTATTAGAAAGATCACGATTTCTGCGGTTTGTTAGGAGACAAACTTGTAATCGTTATGATTGTATATAAAGGGGTAATTTCTAGGCACAATTATAAGATAGCTCTGGAAATTAAACTTCGATGAGCAACGAAATTAATCGGCAAAAGGAGCAGAAAATAAATGAAATGGTTGAACAGTCTAGAATTCTTGAAGCCTATATGAATGATATTATTAATCGCGAAGCGACAGTTTCAAGGTTAATGGGAGAGGCTCGTCTTGCTTCATCTGCTGTCCAAAACATTGTGGATGAAAACGAAGTTGAAGCACTAACGCACATTGGAATAGGTGTTTATATAAAAACATTGGTTCCTCCCATTAAAAATTTATTGATAAATGTCGGGGCGGGAGTTACTATAGAAAAAACCAAACTCGATGCCACCAACTACGTGGAGGCCAAAATAAAAGAATTTGAGCTCGCGTTGTCACAGCTTCTAAGCCAGAAACAGCAAATAGCTACTCGAATGGAGCAAATTCAATCCCAGATTAACCAAATCCTACAGCAGCCTGGCACTGCTGCGTCATCTCAATCAATCCCTAGAAAACAAACTGAAAATAACGACAACAGAGGCAGCGACCGACAGCCTTCTCACTCTGTTTAGGTCGGCTTGATGCGCATATGTTCGACAGGCTGAGAAAGGCATTTTCAAATGCCACTAAGAGTATAGGCCAAAGAGAACTTTCCGAAAAAGATATTGACGTTAGTTTATTTGATTTACAACTTGGGTTGCTGGAAAGTGATGTTGCTCAAGAGGTAATCGACGATCTATCTTCAAAATTGAAAAAAGAATTACTTGGATTAAAACTGGAAAAAGATCAGATTAAAGAGGATTTGATCAGATCGAAATTCCAAACCGTTATTGCAGAAATGTTTACGAAAAGCGGAAAGGTAGATCTAGTTAACAAAATTAAACTAAAAAGGGAGATAAAAGGCGGACCGTTCATTGTTGTATTTCTTGGAATCAATGGAACTGGCAAAACTACGACAGTCGCAAAAATAGCCAATATGCTTCGCAACAACGGTATTTCCGTGGTATTGGCAGCAGCCGATACCCACCGCGCCGGAGCTATCGAGCAACTAACTGAACATGCCGAGAAAATAGGGTTAAAAGTCATTGCCCAACGATACGGCGCTGATCCTTCTGCGGTAGGTAGGGACGCAGTTGATTATGGTAGGAAGCATTACATCGACGCTGTGCTAATCGACACAGCCGGCAGAATGCAGACTGCAAAGAACCTGATGGATGAAATAGGGAAGATCGTCAAAGTGGTAAAGCCAGATATGAAATTATTTGTCGGTGATTCATTAGCTGGGAATGATACTGTAAATCAAGCTAGAGAGTTTTTTGAGTATACTAAATTTGACGGCGCGATATTAACCAAGACAGATGCAGACGCAAAGGGTGGTTCTGCAATTTCGATAGTTTATGCTACTTCCAAACCGATTGTTTACCTTGGAGTTGGACAGGACTATGATGACATAATACCATTCGATATGAGTAAATTCCTTCAATCGCTATTCGGCAATGAGCAGATGGTTGATATGGAGAATTCAGTCTTGAGACTAGAACAAACCTCTGAACCAATGGTTGCTACAACATCTGAGTTAGAACCTTTCTCCAATCTACCTGACGAAATACGAAAACCTATGATTAGGAATTCGAAAGATGGTCGTGATGACGTCGACTATTTCACAACACCCGCAGAGGAAGTAAAATCAAAATCACAAATACCTGTATCAGATCCGAAGAATGACACAAAACCTGCGCCAGATTTAGAATCTGATACATCTTATTTTGTGAAGGATCAACGAGAAAATATTGATCCGGCACATACTCCAGAGCTGCAGCAGAGAAAGAAGAGTGGTTTTAGCAGATTATTTAACAGAAGGAAAAAGGACAAAGAACCAGGAACAGTCGGCGAAGAAACTGGTACTACAAAGAGAGCTGTGGAGGAGAACCTTATACAAGACGTGAATGAGGAGCGTAGAGATCAGAGGGCTGGAAAGATTGAGTCAAAGAGGAGATCTGGCGAAAAAGAAGATCTAGGAAAGGGCGACCAGGAGAAGATAGTGTATCTTACCGATGAAGACATTGAAGACCTTAAGTAATAAGGACGTTCTTAGTCTGATGGACTTAAGCACAGAGGAAATTTTTGCGATTTTAAAACTAGCTAGCCATTTGAAAAAAGAGTCAAAACGTAGAGAATCAGAACAAATACTCAAAGGAAAAGTTCTTGGCATGATTTTCCAAAAACCTTCCACCAGAACTCGCGTAAGTTTTGAAACAGGGATGTATCAGCTTGGTGGAAGTGTAGTATACCTCAGCACTAACGATATACAACTGGCGCGCGGAGAATCCATAGAAGATACAGCACGTTCCTTGTCAATATATCTAAATTGTATTGTGGCGCGACTTTATTGTCATGAGGACATACAAAGATTAGCCACTTATGCATCTGTCCCAGTTATAAATGGACTTTCTGACACTTTCCATCCATGTCAGATACTTGCGGACTTGATGACAATTCAGGAAAAGAAAAAAGAACTAAAAGAATTAAATATTGTATGGGTAGGTGATGGCAATAACGTTTGCAACGATTTGGTATTGGGCTGTGCAAAGACTGGTATGAATATAGCTGCTGCCTGTCCTCGTGGCTATGAGCCGTTACATCAGGTAGTGATGTTGGGAAAAAAAGAAGCACAAAAAACAGGATCGGAAATAACAATTACCGAAGATCCTAGCGCTGCAGCTCGAAATGCCGATGTAGTAGTGACCGATACATTTATTTCTATAGGCAAAGATGGAGAAAGAATTACTCGTAATAAAATTTTTCTTCCAAGATATCAGGTAAACTCTGAACTAATGAAACTGGCTAAAAAGGATGCCATTTTTATGCATTGTCTACCTGCTGCGCGAGGTCAGGAAGTAACTTCAGACGTAATTGATGGGAAGACTTCGGTTGTGTGGGAAGAGACAGAAAACAGATTGCACGTTCAAAAAGCTTTATTGTCATTGTTGATAAGTACTAAACCCAAAAAAAGATCATGATTCCAACGTTTTCTCGATTTTTCGGAGAACAAAAAAATGAACCAAAGAAAGATATCAACATACGATTCGGCTGAAGCATTATTACAGTGAAAGACATGATCGTCCTTGCGTAAAAGGTATTATCCGGCGAATCAGGAAGACGATCAATAGATATGCAATACAAGCGATGGTTATTCACTACGTGGTAATCTTTAGATTGTCTGACAAAGACTTATTATAAAAGATTTTATTTTGAAAATGCTAAATACATTGAGATTTTAAATATCACAAATTCGATGTACGTCTATGGCAAAAGTTGTTGTGGGAAAAGCTTCTGATATTCCAGAAGGAAAGTTTACACATGTCACAGCAGGTGGTAAGGAAGTTTTAGTTGCGAACGTTGGGGGAAATTATTATGCAATAGGTGATACATGCAATCATGCGGGAGCCGAACTTCATGAAGGTGAACTTGATGGCAAAGAATTGACGTGTCCTTGGCATGGTGCAAAATGGGATGTAACGACCGGCAACCTGCTTTGGTTTCCAGCCAAATTAAAGCCAGAAGAGTCATTCAAGGTGAGCATAGAAAATGGAACAGTCTATCTAGAGGTCTAGTCAACTGAAACTATCAGACCACCGATGCGTATATGATAATTCTATGGAGGTTTCAGATCTAGTCATTCTAAGCAGGAACGATTGTTGCTAAATATATAGATATATCACTTAGGGGCTCGAGGCAAATCTGAAATTAAGTCTTATCCTTATGAGGTACAAGAAAAAGGAAATCTAAAAGTGATATTATAGCCATGCAATCTGACAGACCTTCCTAATACTACTCTGCAGGTCTCCTCTTCGGCTTTGCCATGATGTAAAATCCATGCGCCGAGATAAGGAATGCTGCTAACGACATCTTTGTCGCAAATACAAGGTTCCAAGGTGTTTTGGGATTAGGATACGGCATATTTATGGCATCGAGCTTTAATATCCCCTTCATTGCGTCAGCCGTAATCAAAGAACTCCATACGATGAAATTGTAGATGAATTCATATAATGCTATTACAGCTATGGCTAAAACAACTAATTGTAGGATCAACTTGAGGGTCTTAGGAATATCTCTTACCTTCTCTCCTCCCAGCTTAGTCACACAATACCATCCAACAACTGACACGATCATCAGATATGTCACAAGTTTTGAAAATCCATGTACGGGGAACTCTGTGTTAACGAGTACTTCACCAATCACAACTCGGCCTGTGTTAAGATATTCTCCGACACTGACGTACAACGCGTATGCTGTAATAGAAGCCATAGCGAATGCACAAAAGTAAAAGATTCCAAGAAGGAGTTTTCGTGACCTTCTTTCATCTAATTCAAGGCTTGAGTTGTGCATAGACCTGCAGATAATTACTATGAAATGGAGGGATATAAAAAATTACATATCCAGCATTGGAAACTATACTCTCACTGTAACGTGAAAATACTAGCAAGAGAATATCTCGACTTCTTCCCAGCCTGTCCTCGCTGATCCAATGTTAAATCTCAGAAATGAGTAAATTATACACTCAGAGTCAACCTAAGATGCACACGCCGCAGACCGGCTGATCTACCGTGCTTATCCTTAGTAACATCTATCATCTCATGACAGATTGGCTGAATTATCGCAGCCTTCAGCTTAATATACATCTCATCAATATCCGGGTTTGCACAATAATCTAATATACTAACTGGCATGTGAGTAATCTGGAAGGCAATGAAGAGACCTGACTGGGATACGTACTTTATGCTTCTTTCAGAAATCGCAAAACTCCGCTCTAACTGTGTTGCAAGACATATCGGTGCAGTGATCGTGAAAGACAATAGACAAATAGCAACTGGCTACAACGGGACTCCCTCGGGTATCAGGAATTGTTTTGAAGGAGGCTGTTACAGATGCATGGCGAGAGTAAGGGGAGAAATCAAATCAGGTGAATTTTTGGAGCGATGTTTATGTACTCACGCAGAGGCAAACGCCATAATGCAATGTGCATTATTTGGAAATGCTGGAAGCACCAGAGGGGCATCATTGTATTCCACATTCGCTCCGTGTCTAGAATGCAGCAAGATGGCAGTCAGTGTAGGTATTAAGAGGATAGTTGTTCTTGCTGACTATGCAGAAGATGGATCGCAATTGCTATCTGAGGCTAATGTCAAATTAGTAAAGCTAAAGCCTGACATTCTACAACCTTGGATCACTGTTATAACCAAGGATCCAGAAACGTCTGCAAAAGTGGCAAATAGGCTCGAATAATTTGATCACAAATCAGCCGGGATTAGATCACAAATCCAAAATAAGATTTCGTGTCGCCTTTGCATTTTCTCATAAAGTGACCACAATAAGTAGTATTATAGCAAGAATTAGATAATACTAATCGCGAAAACTACTAGCTTATCTTGATAGTTAGAACAGCCAAAAAATCGGATAAACAAGAAGTTCTAAAGTTTTGTACTGACACTTTCGAATGGGGGGATTATATTGATCAAGTATGGGACGCATGGTCAGCAGACCCGCATGGAAAGCTTTATGTTGTAAGAAGCAAGAGTAACAAATTCCCGGTTGCCATTTCCCATGGCACCATCTGTCCTGGCACTAGGCGGATTTGGCTTGAAGGCATCAGGGTCAATCCTGCGTACAGACGAAAGAAGATTGCCACCACCCTAATTGCAAAAACTCTGCAATATGGAATACGACAAGGAGCTATTGAATCATCCGCGGTTGTAGCAACCGACAACTTTGCATCTCGGCTCATGTTGGAAAAGAATGGATTCAACATAGTCTCTCGATGGGGATACTACGCAAGTACCGTCGGATCCAGACGTATGGCCCCAGAACGCAAGAATCGCCTCTTTGGAAGATCTAAATAATATATGCAATTATCCGACAAATTCGCCAGGATACAAATTATCAGGAAGAAGGTACGTTAACTCATGGCGAGCGTATTTTCTCAATCGTAAAACCTTGAGGCATTTTATTAAAGAACAAAAGATAATCATGACAGACGATCCCATTCCTGATGGAATTGCTCTATTTAATACACATTGCTACTGGCATAGAAGTGACGTCTTGCAAGTAGTGTATTTAGATTCCGTATCAAAATCTTCCATACAAGATCTAGTCTTTTTCCTCACAAACTTGGGTAACTCATTAATCAAGTCACTTGGGTCTCCCTCGTATGTCTTGCAACTGCTAGCGTGTCATAGCGAGCAGTTATCATCTGTGATGAAAACTTTTAACACAGCTATTTCTTTTATATGCCAGAAAGCTCTTACCGTTCGGCCAGAAACATGAAATGAAGTTGGCCGAAAATTCACTGCTATTGTGTTATGTGTCATAGATTGTATAGATTCTATTAGCCTTTTGGAATTCGCAGTAAATGGCTAGTAGCCTGGCCAGGAACAACAAATTCAACTGTAGGCAGAAGAATGGACGAGGAATACACTACGAAAAGCTGTCTCCTCTATGAAGGTAATGAAAACCACAAACGTAAATACGAGAAGTTCAGGATCAAGAGTACCAAGACTTTGCATCTGGCTAAGATTATTTTTTATTTATCTCTACACGAACTTGTCTTATTATATCAAGGACGGCGTCCGCGTCTTCCGCTTCAGGATACAGTTCGAGATACATGTTCAGCTTGTCGAGTGCCTCTAAATGCTTCTTCCTCTTCAGTAATATCATACCCTTGTCTCTTACAGCATCCGGGTTATCAGATTCTATTGCAATTATCATCTCGTTTGCTATTTCTGCTTTATCAATATCTTGCGATTCATAATAGCTACCTTTTAAATTATTTAGCATCCGTATAATAACCTGTGCAGATGTAGCCTTTTGAACAAAAGCCCGCGTTAATGGAATATTTTGCCCGGGATAAAATTGATCGAGCAATTCTTTCATAGTGTAGTCATCCATTATTCGTCCACCATTGAATGGGTCGATAATTATTTCACTACTGTCTCCTTCTAATATATGTTTGACCATAAAGTGAGCAGGAAAATTCACAGCGTACAATCTAAATTTTAGAAGGTAGGCTATGCGTATGTATATTATAGACATAGTAATCGGAATTCCAGATTTTTGCTCTAAAACAATGTTAATATAGCTGTTTAGAGGATTATAATAGTCTTGCAAGTTTGCTCTAAATTCCTTCTCTTTAAATAAAAAGTTATTAATCCTTTCAATCATTTGAGTTGGTCTTAACGGCATCAATTCCTTCGTTGTTAAGACTAGCTCTTTTCCCAGTGCATCGATTTTATCTACCATATATTTTACGTCCAAGTCGGGATAAGCAAGAATCCTTGAAACGTGCAAAGCATATTCAGCTAACCTTTCCGTATCGTTATCACTGCCAAGGGAATTAACAACATTTACCTTCCAATCCTCGATCAAGGGTTGGAGATTGTTAATAGACAACTACTGATATGAGAAATTTTACCTACTTATAATTTTGGTCTGTTTGTATATTACGATATCTGTTGGGGTGGGAAAGTAAATAGGGAAAACCCTACGGTTTAATTGCGTTCTTCAGGATCCTCTGAATTAATCGGGGACAATGAAGATGCCTGGGGTGAATATAACTCATCTCTTACCTTCTCTTCGATTTGTGTACTGCATCCACCTCTAGTTTGTCTGTATCTTCGATAATGCTGATCTACCTCCATAGCCGCGGTGAGTATTTTGCTTCTTTTAGACATTGATTGTGACGAGGATGAATGCAAGAACATCTTTGTATCTTTTGGTAGGCAGTGACCTCCTATTCCTTCCCTTGGTTCTAAAATGTTGACATTCCATTTAGTGTTTAGAGCATCTCGTAATTCTGGAAAGCTCATGTTATTTGCTTGACAATACAAGTAGAGTTCTTCAGCGAAAGCTATCTGTAGATATCTGTGTGCGTTCTCGACAACCTTTGTTATTTCGGCAATTTCAATTTCTGTTACTGGATGCATAGGTATCCCCAGACTCGTACCATTAGTTTTATTACTTTGTTGTTGTGGTGATGAGGAAGAGGATGAAGATAAAGAAGCTAGAGGCGAAAATGAAGAATAAGAACTCGAAGAATAAATAGCTCTTCCATCATAAAATTGCATACCTGCCTTGAGACAACAATCGCATACTCCTCCTATAACGCGCAATTGATTTACTCCATGCACCTTTTCTTCTAAAGCATACCATCTATGTGGAGCATGAACTACGTGTAATCTATGGCTTAACATTTCAAATACTTTCTTCGAGGCCCCCTTGGGAATGGTACTTTCTATTGATACAAGTGCTCCATTCTTTTTTGCGTCCCTCGAAATTTTCTCAACCACAGATAATAAGCCGTCTATTTGAGGTGAGAACATATCATCGGGCTTATGAGTAGAGACGGTTATTATATATACATCAAAATCGTTAAGGTTGCTACTACTAAAGGTGGCATCATCCGCTTTTTTTATTCCTGCTATCTTTTCAGCCCGTTCCATTGCTTTTGTACTAATATCATATCCATATGTGTCAAATCCTCTTTCTTTAACATACTTTGCCACAGGAAGTCCTAACTGTCCTAGTCCAACAATTAGTACTTT
>Ga0070711_100002097_pt1 | contig 11269 bp, 18 predicted proteins | sample LARL53metaG_FD_65452 | JGI IMG/M metagenome (GOLD analysis project Ga0070711, IMG submission 65452) | Corn, switchgrass and miscanthus rhizosphere microbial communities from Kellogg Biological Station, Michigan, USA - LAR L5-3 metaG | ecosystem: Host-associated > Plants > Roots > Rhizosphere ... | reverse complement strand
TCTTGTCTTGCAGACTCAATAATTTGCACTTCTTTAACTTCACCGGTTGCGACATCTATATGCGTCTTCGTTTTGTTTTTATAATACGGCATTTAAATGTTCTCTGCATCAATTCGACATTGTTCTAATAATTGCTCTGTCAACTTTCCAAATTCTTCTTCATAATAGCTTATTCTAACATCTCGAATATCTTCTGCTTCAAACCATTGTTTTATTCTTGCAATTCTTGCCCAAGAAAAAAAATCAATTTCTTTGCAATCACAAAATAATTTACCTTGGCAGCATGTTAATTGTCCAAATACAAATCTTTCTTGCGATCGTTGCTGTTCGAACACATGTACATTTTTTCTTGTTGCAGATTTGTTAAGTGTTAAATAGCACCAAAATAAATAATTATCACCTGATAATTCAAAGTCTGAAAGTTTTTTAGAACTCTTTTGCAAAAGCATTTCTTCTCTCTCTAGATAAAACACTTTTGCTAATTGAACTCTCTGTATTTTAAAAGGATATGTTTTCACAACAAGATCAGTAACTATTGTTCCTACTCTATCATGATTTAATTCTTGGTTTAATTCATGATGCTGTCCCATCACATTCATCTCCTCTATGATAAATATGTAGAGTTCCTAAATCCTCTTGTTTTACAGATAAGAGCGAACGAATTTGCTTTTGTAAATCTTTCGAAGGAAAGAGAGAACTTTGCCCCAAGTGTGGCTCAGAACAAGGGGCAAGTCTCTCAAAAACATACGGCGGACGGACAAAAGCAGTATGTTCTGTTGCTGCTTTTAATGCAATTGTTATTCTCTCTATAGGAGAATATTCTTTTGTTGCAAATAACGCTCCTTTTGCAACATCGTCGCCTGAGCCTATGCAATCATAAGTATGAGATATGAGCGCTCCGTAATCTTCATTTAATCTGTATAGCACGCCATTATATCCAATCAAGATTGCACAAGCTGAGTTCTCTTGAGTATTTGTTACAGTCATACTATTTCGATCTTGAAAACAAGATCGTATAGCATCAGTAACATGAAGCGTAATATATGCTTCATCAGTACATGCATTAGATTTTTTTGGTATAACTAATGCATGATGTAATAACTGCATTTGTCTCCATGATCCTGCAACTCCAAAAAGCAAATTATCTTTTTGAAATATTTTGACGCTTGCAGTGATCATAATAGAATATTCAGATGAACCAGCACTATCTGCACCAAACAGTATTGATTTATCTGTATCTATAATAGCGCAAATGCATGTCATTTATGTTGCTCCTCTGCAACTGTATTAATTGTTTTTGCTATTGTATCTGCATCATTCTCGATTGTTGCAATATCAGATTCAGAAAAACCTTGTTGCAATAATATAGGTTCTAAAGCGTGGCCTGCTGTTGCTATAATAGCAGAAGCTAATAATAAACCTATACTATACGCATCAAGAGCAGGAGCTTGCAATATAACAGTTATTTCAAGAAGTATTGCTGTAATAAGAGAAATAATAAAAGTTCTAATTGCTCTTTGCAACGTTTGCTGTCTTATTGTAAGACTTGCAGTATTTGCTGTAACTAATTGAAGTACTGTCATAATACACCTTTGTTTTATGAATATAACCAGTGATTAACACCTTGATGATAAGAGCAAGCGCCTCGACCTATTGCAAATGATCTTGTCATGTCATTGCAAATCGCTCCTATTCTATGATACGGATTATAGATAGGCTGTGGTTCAATAGATCTAGGCGGAATATAAGGCGGTGTATACGGTTGTGGTTGTGGATTTTTCATATTATTAGGTAAAGCATAGCCAAATCCGCAGCGTCTAAAATATAAATAAGCGTTGCCTCCTAAATAATTTGGTTCTAATAATACCCAATGTGAATTATGAATAACATATTCAGTTTCAACTTGTAAAGAATACGGTTGAACAACAACACGAACATAATTTTCTAATTGTACGACAGGTGAACTATTTGTCGTATTCATTAATTGAATACGAGTAGGACCTGTTATGCAAGGAACATATGTAGGGACAAAATAAAAATGTCGTGTCATTGGATTGCGGACGATATTTACTTGTATCGTTCTAAAATTTAATACATCTGTTTTCGCTTGAACATTTTGCACCTGAAAAACACATGTTGAAAATAACGTAATTAGAAATAAAATAATCGAAATAATTACTTTTTTCATTTACCACCTGATTTTGTAGCTTTTTTCTGCAATGCTGCAATTATTCTAGGATCTTGACCAGAGCCTTTATCGATATGCATAGGATAACACGTTCCTGTTAATCCAGGAACTGAATCATTTTTTCTATTTGGGTCGTAGCAAATAACTCCTCTTTCAAATCGTTGCATAACAACATTATCTAAACCTTCGACACCTTCTTCATTTGATAAAGGCAAACCATATTGAGATAGACCGTTTAATCCTATTTGAGTACATGTTCTGTAATATTGCAAAATACCATGAGAAATACTAAATCCTGTTTTTGGACATACCCAAACTTGATTTACTTCTGTTTCTTTAAAATAATCTTTTGCTTGTTGTATTGATAACATACTATCACCTTGTTCTCCTAGAAATTGCCATAGGTCTGCCCAAGGGAAATTACCAGGACACTGAGACCTATTAATGGGATCAATGCTATAATGACCAGTAATGCCACCAGACTCATCTGCTTGCCTCATAGGAATATTATTGCGAATGCAAATATGTTGAATTAATTTAAAAGAAGCGTTTTGCTGAAGTTGCGTTAAATGCGCAGAATTATCTGTTGTTGATTTGACATGTTCTATAGAAATAGTCAAATTGTTAGGATTGATATCATCACTCCACCAAGAATCATGTCCTTCTGAAATATATCCATTTGCCCATGCGCCATCAGATTCTTGATTGCATTGAACAACAATTCCTGATTGATCGACAATATAATGTGCAGACACAGGGTTATTTGTATTTTCTGTTCCTTGAAAATAATAACCAATATTTTCTGCGCTAGAACCACCGGCTGTGCCATGAAGAATTAACCATTTAGGATTATATCCTTCTCTATTTGCGAAACAATTACCATTTTCTATAATAATTGCGCCATTTTCGTCAGCGATCATAGAGAAACCCCAAAAGAAATAGAAGAAAGTAAAAGAAGTTTTTGTCTAAAATAATTATACTATGAAATACTTGAAAAGTACACTGGTTTCATATCATTTCATTTAAAATTCGAGCATTAAATCATCAAAATCGCATTTTTTTAACAGAAATCTATGTTGAGATTGTTAATCAAAATTTAATGTTTTTAAAATATTTGTAAAATCAACTGTAGTACTTTAGTATTTTTTTAATCTCTTTTTGAAAATTTTTCGCCAAAGAAAAAGCATTAAAAATATTAATGCTTTTTACTTTTTTATTCCTCTTGATATTTTTTAATATATTGAGTTCCTATAGGACTGTATCCTATAATTTGATTTGCTAATTCTTGTTTTATATCTAATTCTTCAACAGATTCTAATATTTGATTTATATGATTTCCTTTAAAACTCGATCCTCCTGATTGACAGTCCCAGCCTGTATAATCACACCAGGCTGTAGTGTATACATACGTATGATCTTTTAATTCTAAAATCCAATGCCAGTTATCTTCATCATTATGTCCAGGTATTTCTGCTAACACTGTTTGAATGTCATCAAGTGTATACACTTCATCTGTATTATTTGCATGGTATGCTATCAAATCATAATCTGGCTCTCTTTGTTTTTCATTATTTTCTTTAATAATTTGCCTTTTTATTTCTTCATCTGATAAATGATGTTTTTCTATAAGTTCTCTAATATTTAGAGCATGGATTGCTTCGTAGTCTCCTTCGTCATCATAATAGTCATAATAGTCAAAATCATAATAGGATTCTGCGCTATAAAAAGTATTTTTCCAAACTTTTTCTGTAGCTGTCATAGATGGTATCCTGATTTTCCATTTCTGTATCTCTAGTATTAATTCTTTGCTCATGATTATATTCTATTTCTAAATGTAAAAACTTTCCTTCATAAGATGCCAACTCTGCTAATATATCGTGACCGCCAACTTTAAATTCTTGATCTGTCCATAGGTAGCCTGTATAATCAGAATAATGTACATGATATTTAGCATCACCTATACCCTCTAATTGATCAAGCCAATTCGTAACTAATGCTTCTTCTGATAATTCATAATTTGATATATAATATTTAACTGTTAAAAATTGACCATGCTGTTCTATATCTCGTTCTAGTGTTGCTGCTAAATTATTATCATGATCAAAATCATATGCATCTTTTGTTTGCAATACTAAAACATCAGAACTTTCACCTATATCAACAACTTTTATTATTCCTCTATATATCTTTAAAACCATGTATTTCTGCCTCTTTTACATCTTCTTCAGTGTATTCAAAAACACCTGTAATAATAGGATATTTATTTTGACCATCTTTTATTAAAGCATCAAGCATTAATTTTCTTTGTCTTTGAACTTCTTTTTTATCAATTTCTAAACAATACTCTTCTGCTTCAAACAGTGCTGCTCTAAGAAGAATAAATGCACGATTCCAGAGTTGATAATCATTTAATTTTGACACATTATTTGACTTTTCCATTTTTTAATCTTTCTTTTAATGCAAGTCTATATAACATTTTTGATGTTTGATTTGTTAATTCATACTCTTCAAAAATTTTATGCGCATTATCACATATTTCTTCATAAAACTCTACATTGAGATTTTCGTAAAATGCAAGTGTAACATCCGAGATAAATCCCTGTTTCTCTTCAATAGAAAAATCTTGAAATCTCGGATGTTTTGTTATTGCTTGCATCATTATCTGAGTTTGTATTTGACAAAACTCTTCAAATTCTTGATCTTCATCAATGTCCATGAGTTTCGTTTCTCCCATTTTTTTATTTAAAAATCTTCATCTTCACTTTGATCTAACATTTTTCTTTTTATAATAGGTCTTTTCTCTTTATGAAATTTTTCATTTTTTCTTAATTCTTCTATAAGTGCAGACACTGTTTCTTCTTTGAATATAGCAGAATTAGGGCTTTCCTCATTTAAAAATGCATCTTCTACAATACGTCCTTGGTTCCACCAATTAATAATTGTAGGAAAAGATTTTCCTAGTCTTCTAGCTAATTCTGGGCCACTAATAAAAATGACTTTTTCAATATCTTGAATTTCATCTTTTTCGATGATTTCAGTACTTTCTGTCATTTCTTGTTTTGATTTAGGCATGATTGCCTCCTTTTATTTATTATAGCTTTATAAAATTATAACATATAATGGGTAAATTGTACATATTTATGTAAAAACGTGTTGACTCTTTATTTTTGAATCAATAATGTTATAATTTTATAAACAAGCAACTTGTCAGTAAATTAAAAAGTATGTTATATGCTCAAGGGGCATGTTGTAAATGATAAGACATATATTCTATCATCTCAAGTTTTCAAACATGTCTGGGCGGCATAACCGTACGCTTAGAATGCATTTTAATTGTATACGAAGATTATTATTCAGTACTATCTTTATATACATAACTGTACTTTAGCAGTACAATAGTTTTTGAAAGGATCGACAAAAGGAGCAGAATGGCACACTATATGACAATAAATGCTGTTGCTAGAAAACTTCAATCATCGAGATCACATGTTTATTTGCTATTAGATCAAAGAAGATTAAAAAGTATTGAAGTAAATGGCAGACAAATGGTGACTACAGCTTCAGTTGAGCGATATTATCAATTAAAACAAGACTTGTTAAACATACAAGCAGAAATGAGGAAACAAAGTCCATGATTGATGATGAAGACAGAAATTATTACGAAGAAAAACAATCAGCCATTCTAGATTATGAATGGACACAGCTTCAAATTGATGCTTTAAGAAAAATGCAAAAAAGAGAAGAAAGACGTTTATGGTTTGAATATCATAAAAGTCAAATTTTTTATTGTTTGTGCTTAACTTCATTTTTAATTGGTTGGACTATTGGGACAATTATGAAATAAGGAGTTTTTTATCATGCAACCACCAAATGACAATAATCAATTTTGGCAGCAAAATACAAGTCCGCCTCCACCTCCTTTGAGAATGTATGAACCTCCACCTCCTAGAAGAAGTAAAATACCCTGGTGGATTATTTTATTATTGGCTGTTATTGTTTCTTTGTGTATTTGCAGCAGTTCTATGTTATATAGTACGCATAATTCAGAGCAATCAGTCAATGATATAAATTCGCAAATTCAATCAATTCCTACAGATACTGCTACAAGTAAAACGCAAAATACAATTTACAAACTTGGAGATGTTGTTCAAGTTGATCAAAATTGGAATGTTACAATTAACTCAGTTTCTATTAGTCAAGGTGATGAATTTAACACTCCTAAACACGGAAATGAATATATCTTAATCACAATGACTTTTAAAAACATTTCAAATAATCAACAAAGTGCTTCTACTTTTCTTTCAATGAATTTGAGAGGACTTGACGGAATGAACTATAAACAATCTCTTTTTTATTCTGGAGATCAATCTCCTCCTGACGGAACTGTTTTATCAGGAATGTCATCAAAAGGTGTAATAAGCTTTGAAGTTCCTGTTTCTGTTCATGAATTTAACCTTCAGTATCAAGATTTCTTAGGCCAAGCTTTTGATTGGGATATTAAAGATTAGGAGTTAAGAAATGAAACAGTATTTGAAAAGATGTTGTATTTCACTTGCTTTATTGACGTGTATTCTATTATCGACAATGTTGTCGATTAATAGTGTTTTAGCTGCAACACCGCATCCTATTCAACATTCTTCAATAGAAAAAGTACAATTACAGATTATTCAAGGCAGAATATTCTTTCACCCAAATACTGTTTCATGTTCTCTTAGAAAGCAACCTTGCTTTGAATTTGTTTATTCAGGAGGCAATTATGGACCTCGTCCTCTTTGGTTGGATCATCAGAATAAAATTATTTTAATTCATACGCAAATATTGACTCAAACATTTACTAGTGCTTCGATACACTATTATTATTTGTTTCAATACTCCCAATGGTGGAAAGTAAAGGTAATCGTGAATATATGACGAGTTATGCGTTTGTCCCTTTTTGTTTTTATATTGTCCTTTGGATTGTTATTTTCTTATGTTTAGTGCACGATAACCCGAAGTAAGTTTGTAGGTCTGCATTTTCTTAGTGCAGACCTACTTTTTTTATTTTTTTATCATCATATGCTAGAGCTTTTGTCCGACTTTTATTGTGATTTTTGTGATTGTCCGACTTGTGTTTTATTCTAGAATGTACTCCTGGATTACATCGAGGTTGTAAACTGTTATAATAACACAGGAGTACTATACTTTATCTTATGGGGAACTTTTAAATTTCACTGTTTCGTAATATTTTTTTCTCTCACCAAATCTCATTATTTTTATTGTCTTAATACCCAATTGCGTCATCTGTCTTGTTATTTGCTGTTCTGTCATTGGACTTCTTTTTTGATTTTTGCAATATATTTGATACTTTTGAATAAATGATTCTTTGTCTACAACACTGTCAGCTGCTCTTTCGCAGATCTTGTTAAAGAAATCTAAGAAAAATGCTTTATCTGTTATTTCTAATTTTTTACTTTGAGGTATAAACTCTTGTATGTCTTTTCTTTTTTCTTTGAGATACTCATATTGTTCATTAACTGATGTAAAAATTGGTCCTTTCCAGATTTTTATCACTCTTTCAATCTCCCTTTTAAGTATTTCGTCATTATTGCCATATTTATTTTTACATTTAGCATGAATGAGATGTCGAAAATGAAATGCTCCTCTTACTGAAAGACACCTAAATGAAATGTATAATACTAACTTTGCAAATAAAGCTGAATTATCTATTTCACCGTTTTCTTTGTATTTTAATTTACTGTCTTCGTCTTTCGTCCTTGTGTACCAATCTATTGTATCTGCAACAGCTTTATAAACATCGCCCTGAAATTTATTTGCCCAGAATACTTTTTTATATACAACTAATTCTTGATCAGAAATCTCATCTGTAAAATTTTCGTCATGAAAAACTACTTGTTGAAGTCTATAATATGCATTAAATATAGCTTCTCGAACTGGTTTACATTCTCTTCTTGTTAATTGTTGATTTTTATAAACTCCGCGAATAATTCCTTCTTTAAGCGATTCATGATCATCTTCATGAATATGTGGTCTAAAATCTCCTGGTCCTGATAATAATCTATCAATATCATAGCCTTCTAATTTCATTGCTGATAAATCTGTAAGTGCTGTTAATTCAACAGTTGATTTTGCATATTGAAAAAGAGGTTCAACTTTTTCTTTTACAAAAACAGCAACTGCATAATTCCAGAGCTCAGCATCATCTTCATCGATTTGAATTTCAGGAATATTAATAATAATGTGAATACCACCTCCTGAAAGAATAATTGGAATATCAGGGTGTACTGTTATTCGTTGCTTAAACTTTGTCTTAATAATAATCCGACTTCTATTGCAATATCAGGATTTGATCTCCAATCGATGTCTAATGAGATGTTTTTGATGATTTTAACATTTTGCGTCGTCCCTCTTCTTTGAGGATGATTGACAATATTTACTCTTCTCCAAATTGGTACATTCAAATCATAAGCTTTAATTGGGGTTGTTACTCGAATGTGCATATGCTCTCCTTGGAACTTCTTGCATCTTTTCGAAACACAAGGTTGATTTGCAAAACCAATTCTGTGATCCTTTGGTAAATCAAGAAAGTCAAAGTACTGATTTAACAAATGAGTATCTATGTAAACAGAAGTAGCCTGTTTAGAACTACCACTAATTTTTAGCATTATTTATTTATTTCCTTAATAATACCATTACAACATATATACTTTTCTGAGAAAACATGTTATAATAGTATTGATTGGTGGAGTTATAACTCTTAGTGTGGTGGCTAAAGTTATAACTTTGATTTATTAAATTGCCATAAAACAAAAAGCGTATCTGGTGGCTCTGGTACGCTTTTTAATTTGTCATTTTTTCTGAAGCTTTAAGCAACTCTTCAGCAGTTTTTCTCATTTGTTCTTTTGCTACCTCTTTATCTGCTTCTATAACTGCTTTCATTTTTGCTTTTAAAGCCTTTGTGGGTATCCATCTATCTTGTAACATATGTAAATTTTTTCTTCTTAATTCAGGGTGTTTAATAGTAGGACGATCAAGACCTCTATCTAGTTCTTCTTTAGCTTGTAGTATAGCATCCATTGTAAATAATGGTCTGCTAATATTTTCAGCATAAGGAACAACTCTCCAATCTTTGCCCCATCTCATAACAGTAGAACTAGCAACATGTAAAATTCTAGCAGCTTCAGTACAATTATATAGCCTAATATTAGTGATTGTTTTCATTAGTAATCTCCCTTAATGTGTTTTCTAATTAAATTTATTATATCATATCAAAATTTAAATGTATATAAATATAATTCCAATTTAATTGTGATTTAGAAAATTCGTAGAATGTTCTAGTATTTTTAGAACGACCTGTATACTCTAGATGATACATCTTGAAATATAAAAATACAGAAAATCAATTTGATGAACAAAGAAAATACAGTGAAAAAACACTGTTATATTTCTGATACATCTGTTATAATACTACTAAAGCAAACAGAGTAGCAAGCATTAGTACTTGATATGCTTCTTGAAATAAGAAGAAACACTACGTATTCTAGTAGTATAATATGTTATTTGCAAAAAATTAGAGATAATGCGAATTTTTAAAAAATTTAATAAAAATGGTAAAAATATTGTACTTTTTTTGCCCTTTATGTTATAATAAAAATGTGAATAACAATATATCCCACTGGGAGGATTTTTAATGAGATCGCTTGAAAATGTAACAACAAAAAACTGTCATGAAGTCATGGCATTTGCTGCAAGAGCGTTAGCAGCAGATAGAGTGACTCCGCAAGGTCATGACGCAATTAGAGTAGCAGCTCAGCAGCTACAAGATGTCGTAAATTCTGCGGTCGGCGCAAGTCCTGAAGCCAGAAGAGCGATCGAGACTGTACGAAGACGTCGCCGTGGAATGCCTAAAAATAGTGATGTATTAAATGCAGTAAGAACCAATAATTTGAAGCGTGAAGAACGGGAAAACAGAAGTCAAGAACTAGCAAGATGATTAATGCAGAGAGACCAGGGAATTTCTCTGCATTAACTTCTTAAATTCAAAATCTGGATCAAATTTTGGGGTGTTCTTATGGAAGCAAGCCAGCTTGAAGTGCAATTCGTGTATCCAGTCCTTGAAGCATTACTTCTCTACGAGAAGATTGATTCTTTACTGTATTCTAATGAAAATATATTAATTTCATGCCCTACTCCTGAGCATGAAGATGAACAGCCAAGCTGCTCAGTAAACACAATAAGTGGATTATGGCATTGCTTTAGCTGTGATGAAAGTGGCAATTATAAATCGCTCATTCGAGCACTTGAAGAAGATCGTATCAATAGAGAGATTGACGAATGGGAACTCGAATGTGCGATTGCTGCCATTGACATTGGTTCTGATTTAGAAGATTCTAATAATACATCTATTATTAAAAATCGAATTAAAAAGAAAACAAAACGAGAAGAAAGATCACTTTTTCTATCTCAAGAATTTTTTCAATTTTTGCCTAAAGGTGATTGGGATGTTATTCAATATCACTATATGCAAAAGCGACAGTTTAACTCAATTACCTTGAAACATTTTGATATAAGATTAAATTACTCAAGTGCATGGTCAATAGTTATCCCTATAATACAACAAGGTGTTTTTATGGGCTACGTCGCAAGACAGCCTAGAGAAGTTAGTAAAAAAGAAACAAAATATCTCAATAATCCAGGGTTGCAAAAATCTGAAACAGTCTTCGCAGAATTAGATTATGGCCCAGTCCTCATTGTAGAAGGTCCACTAGATATGATGAAAGCCTATCAGTATGGTTTTCATAATGTTGCTTGTATTTTCGGATGGCACATCTCTGATATTCAAGCAGAATTTATTCGAAAATATGCAACATCAATATTATGTGGATTAGACGGCGATGAAAAAGGAAGAAAAGGTTATGCTAGATTAAGAGAAGTATTCCCAGAATTAGCAGTTCAAAGATTTTATTTCCCAGATGGTGTTAAAGACATCTGTGAAATGGATGAACAAATGTTTGCGTTAAACATACATATGCCTAACATTGTTAAATCATTGTTTGTAACACAAGAGGAACAGGTATTAATAGC
>Ga0070711_100002094_pt1 | contig 11278 bp, 13 predicted proteins | sample LARL53metaG_FD_65452 | JGI IMG/M metagenome (GOLD analysis project Ga0070711, IMG submission 65452) | Corn, switchgrass and miscanthus rhizosphere microbial communities from Kellogg Biological Station, Michigan, USA - LAR L5-3 metaG | ecosystem: Host-associated > Plants > Roots > Rhizosphere ... | reverse complement strand
GATCTCGCCCGTGACAAGGGTTTCAAGGTGCTGGTTGCAAACCGCGGCAGCGAGGCGCTCGATCTCGCAAAACAGTTCCAGCCGGCGGCGGTCTCGCTCGACGTGTTCCTGCCCGACATGCTGGGCTGGACCGTGCTGAGCCAGCTCAAGCATAACCCGCTGACGCGGCATATTCCGGTGCAGATCATCACGCTCGACGAGGACCGGCAGCACGCGCTGGCGCGCGGCGCGTTCTCGTTCGTCAACAAGCCGACGACCACCGAGGGCGTCAGCGCGGCGCTTGCCCAGATCAAGGAATATGCAAAACCCCGCCGCAAGCGCCTGTTGATCGTGGAGGACAATCCGGCCGAACAGCTCAGCATCCGCGAATTGCTCGGCCACGAGGACATCGAGATCGTGACCACGGACACCGGAGCAGGGGCGCTATCGACCCTGCGCGACAGCCCGTGCGACTGCGTGGTTCTCGACTTAAGGCTACCCGACATGAGCGGGTTCGAGGTGCTCGACCAGATCCGCAAGGACGAGCGCCTGTCCAACGTGCCGGTGGTCGTGTTCACCGGGCGGGAACTTTCGGCCGACGAGGATGCGGAACTGCACTCCATCGCGCGCAGCATTGTCGTAAAAGGCGTGGAATCGCCCGAACGCCTGCTCGATGAAACGTCACTGTTCTTGCACCGTGTGATCACGGAATTGCCGGTCGAAAAACAGAGGATGCTTGAGAAACTCAACAATTCCGATGAGGATCTTGTCGGCAAGACAGCCCTGCTGGTGGACGACGACGCCCGCAATATCTTCGCGCTCTCCAGCGTGCTGGAGCGGCGCGGCATGAGGGTCTTGACCGCGACCACCGGCCACGAGGCGATCGCGCTCGTGGGATCCAATCCCAAGATCGCCATCGTGCTGATGGACATCATGATGCCGCAGATGGACGGTTACCAGACCATCGGCGTTATTCGGCAGAACGCTGCGTTTGCGCGCCTGCCCATCATCGCGCTGACCGCGAAAGCGATGAAGGGGGACCGCGAGAAATGCCTGGAGGCGGGGGCATCGGACTATCTGGCGAAGCCCGTGAACACCGAGCAATTGCTGCTTGCGATCCGCATGTGGCTACACCGTTGACCGGCGCACACAGATGATGGACCACGAAAAGGTAAACATCCTTCTGGTCGACGATCAGCCCGCGAAGCTGCTCGCCTACGAAGTGATCCTGAAGGAACTTGGCGAGAATCTTGTCGTTGCCGCTTCCGGCCGCGAGGCGTTGCAATTCCTGCTCAAGAACGAAGTCGCGGTCATCCTGGTCGACGTCTGCATGCCCGAGCTCGACGGTTTCGAGCTCGCCGCCATGATCCGCGAACATCCGCGCTTCCAGAAAACCGCGATGATCTTCATCTCGGCTATCCAGGTCAGCGATTTCGACCGCCTGCGCGGCTATGAAATGGGCGCCGTCGACTACGTGCCGGTGCCGGTGGTCCCGGAAGTGTTGCGCGCGAAAATCAGGGTGTTCGCCGAGCTCTATCGCAAAACGCGGCAGCTCGAGCGCCTCAATGCCGAGCTCGAGGATCGCGTCCGCGCACGGACCGCGGAGCTCGAACAGTCCACCGCCCGACTGGTCGAGAGCGAGCAGCGCCGCAGCATGGCGATCGCCGCCGGCAAGATGGGCTCTTGGGACTGGGACTGGGTCAACGGCGACTGGATGTGGGACGACGGCCAGTACCGCATCTTTGGCGTCGATCCGAAGAGCTTTTCTGTCACGCCCGCGAGCGTCCAGGCGTTGCTTCATCCCGATGACATCGATGAGTTACGCCAGGCAATGACCCAATTTGCCAAAGGCGTGACGTCGTATGAAGCGGAGTTTCGCATCATTCGTCCGGATGGAGAGACCCGCTGGTGCGTCGGCACGGCGGCGGTGACCACCGACAAGAACGGCAGGGTGGTGCGGGTCAGCGGCGTCACCGTGGACATCACCGACCGCAAGCGTGCCGAAGAGCGCCAGACCCTGCTGACGCGCGAGGTCGATCATCGTGCCAAGAACGCGCTGGCGCTGGCGCAATCGATCGTGCGGTTGACGCGCGCCAGGGACGTCAGCGCCTATGTTCAGGCCGTCGAAGGCCGCATCACCGCGCTGGCGCGGGTCCATACCGTATTGTCGTTATCGAGCTGGCAGGGCGCGGAAATCCGGCGGCTGGTGACCGAGGAGGTCGCGCCCTATTCCGAAGCCGGACAGATCAAATTTCACGGCTCGGAAGTTCAATTGCAGCCCACAACGGCGCAGACGCTGGCGCTGGCGCTCCACGAGTTGGTCACGAACTCGGCGAAATACGGCAGTCTCTCCATGTTGTCGGGCCGGCTCGCCATCAGCTGGGAAGTACAAAACGAGCACCTGGTGCTGGCCTGGGTTGAGACAGGAGGACCAGTGGTGAGCAAGCCGATCTCCAAGGGATTCGGGACCCGGAGCGTGATCGCGAGCATCGAGACGCAGCTCGGCGGCAAGGCCGATTTCGATTGGCGCCCCGAAGGTCTGGTCTGCTGCCTGACGGTTCCGCTGGCGGGCGGGCCAACAGCGGCAGCGGAGCCTGCGCCCTTCCGCGAGGAGCCGGTAGAGAAGCCGCCCGCGCTGCTCAATTCGCGCACCGCATAGGCCGGAACAACCGCTGATCCGGGATGATCCCTCCAGGGAACATTCGCGCCGCTGGCTAATTGGTTTCGTCGAAAAGCCCGCAGAGGATTTTCCGATCAAAAATGACAAACATTGCCCTGGCATCGGCGTTGCTACTTGGCGGCCTGCCGGCATTTGCGCAAGCCTGCGGCACGCCGAGCGGCCGGGGATCGACCACCGGCGATCCCGCCGCCAGTTCGGCGACCCCCGGCACATCGCCGACAGGCAGTTCGATGAAACCAAGTTCGAGCGGCAGCGGCACATCGACATCCGGCGGCGGGGACGACAATGGCGACCAGGGCCGCGACAAGATGCCTGAAAGCAACATGACCGTCCGCCCGAACGACCCGAGCAAAAAGTGAGGTGCGCGAGGCGCGCGCCTCGACCCGTGAATGCAATGGAGATTGGAGATGGGACTTGCACAATACGCGATCGTGCCGATCCGCGACCAATGGGGCGTGCTGCACGATGGCGACATAAAAGGCGAATACGCTACGAAGGAATCCGCCTTCGAATCGGCCGTCGCTGCGGCGTCGCTGGCGCTTCGGCAAGGTCACGAGGTTCACGTGAGCGTCCCGGCCCGCGAGGAAGCGTCGCCCGCCATGCATTCCAGCCCCTGAATCCGACCCGCCGCGGCGGTATCGGAAGTTGGCGCCGATCGGTGGATCGAGCGCGATCCGACCGTCGCGAAAGCAGGAGGCTTGCGTGAGTGCAAAACGCAATCGACGAAAGAACACCGTGCCGTTCGACGAACGGCTGCAGAAGGCGGCCAGCGACGCCCGCCAACGGCGGAGCACCTGCCCCAGGGCGAGCAGCGGGACGCGCTTCTGAAGAAAGCCAGGCAAGCCGAGATAGCCGCCCATCTCAATCAATGGCTGACATCGACGGGCGAGCCATCGCAGCGATAGATGCCCTCAACGAGGTGGGCCGGGAAAGTGAGATGCCGCTCTATCACTTCGATCTCGTCAACACGAAAACCGCCACCGATGAAGGGGGCGCCGTGCTCTCCGACGACATCGCCGCCATGGACTCCGCGGATGCGATCGCACGACGGCTGCTCGGCGAGCGACCCGAGCTGAAGAATCGGCACTATTGCATCCTCGTCACCAACGAGGAGGGGGACGAGATTTGCCGGTTGCCGCTGGATATCATCCACTAGATCTGCATCGCGAGGAAAATGCCGGCGAGAAGCCGGGATAGACATGCCGCGGGTGCGTTGCGACCAAGGGAATCGAAATGCCAATGACACGCAATCCGCGTCTTATCGCCGGCGCATTTCTTGTGGTGGCGACGGCCGCGGATGCCCAGCCGCCACTGCTGCGAGGGCAGGAGGCTTTTGGCGATTGGCAGCAGGACAAACCCGGCACGGTCCGCCTGATCAGACCGGAGGATCTCCCGAAGCCCGGCGCAACGCCATCCGCTGCCAGCGTGTCGCGGGTGGTGAGCAGGCCCGCGTCCGCCGTCCCGCAGGTGCCGCCCGGATTCAAGATCGAGCTGTTCGCCGGAGGTCTCAAGGGCCCGAGGATCATCCGGACCGCGCCGAACGGAGATATCTTTATCGCGGAAACCCGCGCCGGCCGGATCAGGGTATTGCGTGCCGCGGCGGGCAAGACCAGGCCCGATATCGACGAGATCTATGCCAGCAGCCTCAATCGTCCGTTCGGCATCGCGTTCTTTCCGAACGGCGACAATCCGCAATGGCTCTATGTCGCCAACACCGGCAGCGTCGTTCGCTTTGCCTACCGCAACGGCGACCTCAAGGCCTCCGGCAACCCCGAGACCATCGTCGCCAACCTCCCGCACGGCCACGGCCATTCGACCCGCGACCTCGTCTTCACGCCTGACAATTCGAAAATGCTGGTCTCGGTCGGCTCGGCCGGCAATAGCGGCGAGGGGATGAGCGCTCCACCGGGCGGGATCGAGGCGTGGGACCGCGAGCACGCACTCGGCGCCGCTTGGGGCGCAGAGACCGATCGTGCGGCGGTGCTGGCCTTTGATCCCAGCGGCAAGAACCAGAAGATCTTTGCCACCGGCATCCGCAACTGCGTTGGGCTTGCGATCCAGCCCCAGACCGGCGTGCCATGGTGCTCGACCAATGAACGCGATGGGCTCGGCGACGACCTCGTCCCAGACTATGTGACGCGCGTGCGCGAGAACGCGTTTTATGGCTGGCCGTGGTTCTACATCGGCAGCAATGAAGATCCGCACCACGTGGGCAGGCGTCCCGACCTGAAGGGCAAGGTCACGGTCCCCGACGTGCTGCTGCAGGCGCATTCGGCCTCGCTCGGGCTGACCTTCTATGACGGGCAGAATTTCCCCACAGAATATCGCGGCGACGCCTTTGCCGCCGAGCACGGCTCCTGGAACAGGTCGAGGCGGACCGGATACAAGGTGGTCCGCATTCGCTTGAAGGACGGCGTGCCGACGGGCGAGTACGAGGATTTCGTCACCGGCTTTGTCGTCAACGATACCGAGGTCTGGGGCCGTCCAGTCGGCGTCGCCGTGGCACGTGACGGGGCGCTGCTGGTCTCCGAAGACGGCAACGGCACGATCTGGCGGATCAGCCGTTGAACGGGGTGCGTCAGCCCTGTCCGTCCTTCAGCCCGTATTCCTCGTAGATGACAAGCGGATCGGTGTCGGGAAACAGCCGGCATTTCGCCTGCGCCAGATGCAGGGTGACGGCTCCTGGTGCGCAGCCCGCGGTCAAAAGCTTTCGAATGTCCTCCATGTGTGGCCGCGGCTGATGTTTAGGGTGGAGCTGCTCCAGCGCCACCAGCGCCGTCGCCAAGGCCTCAGTGACCACCCATTCGTCGTGGCCGGTGATTCCCTTTTTGGACATCGCCATACCTCGCGCATGTCGGAACTGATTGCATCCTAGCCCAAGTCGGGGGGCAACAGCTATTATGGGGTCGCCGTCCCCGGCTACTATCGCAACACCTCGCATTCTGGTCCAACACAACATCATGCAGCATTTAAGGCTTCTGGCCGACGATTTGACCGGGGCGCTCGATACGTCCGCCGAACTCGTCGGCGCCTTGGGCCCGCTGGAGGTGACCTGGACCTTGGCCTCGGCGCTGAGACGGCAAGGCAGTTTTGCGATCGACAGCGGCAGCCGCGAGCTTACCCCCGAGCAGGCGTTCGCGGTCACGCATGAACTCGCGCCGCTGCTGCAGGGCGCCGCTATCGCCTACAAGAAGATCGACAGCCTGTTGCGCGGCCCCTGGGCGGCAGAGCTGGAGGGCTGCCTGCGCACCGGCTTTTGGGACGCCTGCCTCGTCGCGCCGGCTTTTATCCATCAGGGAAGGCGCACTCGCGACGGCGAGCAATACGCGATGGCGCCGGACGGAAGCTGGCGCGCGGTCGATGACATCGTCGCGCAGCTTCGCCGCCACGGCGTTGAGGCGCGATTGGGCCGGATCGAGGAAGGGCTGCAGCCTGGCGTCAGTATCTTCGATGCGGAAACCGAGGAGGACCTGGATCGGATCGCGCAAGTCGGGCGAAACTTCTCCGGCCGTCTCCTGTGGTGCGGCAGTGGCGGCCTTGCCGGCGCGCTGGCCCGTGGCAGCGAGGCGCGCGTGCCCCGGCAATGTAGACGGCCCGTGCTGGGCGTGTTCGGATCGGATCACCCGGCAACGAATGCGCAGCTTGCGATGTGCGCAGACGTGGTGGTCGAGGCGACCAATGGCCGGATCGATCCGGATCAAGTCCGGCGCCGATTGGACCGCGGTGCCGCGTTGGTCCGGCTGAGCGCGCGCCGGGAAAACTGCAGAGCCGATGTCGGCCGGCATTTTGCGCAAGAGATCGCCCGGCTGAGCCAGGCGATCGATCCGCCGGGCACGCTGATCGCCGCCGGAGGCGAGACCCTGAAAGCGCAGTGCCTCGCGGTCGGTGCCGACGCGCTGAAGGTGTTGGGCCGGCTGGAGCCCGGCATTCCCAAATCCGTGATCGAGGGCGGCGCGTGGGCTGATACGGATGTGATATCCAAATCCGGGGCCTTCGGACCGCCAAACCTGTGGCGGGACCTGCTCGACGAAAACGGACTGTTTTAGGAAGAAAGCACCATGCCGAACCGACACCTTGCGATTACGATGGGCGATCCCGCCGGCATTGGCCCCGAAATCATCGTCAAGGCCTGCGCAAAACTTCGCGATCGCCTTGAGACGTCCGACCTCAAGCTGCTGATCATCGGAAGCCATCGGGCGCTTGAGCAGGCCAACCGCCAACTCGAAGCCGGGCTCGAGGTGGCACGCGTCGGCGCGGATGACACCACTTGGCCAAATCTCGGCTTCCTGCAGGCGGACGAGGAAAGCACCGCGATCGCGCCCGGGGTGCTGTCCGCCGATGGCGGACGCTTTTCCTACAAGGCGGTGGAGCAGGGCGTTCGCCTTGCTTTGTCGGGGCGGATCGGCGGCATCGTCACCGCGCCATTGAACAAGGAAGCGCTCAACAAGGCCGGCTATCATTATCCCGGCCACACCGAGATGCTGGCCGAACTCACCGGTGCGCGCGGCTCGGTGATGCTGCTCGCCCACGGCAACATGCGCGTCAGCCATGTCTCGACCCATGTCGCGCTGCAGGACGTGCCGTCGCGCCTGACGCCCGAGCGCCTGCGCCGCGTCATCGATCTCACCCACGAAGCGCTTAGCGGTATCGGCATCGTGACTCCGAAGATCGCGGTGGCCGCGCTCAATCCGCACGCGGGCGAGGGTGGCCTCTTCGGGCGGCAGGACATCGAGGTGTCGCAGCCGACGATCGCGAAAGCCGTCGCCGATGGTCTCGACATCGTCGGGCCGATCCCCGGCGATACCGTGTTCGTCAAGCTGCGCGCCGGCCAGTACGACGCCGTCGTCGCGATGTATCACGACCAGGGCCATATCCCGGTAAAACTGCTCGGCTTCGAGGTCGATCCGGCGACCGGCAAATGGCAGGAGCTGTCGGGCGTCAATATCACGCTCGGCCTGCCCATCATCCGCACTTCCGTCGATCACGGCACTGCCTTCGACATCGCCGGCAAGGGCATTGCCAATGAGCGCAGCCTGATCGAGGCGATCGAATATGCGGAGCGGCTGGCGAGGTAGGCGTGCGCGATCGTTCGATGTAGCCGCTCCGCACCGCGCCGTCAGACCCCTCGCATGGGGGTATCCAGCAGGCCGAATGACCCGAATGAACCGTCAACAATCCCGCAAGATCAATCCTCAGGAAGCATATTCTTCACGTCGTTAGTATAGCTCCGCCGCTGGTCTTGTAGGCGGACATGAGTATGGCGACCATTATGGGCGGCGTACAGCTTTCGCACCCGAGTTCGGTGGACCACGTGCTCCTCAGCAAAGGGCGTAACCAAAGCAGACGTCACCAAAGTGATACCTCCATTCGCACACAATCAAGCCGAAACGATCGCAATGAAATGACCGCGCAGGCTCGGTGCGAAATTGCGAATTCCGACGCCGACACCAAACCGCCCCGTCGGACATTGGCATTCAGCCGGCGATCAACTCGCCATAGGACTCTATTTCCCGCCGGAGGCTGGTACTCCGAAGTCGATGACCGGTCCGAGCGGCACTATACCCGTCGGATTGATGGTCGTATGGCTTTCGTAATAGTGCCGCCGGATGTGGTCGAGGTTAACCGTCTGCGCAATCTTGGGCAGGTTGTAGATATCACGGGTGAAGCGCCACAGCGCCGGATAATCGGCGATGCGCCTCAAGTTGCATTTGAAATGCCCGTGGTACACGGCATCGAACCGCACGAGCGTGGTGAACAGCCGTATATCGGCTTCGGTGAGCCGCTCGCCCGTCAGGAAGCGTGATCCCGACAGCCGCGCCTCCAGCCAATCGAGGGTCTCGAACAGCGTCACGACGGCTTCTTCGTAGGCGGCCTGCGTGGTGGCAAAGCCAGCGCGGTAAACGCCGTTGTTGACGTCCCTGTAGATGCGCTCATTGAGCGCATCTATCTGCTCTCGCAAGGGCACAGGGTAATAGTCGCCCGGCGCCGCTTCGATGCCGTCGAAGGCGCTGTTGAACATGCGGATGATCTCGGCGGATTCGTTGGAGACGATGGTTCGACGCGCCTTGTCCCAAAGGACCGGCACCGTAACACGCCCGGTGTAGTGCGGATCTGCCGCAACATAGACCTGGCTCAGTGTCTCCGCGCCGTTGACCGGATCGCCGGTCACGCATGGGCCTGGAGTGAAGGTCCAGCCCCGCTCGCGCATGCGCCAGTGAACCGCCGAAAGCGAGATGGCGTTCTCCAGTCCCTTCAGCCGCCGCATGATCAGCGTCCGGTGCGCCCAAGGACAGGCCAAGCTGACATAGAGGTGATAGCGTCCCCGTTCAGCCGGGAAGCCGCCCGCACCGGTTGGACCTGGCGAGCCATCGGGCGTCACCCAGTTGCGAAAGGCGCTGGCTTTGCGCTCAAAGCGGCCGCCGGTACTCGCCGTATCGTACCAGACGTCGTGCCACTCGCCGTTGACGAGCATACCCATCTCACGTCTCCTCTTGCTTCGTCGGACTTCCTGCCGCACGGGAAATATCCCCCCGCGCGGTCAGCTCGTTTTCGAGCAGCACCGGAGTGTGACCCATTAGCGGACCTTGCGTCGATCCAGATTAACAAGGCCTACGGAGCACCCGCTTAGCTGCCACGGAGGCGTGAACTGGCTATCGTTCTTATCGAGACCCACGTACCACAGCTTCATTCACGACACGATCTGATGGCTGCCTGCTCGATGTCGTCTCCACGTTGGTGATGCTGGTGACGGTTGTGCGATCTCTTGTTGAGGGGGACGTCGATCAGGCACTGCGACCCATCCGGACATGCCGCGATGATTCGGCGGCCCAGCTTTGACGATGTTAGAAACCGACAGCCGTCCGGCGCGAAGTCGCCCGTATCACCTTTCACGGTGGTCCATTCCTTGCCGATCATAACATACCCTCGCACGTATTCGATCCGGCGTGTGCGGTGGTGATAGCAATCGAAGCAACTGCAAATGCCGTTAGGAATGATATGCATCTGACTTCTCCGTTTTCGGTCAGCAGGTGCGGGCAGACGAAGTCAGCCGGCCCATCGGAACAATTTTGCAGTCTGCATCTTGGTCTGCATGACAACCGTGGCAAAACTGCTCGCTCAGAAACAGCAGCTATTGGAACGGCTGGAACAAGATCCGGGCCCGAACGAGCGCGCCGAAATCGAGCGCTTGCTGGAGCAGGTCAACGCCGCGCTGAACCTGCTAGATGAGGCGGGCCCGGGCACATCCATCGACTGAGAAGGCCGACTCTTGAAGGCGTCAGCAGCCGCGACAGATTCTTTGACCGGGGTGGCTTGTCCGTTTCGTCAGAGGCCACCTTTGCATAGCCGTCGTCGGCACGGCGGTGGTCGCTCGCGAACTGGCCGTGACTATCGACATGACCGGCGAGGTGGTGCGCCCCCGGACCGCATCCATACCGTGCATGCCCGCTCCGTGACCGCCGCCTCGCGCAAGGACGGAACAAGGGCGCGCGATCAGCAAGCGCCACGTCGAGGATGATCAACGAGGGATGTCGCATGTTTTCCAGGGTCTCTGCCGGTGGAACCTGGCTCTGCGTCTGGCAAACGCCGAGAGAAGAACATATCACGGGACTGGAACCGGCCGAATAGTTGATGTTGCAGGTCTTTGATGTTCCAGGACTTGAATGATCGGCGCTCTCAGCCAAGCGATTCGTCCGTAGCACCCAAGGTCAGGACGAGTTCCAGTCGCTGCCGCGGACGAACTGGCATGAAGTTCGCAGAGTTGATCCCGTTGAACGCCTCGATCGGAGACCCCATGGGCGAAGTAATACAGTTTGTCCCAAAGCGTGACCGCGAGCGGGAGGCTCTCATTCGAGAGGCCCGCGCGATCTACGAGAGTATCTTTCCGAGCGAAAAGAGCCCCGCGAGCGAGCCGCGCGGCCGCAAGGACTGATCGCGCCAGCTCGGCGGCGCGGATGTCAGCGTCGAGCAGCCTGTCACCGGAATCCGAACTGGGACACTTCGAGCAATTGGGAAAAGGGTGTTCTGCCAACTCAATTGAAATTGCACGATTTTTTTCCGCCACCGGGGGATGAGCGGTGGTTCCGACTACGGGGGGCAGGGCGCTGGCGCTCCCGCTTCGATGCGGCCGCGCGACAGTCGCCGACTACTTTGCGAAGCCCCATCGCGAGTCCTCGAGCATGTACAGCTTTGCCTGCTCCAGGCAGAGTCGCTCAAATCGCCTCAGGTCGTTTATCACGGCGCGGGGTTCCACTCGCGAATCAGACTTCCGCGGTGCGGAGAAAGCAACCCGGCTTTGAACCTTCCGGGGGCCGGCAAGACATACATTTGAGGTCCCCAACCTCAGCCCACTTACTCGAAGGCCTCGCTCAGCCCCCTGGCGAGGCCTTTCGCTTGCCGTACGAAAAGCCCGCCGGTGGCCTACATTCCGTAAGATTAGGGTTCGCCCGCGGTATTGTCTCGCGGGAGCGGCACCGGAAAAATCACCGCAAATGTGAATTAGTTCACAGACGGCCCGAGTTGGCTGTCCTAACGTGCAGCCATTCACTACATCCGGTCATTCACTAATTGATACTTGCAAGTCGCCCGGCCAAAAGCCGGGCTTTTGCATTTCAACCCGCC